>Ga0193717_1002023_pt1 | contig 11981 bp, 12 predicted proteins | sample U2c2metaG_FD_145900 | JGI IMG/M metagenome (GOLD analysis project Ga0193717, IMG submission 145900) | Soil microbial communities from a riparian zone of the East river system, Colorado, United States - U2c2 | ecosystem: Environmental > Terrestrial > Soil > Riparian zone | place: USA: East River...
ACGACGCCAGCAGGCCCGCGATCAGCAGGGTGCGTTCCGGGAGCCGCCCGACGATCAGGCCGTTGAGCTGCCCGACGAGCACGATCCCGATGCCGTTGAGGCCGAACGCCAGGCTGTATCCCTGCGGGCTGAGGCCGTAGATGTCCTGGAGCACGAACGACGAGCCGGAGATGTAGGCGAACAGTCCGGCGAACATCAAGCCGGACGCCAGCGCGTAGCCGACGAACGACTTGTCGCGCAGGATCCGCGCGTAGGTGCGCAGGATGCTCATCGGCCTGGCCGGTTTGCGCAGCTCGACGGGCAGTGGCTCGGGGAGCGCGACGGCGACCACCGCCAGCAGCAGCGCGCCGAACACGGTCAGCACGACGAACACACCGCGCCACGACGTCAGCGTCAGGATCTGGCCGCCGACGATCGGGGCGAGGATCGGCGCGAGGCCATTGACCAGCATCAGCGTCGAGAAGAACTTCGTCATCGCGGTACCCGAGAACAGGTCGCGGACGGTGGCCCTGGCGATCACGATGCCCGCGGACGCGCCGAGCGCCTGGATCACGCGGGCCACGATCAGCAGTTCCGCGCTCGGGCTGACCACGCACAGGATCGAACCGACGACGTAGAGCGCGAGCCCGGCGAGCAGCGGCTTGCGGCGGCCCATCGCGTCGGACAGCGGGCCGACCACGAGTTGGCCCAGCGCGATCCCGATGATGAACGCGGTCAGCGTCAGCTGCAGGACCGTGTCGGAACTACCCAGGTCGTCGGTCATGGTCGGCAGCGCCGGCAGGTACATGTCGATGGACAGCGGCCCGAACGCCGACAGTCCGCCGAGGATCAGCGCGTAGCGCGCCTTGCTGTGCTTCCTGATGTCTTGGTCCCGGACGCGCTCAGCGGTACCCGCGCTCATCAATCTCCCACCAGTGTCGAGTCAACCCCTGGGAGAGAACTTGCTTCGGCTCGGTAAATATTCCGTGAGCGGACAACCATCCGATGAATATATGATACATAACCCGCATTGCTCTAGCCGTGATCACGACAGATGCGGTATACATCCGATGTCTGATCGTCCCGCCGGAAGGACCCGAGTTGTTGAAAGGATCGCCCGTGCAGTTGCTGCGTCTCGGGGAACCGGGAAGTGAACGTCCCTTCGTGCGTGCCGCCGACGGTACGCTCCATGACCTCACTTCGCTGACCCCTGACATCGATGGCGGTTTCCTCGCCGCCGACGGGATCGCCAGAACCGCCGCCGCGCTCGAAAACGGCGCGTTGCCCGTGGTGGAGGAGTCATCCGATGTCCGGGTCGGGTCGCCGATCGCGCAGCCGGGCAAGGTCGTCTGCATCGGGCTGAACTACCGCCGCCACGCCGAGGAGACCGGTGCCGCCATTCCCGGCGAGCCCGTCGTCTTCATGAAGGCGCCGGACGTCGTCGTCGGCCCGGCCGACCCGCTGTTCATCCCGCGCGCCTCGACGGCCACCGACTGGGAGGTGGAGCTCGGCGTGGTCATCGGCCGCACCGCGCGCTACCTCGACAGCCCGGCCGACGCGCTCGCCCACGTCGCCGGGTACGTGCTGTCCCACGACGTCTCCGAGCGCGACTTCCAGATCGGCCGCGTCGGCGGCCAGTGGGACAAGGGCAAGTCGTGCGAGAACTTCAACCCGCTCGGCCCGTGGCTGCTCCCGGCGAGCGAGGTCGCCGACCCGCAGGACCTGGGCCTGCGGCTGTGGGTCAATGGCAAGCAGTGGCAGGACTCCTCGACGAGCGACATGATCTTCACCGTCGCCGAGATCATCCACCACCTCAGCCAGTTCATGGTTCTGCGCCCGGGTGACCTCATCAACACGGGCACGCCCGAGGGTGTCGCGCTCGGCCAGCCCGAGCCTAAGCCGTACCTGCGCGACGGCGACGTCGTCGAGCTGGAGATCGACGGTCTCGGCCGGCAGAAGCAGACGGCGAGGCAGGCCTGACATGGCGAGGATCACCGGGATGGAGGTCCTCGACGTCCGGTTCCCCACCTCGCGAGAGCTGGACGGCTCGGACGCGATGAACCCGGACCCCGATTACTCGGCGGCGTACGTCGTCCTGCACACCGACGGCGGCCCCGACGGCTACGGCCTCACCTTCACCATCGGCCGCGGCAACGACGTACAGGCCGCCGCGATCAAGGCGCTCGAGCACCACGTGATCGGCAAAGAGGTGCCGGAGGACGCGGCCGCGCTGGCCAAGTTGTCCGCCGAGCTGGTCGGCGACTCGCAGTTCCGCTGGCTGGGCCCGGAAAAGGGCGTGGCACACATGGCGATCGGGGCCGTGGTCAACGCGGCCTGGGATCTCGCCGCGCGCCGGGCCGACCGTCCACTGTGGAAGTTCCTGTCCGAGATGACGCCCGAGGAGCTCGTCGGGCTCGTCGATTTTCGTTACCTCAGCGACGCGCTCACCGAACAGGAAGCGCTGGACATCCTGCGCGCGGCCGTGCCCGGTCGCCAGGAACGCACGGAAAAGCTGCTGCGCAACGGTTATCGCGCGTACAGTACGTCACCGGGCTGGCTCGGTTACTCCGACGCGAAGCTCGTGCGGCTGGCCGAACAGGCCGTCGCCGACGGGTTCGACATGATCAAGCTGAAGGTCGGCGGCGATCTCGACGACGACATCCGCCGGATGAAACTCGCCAGGGAGACCGTCGGTCCCGGGATCCGCATCGCGGTGGACGCCAACCAGCGCTGGGACGTCGCCCCGGCTATCGCGTGGATGGAGGCACTCGCGCCGTACGACCCGTACTGGATCGAGGAGCCGACCTCACCCGACGACGTCCTCGGGCACGCGGCCATCGCCAAGGCGGTCAGCCCGATCAAGGTCGCCACCGGCGAGCACGTCCAGAACCGCGTGATCTTCAAACAGCTTTTGCAGGCCGACGCGCTTTCGGTGGTGCAGCTGGACGCCTGCCGCGTCGGCGGGATCAACGAGAACGTGGCGATCCTGTTGCTGGCGGCCAAGTTCGGCGTCCCGGTGTGCCCGCACGCCGGCGGGGTCGGGCTGTGCGAAATGGTGCGGCACCTGTCGATGTTCGACTTCGTGGCGGTGTCCGGGACCGACACCGACCGCTCCATCGAATGGGTCGACAACCTGCACGAACACTTCACCGACCCGGCGGTCGTGCGCGACGGGCGTTACGTCGCCCCGACCGTCCCCGGGTTCTCCGCCCGCATGCACGACGCCACCCTGCGGCGGTTCCTGTTCCCTGACGGTCCTGAATGGACGGAGAGTGCTTCGTGACTGACTTCGAAGGCCTGGTCGCCGTGGTGACCGGTGGCGCGTCCGGAATCGGTCTCGCCACCGCCGAACTGCTCGCCTCCCGTGGCGCGACGGTGGCCGTGCTCGACCTGAAGCCCGACAACCTGCCGGGCAAGCTTGCCGGCTTCCGCGCCGACGTCAGCTCGAACGACGAGGTCGTCGCGGCCATCGACGCCGTGGTCGAGCGATTCGGACGGATCGACATCGTCGTGAACAACGCCGGAATCGGCGCACAGGGCGATGTTTCGGCCAATGACGACGACGAGTGGCACCGGGTGCTGGACATCAACGTCGTCGGCATGGCGCGGGTGAGCCGGGCGGCGCTGCCGCACCTGCGGAAGTCGCCGTCGGCGGCGATCATCAACACCTGCTCGATCGCGGCTTGGGCCGGGTTGCAGGCGCGGGCACTGTATTCGGCCAGCAAGGGCGCGGTGCTGTCGCTGACGCTCGCGATGGCCACCGACCATCTCGCCGACCACATCCGCGTCAACTGCGTGTGCCCGGGAACGGCCGACACCCCGTGGGTCGGCAGACTGCTCGACACCGCGCCCGATCCGGAGGCCGAGCGGGTCGCGCTCGCCGCTCGTCAGCCGATGGGCAGACTGGTCTCGGCGGACGAGGTCGCGAACGCGATCGTTTATCTGGCCAGCCCGCTTTCGGCTTCCACCACCGGCACGGCGCTGGCTGTGGATGGTGGGATGTATGGTCTGCGTCCGCGTGGGCCGGTTCAAAAGTAGTTCTCGAAATCTTTTCGGTAATAGATACAGTTTCGCCTGTCATCAAGGAGGATGCGGTGCGTAATTCGCTGATCAAGGTGGCCGCCGCGACGGCCGTGCTCGGGCTCGCCCTGAGTGCCTGCGGATCCACAAAGGACGCGGGCCCCGCCCAGGGCGGCCAGGCGGAGGGCGGCAAGGTCGGTGCGACCGTGCCGCTGCTGACCTCGCCGTTCTGGCAGGCCTACAACAACTATGTGCCGATCATGGCAAAGCAGTCCGGCGTCGAGACGCTGCCGACGGTCAACGCCGACAGTGACCCGACCAAGCTCATCACCGATATCAACAACCTGCTCAACCAGGGCATCCGCGGCCTGGTCGTCACCCCGCTCGACTCGGCCGCGATCGTCGCCGGGCTGAAGCAGGCGGAGAACAAGGGTGTCCCGGTGGTCGCCGTGGACGTCGCGCCGGAGAGCGGCAAGGTGGCCATGGTCGTCCGCGCCGACAACAAGGCGTACGGCACCAAGGCTTGCGAGGCGATCGGCGCGCGGGTCCCGTCCGGCAAGGTCGTCCAGATCATGGGTGACCTGGCCTCGGTCAACGGTCGTGAGCGCTCGGAAGCGTTCCGCGACTGCGTGAAGAACAAGTTCCCGGCGTTGCAGGTGCTGGAAATCCCCGCGGAGTGGAAGGCCGACAAGGCCGCGTCGGGCCTCGAAGGTCTGCTCACCGCGAACCCGGACATCAAGGCCGTCTACATGCAGGCCGGTGGTGTCTACCTCGCGCCGACACTGGCCGCGTTGAAGCGCAAGAACATGTCGTTCCCGGTCGGCGACCCGAAGCACGTCGTGCTGGTCAGCAACGACGGCATCCCGCAGGAGCTCGACGCGATCCGCAAGGGTGAGCTCGACGCGACGGTCTCGCAGCCTGCCGACGACTACGCGAAGTACGGCATGTACTGGATCAAGAAGGCCATGGCGGGCGAGACCTTCAAGCCCGGCCCGACCGACCACGGCAGCACCATCGTCGAGACCCACCCGGGAATCCTCGAGGACCAGCTGCCCGCGCCGGTCGTGACCAAGGACAACGTCGACGACAAGGCCTTGTGGGGCAACAACCTATGACCGAACAGCTGCCCACCGGGGCCACCGCTTCGGTGGTCAGTGCGAAAGGTGTCGGCAGGCGCTACGGCCCGACCGTGGCCCTGCACGACGTCAGTTTGACCGTCCGGCCCGGCGAGTCGCACGCGCTCGTCGGCCGGAACGGCGCCGGGAAGTCGACGCTGGTCTCGCTCATCACCGGACTGTCCAAACCGGACACCGGGACGATCGAGTTCGGCGGTGAGCCCGCGCCGCCGATCAGTCAGCGCGAGGCCTGGCGTAGCCGGGTCGCCTGCGTTTACCAGTACTCCACGGTGATCCCGCATCTCACGGTCGCGGAGAACCTGTTCCTCAACCGGCAGTCCGGCGGGAAGTTCGCCATCAGCTGGAAGAAGCTGCGCAGTCAGTCGCGTGAGCTGCTGGACTCCTGGGGTGTCGAGGTCGACGTCGACACCCCGGCCGGGGAACTTTCGGTGGAGGACCGGCAGTTCGTCGAGATCGCGCGTGCGTTGTCCTATGGCGCAAGGTTCATCGTGCTCGACGAGCCGACGGCCCAGCTGGACAGACAAGCCATCGAGCGGCTGTTCGTGCGGATGCGGGACTTGCAGGCCGCCGGGGTCACCTTCCTGTTCATTTCCCATCACCTGCACGAGGTTTACGACGTCTGCCAGGCCGTGACCGTGCTGCGCGACGCGCGGCACGTCGTCACCGCACCGGTTTCGCAGCTGAGCCGCGCCGAACTGGTCGATGCCATGACCGGCGAACAAGGCGGCGTGATCGTGGCCGACGCGGCTTCGCGGGAGAAGCTGGCCGAGGATTCCGCGGCCGCGGTGACCGTGGATTCGCTGTCGGGCGATTCGTTCGAGAACGTGTCGTTCCAGCTGCGCCGGGGCGAGGTGCTCGGGTTCGCGGGCAGCAACGCCAGCGGCAAGCATCAGCTGGCCGAAACGGTGTACGGACTGCGTAAGCCATCCGCCGGCACGGTTTCCGTCGGCGGCAAGGTGCTCGAACCGGGGGACGTGCTCGCCGCGATGCGGGCCGGGATCGGTTGCGTGCCAAGAGATCGGCATCACCAAGGACTCGTTTTGGGACTGTCCATCGCGGACAACGCGACCATGTCGATCCTGGATCGGCTGGGCCCGGGCGGGATCGCGTCCCCGGCCGCGCGGACCAAGGTCGCGACCAAGGCCGTCGCGGACTACGGCATCGTGACCGCCGGGCCGAACGAGCTGGTTTCCTCGCTGTCCGGGGGAAACCAGCAGAAGGTCGTGCTCGCGCGGTCGCTCGCCAGTGACCCGAACGTACTCGTACTGATCAACCCGACGGCGGGCGTGGACGTCAAGTCGAAGCAGGCGCTGCTCGCCGTCGTCGATCGCGTGCGGGCCGAGGGTAAAGCGGTAGTGATCGTCAGTGACGAGCTGGACGACTTGCGCCTCAGTGACCGGGTCCTGGTCATGCGGGCGGGCGAAGTCGTCGCGGAACACCAGGCCGGATGGTCGGACGGCGACCTCGTGGCCGACATCGAAGGGGTAGAGCTCCATGACTGACGTGCTCGTGGCTTCGCCTGTCAGGGCGAAGCGGACGGGGTGGCTGCGAGAGCTCGCGCTCCTGCCCGCCCTCGTCGTGCTGATCCTGATCGGCGGGCTGGTCAACGACAGCTTCCTGAGCTTCGACAACCTCATCAGCGTGCTCGGCGCGTCCGCCGCGCTGGCGCTGGTCGTGCTCGGCGAGTCGCTCGTGCTGATCACCGGCAAGTTCGACCTGTCGCTGGAATCCACGGTCGGCATCGCGCCGGCGCTCGGGGCGATGCTGGTGATCCCGGCGCTGTCGGCGGGGTTCGGCACCGAACTGCCTACTTTCGCCGGTCTGGTGGCGATCCTGGTCGTCGGTGCGGCGGTCGGGGTGGTCAACGCGTTCCTGATCATCAAGCTGCAGCTCAACGCGTTCATCGTCACGCTGGCGATGCAGATCGTGCTGCGCGGGCTGCTTGTCGGCGCCACCAACGGGAAGACGCTGTTCGACCTGCCCGAGTCGTTCACGAACCTGAGCACCACCACGTTCCTCTCGCTGCCGATGTCGGTGTGGCTGGCCGGGATCGCGTTCGCCATCGCCGGATGGATCCTGCGCTACCACCGGATCGGCCGCGCGCTGTACGCGATCGGCGGGAACCGGGAAGCCGCCAGGGCCGCCGGTATCCGCGTCGACCGGATCTCGATGATGGTCTTCGTCGTCGCCGGTGTGCTCGCCGCGCTCGGTGGTCTGGTGCTGACCGGCTATGTCGGCGCGCTCAACGCCGGGCAGGGCAGCGGAATGGTGTTCACCGTCTTCGCGGCCGCGGTCATCGGCGGGATCTCGCTCGACGGCGGGCGCGGCACGATGTTCGGCGCGCTCACCGGCGTGCTGCTCATCGGTGTGGTGCAGAACCTGCTGACGCTGTCGCAGGTTCCGGCGTTCTGGATCCAGTCGGTCTACGGCGGCATCATCCTGGTGGCATTGATCATTTCCCGCTTCGCGAGCGGCAAGTCGCAGCTCTAAGAGGGGATGACCGTGGTGTCGGGGTCAGCCGAACCGAGGGCGTTGCGCAGCCACTGCTCGACGCCGTTGACGTGCACCGTCGCCCAGGAACGCGCGAGCTCGGGCTCGCGCGCGGCGATCGCTTCGTAGATGGCGGTGTGCTGCTCGCGGGTCTTCGCTACGGCGCCTTCCTGGGTGAGGCCACGCCAGATCCTGGCGCGGGCCGTCGGCCCGGAAAGGCTGTCCAGCAACGAACACAGCACGGGGTTGCCGGAGCCGTCGGCGATTTTGCGGTGGAACTCGAGGTCGTTGGCGACCAGCGCTTCGACGGTCGGGGTGTCGTCGAGGGTGTCGAGATGCTCCCGCAGTTCGGCGATGTCCGCGTCGCTCATGTGCATCGCGGCGAGCGCCGTGGCGGCGGGCTCGAGAATCCGGCGCACCGCGAGGAAGTCGAGCACGGTGTCGTCGCGGTGGAAGTCGATGACGAAGGTCATCGCGTCGAGCAGCAGATGCGGTTCGAGGCTGGTGACGTACGTGCCGTCGCCCTGGCGGACGTCGAGCACGCGGATGAGGCACAGCGCTTTCACGGCCTCGCGCAGGGAACTGCGCGACAGCCCGAGGCGCTGGGCGAGCTCGGCTTCCTTGGGCAGCCTGTCGCCTGGTGCGAGCTCGCCGGTGATGATCATGTCTTTGATCTTGTCGATCGCGACGTCGGTGACCGGCATGGTGACCGCCCTCCCCGAAGACCTCGGATGTTTACCTGGTTCTGGACAGAGTGCCATGTCTTGGCAGAAGGAGGAGCGGTGACCCAGCGTGTCGCGTTACACACTCGCTTGAAGCCGGGCAAGGAATCCGCGTACGACACCATCCACGCGACGATCCCGCCCGAGCTCGACGTCGCCCTGCGGGAGGCGGGAGTCAGGGCGTGGCGGATCTGGCGGGACGGGCTGGACCTGTTCCACGTTGTCGAAGTGGACGACTACGTGGCCATGCGCGCCGCGCTGCGTGACCATCCGGCCAATGTCGGCTGGCAGGCCAGGATGGCCGAGCTGCTGGACGTCGAGGACGACTACTCGGGCAACGACTCGGGACTCGCACAGGTTTGGGAGCTGCCTTGAACATCGACGTCACCCCGCTCGGCCTCGGCTGCGCGCCGCTCGGGAACCTGTACCAGGCGAGCTCCGACGAGACGGCCACCGAGACCGCCGAGGCCGCCTGGGCTGCCGGCATCCGGTACTTCGACACCGCGCCGCACTACGGCCTCGGGCTGTCCGAACGGCGGCTCGGCGCCGCGCTCGCCGGGCTCCCGCGCGACGAATACGTGCTGTCCACGAAGGTCGGGCGGATTCTGGAGCCCAATCCCGCGGGCGCGTCCGAGCTCGACGACCAGATTTTCGAGGTCCCCGCGGCCTACAAACGGCGTTGGGACTTCAGCCGCGACGGCGTTTTGCGGTCGCTCGAGGACAGCTTGGAACGCCTCGGGCTCGATCGCGTCGACGTCGCGTACGTGCACGACCCGGACGACCACTTCGAGGAAGCCGTCCTCGGCGCGCTGCCCGCGTTGGTCGAATTGCGCCGCCAAGGCGTGCTCAAGGCCATCGGCGTCGGCATGAACCAGACGCCGATGCTGACCGAGTTCATTCGCAAGTGTGACGTCGACGTGATCATGATGGCCGGGCGCTACACGCTGCTCGACCAGCCGGCGCTCGACGAGCTGCTGCCGCTGTGCCAGGAGCGCGGGGTGTCGGTGATCGCGGCCGGGGTGTTCAACGGCGGCATCCTCGCGACGGCCGCGCCCGGCACGAAGTACGACTACTCCGACGCGCCCGCCGCGCTGATCACCAAGGCGAGCCGCATCGCCGAGGTGTGCCGGCGGCACGGCGTCGAGCTGCCGGACGCGGCGATGGCGTTGCCCGCCGCGCACCCGGCCGTCGCGAGCGTGGTCGTCGGCGCGCACAACGCGGAGCAGATCCGCGCGAACGTCGCCCGTTCCCGGGTGGAGGTCCCGGCGGCGCTATGGGCTGACCTGATCGCCGAAGGCTTGCTGCGATCGGATGCCGTGGTGGAGGCTGCTGTCTCATGATCGACGCGCACCACCACCTCTGGGATCCGAGCCGCCGCGAGTATCCGTGGATGACCGGCGAAGCTCTCGACCCGATCCGGCGGCCGTACACAGTGGACGATCTCCGCGCGGTGACGGACGCGGCCGGGGTGCGCGCCACGGTCCTCGTGCAGACGGTGTCCTCGCGTGAGGAGACCGAGGAGTTCCTCGACACCGCGGCCGCCGAGCCGGTGATCGCCGGAGTTGTCGGCTGGGTCGATCTCACCGCTTTGGATGTCGGGGAGCAGGTCGCCGCGTTGGCCGAACGGGGTCCGCTGGTGGGAATCCGGCACCAGGTCGAGGGCGAAGAGGATCCCGGCTGGCTCGCCCGGCCGGACGTCCTGCGCGGTCTCGCCGCCGTCGGCGCCGCGGGGCTGACCTACGACCTGCTCATCCGGCTCGACCAGTTCGACGCGGCGCGGGCCGCTGTCGACGCGCTGCCGGAGGTTTCGTTCGTCCTCGACCACGCGGGAAAGCCGCCGATCGCGCACGGCCCGTGGGAGCCCTGGGCGTCCGAGCTGGCTTCGCTGTCGGAACGGGCGAACGTCTACTGCAAGCTCTCGGGCCTGGTGACCGAGGCCGATTGGACGGAGTGGCGGGTCGGGCACCTGCGCCGGCACGCCGAGCACGTGCTGGACAGCTTCGGGGCCGAGCGGCTGATGTTCGGCTCGGACTGGCCGGTCTGCGAGCTGGCCGCGTCCTACCAGGTGGTCCGCGACGCCGCGATGTCGCTGACCGGGCCGCTCTCCGACGCCGAACGCCTGGAGGTCTTCCAGCGCACGGCAGCCCGCGCGTACCGGCTCGACGTGGGCTGAATATCTGACGCGAAGGACACTCGGGTGAGAGGGCGTTGTGAATGTGGGTTTTGGGACCATGAACGTCCCAAAACCCACATTCGTCAAGCAGGCGTCGTTGAGGCGTTTTCGCTGGTGAGGTGGGGTCGTGAGGGGCAACAAGTGTTCTAACACTCGTAAACACTCACGAGCCACGCTGGGTCGGAGCTGTCCGGCAATGCCCTGAACGACGCGTTCGTTTTGGCTGATTAAGACTTCACCCGGTCGGGTAGACCACGGATCATGACGAGTTCCTTCGAAGATCCAGTCGGCCTCGAACAGCCCGCCAACGGCGTGTTTGAACAGCGCCTTTACCAGGAGCCGGTGCCGATCGACCCCGACCAGATGGCGCTGCCGCTGGAGGCGGACCCGGTCGACGCCGTCGCGCAACGCGAAGAAGTCCCCGAGGACGTGTAGAGAACGTCGAAACGGGGTATCAGAGGCTCGTCGGAACGAACGGCGGGGAGATATCCACTATGTCGGACACATCGAAGTTGCCCACCCCTGTGGCCGAGGCCTGGGACTGGCAGGTCGAGGGCAATTGCCGCAATCTCGACAGCGGGGTGTTCTTTCACCCGGACGGCGAACGGGGGTTCGCCAGGGCCGATCGCATCGCCAACGCCAAGCGGATCTGCCAGTCGTGCCCGGTGATCGTCCAGTGCCGCCATCACGCGCTGACGGTCGAGGAGCCGTTCGGGGTGTGGGGCGGCCTCGACGAGACCGAGCGGCGTGAGGCCATCGCGCGCCGCCGGACGACTTCAGCCGCTTAGCGCGTCGGGTCGGTGCCGTTCGGCTGCCGCGGACCGGGGCCGGGGGACCACCAGCCCGGCACGGTCTTCGTGCCGTGCCGCACGGTCGGCTTGCTGCCCTCCGCGAACGGCTCGACCTGCAGTAACTTGCCCCAGGACTGCGCGGGCTGCCCGATGAGGTAGCTCGGCACCTCGGGCTGGTCGGCGATCTCCTCCAGCCAGCCGATCGGGCCACCGGTCGAGCTCGCGGCCCATTTCGCCTCGGCCGCGAGACCGCCCGCGGTGATCCGGTACTCCGGCATCTTCGCGATCCCGTCATGCGAGGTCATTGGCCGCGCGCAGGGGTAGACGAACGAAGCGGGCCAGTCCAGGTACACCGGCTTCGTGCCGATCTTCTCCGTCAGCGTGGTGAACGTCGGCACGCGCGGCGCCGTCGCGGCCACCCAGCCGTCCTCGGTGAGGTCGTCGTCGCGCGCGGTGACGCGGACGGCCGTCGTCTCGCGCGGCAGGTCACGCAGGTTCAGCCGGACGTCGTTCCACTGGCCGTTCCCGACCCCGGCGGGCAGCACGAGCTGACTCCGCAGCACTTTCACCCCTTCGGGGGTCGATTGCCCGTACTCGATGCTGACCGACGTCGCCTTGTGCCCCGTACCCGCGGCCGCGACCACGACCTGCCCGTTCTCCGGCTTCTCCG
>Ga0193717_1002024_pt1 | contig 11975 bp, 14 predicted proteins | sample U2c2metaG_FD_145900 | JGI IMG/M metagenome (GOLD analysis project Ga0193717, IMG submission 145900) | Soil microbial communities from a riparian zone of the East river system, Colorado, United States - U2c2 | ecosystem: Environmental > Terrestrial > Soil > Riparian zone | place: USA: East River...
TCGACGGCATGGTCACGGAAGTGCTGCCTGACGGCAACTTCCGTGTGAAGCTGGACAACGACCATGAGATCCTCGCCTACACGGCCGGCAAGATGCGCAAGTTCCGCATCCGCACCGGCGTCGGCGACCGGGTGGTGGTCGAGATGTCGCCCTACGACCTGCAGCGAGGGCGGATCAGCTTCCGCCACAAGAGCGCCGCCGCGCCGATCATCGGCTCGGGACAGCGCCGTCCGAACTACCGGCGTTAATCGAGCGTCACGAGAATTCACGCCGAGCCGGTTTTCGCCGCGCCGGATTCACGGATTGGAAGCCAGGAACTCAATCGGCGCCGGGCCGCCGCTCGACGAAGCCTGAGCCGATGAAGGACATCACCAGCTCGCCCTTCTGGTTGGTGCCGGTGTTCCTGGCGAACACGATGCCCCAGCCGGGACGGCTTTTGGTGATGCGCTTTTCCACCACCTCGGACGCGTAGGTAATCGTGTCACCCGCATAGACGGGCTTGAGCCACTTCAGTTCACGGAATCCCGGCGACGGCCCGAGCCTGGCAATGACTTCACCACGCGCGGAACGCTCGGCATCCTCGCGCCGGCCGTATTGCACGCGCAGGTTCATCCACGCCGCGACCGTGTGCCAGCCGGACGCGCACAGCGCGCCGAAATGCGATTTTGCGGCGGCCGCCTCGTCCATGTGGAATTCCTGCGGATCGTATTGCGCCGCGAACGTCTTGATGTCCTCGGCCGTGAAGGTCACCGTGCCGAGCGTCATGCTGTCGCCGACGTTGATGTCGTCGAAGTACCTCATTCGGGCACTCCCGGATGACGCCGCAATATCATCTGCGGACAGACCAGCGTCATCACGCACTCGCCGCGATCGTTGAACACCTCCCACAGGAATTTGACGAAGCCGCGGTCCTGCTTGCTCTGGGAGGCGCGCACGTCCAGCACGCTGCCCCGCACCGTCAGGCTGTCGCCCGGACGCACGGGTTTGAGCCACTTCACCTCATCGATGCCGGGCGCGCCCATCGAGGCGGTGTCGAGCAGCAATCCGTCCGCGATCATCTTCATCATGATGCAGCAGGAGTGCCACCCCGAGGCCGCCAGCCCGCCCAGCATGGTGTGGCGCGCCGCCTCCTCGTCGAGGTGCATCGGCTGCGGATCGTACTGCGCCGCAAAGCCGATGATCTCCTCGCGCGTGACACGGCGCGGCCCATATTGCGCCGTCCAGCGGACAGAAAAATCCTCGAAATAATACTTCGGCACGGCGCGCTGACCCTCGAAAACGACGCCTGTTCCCTAGACGGAGGAGCTTGCGGGCGTCAATGCGCATGCGGGCGATGCGCCGCGACGCTGCATTGACAAGGCATATACCGCGTGCAGTCTCGCGAGAGCCGCGGCGCGACTCAAGGTGGGAGAAGCTGATGTTCTATATCGGCGACCTGTTCCAGTGGGAGCGTTTCATCACGCCGTCCATCATCAAGCTGTTCTATTGGCTGGTGGTCGTGATCGTGATCCTGGCCGGTCTGTCCGGACTGGTCACCGCGCTCGGCACCATCGCGTTCAACCCGATCGCCGGCGCGTTCACGGCAATCACCAGCTTCGCCGGCATGCTGGTCGGGATATTGTTCGCGCGCATCGCCGCCGAGTTCGTCCTGATGGTGTTCCGCATCAACGAACACCTGGCGGCGATCAGGAATCGCGGGGGGATGTGAGGCAGCGCGTAGCCCGGATTGAGCGGAGCGAAATCCGGGGGCGGTCTCGCCACTAGGAAAGCCGGGCTACTGGCTACGGCCCACCGAACTTCCCGCGCCCCTGACTGAAGTCCCCCGCCCAATCCTCCGGCAACGCCCCGCGCCGCACATAGTGGTGAAACGATGAATGCGGCCAGTCACACACGCGCGCGACAAGGCCATGCTTGACCGGATTGAAGTGAATGTAATCGACATGACGCTCTAAATCCTTCTCATCGCGGATGGTGTGCTCCCAGAAACGGCGCTGCCACAACGCGTGCTCTCCATTGCCGTGGCGTGGGATGCGCACGCCCGTTCGTGCGACAGCGGCCGTGAATCGGCGCTTGATCAGACTCAACCGATTTGAGAAATCCGCATCGCCCGCTGGTAAGGTCATGACGATGTGGAGGTGATCCGGCAGCACCACGACCGCGTCGATGGTGAACGGGTGCGCGTCCGTTGTCCGAACCGCTGCGCGTAGCGCATCGACGTGGTCGGCCAGCGCGCTCGACCGCCGATCGACGAGTGTCGCCGTGAAGAAATACGTTCCGCCCGCGACAAAATTCCGCCGGTATCGGACCATGCGCGAGACTACCCCGGATTTCGCTGCGCTCAATCCGGGCTACGCAAAGTCCTCGAACGCGATCCCTCTACTCCGGGCAGCGCACCGAGAATTCCAATCCACCATCGAAAGGCAGCGTCATTGTCAGAAACCCGTTCACCGGGTTGTTGAGGAAGGCGAAGTAATCCGCATACTCGGCGCGGTACCGTTCGGTGTTGTCGCAGATCACGATTGCACCCGGCTTCAGGTGCGGAGCCACGAGTTGAAGGGCCGGCCGCGCCATCGCGATCCAGATGTCCACAAGCATGAAATCGACCGGTCCGTCGATCTGCTTGAGCGTTTCGCGCAGATCGCCCTCGCGCAGCTCGATGAAGGGATCCAAGCCCGCCTGCTCGAAATGTGCCCGCGCGGCGGACGCTTTGCCCGGCTCGTATTCCGTGCCGATGACCACGCCGTGGCCCCCTCCGGCGCGGACATTGTCGCGCACGGCAGCGGCCAGATAGAGCGTTGAAACTCCATAAGACGTGCCGACCTCGACAACCCGGCGGGCATCGTTCGCTCGGCAGAGCTGATAGCAGAATTCCGCCTTGCCGCGGTCGAGCGCGACCAGCTTGTCGCTGCGAAAGGTCTTGATCGCCTGCTCGTCGGAGCCGTAGGCGCCCTTCGCGCGTTGGGCCTCGAAGCGTGTCAGCTCCTCCACCTGCGCGTCGCTTTTGGCGTGCAACGTTGCGAGCAGCCGCTCCAGTTCCGGATCGCGCGCGACACTCAAGAAACGCCCCTACGTTAGCGGTCGCACCGTGTCGAGTTCCATCGTCTCTCACTTTCGCCGCGTTGTGTTGCCACCGTGCACTCACACCAAAAAACTTGAGCAGCTACGATTCAGCAGCGTCGCGATTCGCGTCGCCTTGGTTGTTCGTTAGACCCAGATGGAACCCAGTGATGATCCGACATTCCTCGCTTCGACCTGCTTTCGTCCTATCCATCGGCATTCTGTTCTCACTCGCGTCCACAGCCGCGTTCGCAGATGAGCGCTGCGGACAGTTGGTGGCGCTCAACAAGCAATACGCAGGGGTGGCCCTCACCCGGGAGCAGAAGGACATCAAAGTTCAGCTGGTGGCTTGGTACAAGACGAATTGCGGACGAAGCATCCGTTCGGTGCGGCACTCAATTGGCGCTTCTCGATCCGGGTACGCGTCGCAATATTGAAGAGGGCCAACGCGAACGTCGCCGAACGACCGCCGCGCGCGGATTGGAAAGACCGCTACGTCGCAAACCGGAAATGCATCACGTCGCCATCGGCGACCTCGTATTCCTTGCCTTCCAGCCGCAGCTTGCCGATGTCGCGCGCACCCACCTCGCCGCCGCCCTTGACGTAATCCTCGAACGCGATCGTTTCGGCGCGGATGAAGCCGCGCTCGAAATCCGTGTGGATCGCGCCCGCGGCCTGCGGCGCGCGCGCGCCCTTGGTCACGGTCCAGGCGCGCGCCTCCTTCGGACCCGCGGTGAAGAACGTCACGAGGTGCAACAGCCCGTAGCCGACGCGGATCAGGCGATCGAGGCCGGGCTCCTTGAGCCCGATGTCGGCGAGGAAATGCTCGCGCTCCTCGCGCGGCAGCACCGCGATCTCGGCCTCGATCTTCGCCGAGATCACGACGGAGGCCGCGCCTTCCTCCTCGGCGCGCTTTTCCACCGCGCGCGAATAGTCGTTGCCGGTCGCGGCGGACGCTTCGTCGACATTGCAGACGTACAGCACCGGCATCGAGGTAAGCAGCCCGAGCGAATGAAACAGCTTTTCTTCCTCGGGCTTGCGCTCGACGAGGCGTGCGGGCTTGCCGTCGCGCAGGAGCGCGAGCGCGCGGTTGACGAGGTCGAGCGTTTCCTTCGCCTCCTTGTCATTGCCGCGCACCAGCTTCTCAAGCGAGATGACGCGCCGCTCCAGGCTGTCGAGATCGGCGAGCATCAGCTCGGTCTCGATCGTTTCGATGTCGGCGACCGGATCGATCTTGTTTTCCACATGCGTCACGTCGCCATCGTCGAAGCAACGCACCACATGCGCGATCGCGTCGACCTCGCGGATGTTGCCGAGGAACTGGTTGCCGAGCCCCTCGCCCTTCGAGGCGCCCTTCACCAGTCCTGCGATATCCACGAACGTCAGGCGCGTCGGGATGATCTCGGCGGACTTCGCGAGCTTCGCCAGCACGTCGAGCCGCGGATCGGGCACCGCCACCTCTCCGACATTCGGCTCGATGGTGCAGAACGGATAGTTCGCCGCCTGCGCGGCCGCCGTCTCGGTCAGCGCATTGAAGAGCGTCGACTTGCCGACGTTCGGCAGTCCGACGATGCCGCACTTGAAGCCCATTATTTTTCCTCGGATTCCTTGGTCGCTGTCTCTTTGGGGCCGAAGCCCTTGGCATCCATCGCGAGATGCACCTTGTTCTGGAAGCTCGCGTCCTTGGCCGTCGCCAGCAACTCGGCATTGTCGGCGATCACGTCGGTGAGCGCCGCGACCCACGGGCGTTCGTCCTTGGCAAAATCGCCGAGCACGTACGGATGGACCAGCTCCTTCACGCCCGGATGACCGACACCGATGCGCACGCGCTTGTAGTCGTTGCCCACATGCGCGCTGACCGAGCGCAGCCCGTTATGCCCCGCGATGCCGCCGCCGACTTTGACGCGCACCTTGGCGGGCGGCAGTTCGATCTCGTCGTGGAACACCGCGATGTCGCTCAAGCCCATCTTGTAAAAATGCATGGCCTCGGCGACCGCCCGGCCAGACTCGTTCATGTAGGTGCCGGGGAGCAGCAGCAACACCTTCTTGGCGCCGAGCGTGCCTTCGCTCGCCACACCCTGAAATCGCCGCCGCCATGGCGCAAAGCCGTGGCGCTTGGCAATCGCATCCACCACCATGAATCCGATGTTGTGGCGGTTGCCCGCGTGCTTGGCGCCCGGATTGCCGAGCCCGACAAACAGCAGCATGGATCAGGCCACCAGGCGGAGGTCCGATCCCGGCAGCGGCCGGGATCGGAATACGGGAGCGCCTACTTCTTCTCGGGCGTCGCAGCGGCGGCAGCAGGCGCTGCCGCGGCGGGGGTTGCACCCGGCGCACCGGTCGGCGCGGGCGGCGCTTCGGCTGCTGCAGCAGCAGCAGCGGCGGCAGCAGCGGCGGCTTCGGCGGCGGCCTTCATTTCTTCCGCGTAACCCGACGGCGGCACGATGGTGACCAGCGTGATGTCGCCGTGCTCAAGCACCTTGACGTTCGGCGGCAGCGTGATCTCGCTCAGGTGCTTCGAATAATTGATCTCCAATCCGGAGATATCGACCTCGAAGGCCTGCGGAATGTCGTCGGCCGGCACCTGCACGGCGATCGTGTGGGTGACGATGTTGACGGTGCCGCCGCGCTTGATGCCCGGCGCCTGATCGGCGTTCTTCACGCGGATCGGCACGCGCACGCGCACCATCGCGCCTTCGCCGAGGCGCAGGAAATCCACATGCAGCGGATTGTCCATCACGGGATCGAGCTGGAAGTCGCGCGGGATCACGCGATGCTTCGTGCCGTCAACGTCGAGATTGCAGACGGTGGTGAGGAAGTGGCCCGCATAGATCTTCTGCTTCAGTTCCTTGAAGTCGAGCGAGACGCCGACCGGCTCCTTGCCGTCGCCGTAGATCACGCCGGGCACGCGGCCCTCGCGACGCACTGCCCGGGCGGCCCCCTTGCCGGCCTTCGGACGCGCCGTCGCGCTCAGTTCATTGACGGTCGCCATTGTGGTATCCTTTAGATGTTGATTTTGTTGACGATTTTGCCGCGGCGTGCCTCCAGGGGTGTCGGAGCCGCAGGCGAGCGGGCTTATAGCCGCTCAGCTTCGGAAAAACAAGAAACAGCCGCCAAGCCTTACCCGTGGGCACCTTCGTTGCCGTCAGCCTGGGCGGCCGCCGGACTCCCACTGCCGAGCCTTGCCTCCAGCGCCGCGATCCGCGCCTTCAGCGCCTCGTTCTCCTCGCGCGCGAGCCGCGCCATGTCCTTCACGGCCTCGAAGTCCTCACGCTGCACCACGTCGAGCTCGCGCAAGATGCGCTCGGCCTGCGTCCGCATGACGGTGTCAAACTCGCGCCGCACGCCTGTGGCCACGCCCGCCGCATCGTTCATCAGCCGCGCGACCTCGTCGAAGAAGCGGTTGTTGGTCTGGGTCATGGGAAGGCTCCGGGCAGCTGCGTTCACGAATACGACAATGGAGATTGATGCGGCCCTGGGCAAGGCGTGGTGGACGAAGACGGCGACCGGCGTTCTTGATGGTCTTGCGATTCAGCCCAAGAGGGTTCCATGCCATGCTGAAATCGCGACTTTGTGAGAACAACATGGTGGGCTAAGGGCTATCATAATGTCGGGCGACAACCGGAGACCTCCCATGCGACCTGTTCTGATGTTGGGCGCCTTCGCGCTCTTCGGGCTGGTTCAACCCGCCAGCGCCCAGATGTGCGGTGCTCCCGGCCAGCAAGCCCAAGCCTCGACTCCCGCGCAGGGCGGAATGTGCGGCATGGGTGCGGCGTCCGAAGACGATCCGATGGCCGACAAGCCAGCCGCGATCCCCAAGCAGTCCGGCATGTGCCCGTGTTGCGCCCGGATGGCGATGATGCGCGGAGGCGGAATGGGTGGCATGGGCGGAATGGGTGGGACGCAGCAGCAGCCCAATATGCCCGGCATGGAGATGCCGAAGCCGCAGTAAATCCGCGGGTCCCGCGCTTGCCAAAGAAAAGTTGCAATGCCGAGCCACTGACTTATCCTAATCGCCTGTGGCGGATTCGGAAGTAGCGGGTTATTTGACGGCGCAATGCTGGCAAGGGTGAACAAAAGACTTCGGATACGCGCGGCGCTCGCAGTCGCTGTGCTGTATGCATTTTGCGCGCTCGCACCGCATGCGGCGCTGGCGTTTGGACATGCTGCCGCACATTGTCTGACTGACGGAGCGGCCACAGCGCACGTGCATAAGGCAAAGGCGCAACCCGCGTCGCACACACATGCCGATGGCACGGCGCACCATCACGGCGGAGTGCCGGCTCATGACGATGCCAGCAATACCGAACCGCACCAACATTCCGATGCGGACGGCAAGAGCGACACTGGTAACTGTTGCGGTCTCTTTTGCATTTCTGCGCTCGCGCTGGAACCCGGCATGGCCTTGCGCGCGCCGCCTTTGGTCGCGACCGACCTTTCCAGCATTCACGATGCCCTAAGCGGGCATAGTCCCGGTCGCATCAACAGACCCCCAATAGGCTGACGCAGCGTTGTTTGGCGCGCGTCGCGCGGCGGATGCCGCGCGTGCTCATCGCTCGTTGGCATTGGGAGGTTTCATGTTCGCGCATCCTCGGCGCTATGCGTCCGCACCTTCAGGGCGGCGCTTCGCGCATCACGTTCACTCGGTAGCACTGGGGCTTTGCCTTGCGGCATTGCTCGCGGGTTGCACCACCGCGCCGCCCACGCCGGTCGCGGGTGCGCACCCAGCCAATCCAGAAATTCGCTCGCGGGCCACCGCGTATCGGCCGGTGGTCGGGCCTTATGTCAGCCAGCGCCCGCGCGATGCTTCCGACTGGCTTCAGAGCAATGAGCGCGTCGCGCCTCAAGAAAAGCCATGATGCGCCGCATGCCGACCCTTTCCCGCACCGTTGCACTTGTCGCACTTACGTTGCTCGGCGGCTGCGCATCGTTCTCACCCGATGGCGGCTTGTTGGCTGTCAACGACATCACGACTCCGGCCCTCGGTGCGAACGCGGTCGCGGTGCGCACTCCGGAAGAAGCAGAAACCGCCAGCCGTCGCGTCAAGACGCTCTTGCGCCTGCCGCTCTCGGCGGATCGCGCGGTGCAAATTGCGCTTCTGAATAACCGGGATCTGCAGGCGTCCTACAACGCACTCAGGCTCTCCGAAGCGGCGATGGTGCAGGCAAGTTTGCCACCGAACCCTACGTTCTCGCTGGAGCGCATTACGGGGGTGGGCGCGGTCGAGATCGAGGGCCGCATAGCGGGAAGTCTGTTGCAGCTTGCGACGTTGCCGATGCGCGCCGACATCGCGGCGGATCGTTTCCGGCAAGCGCAATTCCTAGCCGCTTCCGACACGCTGCGCATCGCCAGTGAAGCGCGCCGCGCTTTCTACCGGGCCGTGGGCGCCAGAGCTCTTGTCGCCATGCTCACGCAAGCTCGCGAAACGGGACAAACAGCCGCCGAGCTTGCGAGGCGTCTTGGCGAAACCGGCGCGATGAACAAGCTCGATCAGGCGCGCAATCAGGCTTTCTACGCCGAGATGGTCGCGCAACTCGGGACCGCGCGGCTGCGTGCCGAATCCGAACGCGAACGGCTTGTGCGGGTGCTCGGGCTTTGGGGCGATGACCTTGAATTCAAGATGCCAGCGCAACTGCCTGCTTTGCCCGTGCGCGCCCGTGCGCTGGTTCACATCGAAACGGACGCTGTGCGGCGTCGGGTCGATTTGCAGATAGCGCGGATCGAGGCAGACCTGCTTGCCAAGTCCTACGGCCTTACCAACGCCACGCGCTTCATCAGCCTGCTTGATGTTGCGGGCATCGCCAAGGAAAAGCGCGAGAGCGGGGAACTTAGAAGCGAACGGGGATACGAAGTGGAAGTGCAGATACCGCTTTTCGACTTTGGCGAAGTCAAAATCAGGCAAGCGGAAGAGAATTATTTGCAAGCCGTGAACCGGCTGACGGCGAAGGCGGTCAATGTGCGTTCCGAAGCGCGCGAAGCCTATCAAGCGTATCGCGCCAGCTTCGACATCGCGCGGCACTACCGACGCGAAGTGCTTCCGCTGCGCAAGATCATCTCGGATGAGACACTGCTGCGCTACAACGCGATGCAGATCGACGTATTCGCCCTTCTGATAGAGGCGCGCCAGCGCATTACCGCGACCAATGCAGCAATCGAAGCTGAACGCGACTTCTGGCTCGCGGAAACCAACCTTGGCGCTGCGGTACTCGGCGGCGCGGCTGCAGCATCCCCTGAAACCACACCTTTGACAACGGCGGCGGAAAGCCCCGGTGGTCACTGAAAGGATTCATCCATGACACTTTCGCGCAGAAATTTTGTGGGGGCAGCCACGCTAGCGGGCGCTGCGGTGATTTCCGGCCGCGCGCAAGCTGCCGCTATCCCCGAAGCATCCATGAGCACCGCCCCCACGATGCAGCCGCCCCTCTCACCGCCAGATGGTCAAGCGTACCAGCCGGTGGCCACATTAAACGGCTGGACGCTGCCGTGGCGGATGAAAGACGGCTGGAAAGAATTCCATCTCGTCGCCGAGCCGGTGGTGCGCGAAATGGCCCCCGGGATGAAGGCGCATCTCTGGGGCTACAACGGCGCATCACCTGGCCCCACCATCGAAGCGGTCGAGGGCGACAAGGTGCGCATCTTTGTGACGAACAAACTACCGGAGCACACCACCGTGCATTGGCACGGGATGCTGCTACCGAACGGCATGGATGGCGTTGGCGGATTGACGCAGCCGCATATCAAGCCCGGCAAAACTTTCGTCTATGAATTCGTGCTGAAGAAGAGCGGCACTTTTATGTATCACCCCCACGCCGATGAGATGGTGCAGATGGCGATGGGCATGATGGGTTTTTTCGTTGTGCATCCGCGCGATCCGAAATTCATGCCGGTGGATCGCGACTTCGTATTCCTGCTGAACGCGTTCGACATCGATCCCGGCAGCTACATGCCCAAGGTCATGACGATGCTCGATTTCAATCTGTGGGCTTGGAACACGCGCGTATTTCCCGGCATCGATCCGCTTGTGGTGCGTAAGGGAGACCGCGTGCGGGTGCGCGTCGGAAACCTCACGATGACCAACCATCCCATCCATATGCACGGCTACGATTTCGCAGTCACCTGCACGGATGGGGGCTGGGTGCCGGAGAGCGCACGCTGGCCGGAAGTGTCGATCGATATTCCGGTCGGTGCCATGCGCGCTTACGAATTCGTGGCCGATGAGCAGGGCGATTGGGCGATCCATTGCCACAAGTCGCACCACACCATGAATGCGATGGGGCATGAGGTGAAAACCTTCATCGGAGTGAACAAGCGAGACATTGCTAAAACGATCCGCAAGCTGGTGCCTGATTACATGCCCATGGGCGCGGCAGGCATGGCGGAGATGGGCGAGATGGAAATGCCGATGCCCGACAACACGCTGCCGATGATGACCGGCTTCGGGCAATTCGGCCCGATGGAAATGGGCGGAATGTTTTCGGTGGTGAAGGTGCGCGAGGGAATAGGGCGCAACGATTACGCGGACCCTGGCCCCTACAAGAATCCGGAAGGCACCGTCGCCTATGAAGTCGCCAGCGTCGCGGCCGGAACACCGACGCGCAAGCCTGACAATTCCAAACGCGCGCCTGCCGCCGAATTCAACGTCATCAAACCGGGCACCAAGAGGCCCGCCAAGCATCACTGAAGAAGGAGAGATTCATGCAACACCTATTCATCCTTATCGCGCTTATGGGCGCCTTGGGCTTTGGCTGGCCGCTCCCGGCACTCGCGGATGCTGGTCACACCCATTTTTCGGCTGGCGTCCCCGGCAATCCAAAAAAACCCGCGCGCGTCGTCGAAGTCATAATGAAAGAGGGTGACGGCAAAATGGAATATGTGCCGAGCCGGGTCGAAGTGAAGCGGAATGAACAGATTCGCTTCGTCCTGAAGAATGCAGGTGAGCTTGCGCACGAGTTCGTGCTCGCGACCACCGCGGACAATCTAAAGCACGCCGAGCTGATGCAGAAATATCCCGACATGGAGCACGACGATCCGAACGGAAAGACGCTCCAGCCCAAAGCAAATTCCGAAATCCTGTGGCGCTTCAGCAAGCGCGGCACATTCGAGTTCGGCTGCCTCATTCCCGGCCACCGTGAAGCGGGAATGACCGGCACCGTCATCGTTAAGTAGACCTGCAGAAAAAGGAAACCATCATGAACAGGCTCAATTTCTTATCCGCTCTGGCGTTGGCTCTCTTCCTCGGTGGTTCCGCGCCCGCACGGGCGCAAACCGATTTGACAAATGGTCAAGTGACCAAGGTGGATGAATCGGCGGGCAAGATCACCATCAAGCACGGCCCCTTGAAGAAGTTCGACATGGAGGACGGCATGACCATGGTGTTCCGTGCCGGTGATCCCGCAATGCTGAAGGCGGTGAAAGCGGGCGACAAGGTGAGGTTCGCGCCGGACCGTATCAATGGACAATTCACGATCATGAAGATCGAAAGGGCCAGATGACCGCCCTCACTCCCAATGCACATTGCCCAGCGGAGCCAAGTTGGCCTACCCTTCGCTCAACGGCATCTGAGAACAGATTGGCCGATCCGTGGGAGGACATCATGGCGTCAGCAACATTGCGCGCGCGTCTTGCGCTTGGCGTAGGCGGAGCGTTGGTCGTCGGTGCGGCCTTCGCGCAGACTACACCCGCGCCGGCTCCTGCGTCTCCCTTCCCGCCGACCGCGACGATCGCCAGCGGCTATCCGGGTGTCGGGGCCGCCGATTCCAAGCTGCGCTCCGTCGGACTGCCGAACGGCAAGACGATCCATCTGCTGCCCGCCACGCTCGAGACCACCCAGTGGGGCTGGTTCGACAACGCGCAGGCTCCCGTGCTGCGCGTAAAATCCGGCGACACCGTCGCGCTGGAAACGATGATGCACGCCCACA
>Ga0193717_1002025_pt1 | contig 11964 bp, 10 predicted proteins | sample U2c2metaG_FD_145900 | JGI IMG/M metagenome (GOLD analysis project Ga0193717, IMG submission 145900) | Soil microbial communities from a riparian zone of the East river system, Colorado, United States - U2c2 | ecosystem: Environmental > Terrestrial > Soil > Riparian zone | place: USA: East River...
TTCGGGTGTCGGAAACCTTGCACACCGGTTCGAGCGTGGGTGCCGCACCCGCCGGTATGGCGGGTGCGAGCACCGTGAACAGCACCGTCGCCGCGGCGACGAATCCCCCCGAGCGCAACCGCCCACCTCCGTTACGTGAAGCCGTGAAGCTTCACGCTACAGAGGGTCGCGACTCAGAGGGGCGAGCCGTTGATTTCGAACGTGTGCAGCGCCGCGGCGAGGTCCGGGTGGACCCGCACGCGCAGCCTGGTGCCTTCGGGGGTGTGCTCTTCCTCGAGCACCTCCCCGTCGGCGTGCGCCCGCGAAACGAGCTCACCGCGCGTGTACGGCACGACCACCTCGACGACGGCTTCCGGGCGAGGCAGCCGCGCCGCGATGATCTCGGCGAGTTCGAGCACACCGGCGCCGGTCCTGGCCGAGATCTCGACCGCTCCCGGCATCAGGTGCCGCAGTCTGGCGAGCGCGAGCTCGTCGGCGGCGTCCGCCTTGTTGATCACCAATAGCTCAGGGGGCAACGGCTCCGTGCGCTTCTTGGTGATGTCGGCGAGCACCTGGCGTACCGCGTTGACCTGGTCTTCCGGCGCCGGGTCGGAACCGTCGACCACGTGCACCAGCAGATCCGCGTCCGCCGCCTCCTCGATGGTCGACTGGAACGCGTCGACCAGCTGGTGGGGCAGTTTCCGGACGAAGCCGACGGTGTCGGTCAGCGTGTAGGTGCGGCCGTCCGGGGTCGCGGAGCGGCGGGTCGTCGGGTCCAGGCGAACAGCGAGTCGTCGACGAGCACGCCCGCGCCGGTGATGGCGTTGAGCAGGCTCGACTTCCCCGCGTTCGTGTAGCCGACGATCGCGACGCTGGGCACCTCGTTGGTGACGCGGCGCCCGCGCTTGGTCACGCGGATGATGTCCATCGCGGCGATCTCACGTCGGAGCTTCGAGACGCGCTTGGCGATGCGCCGCCTGTCGGTCTCCAGCTTGGTTTCACCGGGCCCACGCAGGCCGACACCGCCGTTGGCGCCGCCGCCACCGCCCTGCCGGGACAGCGCGTCACCCCAGCCACGCAGGCGCGGGATGAGGTACTGCAGCTGGGCCAGTTCGACCTGGGCCTTGCCTTCGCGGGACTGCGCGTGCTGGGCGAAGATGTCGAGGATCAGGGCGGTCCGGTCGATCACCTTGACCTTGACCTTCGCTTCTAGCTGGCGCAGTTGGCCAGGGGACAGCTCGCCGTCGCAGATCACCGTGTCGGCGCCGGTCGCCACCACGATGTCGAACAGCTCGCGTACCTTGCCGGAACCGATGTAGGTGGCCGGGTCCGGGTTCTGCCGACGCTGCACGATGCCTTCCAGCACCTCCGAGCCCGCCGTTTCGGCGAGCCTGGCGAGCTCCGCGAGGGACGCTTCGGACTGGGCGGCCGTGCCCTCGGTCCACACGCCGACCAGTACCACGCGTTCGAGCCGCAGTTGCCGGTATTCGACTTCGGTGACGTCTTGGAGCTCGGTCGACAGGCCTGCCACGCGGCGGAGCGAGGCGCGTTCCTCGAGCTCCAGTTCGCCGTCGGACGGGTTCTCGTCGAAGATGTCTGCGTTTGTCAGTTCTGTCATCGTCCTTCCATAGTCCCACGATTCGCCGTGGGAGCCGAGCCGATTAGACGCTCGGGTAGGTCGCGAAGTAGATCGCGGTGCGTTCGGCGCCGGGTTCGAGCGGCCGTTTCCGGAATTCTTCGAGCAGTTCTTCCAGGCGCCGCTCGAACTCTTCACGGGCGTCGGGAGAGACTTGGACGACCAGCCTGGTCTGCTTCAACTCGCCGACATCGGTCTCGGCGACTTCGGCGAGGTAGGCCTCCAGCACCGCTTCGTCGACATCCTGCGAATGACTGTCAAGATGCCACGAAAGCCCCGTCGAAAGATAGGGAATTTCCTTCGCCCCGCGCGTGCCGCGCCGCGCGGGCTGGGCGGCGAGGAAACCGGTCTCGACCAGCTTGCGCACGTGGTGCAGGGTGGTCGCCGGGTCGCGCCCGAGCCGTTCCGCGAGCTCCTTGTTGGTCATGGCCCGCGAGAAGGTCAACCGAATGATGCGCAGGCGTATTCCGGAAGCGAGCGCGTTCGCCTCCGCCTCCGTCGCCCTTCGCCGCTGGGTAGCCACCGAGTAAGCCTAGGCCACGGGGTTGTCCGCTCTCGGAATAAGTGATTGACACTTTCCAATCACTCGCCCAGAGTGGCTTCGTGGCCCGAGATTCCTTGTACTTCCACCGCGACTTCCGCCGCCTCTGGGTGAGCGACACGACCAGTCAGTTCGGCACCTTCGTGGGCCAGACCGTGCTCCCGATCCTGGCGGCCACGACGCTGGCCGCGACGCCGTTCGAGATGGGGCTGCTCACCGCCGCCGAGACCGCCGCGTTCCTGCTCATCGGGCTGCCCGCCGGGGTCTGGGTGGACCGCATGCGCCGCCGCAAGCTGATGCTGCGCGCCGACATCACCCGGGCCGCGCTGCTGTTCACCGTGCCGATCGCCTGGTGGGCGGGCTGGCTGACGCTGACCCAGCTGATCGTGGCCGGGCTGCTCATCGGCGTGTGCACGGTGTTCTTCGACATCGCGTACCAGTCGTATCTGCCGTCGCTGATCAGCCGGGAACGGCTGGTGGAGGGCAATTCCAAGCTGCAGGCCACGCAGTCCGTGGCGCAGGTGGCCGGGCCCGGCATCGGCGGCCTGCTCGCGCAACTGGCCGGGGCGGCCAACGCGGCGCTGGTGACCGGGGTGGGGTTCGTGACCTCGGCGTTGTTCCTCTGGCGCATCAAGACCGTCGAGCCGGAGCCGATCCCGCACGAGAACCCGCGCCTGTGGCCGCAGATCGCCGAGGGCCTGCGGTTCGTGTTCGGCAACAAGAACCTGCGCGCGATCGTCGGCGCGACGGCGACGGCGAACTTCGCCGGTGGCGCGTTCACCGCGGTCCAGGTGCTCTTCCTGATCCACGACGTCGGGCTGCCCCCGGCGGCGGTGGGCATCATGCTCACCGCGTCGGGCGCCGGTGGTGTGCTCGCGGCGCTCGCGTCGGCGCCGCTGACGAGACGGATCGGGCAGGCGAGGGCGATCTGGCTGATCCCGCTCGTGACCTGGCCCGCGGCGCTACTCGTGCCCTTCGCCGAACCCGGCTGGCGCGTCGGGTTCGCCGTGCTCGGGCCGCTGACCTACAGCTTCGGAGGCATCGTTTACAACATTGCGCAGGTTTCGTATCGGCAAGCCATCTGCCCCGACAGACTGCTCGGCCGCATGAACGCCAGCGTCCGGTTCGTCGTCTGGGGCACGATCCCGCTCGGTGGCCTCACCGGCGGGCTGCTCGGTGAATGGCTCGGCCTGCGCGGGACGATCTGGGCGGCGTGCCTGCTGATGTCGGTGGCCGCGCTGTGGGTGGTGTGCTCGCCGCTACGCCACCTGCGCGACATCCCGATGCATCAGGAAACGAGGCCGGCCCACCAGGTTTCGTCCAGCTGACCCCTGGCGACGATCTCGGCGGGGCCGGTCAGCGTCGACTCCCCGCGCGCGACCGTCACGGTGACCACCCCGCCGGGGATCTCCACGATCGACGAACCGGTGTCCGTACCGGCCCGGTGCAGGGCCGCGGCGACGGCCGCGACCGTGCCGGTGCCACAAGCCCGCGTCTCCCCCACGCCGCGCTCGTGGACGCGCATCCGCAGCGCGCCTTCGCCGAGCGTGTTGACGAACTCGAGGTTCACGCCGCCGGGAAAGAAGTCGTGGTCGTAGTCCGGCTGGTCGCGCAGGTCCAGCAGGGCGACATCGTCGTCCATGATGGACACCAGGTGCGGGTTGCCGACATTGACCGCGACACCGGAGAACGGCTGCCCGGCGACCACGGTGACCGAGGAGCCGACGATGGTCGCCGGTCCCATTTGGACGGTCACCGAACCGTCGGGGTGCACCTTCACCGCCCGGTCGCCCGCACGCGTGCCGATGACGAACTCGGTGTCACCGACCAATCCGGCTTCGGTGAGGTAGCGCACGAACACCCGGACGCCGTTGCCGCACATCTCCGCGATGGAGCCGTCCGCGTTGCGGTAGTCCATGAACCAGTCCGCGCCGGAGGTCTCACCGATCGCTTCGGACCGCACGATACGCAGCACGCCGTCCGCGCCGAGACCTCGCCGGCGGTCACACAACGCCGCCACCCGTCCGGGAGTCAGGTCGAGGCGGCCGGTTGGGTCGGGGAGCAGCACGAAGTCGTTCTGTGTGCCGTGACCCTTGAGAAAATCGATACCGCCCATACGGTGAAGATTACTTGGCCAGTAGTGACAACACGCGATCGGCTAGGTGCGCTTCGCCACCGTCGAACCACTCGATCCGCTTGTCCCGGCGGAACCACGATCGCTGCTTGCGCACGAAGCGTCGTGTGGCCTGCGCCGTTGCGGCCGCGGCCGCGGTGAAGTCGCCGTCGGTGTCCATCGCGGCGAGGACTTGTTGGTACCCCAAGGCTCTCGACGCCGTCTTGCCGCTCCGCAACCCGCGCGCGGCCAGCATCGCGACCTCACCCACGAGCCCGGCCTCGAACATGCGCTCCACGCGCAGATCGACGCGGGCGTCGAGTTCGGCCACGTCACGGTCGACGCCGATGACCACCGTGTCGTAGCGGGCGGGCCCGGGTTTGGGCAGGTTCGCCGAAAACGGCTCCCCGGTGATCTCGATGACCTCGAGCGCGCGGACGATCCGGCGGGTGTTGGTCGGCAGGATCGCCGCCGCCGCGATCGGGTCGATCGCGGCCAGCCTCCCGTGCAGCAGCTCGGAGCCGACGATCTCGGCCTCGGCGTCGAGGCGGGCGCGGACTTCGGGGTCGGTGCCGGGGAAGCGGAGGTCGTCGAGGACGGCCTGGACGTAGAGCCCCGATCCGCCGGCGAGCACGGGCACCTTGCCGTCGGCGAGCAGTGCTTCCATGCGCTCGCGGGCGTGGCGCTGGTACGCCGCGACCGAGGCCGTCTCGGTGACGTCCAGCACGTCGAGCAGGTGATGTGGCACACCGCGCGCCTCGGTTTCGGTCACCTTCGCGGTGCCGATGTCCATCTGGCGGTACAGCTGCATGGCGTCGGCGTTGACGACTTCCCCGCCGAGCTCCAGTGCGATTTCGACGGCGAGCGCGGACTTCCCGGTGGCCGTCGGGCCCACCACCGCGACCGGGCGCTTCACGCGCGTTCCCAAAGCGCGACGTGGTACCCGACGCCGAGCGGCGCGCCGGAGTAGAGCAGTTCGGCTTGCCACCGCGCGGAGCCCGCGAGCCCGGCCAGCACCTGCCACGGAACACGGCCACCGGCCCCGAGCTCCCCCGCGAGGGTGACATCGAGCGAAAGCAGCGCTTCGACGTCGGCGGTGCCGAGTGCCTGGGCGACGGCGTCGTCGAAGGCGGTGGCCCGTTCGTCCTCGCCGCCGGGCGCACGCGGCCCGTGCCGATACGAGCCGTCACCGAGGATCAGCAGGCCCAGGTCGGTTTCTTCGGCGTCGAGACGCTTGCCGGCGCTGACACAATCAGCTGTCGGCGTCGTCTGGTCGAGCACGCTCACGCGGACCGAGGACGCCCCGGCGCGGTCCCGCAGCCAGCCCGCGATCAGCGCCGGAAGCGGCAATCCGGCCTCGGGATTCCGCGATTCGGCGGACAACGCGACGGGCACGTCGACGCCGTAACCGCGGAAGTTCCCCCGCGCCCCGGCACCGAATTCAACGGCGACGGGTCCGGCTCCGACGGCGATCCAGCGCGGGTGTTCCGAGGCCACCGCCCGTACCGCGGCGAGGCACGCTTCGCGCACCTCAGCGGTCTCCCCGGCGGCTCCGGCGGCCAGTTCGGGGACGAGCAAAGGGGGTGTCGGGACGACGGCCACACGGCTGATCACGTTGATCGACGTTACCGGCCACCCGGGAGTGGACACCGCACGCCGTCGAACCGAAGTAGGATCACTGGCTTCGGGACGGTGTTCGGAGTACCACCGTGGACCCTGAGCTGCTTGAATGCGGCTAGGGGTCTGCTCCCCCGAAACGATATGTACGCGCAAGACCCGGCCCCGCCGACGGTGGGGCGCCCGCTCCGGCGGGCTTACAGGCGATAAGGAGCCTGCGATGGCCCAGGAAAACACGTCCACCGGTACCCCGGCACCCCATCCGGTACCGCACGCGCTGGGTGGCAGCGGGCACGCCGCGCCTCCCGTGCCGCCCGCCGAGCCCCACCCGGCCCGGTGGGGCAGGGTGGACGAGGAAGGCACCGTCTACGTCACCACCGCGGACGGTGAGCGCGCTGTCGGTATCTGGCAGGCCGGGACCCCGGACGAAGGACTCATCCACTACGCGCGCCGGTTCGACGACCTGCGCACCGAGGTGGAGCTGCTCGAGACCCGCCTGGCGTCCGGCGCCGGCGACCCGAAGCACGCGTTGTCCAGCGCCACCCAGATGCGCGACGGTCTCGCCGACGCGGCCGTCGTCGGTGACCTGGCCGCCTTGGGCGCCCGGATCAACGAGGTCATCGGCCACGCCGAGAAGTCGCTGGCCAGTGCGAAGCAGGAGCGCGAAGAAGCCCGCTCCGCCGCGGTGACCCGCAAGCAGGCCCTCGCCGAAGAAGCCGAGAAGCTGGCCGCCGAGTCGACCCAGTGGAAGTCCGCCGGGGACAGGCTGCGCACCATCCTGGACGAGTGGAAGAGCGTCAAGGGCGTCGACCGCAAGACCGACGACGAACTGTGGAAGCGGTTCTCCAAGGCCCGCGAGGCGTTCAACCGCCGCCGTGGCTCGCACTTCGCCGAGCTCGACAAGCAGCGCGCGACGGCGAAGACCCGTAAGGAAGAGCTGATCGTCGAGGCCGAGAAGCTGGCCGAGTCCGACGACTGGGGCGACACCGCGGGCCGCTACAAGGACCTGATGAACGACTGGAAGGCCGCCGGTCGCGCGCCCAAGGACAGCGACGAGGCCCTCTGGCAGCGGTTCCGTGCCGCGCAGGACAAGTTCTTCGCCCGCCGCTCGGCCGCGTTCAACGAGCGCGACGCCGAGTTCACCGACAACGCCGCGAAGAAGGAAGAGCTCCTGATCGACGCGGAGAAGATCGACCCCGCGGTCAATCTCGAAGCGGCGAAGAACCAGCTCCGCAAGGTCCAGGAACGCTGGGACGAGATCGGCAAGGTCCCGCGCGAGCGGATCCGCGACCTCGACATGCGCCTCAAGACGGTGCAGGACAAGGTCAAGTCCGCCGAGGACAACAAGTGGCGCCGCACCGATCCGGAGGCACTCGCCAGGGCCGCGCAGTTCCACGAGCGCGTCGCGCACTTCGAGTCCCAGGCGACCAAGGCCCGCGCCGCGGGCGACGAGCGCCGCGCGAAGAAGGCCGACGAGCAGGCCGCGCAGTGGCGTGAATGGCTCGAAGCGGCCGAGAACGCCGTCGCCGACCGCTGACGCTGGCTCCCGGTTGTCTGAAGGGACCTTTCGTACGAATGATTCGTACGAAAGGTCCCTTCAGTCGCTCTGACCTGCGGCGATAAGCGGCGCTTATGACGTTGTCAGCGAGTTTACTTTGACGGTGTCGCACGGGCGCGCGAAAGTGGTTTCAGCGGGAAACATTCCCGGAAACCACTTTTTTGGGAGTCCTTCAATGGCGAAGATCGTTTGTGTCCTTTATGACGACCCCATCGACGGCCAGCCGAAATCCTACGCGCGTGACGATTTGCCCGCGCTTTCCCAGTACCCCGGCGGCCAGACCCTGCCGACGCCGAGCGCGGTCGACTTCACCCCGGGTGAGCTGCTCGGCAGCGTGTCCGGCGAGCTGGGCCTGCGGAAGTTCCTCGAGGAGCGCGGCCACACCCTGGTCGTCACCTCGGACAAGGAAGGCCCGGACTCGGTACTCGACCGGGAGCTTGCCGACGCCGAGATCGTCATTTCGCAGCCGTTCTGGCCCGCTTATCTGACGCCGGAACGAATCGCGAAGGCACCGAACCTGAAATTGGCGGTCACCGCCGGGATCGGGTCGGACCACGTTGATCTCCAATCCGCGATCGAGCACGGGATCACCGTCGCCGAGGTGACCTATTGCAACAGCATCAGCGTCGCGGAGCACGTGTCGATGATGATTCTTTCGCTGGTGCGGAACTACATCCCGTCCTACCAGCAGGTCATCGCCGGCGGCTGGAACATCGCCGACTGCGTCGCGCGGTCCTACGACCTCGAAGGCATGCATGTCGGGACGGTGGCCGCGGGCCGGATCGGGCTGGCCGTGCTGACGCGGCTCACACCGTTCGACGTCCACCTGCACTACACCGACAAGCACCGCCTGCCCGCCGACGTCGAGGAGGAATACGGCCTGACCTTCCACGAGAGCCCGCAGGACATGGTGCCGTTCTGCGACGTCGTCACCATCAACGCGCCGCTGCACCCGGAGACCGAGAACCTGTTCGACGAGAAGCTGCTCAACACCATGAAGCGCGGCGCGTACCTCGTCAACACCGCGCGCGGCAAGATCGTCGACCGTGACGCGATCGTCCGCGCGCTGGAAAGCGGCCAGCTCGCCGGATACGCCGGCGACGTCTGGTACCCGCAGCCCGCCCCTGCCGACCACCCCTGGCGCACCATGCCGCACCACGGCATGACCCCGCACATCTCGGGCTCGTCGCTGTCGGCCCAGGCCCGCTACGCCGCCGGAACCCGCGAAATCCTCGAATCCTGGTTCGACGGCACCCCGATCCGCGACGAATACCTGATCGTCCAGGGCGGCCAACTCGCCGGCACCGGCGCCCACTCCTACACCTCGAAGTAGCAACACGCCTACCCCAACGTGCGACACACCTACACAGAAGCGCAACACGGCTACGCGGACGGGAAACAGCGTGTTTCCCGTCCGCGTAGCCGTGTTGCGCGTTGGGGTAGGTGTGTCGCACGTTGGCGCGGACGTTAGGAGCCGAGGTGGCCTAGGCGTAGGTGTTGGCGGAGGGTGTCGTCCAGGGCTCGGGTCATGTTGACTTGGCGGACGACGCGGATCAGGGCGCGCGAGAGCATCGACTCGGGTTGCTGGTCCGGGAGGAGCAGGCCGACGCCGTGGGTGACGATCGGTTCGACGAGCGGGACGACGCGCATGTCGCCGGGAACACGGAAGGTCTGCAGCCAGGTATGCGGCATGATCGTCGACGTCGAGCCGTCACGCACGTGCGCGTACAGCGTCGAAATCGAGTTCGTCTCCATCACGATCTGCGGGCTGCAGTCGAGTGAGGCGAACACCTCGTCGAGGAACTTGCGGTTCATCATGTCGGGTGTGAGCAGGCAAAGCCGCATCGACGCGGCCACCCCCCAGCTCATCGACTCCTGCGTCGGCGCGACCCGGTCCGCGGACGCGAGCAGCACGTACCGCTCACGGTAAAGCGGCATCGTGCGGACCCCCGCCGGGTACTGTCCCTCCAAATAGGACACCGCCGCGTCGATCTCGAACTCGATCAGCGCACGCCGGATTTCCACCGACGACAGGGAAAGCAGCGAAAGCCGGACCAGCGGGTACGTGCTGCGCAGCGGCCCGGTCAACAGTGTGAGCGCCGGCAGCGCGGTGGGGATCGAACCCAGGTTGAGCACCCCGCTCAACCCGTCCCGCATGGTCCGGATCTCCTCCACCAGCGCGTGCCGGTCGGCCAGGATCTTGCGCGCCCAGTCGACCAGGCGCTGCCCTTCGTCGGTCAGGCCCTCGTATCTGTTGGCCCGCCGCACTATTTGGACGTCGAGCTCGGCCTCCAGTTTGCGGATCCCGGACGACAGCGCGGGCTGGGAGACGTGACACTCCTCCGCGGCCCGGCTGAAGTGCCCTTCCTTCGCCAGCGCCACCAGGTATTCGAGTTGACTGAAGAGCATCACACGGTCGGATACTGGGAGTACGCACCGAAGTTGCCGTACAAGCGATCGGGGCCGTAGGTGACCGACTGGACGAGGAGTTCCCCGCCGACAAAGGCGCCGTGCCAAGAGGCGCCTTTGCCGCCGAAGACCTCTTCGCGGTCACCGCGCGAGCGCGGCCGGTTGATGCCGATCTTGAAAGCCCGCAAGCCGGCACCGAGACGGTGTGCTGTCGACTCGTCGTCGCAGGAAACGGACGCGACTAGCGAGCCGTCCCCCACGTTCATCTCCGAGAGCAGCTCCGCTTCGGTGTCGACGAGCACGATCGAATCGACCGGCCCGAACGGCGCCGTGTGGTGCGGCGGCGACGACGCGAGCGGCGTGAGGATCGCCGCCGGTGCGAAGTACGCCGACATTTCCTGGCCGGGAATGAATTTCCCGTCCTCCAGCAGACCCCGATGGAGCGGTACCCCGCCGTCGCCGATGGCTTCGTCGACCGCGTCGTGCAGCTCCTTGGCCTTGCGGTCACTGATCAGCGGCCCGAAGTCCAAAGCGGGCAACGGATCGTCCGGGGACGCCACCGCGAGCGGGTGCCCGAAAGCGAGGCTCCGCACCGCGGGCAGATACGCGGCGAGGAACTCGTCGAACAGCGAACGCTGCACCACGAACCGCGAGTACGCCGTGCCGCGCTGCTTACCGTGCACAAAGGACTCACGGATCTGCGTGGACAACTTGTCCCAGTCGCTGAACTCCCAAATCCCCCAGCAGTTCAGGGTTTCGGCCTCGATCACGTGCCGTTTGCTCTGGTCGAACAGTTTCGCCGCCACCGCACCGCCCGGATCCCGTCCGCCGACGAACGACAGGCAGCCGATCACCGGCGAACTCACCAGCGACGCCGCCAGCTCGGAACCGTCGCCACTGACCAATGTCAGCGGCAACCCGTGCCGGGCGGCGAGCGCGACGGCGAGCGTCAGGCAGTTCACTCCCCCGTCCGACGGCGCCTTCGCGATCGCGGCGTTGCCCGCGAGCGCCTGCACCAGCATGGCGTGCGTCAAGACGCTCATCGGCTGGTTCCACGCGGCGATATTGCTGACCGGCCCGCGCAACGGCGTGCGGCCGGCCATCATCTCCTCGATCTCGTCGAGGTACCACCGCACGCCGTCCACACACCGGTCGACGTCGTCGAGCGCGGCGGCCCAGGTCCGGCCGATCTCCCAGACCAGCAGCAGCGCCAGCAGTTCCCGGTGCTCCGCGATGTCCTCGATCGCCGCGGACACCCTCGCCTTCCGCTCGCCCAGCGGCGCCATCGACCAGGTCCGGTGCTGATAAAGGCTTTCCACCACCGCACGCTGCGCACCGCGCGCGTCGAGCTCGGGCGGGCCGGTGATCGCGCTGCCGTCGAGCGGCGAGGTGGCCTGACGCGGCGTGCCCTCGTGCCACCGCCCGCCCCAGTAGTTCAGCAAACCGTTGTCACTGAACGCTTCCGGAGCGACGGCCCGCGCGCGGGCGTACGTCGTCTGCCAATCGGTACCCGGTTTGAGGGCTAGTGCCATCAGGAACCCCCTGGCGTGGACGTCTCGTCGAGCAGGGCGGCGAGCGCGCTCACCACCCGCAGCGTCGGCACCGGGACGCCGGTCAGCCCGGCGAGTTCGACGACCGCCTTGAGAATGGCGTCGAGTTCCAAGGGCTTGCCGCGTTCGAGATCCACCAACGTGGATGTCTTGTGCTCACCTGTTCTCTCCGCGCCCGCGAGGCGGCGCTCGATGGAAACACCCGGATCGACCCCCAGGCTCGTCGCCACGTCCAGGGTTTCCTGCATCATCTGGACGACGAGGTCGCGGGTCTGGTCGTCGCGGCAGATCCCGCCCATGGTCGCGCGGGTGAGCGCGCTGATCGGGTTGAACGCGATGTTCCCCATGAGCTTGAGCCAGATGTCGCGCCGGAGATCCGGTTCCACCGGGCATTTGAGCCCACCGGCGATCATCGCGTCGGAGAATTCCGTGCAGCGGGCGGAAGTCGTGCCGTCCGGCTCGCCGATGGACAGCCGGGTGCCCTCGAGATGCCGGATCTGGCCGGGGGCCGAGATTTCCGTGGCCGCGTAGACCACGCAGCCGATGGCGCGCTGCACCGGG
>Ga0193717_1002026_pt1 | contig 11963 bp, 9 predicted proteins | sample U2c2metaG_FD_145900 | JGI IMG/M metagenome (GOLD analysis project Ga0193717, IMG submission 145900) | Soil microbial communities from a riparian zone of the East river system, Colorado, United States - U2c2 | ecosystem: Environmental > Terrestrial > Soil > Riparian zone | place: USA: East River...
GTCCGTCTTCGGCGCATCCATGTAGGCGTCCAGTGCGCGCATGGTCACGGCCTGGAAGGCGGCGCCGCTTTCGGCGTTGGTCAGCACCACCACGCCGAGCTTCATGTCAGGCACCAGGGTCACGCGCGATACCTGGCCGGGCCAGCCACCGGTATGCCAGACAAGCTTGTGGCCACGATAGTCGGAAACGAACCACCCCTCGCCGTACCCCGAGAAATTCGGCTTGGCCGCGGCAAGCTCCGGCACCGCCGGATCGTTCACCGGGATCGGCGTGAGCAGCGACCACATCTCCTTTTGGCGCTCGGCACTGAACAGGCGTTTTTCCTTGCCCTGCGCGTCCTTGCCGATCACGCCGCCATCGAGCTGCACGCGCATCCAGATGGCAAGGTCGTGCACGGAGGAATAGATGCCGCCGGCACCCGGATTGTTGTCCCAGGCCATCGGTTCGACCGGCTTCAATTCCTTGAAGTTGAACTTGGCATGTCCCACGGCCACGTCGTCGTCGCCCTTCAGTGAATGATAATTGGGCCGGGTTTCGGTCATCCCCAGGGGCTGGAAGATGCGGGAACTGACGAAGTCGGACCAGGACTGTCCGGACACCTGCTCGATCACCAGGCCCGCCACGGCGAAGAGGATGTTGTCGTAGGCATAGGCGCCGCGGAAGCTGTTGGTGATCGGCACGTAGCGCAGGCGCTCGGCCACGTCCTTCGTGCTGTAACTGGTGGCGGGCCAGTACAACAGGTCGCCTGCGCCAAGGCTCAGGCCGCTGCGATGCGCCAGCAGGTCGCGGATGCGCATCTCACGCGTCACGTAGGGGTCGGACATCTGGAACCACGGCAGGCGGTCCACCACGCGGTCGTTCATGTCGATCTTTTTCTCATCGGCAAGGATCGACAGCGCCGCCGCCGTGAAAGCCTTGGTGTTCGATGCGATGGCGAACATGGTGTGCGCATCCACCGGCGTCGGCGAGCCAAGCTTGCGCACGCCTGAACCCTGCTCCAGCACTACCTGGCCGTCCTTGATGATGGCCACGCCAATGCCCGGGACGTCGAACGTCTTGCGCACGTTGTCCACGTACGTGTCGAAATCGGCGAGCTGGGCGGGACGCGTGGCCGAGGCCTGCGTTGCTGCCGACGACGACGCAGCCGGGGCCGCCTCGTAGGCGAACGAAGCCAGCGGAAAGGCAAAGGCAAGCGCGGCTGCAACGTGCGCGGCAAGGCGGTGGCGAATCATACGGGCGTCCCCTTTGACTACAAAGGGCGCCACTATAGACGTGACCGGATGATCGGCGCCATGCGCCGAAGGTTTACCCGCGCTTCTGGCTGAAGAGCACGCTGCCCAGGATCACCACGCCGGCTACTGCCATGGTGACTGTAAGCGCCTCGCCCAGGAACAACCAGGCCCAGGCAACACCGAACAGCGGCACCAGGTAGGTGGCCACCGAGGCGCGCGGCGCACCGATGCGCTGGATCAGGCGGAAGTAGAAGGCGTAGGCGAGGCCTGTGCTGAGAATGCCCAGCGCGGCCGCGCAGGCCCAGGAGTGCATCGGGATAGGCGCGGAAGGCCATGTGGCGATCGCCAGGGGTGCGGTCAGGATGGCCGCGCACAACAGGGTACCGGCGGCCACCGCGATGGGTGGCAGGTCGCTGAGGTAACGCTTGACGATGTTGCCGCCCAGGCCATAACAGAACGAAGCCGCCGCACCGGCCAGTGCCGCCGGCGCCACGTTGTCGCCCGCCGTGCGGCCACTGGCCAGCACGACGACGCCGGAGAACCCCACCAGCAGTGCCAGTGCCTTGCGCGGGCCGATCTTTTCGCCGAAGGCAACGAAGGCAACCAGCGAGGAGAACAGCACCGTCGCGCTGTTGGCGATGGCGCCAATGCCTGCGGGTGCCCGCTCGGCACCCCAGGCGAACAGGGCAAACGGCGCCGCGGCGCTGATCAATCCGGCGATGAACAACTTGCCCACGTGGGCCAGGGTGATGCGGCTGCGCACCTTCCAAAGGAAGGGCAACAGGATCGCCGCACCCAGCACCAGGCGCGTGAGCACCAGCGGGAACGGCCCGAAGTCGTTGGCGGCGATGCGCATGAACAGGAACGAGCCGCCCCAGATCGCGCCAAGCAGGGTGAGTTCAACCGGAGTGCGCCAGTCGCGCGCCGGGGCGTCGAGGGCGGAAGGAACAGCAGGGACGCTGGGGGCAGCCGTGGTCATGACGAAGCTCACTTGTGGCTATGGGCCATTTTCGCAAATACAGAGGCGCAGACAAGCGCAAGATTCTTGTTCCACACACGCGTATGATTTGTGGCTGGAGGAATTCCCGATGCGCTCAGCCCTGTTGCCTGCCCTGGCGGCGTTTGCCTCCGCGGCGCGCCACCAGAATTTTGCCCATGCTGCGGAGGAGCTGCACCTGACGGCCAGTGCCGTTAGCCATCATGTGCGCAAGCTCGAGGCCACCCTGGGCGTCTCGCTGTTCCAGCGCCACGCGCGCGGCGTGGCACTCACGCCCGAGGGGCGCCTTCTGGCCGATGCCACGGGCTCTGCCCTGGCCGACATCGACGGCGTGCTCGATGGCCTGCGCCGCCACCGCCGTGACAGCACGCTCCGCATCACGGCCCTGCCCTCATTCTCCAGCCGCTGGCTGATGCCGCGCATCGCCGCCTTCGTGGCGGCGCACCCGGAGATCCACGTGGCCATCGATACCGACCGCACCCTGGTGCGATTCGACGAGGGCGGCCCCGACCTCGGCATCCGCTACGGCATGGGCCAGTGGCAGGGGCTGGTATCGCGCTTCCTGATGGATGAAACCCTCCAGGCCATGGCCTCGCCCGCGGTCGCTGCAACCGTGAAGACACCGGCGGACGTCGCCAACCTGCCGCTGGTGATCGACATCGCCCCGGAGGGTTGGCGCGAGTGGTTCCGCGCCGCAGGCCTTAGGCCGCCCCGCTCGCCGCGCATCCATACCATCAACGATTCGAGCGACGGCTTGATCGCCGCCAGCCATGGCCTGGGCGTCATCCTGGCGCGAAGCCGCCTGGCAGCGAGCCACCTGGCCGATGGCAGCCTGGTGGCCTTGCCGGGCCCTGAGATGCCGGCGCGTTATGCGTATTACGTGGTGCATTCGGCACACCGGGCGCCCAGCCCTGCGGCGCTGGCCTTTATGGCGTGGATCGAACGACAGGTATAATTGAACCAATATCCAATCAAATATAGAATCGTTGTGTGATATAACTAATTGCTTTAGATCATATTTTTATCTAAAAATCGAATCATAAATCGTGTTATGTTTAGCGCATGAACACCCCGTCTACTGTTTCCGAATTCGCCCGGAAGCGCGCCTTTATCACCAGCGCGCAAGTTGTCGACGCCTTTGGCGTGAGTCCCGCTTCGGCCGTCCGTCTGATTGGTGACGCGGGCGAGGCACTCCTGCGGCTTGGCGCCGCCCGCGCCACCCGCTACGTGGCAACCCGCGAAGTCCGAGGCTTCGGGCGGCATTGGCCTATTCACCTGGTCGACGAGGCTGGCCGCCTGGCAACCGCTGGAACACTGCACGCCCTCCATGGAGATCGCTGGTTCGTCGATGCCGCCAGCCCATGGCAATTCCTCCTGCAAACAGGCAGCGATCGCGGCATCTTCGACGGTCTGCCCTGGTACCTCGATGCCATGCGTCCCCAAGGCTTCATGGGCCGCGCCTACGCCTTGCATTGCGCTCATCTGCTGGGCGGACTTCCCGCCGACACTCAGGCATGGGGCGATGACGACACCCTGGTCGGCGCCATCATTGCCGGCGACGACATTTCGGGAAACTTCCTGCTGGGTGAACCACCCGCAGTGCGCTTCGGCCTCTATCGCCCGCGGATCCACACGCCGCGGAACGACCGTGCGAGCGCTTACATGGCAGCCGCGCAACGGGCCCTGGAGGGCGAGCCCGTGGGATCATCGGCAGCGGGAAAACAGCCGAAGTTCGGCATGGCACTGACCATGCCCGACGGCAGCTCCCAGCACATGCTGGTGAAGTTCTCACCGCCTACCGACACGCCGTCCGGCCAACGCTGGTCGGACCTGCTCGTTTGCGAACACCTTGCCAACACCTGCCTGCGCGCGGCCGGCGTGGTGACCGCCGACACGTGCATCGTCCAGGCGGGCAATCGCACCTTCCTTGAATCGGTTCGCTTCGACCGAGTCGGCGAACGTGGTCGGCGCGCCCTCGCCTCACTGTTTTCCCTTGCCACCTCATTGGGCTGTGCATCGACGCGCTGGTCCGACGCCGCGGACCTGCTATTGGCCGAGCAACTACTGGATGAAGCCACTCACCGGCGCATGGTCGAGTTGCAACGATTCGGCAACCTGATCGGCAACAGCGACATGCACCTGGGCAATCTCTCGCTGTGGCTCGGCCAACGGGCGCCGTTCGCCCTGGCGCCCCTCTATGACATGCTGCCGATGGTTTATCGCCCCACCAGCCAGGGCGAGATCATCGACCGCGGCTTCCGTCCAGCCCCCGACGGCCATCACTGGACCATCGACTCCGCACGCGCCTACTGGGCGGCGGTGGCGTCGAATGACATGGTTTCAGAAAGTTTCCGTGCCATCGCATCTGGCCACGTGCGGGCGTTCAACTGACGAAGGTTTACTCCACCCCGACGAAGCCGCCGGTCTGGTGCGCCCACAGGCGCGCATACAGCCCGCCGCTTTCCACCAGCTCCGCATGGGTGCCGGTTTCCACCACCTTGCCCTGCTCCATCACGATCAGGCGATCCATGCGCGCGATGGTGGACAGGCGATGGGCGATGGCGATCACCGTCTTGCCTTCCATCAGCGTTTCCAGGCTCTCCTGGATCGCCGCTTCCGCTTCGGAATCCAGGGCGGACGTCGCTTCGTCGAGCACGAGGATCGGCGCGTCCTTCAGCAGCACGCGGGCGATGGCGATGCGCTGGCGCTGGCCGCCGGACAGTTTCACGCCACGCTCGCCGACGTGGGCGTCATAGCCGGTGCGGCCTTCGCCATCATTCAAGTTGGGAATGAATTCATCGGCGCGCGCCTTGCGCACGGCCTCGCGCAGTTGTGCCTCGGTGGCGTCGGGGCGGCCGTAGAGGACGTTGTCGCGGATGGAGCGGTGCAGCAGCGAAGTGTCCTGGGTCACCACGCCGATCTGTGAGCGCAGGCTTTCCTGCTCGACGCGCGCGATATCCTGGCCATCGATGAGGATATGCCCGCTTTCCAGGTCGTACAGGCGCAGCAGCACGTTCACCGTGGTCGACTTGCCGGCGCCGGAAGGGCCCACCAGGCCGATTTTCTCGCCGGGCCGGATATCCAGGTCGAGGCCTTCGATGACGCCGCCCTGCTTGCCATAATGGAAACTCACGCGGTCGAAGCGGATGCCACCCTGGGTGACGTGCAGCGGCACAGCGTCCGCGCGATCGACCACGGTGCGCTCCTGCGCGATGGTGGTGATGCCGTCCTGCACCGTGCCGACGTCCTCGAAGATGCCGTTGACCACCCACATGATCCAGCCGGACATGTTGTTGATGCGGATCACCAGGCCCACCGCCAGCGCCACCTCGCCTACCGATACCGCGCCACGTACCCACAGCCACAAGGCCAGGCCCGTGGTGGCGGCGATCAGGAAACCGTTGAGCGTGGTGATGGATGCATCCATCGAGGTGACCATGCGCGAGGAGCGCCGGATCTTGCCGGTGAGTTCGTCCAGGGCTTCCTTCGCGTAGCCTTCCTCGCGATGGGTGTGGGCGAACAGCTTGAGCGTCAGCACGTTGCTGTAACCGTCGACGATGCGCCCCATCAGCTTCGACCGGGCCTCCGACGCACGCCAGGAACGCTCCTTCACCCGTGGTACGAAAAATCGCAGCATGGCCACATAGAAGGCGATCCATACCACCAGCGGGATCGCAAGCCACACGTCGGCGCGGGCGAACAGGTAGATGGCGGTGCCTGCGTAAACCGTGACATACCAGATGGCGTCGACCACCTGCACTGCCGAGGTGCGCAGCGAAGCGCCCGTCTGCAGGATGCGCTGGGCGATGCGGCCGGCGAAGTCATTCTGGAAGAAACCCAGGCTTTGCTTGAGCACGTAGCGATGGTGCTGCCAGCGCATCATGTTGGTGAAGCCCGGCGTGAGCGTCTGGTTGACCAGCAGGTCGTGCAGGAAGATGAAGATCGGCCGCAGTACCAGCGTCACCAGCGCCATCCACGCCAGGGCGCGGCCGTGGATGCGGAAGAAATCTTTTGCCGGGGTCTTGCCCGCCATGTCGACGATGCGGCCGAGGAAGTCGAACAGCGCCACTTCCACGAAGGCCACCAGCAGGCCCAGCACCAGCGCTGCAGCAAATATCTTCCATACCTGGCGCAGGTAGTATGCATAGAAGCGCACGACGGTCTTCGGCGGCACCTGGTCGGGCGCCTCGCGGAAGATGTCGATCAGGGATTCGAACCAGCGGAACATTGGTGCCATTGTAACTGCCCCGGGAAGCCCGGCGGGGTATTCTCTGGCTCAAGAAGCCGTCCACAGGACATGCGTGCCCATGGGTTTCCTTCGCATCACCCCACCGCCGCCGCTTGCCGCGCTGGTCGAGGCGATCTGGGACTGGGATCTCCCGGCCCCGGGGCACTCCTTCGACCGCATCCTGCCGCTGCCCACCGCTTCGTTGATCATCAATCTAGCCGAGGACGAGACGCGCCTTTACGCCAGCGAGGACGGCCCCTGCGCGCGTCTTCCCGGCAGCGTGATCTCCGGGCCCTTCACACGCAGCTTCGTCATCGACACGGCCGAGCAGGTACGGGTGATGGGGGTGAATTTCCGCCCTGGCGGTGCATGGCCCCTGTTCGGCACCGACCTTGATGCCCTGGCCGACCGGGACATCCCGCTCGATGCGGTAGCAGGGCCCAAAGTCGTTGCGCTGCGCGAGCGCCTGTTGCATGAAACTTCCCCCGCCACGCGCGTGGCGCTGGTGCAATCCTGGCTGGAGTCGCGATTAGGCCGCGTGCAACTGGATTCTGCGGTCCAGGCTGCCGCAGGCATGCTTGACCTGGACCCGGCGCTAGCGCGCATCGGCGACATTGTCCGGGCGACCGGGCTGTCGTCGCAGCGTCTGGGGTTGCTGTTCCGACGCCAGGTCGGGCTCACGCCCAAACGCTATGCACGGCTGCGCCGCTTCCATGGCGTGATCGATGCGATCGGCACAGGGCAAGCGTTCGAGTGGGCAACCGTCGCCATCGATGGCGGCTACGCGGACCAGTCCCACCTCGTCCATGAATTCCGGCACTTCGCCGGCATGACGCCGGGCGAATATCTTCGCCGCCGCGGCCCCCACTCACGCCACGTACCGCTGGACTGACCGGGAAAATCTACAAGAGCCCACTTCGATTCCCGGCTAGCCTTGAGCCATCCCATCAGGAGACGACCATGCCCAGCACCATTATTCCCGGCCTGCGCTACCGCGATGCCCATGCCGCCATCGATTTCCTCTGCAAGGCCTTCGACTTCAAGCGCCATGCCGTGTACGAGGGAGACGACGGCAGCGTGATGCATGCCCAGCTTACCTATGGCGACGGCATGATCATGCTCGGCTCCGTGCGCAAGGACGATTCGCCCTATAGCCGGATGTCGGTACAGCCCGATGACATCGACGGCCGGGAGACGCAGTGCGCCTGCGTCACGGTGATCGACTGCCGTGCCCATTACGAGCACGCCAAGGCCGCCGGCGCGCGCATCGTCGATGAGTATGAGGAAAAGCCCTATGGCGGCGCCGGGTATGCCGCGGCCGACCCCGAAGGCCACATCTGGTGGTTCGGCAGCTACGACCCCTGGGCGGAACCGGCCACCAACTGAATGCATAAACCGACACGACACAACAGCGAAAGCCGACGGCAACACGGTCAACGGCATGATGGGATATCCGTCCTCCCATGACGAAGGAATGCGTCCGTGCACCTGGCAAGAATGCTTATCCTGGCGTTGCTCCTGGGCAGCGCCGTACCCACGGTGGCCAATGCCGCGCAAAGTGTCCGGTTTGGATCGGCCCTGATCGTGGTGGGCGATACCGAGGCCAAGGTGTTGGCCGTCGCGGGCAAGCCGGCAGCGCGCTCGGCCATCAAGGCAACGCGAACCCAGTACCAGGGTTCGCGCCTGCAATTCATTGAAGGCAACCGGACCATCATCATCGACATACGCGACGGCAAGGTCACGCACATCGACCACAAGCGTTAGCGCCTGTCACGCCTTGGAGGGCAATGCCCGGTCGACGGCAATGAACACCAGGCCAAGCACCACGAAAAGGCCGTCTATCCCCAGGCAGTTCAATGCGGTCGGCGGTGTTCATCAGCGTGCCGGGAACACGTTGTTGGAGCGGTCGCGGTCGGGCAGCTTGTGGTCCGGATCGATGGTGGCGCTGCGGATGGGCTTATCGCCGGGCACCAGCACATCGAACGTCACATGCTGCTGCCAGGTTTCCACCGGCACGCGTATCGAGGTGCTGCTGCCGTCGGTGAAGTCCACCTTCAGCGTGGAGGGCATCACCAGCTTGTCGTTATTGGCAATGCCCACCGAATGCTTGCCCGCGTCGATGCCGGTCACGGCCAGGTCCAGCTGCCAGTTCTGCTCGAACCAGCCACGCCAGAACCAGCCGAGGTCTTCGCCCGTCTCGCTTTCCATCAGGCGGAAGAAATCCGACGGCGAGGGATGCTTATAGGCCCATGCGGCAATGTACTTGCGGAAAGCCGGGTCGAAACGCTCCGGCCCGATAATTTCCTCGCGCAGCAACACCAGGCCCAGTGCTGCCTTGAAGTACGTGGCCGGGTGGCGGTACTTCTCCTTGACCATGTCCGCGCCCATTAGCAGCGGCGGGGCTTCCTTGTCCGCCAACAGCGGCAGGATCTCATCCACGGGGTTCCCACCCTTGGGCGCGTATTCGCTGTCGCGCTTGGGTGCAAATTCCCCGTGGTTGAAGTTGTCGGCCTCGTAGACATCGATGAACGTGTTGAAACCCTCGTCCATCCACGCATCGCGGCGCTCGTTGCTGCCCACGATCATCGGGAACCATGTGTGGCCGATCTCGTGCGCGGTGACCATCTGCAGCGGCTTGGCCGGCGCCTTCATCGGATCGAAGACGATGCCGGGGTATTCCATGCCGCTGGCCGCCGAGCCACCCTCGTTGATCGCCACGGGATACGGATACGGGTACCACTGGCGCGAGAAGTACTCCACCGACGATTTCATGAATTCGGTGCTGCGGCCCCACAGTGCCGGGGTGGCGCTCTCTACCGGATACACGCTCATGGCCAGCGCTGTCTTGCCTTGCGGCAGGTTGATGCGCGCGGCGTCCCACACGTAGGCGGTGGAGGCTCCGAAGGCGACGTCGCGGGAATTGGCCATCTTGAAATGCCAGGTGAGCGTACCCGACTGCTTCGGACGGCTTGATGGCTGGGTCACCTCCTCTGGCGTGCGGATCATCACCGTCGCATCGCTCTGCTTCGCCTTGGCCAGGCGTTCACGCTGGGCGGCGGTAAGTACTTCCTCCGGGTTCTGCAGCTCGCCTGAACCGGCGACGATCATGTTCCAGGGCACGGTGACGAAGTAGTCGAAATTCCCGTACTCGAGATAAAACTCGCTGTTGAGGTAGGGCGCGGTGTCCCATCCGCGCAGGTCGTCGTACACCGCCATGCGCGGGTACCACTGCGCCATCTCGTAGATGTTGCCGTTCTTGCTGGGGTCGAAGCCCGTGCGCCCGCCGAAGTTGCCTGGCAACACGTAGTTGTAATCGATGAGGATCTTGAGCTTGCCGCCACGCGCCTTCAGCGCCTCGGGAAGCACCAGCTGCATGCGGGTATCGGCGATGATGTACTTGACGTCCTTCGCGCCGTGACCGTCATCCACCTTCACCGAAGTGAAGCGGTAGCCGTCGGTGTGCTGCCGGGTGGCGCGCCCCGAGGTGAAATTCCCGCGGGCGTCCTCGCGGAAGCGGTTCTGTTCCACCTGCAGCCAGAGCACGTCGAGCGCCTCGGGACTGTTGTTGGTGTAGTCGATGGCGACCTTGCCATCGAGCGTGTTGGCCACCGGATCGAGCGCGGCGTGGATCTGGTAATCGGCGCGGTTCTGCCAGAACGCATGCCCCGGCACGCCGGCGGGCGAACGCGTCTCACCAGGCGGGTTCGGATAGATGAAGGGCGCGAAGGCCTCGCGCGGATCGTAGGTTGCGGTCTGTGCCTGCGCGGCACCGGCCAGGACGATGGCCGCGGTGGCGGCGGAAAGGATGCGCTTCATGGGACCCCGAACCTGTTGGCAAGGCCATGAGAGTAACTCGCCGCGAGCGTTCCCTGCGGGGGTCCTAAGTCATGTACGTCGACGCCACAGGGCGCTGGCCGCAGAAAATTACGCCGCCAGCGGGGACGGGGTCAGAGCGGGGACGGGGTCAGAGTTATAACTCTGACCCCCAACCATTTACCCGCGGCTGGATTACGCCGTGGCGCGAATGCGCTCGACAATCGCGTCGGCAAAGGTTTCCGTGCTGCCCGTGCCTCCGATGTCCGGCGTGACGCGGTCGCGCGCTTCCATCGTGTCGCGGATGGCCTGGCGGACGCGCGCGCCCTTGGCCACCATGTCCAGGTGGTCGAGCATGTCCGCTGCGGCCAGCAGCAGTGCGCAGGGGTTGGCGATGTTCTTGCCGGCAATGTCCGGCGCCGAACCGTGCACGGCCTCGAAGATGGCCGCGTCCTTGCCAATGTTCGCACCCGGGGCAAGGCCAAGGCCGCCGACGAGGCCGGCGCAAAGGTCGGACAGGATGTCACCGAACAGGTTGGTGGTGACGATCACGTCGAACTGGTACGGGTTCATCACCAGCTGCATGCAGGTGTTGTCCACGATCATCTCGTTGAACTCGATGTCGGCGTATTCCTTGGCTACTTCACGCGCGACGTTCAGGAACAGGCCCGACGACGTCTTCATGATGTTGGCCTTGTGCACGGCCGTGATCTTCTTGCGGCCCTTGCTGCGCGCCATTTCAAAGGCATAGCGCACGATGCGCTCGGAACCCTTGCGGGTGTTGCGAATGATCGACTGCGCCACCTGGCCGTCTTCGGAGAGCGTCTGGCCTTCGGCCAGGTACGCGCCCTCGGTGTTCTCGCGCACCGTGATGATGTCGATGTTCTCGTAGCGCGCCTTGGTGCCGGGGAAACTGATCGCCGGGCGCACGTTGGCGTAGAGGTCGAAGTGACGGCGGAGCGTGACGTTGATCGAGGTGAAACCACCACCGATCGGGGTGGTGAGGGGGCCCTTCAGCGCCACGGTGTGCTTGGCGATGAGGTCGATGGTGGCCTGGGGCAGCAGGTCGCCGTGCTTTTCCAGGGCGACCACGCCGGCATCGGCGAACTCATACGACAGGCCGCAGTCGAGGGCGTCGATCACGCGCAGCGTGGCGTTCATGATCTCCGGGCCGATACCGTCGCCGGGGATCACGGCAATCGTCTTGCTCATGGGGGGAACTCCTTGGAGATGGCGGGGCCGTCTGGCGCCTGCCCGGGGAATGAAATCAGCCAATTATCGGCGATTTCGCCCTCATCTCACAAGGGAACGGCCACGTGGACCCCGTTGGAGCCCGACCCTTAAGCGTGGTCGGCGCAGGCCGCCGCGTCGCCTTCGCCAGCCTCCAGCGTGTCCAGGAAATCCACGCCGCGGCGCAGGTGGGGAATGACGATGGAACCACCCACCACCAGGCCCACGCTGAACACCTCGAAGAACTCCTCGCGATTCACCCCGGCTTCCTTGCACTGGGCAACGTGGTAGCTGATGCAGTCGTCGCAACGCAGCACCAGCGATGCCACCAGGCCGAGCATTTCCTTGGTTTTCACGTCCAGGGCGCCGGCACGGTAGGTCTGGGTATCCAGGGCGAAGAAACGGCGTACCACCTGGTTGTCCTGCCCCAGGATGCGCTCGTTCATCCGCTCGCGGAACTCG
>Ga0193717_1002027_pt1 | contig 11963 bp, 12 predicted proteins | sample U2c2metaG_FD_145900 | JGI IMG/M metagenome (GOLD analysis project Ga0193717, IMG submission 145900) | Soil microbial communities from a riparian zone of the East river system, Colorado, United States - U2c2 | ecosystem: Environmental > Terrestrial > Soil > Riparian zone | place: USA: East River...
GATCGGGCTCGGCGGCGTCGGCATGATGGGGCTCGCGTTTGCGCAAGCCATGTTCAAGCAGAAAATATCGGTCGCCGATTTGAGCCCGGCTGCCCGCGAGGCGGCCTTGAGCAATGGCGCCGCCGTTGCCTACGATCCGGCCGAGCCCGATGTGGTCAAGCGAATGATCAAGGAGAGCGAAGGTGGCTTCGACGAGATCGTCGATTTTGCCGGCAACGAAAAATCCATGGCCTTTGCGGTCTCGGTCGTGGCGCGTGGCGGCAAGATCGTGGTCTCCGGGCTGATGGGGGGCAATTTCAGCCTGCCGATGGTGCAATGGATCTACAAGCGCATGACCATCGAAGGCTTCATGGTGGGAACGCTGGCCGAGGCCGAGGAATTGATGGCGCTGGCACGCTCCGGCAAGATCAAGCCGACGCCGATGAAGGAAGAACCGATGGCCGACGTCCAGAAATGGATCGACGAACTGCGGGCGGGGAAAGTCGTGGGTCGTATCGTATTGAAAAACTGAAGCGGAGCGGTGCTGCAGGACGTTGCCGGTGAAAGCAGGTCGGCGCGGACAGCGCAGACTTGCCTGAGGCAGGGAACGCCGCAGAAATAAAAATAAAGCCCGGCTCCGGTTCAATCGGAACGAAAGGGCTCGAGCTTCGCGATTTGATGGAGGGAGACGCTGATGGCTTCCAGAGATCATTCGAAGCTCGCCGCATGGGCGGCGCTGGTGCTCGCCATCTTCACGGCGCCGGCGCTGGCTCAGAAACAATACGGCCCCGGTGTCACCGACACCGAGATCAAGATCGGAACCACCACGCCCTATAGCGGACCGGCCTCGGCCTATGCGGCCGGTGCGATCTCCGCCACCGCTTTCTTCGCGATGATCAACGATCAGGGCGGCGTCAACGGCCGCAAGATCAACTACATCAGCCTCGACGACGCCTACAGCCCGCCCAAGACGGTGGAGCAAATCCGGCGGCTGGTCGAGAGCGACGAGGTGCTGTTCCTGGTCAACCCGGTCGGCACCGCCACCAACATGGCCGTGCTTAAATACATCAATCAGAAAAAGGTGCCGCATCTGTTCATCGGCACCGGCGCTACGGTGTTCAACGATCCCGAGCATTATCCGTGGACGATGAGCTGGACGCCGCATTACGCCTCGGAAGGCGAGATCTACGCCAAATATATTCTGTCGGTAAATCCCAACGCCAGGATCGGCATCCTGTCGCAGAACGACGACCTCGGCCGCGATTACATCCTGGGATTCAAACGTGGGCTCGGCGACAAGGCCGCAACCATGATCGTCTCCTCGCAGACCTACAACACCAGCGATCCGACCGTCGATTCGCAGGTGGTTTCGCTGAAATCCTCGGGCGCCGATTTCTTCCTGATCTTCTCGGTGCCGAAATTCGCGGCCCAAGCCATTCGCAAGGCCTATGACATCGACTGGCACCCGCAGGAATTCGTCTCCAGCGTCGGCTCCTCGATCGCGGGCGCGATCCGACCTGCGGGCTTCGATGCGGCCAAGGGAATTATTTCCGCGGCCTACCAGAAGGATCCGCACGATCCGCAGTGGAAGGACGATCCGGCCATGCGGGCCTGGAACGTCTGGATGGACAAATACAATCCGCGCGTCGACACGAGCGACTATTACGCGCCTTACGGCTACAATATCGGTTACGCCGTCGTTCAGATCCTCAAGCAGTGCGGCGACAATCTCACCCGCGAAAATATTATGAAGCAGGCATCTCATCTGGACATGGAATTGCCGCTGCTGCTGCCGGGCATCCGCCTGAAGACCACTCCGACCGACCTGCGCCCGATCAAGCAGATGCGGCTGGTGCGCTTCGATGGCCAGCGTTATGTGCTGTTCAGCGATGTGATCGAAAGCAATTGACTCGGCCGCAACGGCTCGGGAACCTTCCGGCGATCCGATGGATGTACCGGTCGCTGGACCTCGACCAAACAATAATTCCATGCCTGTTTGTTAGGCTGAATCCCGGCCGCTGATGCGGCCGGCGAGCCCCAATTATGCCCTGCCCGCTCCGGAATTGCGGCGTATTGCGACCCAACTCTTTAACGAGATTTGGCCCCGCGACGCGTTCAGTATCATCGCCGGGGAGCAGCACATGCCAAACCGAACCGTGAAATTCGTTTCGGCCATCATCGTAAGTTTTATAGCAGGCGCGCCTTTCGCCGCCATGTCACAGGGTGCTCCGACCACCGCGGACAACTGCCTGACGAGCCCGAAGAAGGACGCGCCGCAGGGCAGCCATTGGTATTACCGCATCGAGCATCCCTCCAACCGCCATTGCTGGTATCTGCGCGGCGAGCAGGCTGCTTCGTCGAACGCATCAACAAACGTATCAACACCAGCAGCAGCGAAGTCGCCATCGCCGAACACGGTGGGCGCGATGCCGGGCGCGGTCGCGAATGCGCGTGCGGAACTGATGTCGTCGCAGATGCGCGGCTATCCCGACGCAAGCATCGTCACCGGACAAGTGCCCGCAGCGGCTACCGGCCCTGTCGCGAGTGCGGACAATCCTGCACCAGCAAATGTCCAGGATGCGAATATGCTGCGATCGGTCGTCGCTTCGCGCTGGCCCGGCCAACTGGCCGCCAATACGCCGGCGGATCCGGCACCGGATACAGACGATTCGAACGCCAGCGCGCCATCAGACGCTGTCGTGACACCGCAGCCTCCCGCCGCCCCCGTCCTCCCCCTCACGGCTGCCGAGGCCCCACCGGCAAAGCAATCCAGCTCAACCCAGATGCTGATCATCGCCATCGTCGGCGCGCTCTCGGTCGCGGGCCTCGCGGCAAGCGCGGTTGGATTTGGCGGCCGGCGAAAAAACCCCACGCGCCCGATCGACGGCGATCGCCGCGCGATCTGGGAGGCAACCTTTAACGAAGGTCCGGTGCCATCGCCCTTCCTGGCCGAAGCCGCATCGCGACCGCATATCGGCCTTCCCAAGGAATTGCGTGAAACTCGTGAAACTAACGATTCCGAAGACAAGATCGCCGAAATGCTGGCGCGGCTGGCCCGAAGCGCGCAGGCTTGAACAATCGGAATTATTTTTCGAGTTGTTGCTGCAGCTTCCGCACAAACGTCGTCAATCCGGTGCGGCGTTCGCGCTTGAGCCGCTCGGCCTTCAGGATCGATTGCACTTCGGCAAAGGCTTCATCGATCTCGTGGTTGATGACGATGTAATCATACTCCGCCCAGTGGCTCATTTCATGGCTGGCGCGGCTCATGCGTCCCCGGATCACTTCGTCTGAATCCTGGGCGCGGGAATGCAGGCGCTTTTCCAGATCCGCAGCCGATGGCGGCAGGATGAACACCGAGACGACATCCGCGCGCGCCTTCTCGCGCAACTGCTGGGTGCCCTGCCAGTCGATGTCGAACAACACGTCCTGTCCGGCCGACAGCGCGGATTCGACCGGCAGGCGCGGCGTGCCGTAGCGATTGTCGAACACGGTGGCCCATTCGAGCAATTCGCCCTCCTTGGCCATCGCCTCGAAACTGGATTTATCGACGAAGAAATAGTCGCGGCCATCGACCTCACCCGGCCGCATCGGCCGCGTGGTCGCCGACACCGACATTTTCAGGCCGGGCATCTTGTCGATCAGCAGGCGCGACAGCGTGGTCTTTCCCGCACCTGACGGTGACGACAGCACGAACATCAGTCCGCGCCGTTCAACTCCATGCGAGCCAATTCTATCCGGGACTTGGCCACCAGCGCTCATCGATCACTCCAGATTCTGAACCTGCTCGCGAAACTGCTCGACCACGTTCTTCATCTCAAGACCGGTATTGGTCAGTTCGAGATCGTTGGACTTGGAGCAGCAGGTGTTGACCTCGCGGTTGAATTCCTGCGCCAGGAAATCAAGCCGCCGTCCCACCGGGCCGCCCTTGCCGATCATCTCGCGGACCTGCGAGATGTGGGAGGCGATGCGGTCGAGTTCCTCGCGGATGTCGGCTTTGGCGGCGATCATCAGCGCTTCCTGGTTGAGCCGGTCGGAATCGAAACGATCGGAAGCCTCCAGCAGCGCGGCGACCTGCTCGGCCAACCGGGCGCGGATCGCCTCCGGTTTGCGGCCGGGGGCGGCTTCCGCCTTCTTCGCCAGTCGCTCGATCTCGTCCATGCGCTGGCCGAGAATTTGCCCAAGCGTTTCGCCTTCGCGCCGGCGCATCTGCACGAGGTCGCTAAGCGCCTGTTCGAAGCTTGCCGCGGCAGCGGCTTTCGCCGCCTTGTCTTCTTCCTCGCTGCTTTCGGGCTCGACCACCTCGATGACGCCCTTGATCGCCAACAGGCCGTCAATGCTCGGCGCGACGGCGTCGATCCGGCCCGCAAGCTCGCCCGCCACCCGCACGATCGAGGACAGCACGTCCTCGTTGATCCGGACCGTCGACGCGGCATTGGCACGCTTGACGTTCAGATTGGCGTAGACCGTGCCCCGCGACAGCAATTCGCCGGCGCGCTTCTTGGCCAGGGCTTCGAGCTCATCCCATCCGGGCGGCAGCCGCAGGCGTAGGTCAAAACCCTTGGCGTTGACCGACTTCAATTCCCACTCGAACGTATAGGGTCCGCTGGCGCCGTGGCTTCGCGCAAAGCCGGTCATGCTCGAAAGCGCCATTGCGTCAACTTCTCCTGATGGGGCGGCGTGAGATTCGCAAACCTGTGGGCTGCGATCTTAAAGCGTTTTCATGCGAAGTGGAATTCGGTTCCGGCGCGGTGCCGGATCCCATTATTGCTGAACCACCGGCGGCGATGCGGTCGATTGCGCCGCGCCCTGCCGGGCCGGAGCGCGCGCGGGCTTCTTCGGCGCGGCCGGCTTGGGCGGAGTCGCCGAGGTCGCATCAGGCGGCGCAGGGCTCGCAGCCGGTGGCGGATCGTCGGCCGGTTCCACCGTGTCGTTCTGAATCTGCTTTTCCATCGCCCGCAGCTTGGCGACGTTCTTCTGATGCTGATCGTAGGTTTCGGTGAAGCTGTGGCCGCCGGTGCCGTCGGCGACAAAGAACAGGTCACGGGTGCGGGCCGGGTTGGCGGCGGCCTCAAGCGAGGCGCGGCCCGGATTGGCGATCGGCCCGGGCGGAAGGCCGTCAATCACATAGGTGTTGTAGGGCGACGGCGCGGTGATTTCGCTGCGCTTGATCGGCCGCCCCAGCGTCCCCTTGCCGCCGACCAGGCCGTAGATGATGGTCGGATCGGATTGCAGTTTCATTTTCTGCCTGAGACGATTGACATACACCGCGGCGACCCGGCTGCGCTCATCGGCCTTGCCGGTTTCCTTCTCGATGATCGAGGCCAGCGTGACCAGTTGTTCCGGCGTCTTGACCGGAATATCCGGGTTACGGCGTTCCCATACTTCGGCAACCAGACGCTTCTGCGCCTGCTGCATCCGCGAAATCACCTGATCGCGGGTGGTGCCGCGGGGAAATTTGTAGGTTTCCGGCAACAGCGTGCCTTCGCGCGGGATTTCGTGAACGGAGCCGGCGAAGATGTCGTTTTCGGTGAGTCGCGCCACGATCTGTTCGGACGTCAGGCCTTCGGGGACAGTCACCGCGTGCTGAACCACCTTGCCATCGACCATGGTGCCGACGACATCGCGCAGGCTGGCGTTCTTCTGGAACTGATATTCGCCGGGCTTGAGGTCGGCGCGGGCCTTCAGCGCAAACACGGCACCGATGAACGCCCAGCGGTTATTATCGATCACGCCCTCGCGCTGCAGGATATCGGCGATGTCGCTCATGCCCGCGCGCGGGGGAATGTTGACGACCTTGTCCTCCTGCAACGGACCGGCCGCCTCGAGCTTCTGCCGGCCGTAGAAATAGGCCGTGCCGGCGCCGATCATCGCGACCAGCAGGAGGGTAATGATGGCATTGCCGACCACGACGAACGGATTGCGGGCACGCTCGGACCGCTTGGGCGGCGGCGGCACCTGCTCGGGCTCCAGCGCGGCGCGCGGCGACCTCGGTGAAATGGGCGGCCTCTCACTCATCGATGCAACCTAAATCCTGTCGGTTCAATCGTGGCCCCCGCAAATGTCGCTTCGGCCGGTAGTGTTCGCCCAAAGCTAGGATTTATCACCGAATGCGGCGAAACGGTGGACTTATCTTTTAATGACGCGTCAGCTGACCACGCGTTGCATGATCACGGATGCATTGGTGCCTCCGAAACCGAACGAATTCGACAACGCAACATTGATCTCGCGTTTGCGCGAGACACGCGGCACGAGATCGATCGCCGTTTCCACCGAGGGGTTGTCGAGGTTGATGGTCGGCGGAGCGATGTTATCGCGAATCGCGAGAATACTGAAAATTGCCTCGATCGCGCCGGCGGCGCCCAGCAGATGTCCGGTCGATGATTTGGTCGATGACATCGACACCTTGGAGGCGGCATTGCCCAACAGCCGCTCCACGGCGCCGAGTTCGATCTCATCGCCGACCTGCGTCGATGTGCCGTGCGCGTTGATGTAGTCGATGTCGGACGCCACAATCCCAGCGCGCTTCATCGCCGCGCTCATGCTGCGGAAGGCGCCATCGCCATCGGGCGTCGGCGACGTGATGTGATAGGCATCACCGGACAGACCGTAACCGGTCACTTCCGCATAGATCCTGGCGCCGCGATTCTTCGCGTGCTCGTATTCCTCGAGCACCACGACGCCGGCGCCCTCACCCATCACGAATCCGTCGCGGTCCTTGTCGTAGGGGCGCGAGGCGCGTTCCGGCGTTTCGTTGAAAGCGGTGGACAATGCGCGCGCCGCGCAAAAGCCGGCCATCGCCAGCCGGCAGATCGGCGATTCCGTGCCGCCCGCCACCATCACGTCGGCATCGCCGAGCGCGATCAGCCGGCTGGCGTCGCCGATCGCATGCGCGCCGGTCGAGCAAGCCGTCACGACGGCATGATTAGGACCCTTGAGGCCGTGCTCGATCGAGACGTAACCCGAAGCCAGGTTGATGAGGCGGCCAGGTATGAAGAACGGCGAGACCTTGCGCGGTCCCCGCTCCTTGAGCAGCAGCGCGGTATCGGCAATGCCGGACAGACCGCCGATGCCGGAGCCGATCATGGTGCCGGTGGCGCAGCGGTCTTCTTCGGTGGAAGGATGCCAATCGGCGTCGTCGAGCGCCTGACGCGCCGCACACATCGCAAAGACGATGAAGTCATCGACCTTGCGCTGATCCTTCGGCTCCATCCACTGGTCGGGATTGAACGTGCCGTTGGTGCCGTCGCCCCGGGGGATCACGCAAGCGATCCGGCTGGTGAGATCGGAGACGTCGAACGTGTCGATCAGCCTGGCACCGCTCTCGCTGTTGAGGATACGTTTCCAGGTCGGTTCGATGCCGCAGCCGAGTGGCGACACCATGCCGAGGCCTGTCACGACAACCCGCCTCATATCGATCACTCCAGTCCCGACTTCGCGGTCCACAACAAGAAGCCGGTGGACCGCTTGATCACGGCCCGTCCGGCTTCGTCAGTACCGCGCGGGGACGTCAGCTTTTCGCGTTCTTTTCGAGAAATTTGGTGGCGTCGCCGACGGTCAGGATCGTCTCCGCCGCGTCATCGGGAATTTCGCAACCGAATTCTTCTTCAAACGCCATCACCAGCTCGACGGTATCGAGGCTGTCGGCGCCGAGGTCGTCAATGAAGCTCGCGTTGTCGACTACCTTTTCGGGTTCGACACCGAGGTGTTCGACCACGATCTTCTTTACCCGCTCGCCAATCTCACTCATCGTTCAACCTCGTGCTTGTTCCATTGGACCCGTCCCTGAGACGATACGAGCCATCGTGATCGTTAAGTTTTCTTCTGTCACGCATCGACCTGACGCGTATCGACTGGATTTGGCTCCGTCGTGGCCGAAAGGCTGGCGCACAACGGCGGGCTCCGCACGGCCAATATACAGGGTTTCGGAATCCTGCAATGGCCTTCTTCGCCCATCCGGTGGTTCGGTTATCACACTTCCCAAGTCTTGACTATAAGCCTCAATCGTCCTTCGAAAACAAGACGTTCGCCTTGCTTCCGGGGCCGCCCGCCGGCTCAAATCATGGCCATCCCGCCATTGACGTGAATCGTCTGTCCCGTGACATAAGCGGCTTCGTTCGAACTGAGATAAACCGCCGCAGCCGCAATATCTTCGGGCGTTCCGAGCCGCGCCGCAGGAACTTTCGACAGAATCGTTTCGCGCTGCTTGTCGTTGAGCACATCCGTCATCGGCGTTGCAATAAATCCGGGTGCGATGCAGTTGGCGGTGACGTTGCGCTTGGCGTATTCGGCGCCGAGCGTCTTGATCATGCCGATCAATCCGGCCTTCGAGGCGGTGTAGTTGCCCTGCCCCGGATTGCCGGTGACGCCGACCACCGAGGTGATCGCAATGATGCGGCCGAAGCGCTTGCGCATCATCAATTTGGTCGCAGCCCGGGCGAGGCGGAAGGTTGCGGTCAGGTTGACCCTGATAACCTCGTCCCAATCCTCGTCGCGCAATTGCACGAACAGATTGTCCTTGGTGATGCCGGCATTGGCGATCAGGATATCGACCTGACCCATGGCTTTTTCAGCCGACGGCACCAGCGCCTCGACTTCGGCGGCGTCCGACAGGTTGCAGGGCAGCACATGAACCCGCTCGCCAAGCTTGCCGGCGAGTGTGTCCAGCACCTCGCGCCGCGTTCCGGAAATGGCCACCGTCGCGCCTTGCGCGTGCAGCGCCTGCGCGATCGCACCACCGATGCCGCCAGTTGCACCCGTGACAAGCGCCGTCCTGCCCGTCAGATCAAACATCTTATTCTCCTCCCGACCCTCAATGCGCCGCAGCAAGCGCGTCTTTTGCCGTGGCGATATCGCCGGGGCCGCCGACCGACACGCCAACCGCACCGTCGGCGATGCGCTTGACCAGCCCGCTCAACACCTTTCCGGCGCCAATTTCGAAAAACCGGGTCACGCCCTGGCTTGCCATATAAGCCACCGATTCGCGCCAGCGCACGGTTCCGGTTACCTGCTCGATCAGGCGGCGACGGATTTCGTCGGGGTCGCTGATCGGCGCGGCCAATACGTTCGAGACCAGCGGCGAAGCGGGCTGTCTGATCGCGACATCCGCAAGCGCCTTGGCCATGGCATCGGCCGCCGGCTGCATCAGCCGGCAATGGAACGGCGCCGATACCGGCAGCAGCATGGCGCGCTTGGCGCCTTTGGTTTTGGCAATGTCGAGCGCCCGCTCGACCGCGGCCTTGTCGCCGGACACCACGACCTGGCCGCCGCCATTGTCATTGGCGGCCTGGCAAACCTGTCCCTGAGCGGCTTCTTCCGCAACCGCCACCGCGGCTTCGTAATCGAGGCCAAGCAGTGCGGCCATCGCGCCAACGCCGACCGGGACCGCCTTCTGCATCGCAAGGCCGCGGGTGCGCAGCAGCCGGGCGGTGTCGCCGATGCTGAGGCTGCCGGCCGCGGCCAGCGCGGAATATTCTCCGAGCGAATGGCCAGCCACGAAGGCGGCATCCCGCCCCACCGAGAAGCCGGCTTCGGTTTCCAGCACGCGCAGCGCCGCCAGCGAGACCGCCATCAGGGCCGGCTGGGCGTTTTCCGTCAGCTGCAGGGTCTCGGCCGGCCCGTCCCAGATGACGGCGGTCAACTTCTCACCCAGCGCCGAATCGACCTCCTCGAACACCGCGCGGGCCGCCGGAAACGCGTCGGCGAGCGCCTTGCCCATACCGACCGCCTGCGAGCCCTGGCCCGGAAAGGTGAATGCTGCCGTCATTGAGAACCCTGAATGTCACAAATGAAAGAAAGTTGCGCCGTAAGACACTGCCGGAGCCCGTTATGTCAAGCCGCGATCGGTTCCGGGCAAATCAGGAAATGCCCCTAAAATGGGCCCGCTTTCCCTTGCCATCCGGCCCAAAATCCTTATAAACCGCGCCATCCGTGGATCCCGGCCGGGAGCTGAACGGACGGTCTCAGCAATCTCACCTTTTCGGCGATGTTGATGTGGCAGGGCCAGTCGGCCCGTCGTCCCGTGCTTCCGCCTTCTGAGCATATCGAGTCCTTTCCGAAGGGTTCGAAGGGCTTGCCGCCGGGAACCGCGCTAACATTGGAAAGGACACCCATGCCTCTTTATGAGCATGTTTTTCTCGCGCGTCAGGATGCGAGCACCCAGCAGGTCGAAGAGTTGACCACCCAGATGACCGGCATCGTCGAAGGACTCGGCGGCAAGGTCGTGAAGATGGAAAACTGGGGCGTACGCTCCCTCACCTACCGCATGAACAAGAATCGCAAGGCGCACTTCGTGCTCCTGAACATCGACGCTCCGTCGGCCGCGATCGCCGAGATCGAGCGGCAGGAGCGGATCAGCGAAGACGTGATCCGTTATCTCAGCGTTCGCGTCGAGGAGCACGAGGAAGGCCCGTCGGCGATGATGCGCAAGGCCGATCGCGACCGTGATCGCGACGACCGAGGCGGCGGCTTCCGCGGCGACCGCGAAGGCGGCTTCCGTGGCGATCGTGACGGCGGTGGTTACCGCGGCGATCGTGGTCCGCGCCGTCCGCGCGAAGATGCCGAAGTAGCGGTTGAGGAGTAAGAATCATGGCTGAAGCTGGTGCACGCCGTCCGTTTTTCCGTCGCCGCAAGACCTGCCCGTTCACGGGCCCGAATGCGCCGAAGATCGACTACAAGGATTCCAAGCTGCTGATGCGTTACGTGTCCGAGCGCGGCAAGATCGTGCCGAGCCGCATCACCGCCGTCTCCGCCAAGAAGCAGCGTGAACTCGCGCGCGCCATCAAGCGCTCGCGTTTCCTCGGACTGCTGCCTTACGTGATCCGCTAAACGAACCTGTCGCTCCGCTGCGTCAACGCGGCGGAGTGACATCTTGCTATTAATTCATAAGGCTTCCGGGTCGTCCGGTTGCCGATGGTTGGGGTTCACGAGAACCTCTAACCGCTCGAAAGGAGCGGGACAGCTGATGATCACGATCGTCCTCATTGCCATTGCGGCCGGCAGCGCGTCGGCGCTGATGTTCGCCTCGATGGTATCGGGCGCGCTGATCTCGGTGCTGTTGCTGTACCTCGCGCCGTTGCCGCTGATGGTCGCAGCCCTCGGCTGGGGACCGCTCTGCGCCACGATCGGCGGCATCGCAGCGGCGATCGGCCTCGGCGCGATCTTCGGCCTTCCTTATTGCATCGCCTTTGTCGTCGCGATCGCCCTGCCCGCCTGGTGGCTCGGACATCTCGCGCTGCTCGGACGTCCGGTGCCAAATGCGGTCGCATCAGTCGACGGCGCATCATCAGCGGCACCGGTGCTGGAATGGTATCCTGTCGGCCGCATCCTGATCTGGATCACGGGCTTTGCCGTGCTGACCACGATGGCGGTGTTGCTGACGCTGGGCACGGATGCCGCGACCATCACCGGCATGATCCGGCGGGGCGCCGTCCTGATGCTGGGTCCGGATGAAGCTGCCAACGGCGAAGCCAAGCGCGGGATAGATGTGCTCGTGGCGATCGCGCCGGCCGCCGCCGCGATCGTTGCCATGATGACGCTGACGCTCAATCTCTGGCTCGCCGCCCGGATCACGGCGACGTCGGGACGATTGCACCGGCCCTGGCCCGATCTCAAAGCCACCGCGTTGCCACCGATGATCCTTGCCGTGTTGTCCGCGGCGATCGCGTTCTGCTTTGTCGGCGGGCTGCTCGCGATCCTGGCACAGACCGTCGCCGCGGCGCTGGTGATGGCTTACGCGCTGGTCGGCTTTGCCGTCCTGCATACCGTGACGCTGACGTTGAAGAATCGCGCGCTCTGGCTGAGCTGCAGCTACGCCATTGTCACAGTGTTCGGCTGGCCGATGCTGGCGATGGCGGCGCTCGGTCTTGCCGACGCCGTGTTCGGCCTCAGACAACGCTATTTGCGAAGCAGGCCGCCGCCGCTGCCCGCGGCATGAACTCGTCAATCCAACTCACCTCTCAACCCGCACTTCATCACACATCAAAGGA
>Ga0193717_1002028_pt1 | contig 11962 bp, 7 predicted proteins | sample U2c2metaG_FD_145900 | JGI IMG/M metagenome (GOLD analysis project Ga0193717, IMG submission 145900) | Soil microbial communities from a riparian zone of the East river system, Colorado, United States - U2c2 | ecosystem: Environmental > Terrestrial > Soil > Riparian zone | place: USA: East River...
GAATTTATGCTTGGACACCGGTGCAGGGTTGGGCTGCCAGGTATCGACCCCGTATAGTAAAAGGAATATTGCTGGTACTAAAAGTAATTTCATATTTGGTGGTTTAAACACTCATTAATGAGCTGCCCGTTTAGTCTTTATCGCCCACTTTTGAAGGTCTTTTCTGTTGATAGTGATCTTCCCGTTCGCGGTCTTCATCATCCATTTCGGGGCCTTTTTCAATTTTACGCCAATCGATGGTTTTGTTGTACCTGCTCATCGCCTTTTGCGGATCAAACACCCGGGAATCACTCCTTACCAATGTATACGGGCTAAAATCGGGCTTATCTGTAAAAAAATCCTGCAGCAAAGTAGCTGTAACATCATACTGGTTTACATAAGGTACATCCAGTATGTTATAAATGGTTTTTAATATCGACCCAAAGTTGGCATGTGTGTGGCTCACATATCCTTTTTTTACATAAGGACCGGCCAGCATCAATATGGAGCGGTGCGCGTCAACATGATCAACACCACCTTGCGGGTCATCTTCGGTAATTATTACCAGCATGTTTTTCCAGTATTTGGTACGCGATAAAAAATGCAGTATGCGGCCAACTGCCAGGTCGTTATCGGCCATGTATGACTGCCTGTAAGGATACCCGTCATTAGGTCTTACATCAGCTCCATGATCATTGGGCACCTGCATGGTGATCAGTGAAGGCATTTTTTTCTTCCCTTTGATCCACATCTTGGTAAACTCACCCTCAAACTGGTCCATCCTGAACTGATCGGGAATGTTGGTATTAAAACCGGCATAGTTATGACTTGTTCTGGTAAACAAGGCTTTTTGCATGGGAACCATTACCAGGTGGGCCGCACCGGTGGTAGTATCCTGCCACTCTTCGCGTACGTGAGCCGTTTCATTGGCTTCGCCAAAATTGTAAAACGCTACATGTTTTCTTTCCAGCGCTTCCCAGAGGCCGCCTGTTTCGGCAAAGTCCTCGGGGTCCATACTGCCCGTTGATCCTGGAAAGCGGCGCCCGGGTGCTTTTGAAAACAGTTTTGCCGTTTTGTGTACATTGGAGTTTGCCTCTACCCATTCATTGGGTATTACGCCCATCATCCAATGGTGGCCATGTATAGAGGCATCGCTATCGCAATAATAGTTATCTGAAAAAGCGAATTGTTGAGCCGCCTTGATATGGTTGGGCGATACTTTTAATCCTGGAAACTTCACCCGTAAAGCATCGGGCAATGTATATTCACAGTTTACGCCAAACCGGGCAAGGGTACTATCGCCTCTGGCATTTTTCAACTGCCCGAATACTTCATCATAGGTACGGTTTTCCTTAGTGATGTAAACAATATATTTAATAGGTGTTGGCGATGCGCCCGGCAATACTGGTAATGGATTTTTAGCAGCAACCTGGACAGTTTTACTGGCAAAAGTATTACGGATAACCTGTTTGGTATACAATGTCAGCTGAGCCTGATCAGGTATCGGTACTTTTTGAAATGTACCTAACTGGATATCGCCAATATAAGTACCCTGCGGAGGCGAAACAAAGCCATGACCGCCATTGGGGCCGGCGCCATAGCCACGGCACGAGGTAATGTACATTTCCTTTTCATCGGCTGATAGCCTTACCCGCGAAGTTCCCCAGCCGGCAGGGATCAATCCTTTGGTAGTTTTGGAGGGTACGTCAATTACTGCAACGGCATTAAAACCCAGTAAGGCAACATATAAAGTTTGTTCATCCTTGCTCAGGCAAATACCAAATGGCAGCAGCCCGCGATACTTATCAATGCGGCTATCAACCTTTATGGGTATATCGCCTAACAGTTTATGGTTCTTGTAATCAATAATAGTAACATTATCATTGGTGGCATTAGTTACATAGGCATAATTACTGCCTACAGCAATAGAGTTTGGACTTGCGCCACCAGTTACCTCGGCATCTTCCAGCATTTGGCCAATCTGGTGACCGGTTTTAAATTTATCGATCACTTTGTTGGTAGCCAGATCAATAGTGAACACGCTCATGGCCTCGGGCGCTAATGGGTCGCCAACACCGGGGATCTTTCTTCCTTCAATTACGGTTCCTTCGCGCGATTCTTTGGTATTATCGCCATAAGGGTGTTGAGAGATCCGTATGGAATCGGCATTTTGAGGTGTGGCCCCGGTAATTAAGGGGTACGAATACATGCCCACATTAGCCACAAAAGCCGTTTTTTTATCCGGACTTAAAGCCAGGCCAAAGGGCTGGCGCCCAACATTAACAGAGGCGGTAATTTTTTTTGTATCAAGATTTAACCTAACTAAACGAAAGTTACCACGGTCAAGCACCAATAACTCATTATTTGCCGGGTTAAGCTGCAGATCTGATGTAAAACTATCATCATATTCCTTGTCTCCTACTTTGCCGTTTAGTGATAATGAATCTATCCGCTCAAATTTTTCGGCATCATAAATAATAACAGCCCCATTGTCGCCACCGCTCAAATACAATGTTTTGGAATCGGGTGAGAAAGCCACACCCAGGAATGATCCGTTTGATAAAGGTGATTTTATCTTTTTGTCGTAACTGGGTACCCTTACGGCGTTCATTGAAGGCAGGTCAATAATTTCAATAACCCCGTTGTGCAGGGATACCGCCTTTTTACCATCGGGCGATATAGATAAGCCAAAAGGATCATGTGTAATGCGGATAGCATTACCTGCAGGCGTTACAAACCTGCCGCTCGGCAAAACGGAGGTACCACTCTGATTAATTTTACAAAACTGGTCGGCACCGGGTACCTGTAAAATACGAACTTGCTTTTGCGCGAATGAAGCTGTACCTGCAATTAAAAAGATAGCAACTGATACCAGAAATTTATTCTTAAGCATATCTGTTTATTTTAAAAATACAATAAAGGCCCCAGAAATCCAGGGCCTTTATTAAATTTGATATTCATGGTTTATTTCAATATCCACATTGTACCGTTGATATCATCGCTGCCACCATATTGGCTGCTTAATGCTTTATTGTAATTAGCGGCATTAACTGTTCTTTCTGATATTGGATATTGAAAACGCTGAGGTATACGGCTGCTATTACCTGTACCAGGACCGGTTGTAAAGGTTGGTACTAATGTACGGCGGTACGTAAAGTATGATTCCAAACCCGAATGACGGAATAAAGCAAGATATTTTTGCTGTAATATTTGCTTATTCCCCGTTGCTCCACTTGCGTATTTAATTAAAGGCTGTGCATAATAGTTGCTCCAGTTTACACTGATCTGATAAGTGGTATAGCTGGTTTGATCGGCAGGGCCTTTTGTAGTACCCGGGCGATAAAAGTAAGCGGTAAATGTACCGGTGCCTGTAGGTATGCTATAAAAATCAAATGACGCCTGTATGCCTTTGATATAATATGCTTCGGCATCGCCCGATGCCCAACCCAGGTTAATACCTTCGGCAATGTTGAACATCAATTCGGGGTAACCTATTTGTATACATGGCTCGCTGGTAAAGGTTGAATAGTAATGTTTGCGATTTAAAAACGAGTAACGTTGCAGGGTTGCATTGTTATACATCACACCAAGATCAAGACCGGCATCGGCACCAACAAATGAAGCAAAATCGGTTGGGCTTTGTTTTAATGTATCAACCAAATAACGCGAAGGCTCGGCTGTAACAAATACGCGCGGGTCTTTAAACTGTGTAAGCAAACCAACATAAGTTGTCGACATATTTTGCCTGGAACCATTTTGCCCAAAGTTGTTGGGGTTATTGGGGTAAAAGTTATTTGGCGTAAGAAACACGTATTGCAAATTATCGCCAGAAGATGTCATGAGCGGATAAGTGTTCGGATCGCCTATTATTTTGGCAAACTGCGCCTTTACGTCAATATCTGTTGTTTTTTTACTTAAAGCCAGCAATAACCGGATACGGAAAGTATTTACCGCTTTTTGCCATTTGGCCAGATCGTTATTAAAATAAATGTCGTTGGTTAAGCTTGACCCAACGCCATTGCCGGCAATAGTTGGATCAGCGATCAGCTTAGCAAGATCTGTATTTGCACTCTCCAACCAGGCTAGTGTTTGTACCATAACCGTTTTTTGGCTATCGTATGCCGGCGTAAGATTATCCAGCCCTTTTATGGCATCCGTCATCGGGATATCACCTTCTTCCAGGCTCATTTTACTGAAAAAATAAGCTCTGAAAAATTTACCCAATGCTTCATAGGGGTTAACAGCGGCACCACCTGTTGCGGTTGCCTGTTTTTCCATATCAAGCACATTTTTAATAGTGCTGTAATAATTATCACCACCATTGGCAAAGGCATCATAACGGTTATTGCCATAATAGTTATAGTTCCAGAGGTAATACTGAGTATAGGTATCATTGCTGGTTTGCGGGAGATCGGCCATTTTATTTAGTACACCATTAAACAACAGCGATGCCGGTACAGTACTGGGCACGTTGTTATTCTTGGTCAGATCTTCAAAGCTTTTTTTACAGCCCGCTACTGCCAATACCATACATACCGGCAGTAAGTAATTGATAAATATCTTTTTCATCATTATTTAATTTTAAAATTAGAATGATACATTTAAGTTGATACCATAGCTACGTACTGTTGGTGATTGCAGAACAGTAGTTGATGTAGCAGCGTTGTATTGATCTAAATCCACATCCTTGAAGCGTTTGTCACCATAGAAGTATAATAAGTTACGGCCATATACCGATACTGATGCTTTTTTGATGAATGATTTATCCAAAAATGCTTTCGGGAAATCATAGCCCAGTGTTACTTCACGCAGTTTGGAGAATGTTTTGCTCATGAGATTTGACTCATCAACGTTGTAGTATTTACTTACATAATCCTGTACCAAAGCGGTTTGCTTGTTTGGTGAGTATTGCAATGCCGCGTAGTTTATAATTTTACCGGTTGCAGGGTCATAATTGATAGTGGCCCCGTTTGATACAGTTACACCTTCGCCGATGTAGCTACCGTTGTAACCTGTTTTACCATAGTTTTGCCAGTCTTTATAACGGGCATCGCCAATGGCTCCGGTAGCGGTTTCAATGTTTGCACCGCCAACCATGGTTTTGTTGTGCATGTAATCAATAATTACACCACCAACAGATCCGTCAAACTGGAAACCCAGGTTAAAGTTTTTGTAGCGGAATTTGTTGGCAATACTCCATTGGTATTTGGCATTTTCGTTACCCAGGTATTGAGGAGTTGGCAACGCCAATGGCTTTCCGGCAGCATCATTAATGATCTGGCCTTGTGGGGTCCTGGCAAAGGCTGTACCATACAATTTGTCGGTACGGTCACCTTGTCTGTACACTACACCTGGGGTATTAGATGGATTATAGGTATTTTGTCCCGGAGGCAGCTCTTCATACACATCTTTAAAGGTTGATACGTTAACCAAAATGTTCCAGGTAAAACCACCTAAGTTTTTGATCGGCGTACCCTCTAATGAGCCTTCATAACCTGTTTTTTTGGTTTTTAAAGCATTTAAATATAAAGTGGTATAACCCGTAGCCGTTGAGATACTATTGGCCAATATCTGCGGACCATCAATATATTGGTAAGCAGTAGCCGAAAAGCCTAAACGATTCTGTAAGAATTTAATATCGAAACCTTCCTCGTAGTTAACACGGGTTGATGTTTTAATACCTAGCTGATACAGGAAATCTGATGCAGAGGCAGCAGGTTGGCTGTATGGTTTGCCTGTTAAATAAAAGGGATTAAGCTGATAGCTTGGCCCGTTATAAGGCGATTGATAAATACTGCCATAACCAAGCGGATTTAGGAATAACGGATTTGAATTCGGATTACTGGTAGTAGTTTGACCAGCATATACTGAAATAGCATTAAAAGGAGCCGGACCAATGGTTGAGCTCGAAGCATCAGCTTTAACGGTTGAATATGATGCCCTTGCTTTTAAGAAAGATATAACCTCAGGCAGTTTAATGTAATCAGAAATTACAGTTGCTGCCGATAAGCTTGGATAATAATAAGTAGTTACGTTTTGAAATGCCGATGATTTATCAACACGGCCTGTGCTTGATAAGGTAGCATATTTACCAAATGTAGCATCAATTGAATAGTAACCGCTTAATACGCGCTCCTGTGAACTAAAGGCGGTTGATTGCACGGCATTTCTGGAATTTGCAAAAGTATAAACTTCTGGTACGTTCAAATAATCAGTCGAGGTCCAGCTGGAGTTATAGCTAAAGCTGCGCAAGTTTGAGCCTACAACACCCGATAAATTCAGGAACTTTTTAACGGTATAGTTATAGTTTAACATCAGCTCGGTATTGTTATCAAACAGGTCACGGCGGTCTTCACGATAATCGCCCTGGTTACCTTCACGACCATAAGGGTGGGCCGAAAATGGAAGGTCCTCAGTACGTAAGATGCTATAGGTATCAATCTGTGAACGTAAAGTAGCGTTCAGGTTATCATTGATCTTAAAGTTACCGGATACGTAACCATAAACATCATTTTTATAATGACCTCTTGTCCATTTTTCTGTTAACAAGTAAGGGTTATGATAACGGGTATACTCGGCAAATACCGATTGAACACCTTCTTTACCTGGCTGCCAGATAGCTTTAATATCAGGCGCGTTGATATTCCAATCTGCACCGGTCCAAACGGCGATGTTATATATGATACTGTTAGGGCCGTATTGAACATCAGGAAAATTATCGGTTGATTGTCTGTTGAAATCAACGTTTGCTTCAAATTTCCAACGGCTGGTTGGGGTAAATGAAGCATAAAAGTTTGCGTTAGCTATGTCCAGGTATTGTGAAGGAATATAACTGGTTTGATGTTGCTGCGAAACCGAGAAACGGGTTACATAAGTATCGCCTACAGCACCTAATGATATATTGTTATTAGTTTGGTAACCTGTTTTCAAAAAGTTTTTCAGGTTATCTTTACCACGCGCCACCCATGGGGTTCCCTGGCGTACGCCATTGATAACAGGGCTGTCATACTGCGGTATTAACTGACCAGCAAAATAAGGCCCCCAAACGTCATAGTCACTGTCACCTATACCTCCGCCTTTACCATCAACAAATGCATATTGAGTATTTTCGCCTGCACCATAGGAGTTTTGTGTGCGCGGGAATGCCAGGAAGCCGGTGTTCATAACCGTACTGCTGTTTATATCAACGGTTAAGCCTTTTTTGTTTTTATCACCTTTTTTAGTGGTGATTAAAATAGCACCATTTTGCGCACGGCTACCATATAGGGCGGCAGCTGCGGGGCCTTTTAACACTGTATAAGTTTCAATATCATCAGGGCTGATGTTATAGGTATCGGTATTGATCGGAAAACCGTCAACAACATATAACGATACCGCGTTACCCCTTATTAATACCGAAGGGTTACCCAATAACTCGGCCGAGGGGCCTACTGATAAACCAGCCACTTTACCTGTTAAACCAGTAATAGGGTTTGGATCACGAGCGGTTGTTACATCCGCACCGTTAACGGCCTGTAGTGCGTAACCAATGCGCCTGGTCTCTTTTTTAACACCCAGTGCAGTTACCACAACCTCGTTTAGGGTTTTACTGTCACCGTTCATACTTACGTTTATAACGGTCTTATCATCCACAATCACATTCCTGGGGGCATAACCGACAAAAGTAAAAATAAGGGTTTGACCGGCATTGGCGGTAATACTGTAGCGGCCTTCCACATCAGTAACCGTTCCTTTAGTCTGTTCTTTAATTCTTACACTTACACCAGGTAATGGTAAGTGGTTTTCGTCGGTAACAGTACCGCTTATTTTGGTTTGTCCGAATAAAATAGATGGAGCAATACAAAATAATAAAACCGTGATAAGGGTTTTTAATTTCTGGTAAAACTTATTCATCTGCTAAAATTTAAAGGTGAAAGGATTGATTTTTTCATTCAGCAATACTAAACTTTGTTTATTATTTGTAAACTAATTTAGTATTAAGCAATGCTTAATCTTATGTTCACCCTGTGTTAAGCAGGCGTTTTTTGTAACCGGAGAATTACATGCAGCTTACAAAAACTTAATATGGCAGATCAACTGTTTACCAGTTGCAAATGAGTTAATGCTATTGACTTTAAATAATCTATATTATTTACCGGTACATTCATCTCTTTGGCCATATCATCCCAGTAGCGTAGTTTTACAATTAACTCCGCATCGGGGTTAAGTTCAAAATCGGTAGCTTCATCTTCGGTCATTACACCACCCTGAAATTCAAGCGTGGTTTTACTGGCATCAGACAGGCAGTCATAATATTCGGGATATTTATAAGTAAGGTATCTTTTAGCGATCACATGGCCCTGTACCAGATTGGCCACCCTTTCAGAAAAACCACGTTCAAGCAAATAATCGGCACCCAGTTTTTCATGGTCAACATTGCCCATACCGTCCATACTTTCAGCTTCATCAGCATCAGCACATAAATGGCCTATATCGTGAAAAAAGGCAGCCAGTATAACTTCATCGTCATAACCTTCGGCCTCCGCCAAAGCCGCAGCCTGTGACATATGCTCCAGTTGCGAAACCGGCTCGCCTATATAATCTTCGTCACCAAATTTTTCATAAAGTGAAAATACTTCGTTCACAACAGCCTGCGGATTATATTGGGAAAAGGACATGGTTAGTTTTTATTTGCAAATAAAGGGTATCCAGATTAGGGAAATATTAAATGTTTGTAAAATATCCATTCCGTTGGCGAAAACTCACCCCTAAGCAAAGCCAGGGTGAGTCTTTTCAAACATATTTCACCCCAAGTAACAAAAAAATCATTTTGGATAAATTTGCTTATTAGTTACTTTGCGCCTGCTAACTTGATAATAAATAATGGAAGAAGATATACTGATACAGATCAGTAACCGGATAAAAGAACGCCGTCGCGAAAAAAATATCACCGTACAGGAGCTGGCCATAAGGGCCAATGTAAGCAAGGGGCTCATTTCGCAAATTGAAAACAGTCGTACTATACCCTCGCTCATGGTATTAATTGAAATCATTAAAGCATTGGAGATCGACCTCAATGAATTTTTTAAGGATATCCGCTCCAAAAACGATCATTTGCCTGTTTTGATAAAACGAAAAAATGAATATGAGCATTTTGAAAAAGAATATGCCACAGGCTTTCATTACCAGCGCATATTTACGCAATCAATAACCCACTCTACTGTTGACATTGTAATATTGGAACTGGAGCCTGATGCCACCCGCCCGCTTGTTGAAACTGATGCATTTGAGTACAAGTACATTTTGCAGGGCGAAATAGAGTATCAGTTTATCGATGACAAGATAACGCTGCAACAGGGCGATTCTATGTTGTTTGATGGCCGCATACCCCATACTCCAAAAAACATGGGCAAAACCACCGCGAGTATGCTGGTAATTTATTTTTTTGAAGAAAAGAAATAATAGATTGGTTGATTAACTTGGATTGGGTTGAACAGGTGAGTTATGCTGCTATATGACCATTTAGCAGCATGACCTGTCGGCCTGTATTGGCGGGCATTTGTAAGTGCCATAACTGCAAAACACACAGCAGTCGCCGTCTTTGGGTTTTAATACTGCCTTACAGTGATCACATTGGTAAAAATACTGGCATGAATCAACAGGCATTTCTTCCTGCTTTTTAAAACCACATGACAGGCAGGTAATTTCTGAAATAAGTACTACATCCATATTATAAAGGTAATGGTATTTTAAATTATTGTACGCTAAATATTCTACCTGCAATGCAATCCAGAGACGCAATTATGCGGCTCTGCAAAGTCCCCTTAACCATATCTTAACACAAATTTAGTTTGGTATTAATAAATAAAGTTTAGTATTGCTAAACATTATTATTTATATATGACCATTAAATTAGTAGTATTTGATATAGCCGGTACCACGGTTAAAGACGATCATGAAGTAAGTAAAGCATTTCAGGCTGCCTTAAAAAAATACAATTACGATGTTGAGCTCGACAAGATAAACCCTTTAATGGGCTACGAAAAAAACCTGGCAATAAGACAAATGCTGCAACTGCATGAAACCGAAAGTGATAAAATAACTACTGAACTGGTTGGCAATATCCATAAAGAATTTGTGCTTCAGATGATCCACTTTTATAAATATGAGCCAGGTATTGAACCCCTTCCACATGTTGAAGAAACCTTTGCTACCCTACGCTCCAATGGGGTCCAGGTGGGTATCAATACCGGCTTTTCGCGCGATATTGCCGATACCATTATCAACCGGCTGCACTGGCACGAAAAAGGGCTGATCGATCATGTTGTTGGTTCTGACGAAGTAGAGCTTGGTCGCCCGCATCCTTATATGATCCAAAAAATGATGCAGGATAGCGGCATTACTAACCCATTGCAGGTTGCCAAAGTTGGCGATACAGAGGTTGATGTACGCGAGGGCCAGAATGCGGGTTGCAAATATGTAATAGGGGTAACTACCGGCATATTTACCCGTACCGAACTGGAAACCTATAATCCTACTCACATTATTGACGATATAGCACAGGTTATCGAAATCATAAACCAGTAAACAGTGATGAAACTGATGGATCGGTTACGGGTAAAAGTGGCCAAATGGCCGTACTCCCTGCTATCAGTAATGGCAGCGGTCGCGGCATTTGGCTTGTATACATCCATGTATGCCTTCCGCAAGGCTTTTGCAGCCGGCACATTTACCGGGCAGCAATACCTGCATGTTGATTATAAGGTTTGGCTGGTGATAGCCCAGGTGGTTGGTTATACCTTCAGCAAATTTTACGGCATCCGTTTTATAGCCGAAGTGAATAGCAAAAATAGGGCTCGCTATATTTTAACGCTGATAGGCATTGCCTGGTTGGCGCTGCTGGCCTTTGCCCTGGTACCTGCTCCTTTCAATATCGTTTTCCTGTTCATCAACGGTTTTCCGCTGGGGCTTATATGGGGCCTGGTTTTTGGTTATCTGGAAGGACGCCGTTCCACCGAGTTTATGGCTGCAGTATTATCCATCAGTTTGATATTTGCATCGGGATTTGTAAAAACAATTGGGCGCACCCTGCTCAGCGTTTTTCATGTAAATGAGTACCATATGCCTTTTTTAACGGGCGCCATATTTGTATTGCCCCTGTTGCTGTTTGTATTTTGTATGGAGCTGATGCCAGCCCCTACTATCGAAGATAAACTACAGCGGGCCGAACGTACCTCCATGAACAGGGCTGAACGCAAACAATTCCTGATCAGGTTTTTGCCTGGTATTATCCTTACCATTATTATTTATGTGCTGCTCACCATTATGCGCGATGTGCGTGATAATTTTGAGGTAGAGATCTGGGCCGATCTGGGCGTAAAAAGCAACAGCATTTATACCAATATCGATTCTATCATATCCATCATTGTGCTGGTCGCCATGAGCCTGCTTATTCTTGTTAAAAAGAATTTAAAAGCCTTCAGTATTATTCACCTGCTAATTATTGGCGGTTGTGTGCTGGTTGGTGTTTCAACCACGCTGTATACCTTAAAGCTGATAAGCCCTATAAGCTGGATGACCATGGCCGGACTTGGCCTTTACCTGGGTTATGTACCTTACAATGCCATATTTTTTGAACGGATGATAGCTACCTTTAACTATCGCAGTAACGTGGGCTTTATCATGTACGTGGCAGATTCCATGGGTTACCTGGGTAGCGTAAGCATTCTGCTGGTAAAAGAATTGGGCAGGCCAAACATCAGCTGGGGAAACTTTTTTAAAGAAGGCGTGATGATCGTAGCTGTGGTTGGTGGTATTTGCGGCGTACTATCGCTCATATACTTTTTGCAAAGCGCTCAAAGAGATAAAAAAAAGATTAGTGAACAAGAGGACGGGGTACTTTCTTTAAGTTAAAAGTCAGAAAAATGACCAATGACCTAATGACAAAACCAAATTAAATCTATGACTCAAGATAAATCAAAAAACTCCTCCTTTAGGGGGCAGG
>Ga0193717_1002029_pt1 | contig 11961 bp, 12 predicted proteins | sample U2c2metaG_FD_145900 | JGI IMG/M metagenome (GOLD analysis project Ga0193717, IMG submission 145900) | Soil microbial communities from a riparian zone of the East river system, Colorado, United States - U2c2 | ecosystem: Environmental > Terrestrial > Soil > Riparian zone | place: USA: East River...
ACCCCTGCCGACCCGGCTCATCGCCGAGATTCTCGGCGCCCCGCCGTCGGATTGGGAGCGCTTCCGGGTGTGGTCCGATGCCTGCGTCGGCAATGCCGACCCCACCATCGAGCTCGATCCGTTCGTGGCGATCGGCGAATTGTTCGAGTACTTCCAGAAACTCATCGCCGCGCGCAGGGTCGACGAGTTCGGCCGGTTCGACGATGTCTTGTCGATCCTCGCCAACGCGGAGGTCGACGGGGAGCGGCTCACCGACGACGAGCTACTGCAGTTCGCCTTCCTACTGCTCGTCGCGGGCAACGAGACCACGCGCAACCTCATCGCGCTTGGCACACTCGCCTTGATCTCCCACCCCGAGCAGTGCCAAATGCTCGCGGACGATCCCGCACTGATCCCCCGGGCCGTCGAGGAGATGCTGCGCTGGACCACCCCGGTCACGCACATGGCGCGCACCGCGACCGAGGACGTCGAGCTCCGCGGCCAGACGATCAAGAAGGGTGAGGTCGTCGTGATGTTCTACGGGTCGGCCAATCGCGACGAGGAGATCTTCGGTTCCGACGCCGAGGATTTCAACATCACCCGAAACCCGAACCCCCACATCGCCTTCGGGTGCGGCGAGCACGCCTGCATCGGTGCCCAGCTGGCCCGCCTCGAAGCCACCATCATGTTCGAGGAACTGCTCAAGCGCTACCCGAAGATCGAATCGGCCGGCGAGGTGGAGCGGATGCTGGCGACCATGGTGCCCGGCGTCAAACGAATGCCCATCCGACTGGGCGGGGGACTCTGACGACATGCACCTCGAGTACACCGACGAGCAGCAGCAACTGCGTGTGAAGATGCGCGCCCAACTGAACGCCGTGATGACCCCCGAGCGCATCGAGGCCGTCGCTGGGCGCATGGAAGGCGGCCCAGCCATCAAGGAGTGCGTCCAGGCGTCCTTCAATCGGGTCGACGACGTCGATCACGTGCTGGTGACGTCCGGCACCGGGGTGCCCACCAGCGCGCTCATCTCGGGACGGCCATGACGCAGACGACGACCGACACCCGCGTGGTGATCATCGAAGCCGCCCTGAAGTGCTTTCAGACCCAAGGGTTGCGCAAGACGACGATCGTCGACATCACCCGCACGGCAGGCGTGTCGCGAAGCACCGTGTACGAGTACTTCGGCGACAAGGCAGCGATCGTCGAGGCGTGCGCCGAGCACGTCTCCCAGTTGTTCTACCGCGAGCTGGCGCTGGCGATGGACCGCGGCCACACCTTGGAGGACAGGCTCAGCCGCGCGGCCATCGTAGTGACCCGTGGGCGCCAACTCATCGAGCCCGAGAAGTACTTCGACGCAGACGAAGTCAATCTGCTGCTGACGAAGAATGCCGCGCTCCTGCTACGCGAATGTGGCGAGTTCCTGACCCCCTACCTCACCGCGGCCAAGCTCACCGGCGAAGTCCGCAAGGACCTGGACGTCGAAGCCGCCGCGGAGTGGTTCTCACGAATACTGTTCTCGCTGTTCACGACTCCATCCACACGACTCGACACTCGCGATACCGAAGCCGTGTCGGCCTTCGTGCGCGAGCACGCCGTGCGCGGCTTCACCGGCCAGGCTCCTAACCGAACGTCGCGCGCAGCTCCTTCTTGAGTACCTTTCCCAGTGCGTTGCGCGGCAGGTCGTCGACCAGTTCGATGCGCTCGGGGTGCTTGTAGCGCGCCAGCTTGGCGGCCAGGCAGTGTTCGACGAGCGCAGCCAAGGTGACCGCGGCGTCCGGGCTGGACACCACCACGGCGCAGACACGCTCCCCGGTGCGCTCATCGGGCACGCCGATCACCGCCACGTCGGCGACCCCGGGACAAGTGGCCAACACGCCCTCGACCTCAAGCGCCGAGACGTTCTCCGCGTTGCGGATGATGGCGTCCTTGGTGCGGCCGGTCACCCGGACATTGCCTTCGACGTCGACGGTTCCGAGATCGCCTGTGCGGAACCAGCCTTCGGCATCGAACGCGTCGGCGTCCAGCTCTGCGTCCACATAGCCCAGGAAGCACTGCGGCCCCTTCAACAACAGTTCGCCTTCGCTACTGACGCGGACGGAAACACCGGACACCGGTCGGCCAACGGTGTGGTCGAGCAAGTCCGGCGTGGAGTCGAAGGCCGGTGAGGTGGCCACCGGGAACTCGGTCAGCCCCCACGCGTTGGCGATCCCGCGCACGCCAAGCGCCTCGCGCACCTGACGTCCGAGTTCGGCAGTGATCGGCCCGCCGCCCGCCAGGCAGGCCCGAAGGGCGGGGAACAACGGCTCGGCACCGTGACTGCGCTGGGCGGCCAGGTATGCGACGTAGAACGGTGTGGCGGTGCCGAGGAACGTCGGGCCGTGCGCGGCAATGGCGAACGGCGTGGTGGCGGGGTCGAAGGCGCCGAACAGCACCAGCCTCATGTCGGTCAGCAGGGCCGCGGCCAACATCGCCGCTCCCCCGATGTGCGAGCTCGGGAACGCAATGGGATTGACGTCGGACGTGCGGTTGGGGTCAGGGGCGGTGCCGACCATGCCGACGACCCCGGCCGAGCCAGCAACGATCGAAAGGTCGTTGTCCCGCACTCCCTTTGGGGCAGCGGTCGTGCCCGAGGAGTAGTAGATCCACCGGGCCGCTTCACCGTGCTCCGGTGCGCTCGGCAGCCCGGACGGGTCGCCGAACGGGCAACGCAAACCGCGCTCGGGCGAGGTGCGTGGTCGATCACGATGGCCTCGAATCCGCCTGCCGCCGCCAGCGACCGGGCCAGCGCACCATGGCCGTACCCGCGCCATGTCTCGGGCACCAGCAGGAACTCGGTACCCGACTGCGCGGTGATGAAGCCGACCTCCTTCTCGCGCAAGACCGGAATGATCGGATTCTGAACGGCCCCAAGCCGAGTCAACGCCGCCATCACGACCATCGTCTCCAAGGTCGTCGGGAGTTGCCACGACACGATCGAACCCGGACCGACGCCGCGCTCGGCGAGGGCGGCCGCCGTACCGCATGCGGCGTCGTGCAGGCCCTGCGTGGTGAGGCTGCGGCCGTGGTCGTCGCTCAACACCATGCGGTCGGGAGCGCGCTCCGCGGCCGTCGCCACCAGTTCCCAGTACGTGCTAGTGCCCCGTGCGGTCATCGATGTCAGCTTGGCGGCGGAGCGAGGAATCCCGAGTGAGCCAGCGCAACGGAGACACAAGACCCAACGGCACCGTGGCGGTCGAACAACGTCGCCGAGCCAGTCGCCACCCCGGCGCTGCTGTAGTGGCTGTGCGACGCCATCCCGAGCGCCGGCCCCTTGGGAAGTCGGGCGAGCGTCACCGTGTAGTCCGCGTTGATGAACTGCAAACCGGCCGTGCCCCAGTTGCACAAGGACGCGGTGACGTCGGCCGCCATCGCGGCGCGCACGAAAGGCGTGAGCGGCTCGTGGTCGACCACCGGCACGGCTAGGTTCAGCCACGCGAACTTCGCCCCTGTCTCGCCGGTCCACTCCGATTCCGGATTCTGGACGGGAGCGCCCCACCCGTAGGTCCGAACGAACAACGCCGCCTTTGCCACTTCGTCGTCCGAGGGGAGCGGTGGCATCGACACCTGCTCCGTCCATACTTCTCCCGCGGGTTGTTCGCAGCGCCGCAGGAACAACGCGGTGGCGCGGGCCACGGCGTTGCCTTCCTGAACGAGCGTGGCCTCCACCAGACGCAGCCGTTTGCCGTCGCGCAGCACTCGTGTGTGCAGCTCGACCGGTTCCAGCGCCGTTGGCCGCGGCAGGTCCACGGTAAGCCGCGCGGGCTGCATGTCGTGATCGTCGACCATGCGCTCGACTGCCCAGCCCAGAAGTCCGCCGATCGCATGACCGCTGACCGACTCACCCCATCCACCCTTGGCCATCCGCCGCGGCACGAAGCGGACACCGTCGGGTTCGAAGTACGCCGAGGTTCCGTCGTGCAGGCCGGCTGCCGCCGCGGCTTCCATATCCGTCAACCCGTCCTCCGAATTCCATTGCTACGCTTGGCCATAGACGCCCTCACCGTATCTCACCCACCGGACCGACGTCTCGAAGTCACCGAGGAGCTGGCCGAGGCCAAGCCCGCTAAGCGCGCGCGGCCCGCCGCTCGTGAACGTCGATGAGCGCATCGAGGTCTCCCAGCGAGCGCAGGGTGTCGTTGAGGTGGGTACACGTGGAGCTGCCGACGAACTCGGTGCGGATGCGGTTGCGCAGCTCGCCGACGGTCATGCCGTTCACCCGCCCCGCGCTGGCGAGTGCGCCTGGGCACTCCTGCCACGGCAAAACCCTTGCGACGGCCTCCACTTCACCGATGGTGCGGGTGGCAAGGTCGACGCGGCCGCCGACCGTGTACTCGTGCACGACGGTCTGCGCTCCGGCCCCGTCGACGTGCGAATCCCGGAAGTGCGCATCGAACGCGACCGATGCGGTGTCGTGTGGGTGCAGGTCGAGCCGACGCGTGCGCCGCATCCCATGTGCGCGAAGCGGTTCGGTGGGATGCAGCGCGCCGTCGGCCGGATCGGTCAACGCAGGCGCAAGCGGCCCGTTGGCGCACGGCATCAGCAGGTTGCGCCTGGTGAAGTCGACGACGGCGGCATCGGGTGCGAAACCGGAGCAGATCCCGGCGAGGTGATCGGCGACGACGTCGGCCATCGGCTGCTCGGTGCCGTCGATGATGGCGGCGTGCAGAGTGCCGTAACCGGACACGAGCGATGCGCCCACCCAGTCGTCCAGCAGTAGGTGCAGTGGCGTGGCCCGCTCGACGTCGCTGCCCAGCAGTTTGGTGATCGTGGCACGGAAACCGGATCCGACGCGGCTGCCCCGCAACTGACCAAGCCGGTCGTCGCCACTGATGTCGTTGATCACCCCGGCGCTGAGCTGGGCGCGCACCACGACGTCGTCGACCACCTCGACGGAGCCATCCGGCTCGATGCGGACGTCACGAGCCCGCAAGTCGGCGTGAAACCGCCCAGGACCGTCCGGATGCGTGTCGATGGTGCTGGTTCGCCGAATGGTGCCCGGTTCGAGCAGCGGCCAGCCCGTCACCGGCCGCTGCGGGCCGACGATGTCCGAAACGAAGGGCATGCGTGGGCCTTTCGGGCTGGCGAACGACGCGTCGCGCGCAACCGAGCTTTACACCCACGGGCGACAATGGCAAGGTCGGCGCGATGAGCGTGGACGTGCAGCGCCTGGACCGGATCCTCGTCATCACGATGCAGCGTCCCGAGAAGCGCAACGCCATCAACCGCGAACTAGCCTTCGGCATCAGCGCCGCACTGGACACCCTCGACGACGACGAACAGTTGTGGGTGGGCGTGCTGACCGGCACTCCCGACGTGTTCAGTGCGGGCACCGACCTACGCGAGGGCGCCGACGCCCGCACCGAGCGCGGCGGAGGGTATGGGCTGATCCGGCGGCGTCGGCGCAAGCCGTTGATCGCAGCCGTCGAGGGCCCGTGTCTCGGTGGCGGCTTCGAGATCGCACTGGCCTGCGACCTGATCGTGGCCTCCACGACGGCCCGGTTCGGATTGCCGGAGTCGCGGCGGGGCTTGATCCCGTCGTCCGGTGCGCTGTTCCGGGCCATTCGCGCGCTGCCCGTGCACGTCGCCAAGCAATTGATGATCACCGGTGCGGAACTGACCGCCGAGCGGGCGCACGCCCTCGGGGTGGTCAACGAGGTCACCGGTCCAGGCGCCGCGCTGGAGGCAGCGACACGGCTGGCCGAGGACGTCGCTCAGTCCTCCCCCGTCGCCGTCCAGGCCATCCTCGCGGGTGCCGCCGCCCAGTTCGACGCGGCGGATTCCGCAGGGTGGGCGGAGACCGACCGTGCGGTGGCTGCGGTGATGGCGTCCACCGACCTCCAAGAAGGGATTGCGGCGTTCTTCGAGCGGCGGCCACCGCAATGGACGGGCCGCTAGTCCTTTTCGGTCATGCTCCGGACCGTCTGCTGGACGCACCCGTCGTGAAGCAGTTCGGTTCGGCGAACTCCTCCATCGTGATGGTCGTGTCCCAGGTCGCGTCCGCCGCTTGGCGCAGAAGCGGTTTGGCCATCGCAATGGCGTGCGGCGGCAATGCTGCAATCCGGTCGCACCACTGGTCGGCGGCCGCCATCAGGTCCCCGGGCGCGACGACCTCCTGCACCAGCCCCAACTCGAGTGCGCGCCGGGCCGTCAGGGGTGCCCCGCCCGCGAAGAACGCGAACGCACCCTGGTAGCCCAACCTCCGGGTCAGCGCCCACGACGTGCCGACCTCCGGCACCAGCCCGAGTCGACCGAAGGCGGGCACGATCAGCGCCTCCTCCGACGCCAGGATCACGTCGCAGGTCAGCGCCCAGGCCAGGCCGACTCCGGCCGCCGGTCCGTTGATGGCGGCGACGAACGTGGTGTCACTGCGGGCGATCAGCCGTGCGACGCCGCCGAACTCGTATCGGATCCAGCGCCAGATGTCCGTCGTGCCCTCGGCGTCGCCAAGGTGCTCCTCGGCAGCAAGCATCATCTTGAGGTCACCCCCCGCGCTGAAACCGCGGCCCGCACCGGTCAGTACCACCGCGCGGATGGCCGGATCCGCCGCGAGTTCAGTGAGCGCCTCCTTCGCCTGTCTGACCAACGGCGCACTCAGGACGTTCAGGCGCTCGGGCTCGTTGAGCTTGACCACCGCGCTGTGCTCGCGGCGGGCGACCTCGACGAACCGCTCCGTCGCACCGTCGCCTTCGCGCACCAGATCCTGATAGACGCCCATGGTTCCTCCTAAGCGCTCTTGCGCATCCCGCCCGCCACCGCGGCGACCACGCCGAGCACCACCAGCGCGCCGCCGACGGCCAGCGTCAGGTTCAGCCACAGGTGCATGCTGCCCACCGCGTGGTCGACCATCGCCGTCGCGACCTGACGTACGTCATCGGTGGTCTTGTTGAGCGCATCGTCGACGCGGCCGCGGCCCACTTCGATGCCCGCCCACCCGGCCGCCCCGACGAGCAGTGCCGAAACACCCAGCGCACCAAGCGCTTTACCGCGGCTTCGCGCCATGGCGAGGGTCAGAAGTGCGAGCACGCCTGCCAGGATCGCGGACCCAACGCTGACCCACGGACCCCACTTCGCCACCTGCCGTAGCTGCCCGGGCCGCACCGAATCGGACACGTTCTCGGTCAGCGGAATCTCCAGTGACTTCGGAGCCTTGATGCCGAAGTTGGCGAGCGTCTCCTGAAATGAGCTGTCGGACAACATCGGCGAGAGGTCGAGTTCCCAGCGCCCTGATTCGTCGGACTGAGCGACCGTGTCGGTGAACAGCCAGCGGTGCACGAGCTGATTCGCCAACGCGAACTGTCCGGGAAAAGCCGAACTTGTCGTGTACGACCGCGCCGCGCCGCTGAGCAGGTTCGGGCTCACGTCGTAGCCGCTGCTGCCCGCCAACTTCACCAGCTGCGTGGTGAGTACTCCAGCCATGGCCGACTGCACATTCGGGTCCTTGGCCGCCGACGTCGCGAGCTGGCTGTAGCCATTTCGGTCGACCACGTTGTGCTGTGCCCACGTCGCAGGGATCGCGACCACCAGCGCAGCCGTCGTCAGTACCCACAACAGAAGCGTCGCCACGAACCGCACGGGCGCATCCTCCTGTCCACGGGCTGAATGTCGCCGCCGGAGCGGCTCTGGGCGGCCGACCACCTCGTGGTCCTTGTTGTCGTAGTCGAACTTACCGAGCACGTGGCGCATGGCGTTGATGCGGGCACGCTTCTTGTCATTGCTCTTGACCACCGTCCACGGCGCCGCGTCGGTATCGGTGAGCTCGAACATGTCTTCCTTGGCCGCCGTGTAGGCATCCCACTTGTCCAGGGAGGCGAGATCCGTCGGCGATAGCTTCCACTGGCGAACCGGGTCGACCTGGCGGATGGTGAAGCGCGTGCGCTGCTCGGCCTGCGTGACCGAGAACCACAGCTTGGTCAGGCTGATGCCGTCGTTGACCAGCATCTGCTCGAACAGCGGCGCCTGGCTGATGAACTCGGCGTGCTGATCGGGTGTGCAGAAGCCCATCACCCGCTCGACGCCAGCCCGGTTGTACCAGGACCGGTCGAACAGCACGAGCTCGCCCGCCGCGGGCAGGTGCGTGACGTAGCGCTGGAAGTACCACTGGGTGCGTTCGCGTTCGGTGGGCTTCTCCAATGCGACGACGCGGGCACCGCGCGGGTTGAGGTGCTCCATGAACCGCTTGATGGTGCCGCCCTTGCCCGCCGCGTCACGGCCCTCGAAGACGATGACGTGGCGCAGCCCGTTGGTCTGGCTCCACACCTGCAGCTTCAGCAGCTCGATCTGAAGCAGCCGCTTCTGTTCCTCGTAATCGTGGCGCGACATGCGTTCGTCGTACGGGTAGCCCTCGCGCCAGGTGTCCACGTCGGACCCACTCGGGTGGTGCACCAGCACGGGGTCGTCGTCGTCATCGTCGCGGACGGAGTAGAACTCGGTCCCTTCAAGCGTGGTCACCGGCGCACGATATCGACCCCCACCTAAGCGAGGGTGACGCGCGGATGAACGGAAGGTAGCGAGGGCTACTTCGCGACGCGCTTGGGTCGCGCCAGTGCCAGCTTGGTCATCAGCGTGTTCATCCGCTTCATCGCCTTCTGCGAATTGTTGTAGTAGTTGCCGCCCGCACCGACGCTGGTGCGCGGCGCAATGACCGCCTCCTGGCGACAGAACTTGCGCAACCCGTCGGCGCCGCCGAAGCGCGCCCCGATGCCCGAGGTCTTCCAGCCGCCCATCGGGGCGGTGGTGCACATCAGGTTGGAGATCACGTCGTTGATGTTCACTGCGCCGCAATCGAGTTCCACGGCAACGTCGTTCGCGCGTTCGATGTCGCGCGAGAACACCGAGGCGCTCAGGCCGTATGGGCTGTCGTTGGCCAAGCGCACCGCCTCGGCCACGGTGGCCACCTTCATGATGGGCAGCGTCGGACCGAAGGTCTCCTCCGTCATGCAGTCCATCGAATGGTCGACGTCGACGAGCACCGTCGGCGCATAGAAGCTGCCAGGCCCGGCCGGCCGTTCGCCGCCGGTGAGCACCTTGGCCCCCCTGGCGATGGCGTCGGCGACGTGCCGCTCGGTGACGGCCACCTGGCTGTCGTCGATCTGCGCGCCGAAGTCGTAGCCTTCGCCCGCACCCATCTTCAGGTTCTTGACGTCGCGCACGACGGCGTCGACGAACGCGTCGTACACCGACTCGAGCACGTAGACCCGCTCGACCGAAACGCACGTCTGGCCCGCGTTGAACATCGCGCCCCACACCGCGGCATGGGCGGCCAACTCGACGTCGGCGTCCTCGAGCACGATCATCGGATCCTTGCCGCCGAGTTCCAGGCTGATCGGGGTGAGCCGGCGCGCGGCCCGCTCCATGACCTTCGCGCCCGTCGCGCTGGACCCGGTGAACTGGATGTAGTCGGCGTTGTCGACGACGGCCTCGACGGCCTCGCGGGCGCCTTGGACGATCGCCATCACCTCAGGCGCACCCGAGTCGATCCAGCCACGCAGCAACAGTTCTGCGGTGAGCGGCGTCCGCTCGGACGGCTTGAGCAGGACGGCGCAGCCGGCGGCCAGCGCGGCGATGCCGTCCATCAGCAGATTGGCCACCGGGTAGTTCCATGGCGCGACGATGGCCACGACCGGGCGGGGCCGGTAGTGCACGGTGACCTTCTTGATCGCCAGGAACGGGAGCGCCGCGGGGCGTTTTTCCGGCGCCAGCGCCTTCTCCATGGTCTTGATGTAGTACGACGCGATCATGATGAGCAGCGGCACTTCCTGGGCGGCGTCCGTCGCCGACTTGCCGGTCTCCTTGATCAGCAGCGCCTCGATCTCGTCGCGGTGCTCACCCATCCAGACCGCGAAGCGGGCCAGCACCTTCGCGCGACCCGCAGCGCCGCGGGCCTCCCACTCTCGTTGCGCCTGGCGCAGCCCTGCCGCGATGCGAGGTACGTCGGTGGGATCGGTCCAGCGCACCTTTCCTGCAACACCACCGGTGGCGGGGTTACCGATGGTGGCGGTGTCGGTCGCGTCCACGTCGTGCGTAGCTGTCATGAACCCATGTTAACCATCGATGTGACGTGGGTCGCATCGGGGTTGACACCTGTCAAGTTCAGCAGCCAGGCACACCAGGGCAGTGCCGAGGAACAGGGCGCCGATCGTGTCGGTGAAGTAGTGGTAGGTGAACGACTGACCGAACAGTCCCAGCACGCCGACGACGACTGCGGACACGATGACCCACGCCGCGCCACCCGCCACCAATATGGCGAGCCCAAGGACGACGACGGCCAGCGTCACGTGTCCGCTCGGATAGGCCAGCGCGCCCCCGTTCAACCGCCCGAACAGACGCTTGCACACGCGTTCGGCGATGAGCGCGACGACCGGAGTCGCCACGATCACGGCAACCACCCGCCAGCGGCGCTGATACAGCGCCACACCCAGCACCATCACCCACAGTGCGCAGATCACGCGGGGGTCGGTGAAGAACAGCAGTCGTCCGAGGTCCGAATGTGCTTCGCCAGTGCGAATGAACCAGTCATCGACGCGCGTCGAGGCCTTGCCGACCACGAGCCCGAGCAAGGTCAACCCCGTCAGGCCAACGAGCGGCCAACACCGAATCACGTTGGCGCGGTTGAGCCCACGATCCCCCGCACATAGGCCGCCTGGCCGAGGTGCTGCGCACAGTCGTCGATGATGCTGACCAACCGAGCGCTGGCGGTGACCGGTGGATTCCAGCGCTTGTCCACGATGCGTGCGAGGTCCTCGGTCGTCACCGACGCGACGTACTCCAAGGTCACCTTGTGGACGGCGTGGTAGTAGCCTGCGAGCAATTCGGCCGGCGCACGCACCTTGCCGACTTCCTCAGGAGTGTGGCCGTAACCGTGGGAATCACGGGGCAGGTCGAGGTTGAATCGGTCGACCCACCCGTCGCGGAACCACACCTGCTCGATGCCCGCGACGTCGCAAAGCTGGGCATCCTGCACTCTGGCGCTGTGCCAGACGAGCCACGCGATGGTGTTGGCTTCCGGTGTCGGGCGATGAAACGAGACCTCATCCGTCAGCCCGTCGGTCACGTCGTCGGCGTGTTCGATCAACCGGGTGAAGGAGTCGCGGAGAACCTCGCGGACGGCGTCGGAGTCGGAGTCGGCCATGAAGACGACGGTACCGGCGTGCGCGGACGAGTACGCCGAAGCGGTCGCCCGAGCCCGCCCCCGGCCGGCTGACTTCGGCACAAGCTGGTGTCGGAGTGAACGAGAGGCCCGAACCGCCGCGTCTTTCTGGAGTTGACATTCCATTTTTGCGTCGGCAGGGTTATGGAGTAAATGCCCCAAACGAACGGCTTCGCATGACCATCGAATTGCGCAGCTCGGTGGTGCTTTCGCCGATCTCGACCCACGCGCTCGGCGTTGCCCCGAAGCCGGAGTTCCACAACCTATGCCAGGACCTACAGGAGAGAAGTTCCGATGTGCCAGCACAAGGCTGAGCATCGCGACGGCATGCACATCGACCAGCACGCAACTCACTACACAGAACGGATGAGCTCGTGACCACCACGACATACGTGCCATCCGATGCAGATCGGGCACACCTGCCTGACTCGTATCGGAGCGAACCCCGATACCTGGGCTACCGCGACAGTGACGCCGCTCGTCCATTCGCCAAGTATTACCGTGATAAGAACGAGCCGATTCAGGCCCACGTCCACGATGCTCTGCTCGCCGGAATGGCTCCTGCCGAACACGGCTACGACATCGATGATGCCGCTCGGATGCTCGCCCGCCCGGGCTATCACCACATGGAAACCGGGTGGACCCGCCTGGACAACGGCGTCACCGCTATCGCGTGCCACACCCACATGCCCGGGGTCACCGCCGCCATGTGGGACTGGTGGTTCGGTTGGCTCGGCGGCGACTCTGCCCGCTACAAACTGTGGTGTCCAGAGGCCCATCAATTCATCGCGGTC
>Ga0193717_1002031_pt1 | contig 11946 bp, 18 predicted proteins | sample U2c2metaG_FD_145900 | JGI IMG/M metagenome (GOLD analysis project Ga0193717, IMG submission 145900) | Soil microbial communities from a riparian zone of the East river system, Colorado, United States - U2c2 | ecosystem: Environmental > Terrestrial > Soil > Riparian zone | place: USA: East River...
GATTGTCTATAGAGGGTGAATAGGGAATCGGCGGCAAACCAGACATGATCATTTCCTCGTATGCGAAGTAGGACGCTGTTTTCGAAGGCTGTGGCATACTCCAGCGATCCTTATAAAAGAAGGCAACTAAGTGGTGAGTTTCGTAATCTCATCGAGCGGACCGCCCTATACCCAGAGGAGACTTATGAGCGTAGAAACAATGCAGGAACTCTCAGTTGATGAGTTAAAGGACCTCTATTCCGCAGAGAAGCAGATCGTGCGTGCTCTTCCCAAACTGGTCAAAGCCGCTACCTCTCCCGAACTAAAAGATGCCCTTTCAAGCCACCTAGAAGAGACGAAGGGGCAGGTCGCCGCTTGGAGAAGATCGGGGAGCTTGTTGGCAAGAAAATGACAGGTAAGGCTTGTGTCGGCATGAAAGGTGTTTTAGAGGAAGGATCAGAGGTGCTTGAGGACACGGAGAAGGGAATCGTGCGAGATGCCGCGCTGATCTCTGCATGCCAACGAGTTGAGCACTATGAAATGGCAGGGTATGGTTCTGCACGTGAGTTCGCGAAGTTGTTCGGTCAACGCGAGGTCGCGGATCTTCTGGACGAGACACTGGCGGAAGAGAAAGAGGCAGACAAGAAGCTGAGTGGTATCGCGAAACAGATCAATGCCAAAGCCAAACAACAAGCATAGTCCAGTGAGAGACATTGCATCCTCTCGATCTAACCCAATGAAGACAAAGACGTCCGTCAAGGAGCGTCTCGACATAGGGAAGATTGATGTAAAGATCAACGAGAAGGTCAAGGGGGATCGGTTCGGCAAGTTCGCAGCTACCGCTTCTAGTTGGCTCGGGACGAAGTGGGCGTTTCTAGGAGCGATCTTGGTCATCTGCCTCTGGGCTATGACCGGACCGCTCTTTCATTATTCAGATACCTGGCAGCTAGTTATTAACACCGGAACGACGATCGTTACGTTCCTGATGGTGTTTCTTATACAAAACACGCAGAACCGGGATGCCCGCGCAATCAATCTGAAGATGAGTTGATCTTCCCTTCACAAATCGCATTCGACAATTTAAAGGTCAGCCCATGGAGTCCGTTTCCAAGGAGTGGGTTGATGACTTTTCGTAACCCGTAATTTCGGCATCCAAGACGTGAATGTGGTCGCACCCCATTCATTGGATTGAATGCACTGAGTAGTTCTGCTGTGGGTGAGACCGGATCGCTATTTACCATATCAAAAGGGGCGTTTATGCTACTAATTCTTCTCATTGTCTTACTGGCAGTTGTTGCAGGCGGCGGCGGATATTATATGGGACCGGGAGTTGGATATTATGGCGGCGGAGGGTTGAGTATTATCCTCGGTCTGATCGCTGTCTATCTTCTCTATGGCAGGGGACGGACTCGGATCTAGCTTGTTTGTAAGGGAGGCGAGCAAAAAGAACGCCTCCCTAGCCCTTCATCAGGATCGCTTTTTGACGGAGGGAGCTTCCTTATCCAGTCTTTTTGCTGCTTTTGTCTTGCCGATCGCTTGATCCCCAGGCGAAGTAGTTGTCTTTTGTGCATCATCCTGCTTCCCTCGGTCCTCTCCGTCAATCTTGCCGTTGATATCACCGACAGAGAGACCCTTACCCCCAGCGATCTGCGAATCTACCGGATGCAGCCCAAAAGATGAATTCCATGGGCCTCGCATGTCGCTATCGCCTTCTGGACCATCTCCCGTGGAACCGTTGAAGTACTCATCCACTATTCCGGGAGTCGGCTTTAGCATCCCGATCGAAAATGGCTTCTTTTCCATGCTGTCGAGGGCGGCCTGGAAAGCCTTCATATGCGTTATCTCGCGAGTCATCAAGAACTGAAGGGTATCAATCGAGCCGGGATCATCGGTGTGCTCGATCAGGCGTTCATACACGATCTTTGCGCGTGCCTCTGCGGCGATATTGCTACGAAGATCCACATCCAGCTCACCAGTGATCTTCAGGTAGTTCGCCGTCCATGCATTTCCCATCGAATCAAATAGATTTACTCCGCCACCCCCAGCGATCGTAACTAAGGGATCCGCTTCCGCAGCCTCGCGATTGGTCTTCAGAGGCTTCAGGTGCATTCGAATCAATGCTCCGACCACTTCTAGGTGACTTAGTTCCTCTGTGCCGATATCCATGAGGAGATCGCGACGACCTAGATCGTCGATACAATTCCATCCTTGAATGGTGTACTGCATTGCAGCGGCCAGCTCTCCATTAGCGCCCCCAAACTGCTCCAACAACATATTTCCGAAACGGACATCTGGCTCACCGATATTTACGGTATACATCAACTTCTTGACATGGTGGTACATGGGTGGACCTCCTATTCAATTTGCGTGCGGCGTACACAAGTTAGGATGCGCACGCCGAACGAATACTCTATCGATGTCAGGTGATTAAGTAGGGACCTTCGCATTTCCTGCGAATCGCGGTTCGGAGGTGCGACCAGAGTAAGACTTCCTATGATGTTTTGCTCTATGGAAATAATCACGCATCGCAAGGCGAAATTACATCATAGAGCTAGAGGACTTTGACTTAGGTCTTCCATTCAGGTTTTAGATGACGAACGGCAACGTTCAGGCACTGTTGCCATTAGCGTCGAACTAGGACGGGTAGTCCTTACGGCGCTCGTTCTAAAGGACTGATAGTCGGGGAACTTATTGCGCTAGACGTGATGGTTAGAGGGACGAATATATGGAACAAGTACTAGGCTCCAAACCACATGGGGTTGCTAATAACACCTTACAATCCAACGAGGCTCATGCTTCGGGTGTGTCGTGGTCCGCTGTCTTCGCGGGAGCATCCGGCATGGCGGCGCTTTCACTTATCCTTCTTGCTCTCGGAGCGGGCCTTGGCTTATCTTCTGTTTCTCCCTGGACCAATATGGGAGCCTCAGCTTCGACGATCAAGGCTTCGGCCATCTTATGGCTTATTTTCGCAGAGATCTTCAGCTCAGCTTTCGGAGGTTATCTTGCCGGACGCCTTCGTACCAAATGGACGAACATTCATGGCGACGAAGTCTATTTTCGGGACACAGCGCATGGATTGTTAGCTTGGTCTACTGCTCTTGTAATCACTGCCGCATTTTTAGGCGCTGCTACCGCCGCTATGGTCGGATCTTCGGTCGAATCGCAAAATACCTCACGGTCAAGTAACGTGCAAGCTGCAGGATCTCTGTCCAGTTCAAATAGCTACTTCGTGAACTATCTCTTTCGAACCGACGGCTCTAAAGGTGGGCCTTCTGCTGGGGCACGGACAGAGGCCGACTCAGTCTTTACTCATTCGTTAGTTCAAGGCTCTCTCGATTCCGCCGATCGAGCCTACCTTTCCCAGCTTGTCGCTGCGAACACAGGGTTGAGTTCGTCGGATGCAGATAAACGAGTTTCAGACGTGTTTACAAATGCTCAAGCGATCGCGGAGAAGACTCGCAAGGCAGCCGCTCATTCGCTGCTCTGGATCTTCCTCGCTCTGCTGATTGGCGCGTTTTCGGCAAGCTTCGCTGCAACAATTGGGGGCAAACAGCGAGACAACGTCGTTATGATTTAGCCAGCTGGCTATAAGCTCACGTGAGTGCAGTTGCTTAGCAAAATTCAACTCCAGGAGCAAATCTCGTGCGATCCATCATACTTCTGCTTTTAGGTGTGCCAATTCCAATTGTTATATTGATCGCCTTGGTCAGTCGTTAGCTTTTGTACCCTGCTTGCATCAGCCAGCGCGATTTGACCTACGCGCTATCTATTACGTAAGCGGCCCTGCGGCAATGAAGAACAGCCCTGCTGTTGAGTATGAAAAGAGCGGTTACACCTGTTGCCCTATGTCTTTCTCTCTCCGTGTCCTTTGCTTCCGCAGAGAAGGCAAACACACTCACCGCGAAGGAAAGGCCGATGGCTGGCGGCTGCTCTTCGACGGCAAGACGACCGATGGGCCGGCGCAGTGCGCGTGGCGCAGGGGCTTCCCACAAACCGGCTGGGCAGGTGAGGACGGCACCATCACGGTGACAGAGTGGGGCGGCGAAGAGTCCGGCAACGGTGGTGACATCGTGACAATTGGCGCCTATTCTTGCTCTGCCCGCAGAGAATAATGCGCGCAGAACTGCGCTCTGAATCGTCCAACTCACCATTGCCGTTGCGATCACAGATGTTCTTCACAAACCTTAACGCCAGACCGCGCTTAAGCCTAGCCTCGCCTCGCCAAGAGTCGCGTCCACCTATAAATCCGATGGTGAGAGTGTCGTCTCGGCGGAGTCGAGTAAGATTTCAGTGTAATCCTGGCCGGCGCTGCGCAACCAGATCCACCAAGTACGCACACAGCATCACTACCTGGCGAGAATGCTCGATCGGTGGTTCTGGGTTAATGCAATGATAAGAATGCCTTCCCGTCGAGTATTCTATGCCCTTTGCTTTCCGACCTCGCACGGAACGGCGAGCATTTCTTGTTCAAGTGTTCTTCGCCAGGCACCGCCAGTCCATTTACATACCCTTCGGTTTGGACTTCGTTAGAGCTTTCGCTTCCTCAAGATGCTTCTGTAAGAGAGGCAACGCCTGCTCCGCATACGACTTCAGAGCAGGATTTTGCGCGTCTACCGATTCTTTCGTATAAACGGCAATCGCTTTGGTGTGGCCAGTTACCATTTCCTGGATATAACGACGGTCGAAGGCCGCGCCCTTCAGCTTCTGGAACGGGTCAATCATCATCTTGTTGTGTTCAGCGTCGATTGCGTTTGGCCTATTGAGATTCGCTTGGTGCGCGATGTCATCCAACTGGTTGAAGTCTTTCGTGTGATCAGCGACTAACATCTGAGCGTAATCTTTTATTGGCTGCGAAGAGGCCAGGGTTTGGGACAATTGTCCTAGGTTAGCCTCCACCATATCGGTTTGCGCGGCGAAATCGACGAATTGCTGGTCAGTCATAGCCGCCCCTCGAGCGGCTTTGCTTTGGGCAAGCGCAGGAATCGAGCCGAGAGCGATGCAGCAGACAGCTGAAAGTATACGTTTCATCTGATTTCCTCCAAATCGAAAACGCCATCTACCAAGTTGGATGCCGAGCCAGCTAATGTAGTGATAAATATGGATCGGTTAACTCTGCTTCTCGGCTAGCTGGTATTCATAACTCGTGTCGCTTGTAGTGTGACATCTAATGATATGAAGAAGTGGGCGTCATTGTTGTGTAATACTGCGCCGCCAGGTTCCCTCACGGACAACTCGAGCTGGGCTTTCTTCCGTCCCAATAATTACTGAGCTTGGTGTGATCCATCGTCCGTGATTCGGAACCGTACCCCCCAGTCGAAAGGTCACTTTATGAAATTGATTGGAAGCACGCTCGCGGCTTCTGCCGTCCTTGCTGTTGCTTGCTCCGTCTCCCCTGTGCTTAGCAGTGCACAAACGGGGCAAGAAGCATCTCCCGATAATTCCAAAACCAATGCCGACCACAAGAAAACCGCAGATGATCAGCCGAACGCCTCCAACGATCGCCTAACCACGGCTAAGGTCCGTAAGACGATCATGGCGGATAAGGAGCTATCGTCCTATGCCCACAACATCAAGATCATCACAACGAATGGGCAGGTCACTCTCAAAGGCCCAGTGAAATCAGAAGAAGAAAAGCAGCGGATAGCCAATGACTTAGCTGGTATTGTTCCGACCGGCAATATCACGAACCAACTCACGGTCAAGCCCTGATGGTTAAGTCGAAACCACACTCACGTTAATTCCATAGGAGTTTTCCCCATGTCTGACAAAAAAATCGCAGTCTTCGGTATCTATAAGACGCCAGGTACAGCTGAAGCAGCCGTCGACCACCTTCTATCAAGAGGGTTCAGCAATGAGTCCATTTCGGTCTTGCTTCCGGACGACGAGAACACACGCGCGTTTGCTCATGAAAAGAGCACCAAGGCCCCAGAAGGTACTGCAACGGGTGCTGTGCCCGATCTTTTGTACCAGTTGGATTGTTAGTGTAGCGCAGCTTTTGAAGTATCTGGAGAGCTGCCGGATGGGGTGTGGAGAGCTGGGGAGCGCGTAGCGATTCCCAGCTCTCCACGCCCCGTGAGATTGGTTTGAAGCGCCCAAGCTTCGGGTGCCGGGGAGCGATAGCCGAGCGAGGAGTGTGGCCTGATGGTGTTGTAGTGAACCCGCCAGCGTTCAGCCAGGACCTAACCTCCTTGAGGGAGTAGAAGATCTCACCGTTGAGGAACTCGTCGCGCAACTTCGAGTTGAAGCTTTCACAGTACCCGTTCTCCCATGGACTTCCGGGTTCGATGTAGAGTGTCTTTGCTCCCGTATCCGCCAGCCACTTCCGGAGATCTTTGGCTACGAACTCAGGGCCATTGTCGGAACGGATATGCTCCGGAACGCCCTTCATCACCATGACATCAGCCAGCGCCTCGATTACCTTGGCACTGCTCCAACGTCGTTCCGGACGCACCAGCAAGCTTTCTCTGGTGTGCTCATCGAGCAGGTTCAACATCCGCACCGTCCTCCCGTCATGCGTCTTCGCGCTCACGAAGTCGTAGCTCCAGACATGATTGGTGCGTTCGGGACGTAGCCGTACGCACGATCCATCGTTGAGCCACAACCGCCCTCTTGGCTTCTGCTTCTGTGGAACCTTCAGCCCTTCACGACGCCAGATCCGTTCGACCCGGTCCTTGCCCACCTGCCAGCCTGTCCGCTTGAGCAACGCCGTGATCCGGCGATAGCCATAGCGGCCATACTGGCTGGCCAACGTCACGATGGCCTGGGTGAGCGTATCTTCGTCGTCCCGCTGCGTCGGCCGGTAGCGCTGGGTGCCGCGTGGCTGCTTCACCACACGGCAAGCCAGTCGCTCGCTCATCCCATGCGCTTGCCGCGCATGGATCACCGCACAGCGCCGTCGTTCAGGGCTTAGAAGTTTCCCGAGGCGATGTCCTTCAACACCAGCTTCTCCAGGCTCAGCTCAGAGACCAAACGCTTCAACTTCGCGTTCTCTTGCTCAAGCTCCTTCAGTCTCCGCGCCTGATCCACCTTCAAGCCGCCGTACTCCTTGCGCCATCGATAGTACGTCTGCTCTACAATCTCCGCTTCCTTGCAAGCCTGCGGCAACGTCTTACCGTTCGCCACACCAACTTCAACCTGCCGCAGCAGGTTCACGATTTGCTCCGCTGTATGCTTCTTCCCTCGTGCCATCGAACGCTCCTCTTGTTCCAGTTTTATCGCTTCTCAACTGGTACAAAAAGAACCGGGCATTCCATCATGTCCGCGGTCTATCAGTCACTTCAGCTTGCTCGAATTGTGTGCCGTCGCGCGGATGAATGAAGATCCTCGAGGGGAGCTGTCGCTCACCTCATATCGAAGTCCCAACGAGAGAGCAACTTCGAAGTGTTGATCTGCGCAGTCAAGACGTTGGTACTCAATCAGGTCTGTACCTGCAGCGATCCTTGGTGCTAAGGCATGAGAAATGGTAGGGCACGCCCCCGACTAAGGCACCGGTTGTGCGCGTATCGTGGATGGGTTTTCCATTTTTGTGGAATCCTTTGATAACCGTTGTCCTGCACCAAGTAAATACCACCAAAGAGATCTTGTCGGCGGCGTCAGGTGGGACGCGGAAGGGCGTGAAGCTCAAATCGACCCTCCCGTTTCAAAACGCACCGATCCCATGTGTCCGGGAAGCGCCAGGTGAGGGTTTGCTCAGAACATCGAAGAGAATCTGGTCATTCAATGCGCGCGTGCCTCGAACGTGAACTGGGTATCGCCCCTGATGAGTCCGTTCCCGGGTGAGGAGATGGAGACATTTGAAGTCAGTAAAGATGTAGGCAATGTCAGGAACAACTCAGCCGACCTTTTGGACAGCGCGTGACAGAATCGTCTACTACTGGCCCGTTCGCGTTGGATGACTTAGACGTGAGCTGTTCCCTGGCAAGCGGCGGGTCGGCTTTATCGGCGTTAAAGGCGCTGATGACATCTCAATAAGTGAACCGTAGCGTTTCCCGGCGCTGTCGTCTACGGGTTGAGAGGTACGCACATGTCCGACCCCCTTGTCACTTACGTAAACGACCATCTCGGTGGTGCCCGTATCGCCCTTGAGCTGCTTGAAGCCTTGCGGGATCAGCATGATGATAAAAAGTCTTCGCGATCTTGCCACGGTGCAGTTAATGGCGATTCAAGCCGACGATCACACCCTTCGCGCTATTGCAGAGAAGATTGGCTCGGGCCCAAGCGCAATCAAAGAAGTCGGTGGCTGGATTGTTGAGAAAGCAGCACGTCTAAAACTCGGTCATACCGGTTCAACAGACTTCGCGATATTCGAGTCGCTCGAACTTTTGGCAATCGGTATTCATTGCAAATTATGCCTATGGAAGGCACTGCAAGTGGCTTCCAGATCGGACTCTCGTCTACAGGGGTTCGATTTTGAAACGCTTATTATCCGCGCCCAACGGCAGTACGACCACATCGAGAGGAATAGACTTCACCTTGCTGAAACTGTTCTGAAGCCGACGAATTGAGTTTACCTATTGTGTGGGAACGATCAGCACAAACAACAGTTATTTGTGCGTCAGCGATGGGTAAACGGTGGAAGGATGAGAAGCGCATCTTAAATTCTAGGAGGTGAACCGACATGGATCGTGATCCCGGACGAAACGTCAAAACTACAACATGCCCCGCCTTTAATGCGGAGATCGAAATACCTCTTAGGGCGACCGACGCCGAAGGTAATTATTCGATCGAGTGCACAAGATGCAAGATCACGATTACCGGCAGAGTTCACCCGGACCCTGGAACCCTCTGATTATTGAACACCAACAACAGTAGTTTGTGCTCAGTGGTGGGAAGCGGTAGAAGGGACGGCGAGCGGATATGTGGTTATGAGTGGCGTTGAAACAGATCTGCACACAGGTCCATAGCAGGCGATTCCGATGTGAAAGGACCTCCGACCGTATAGCAGAGTTGTCCAGTCTTTGTATCTAGAGCTAATGCCCCCTCAGGAATGTTCTTGTTGACGTTAGAAGGATTTGGGATGAGAACGAAACGTTGAGACACCAGCGTCGATCCAGGCTTAGCCTGACATCCTGCAAGTAGCAGAATTGCCATCATAGCGAGCATTTTCCCCATGGCCAGAGTATATGCTCGAGCACAAACAACAGTAGTTTGTGCTTTTAGGAGCGCAAAAAGTTGGCCCCCGCACGTGACGGGGCCCAACATAATGATGGTGATTCACACGCTACGGTGCTTATTCACCCAAGCTACCTATGAGCTGTATGGCAGTCTATCGCCCAAAAGAGGTAGCGCTGCACAGGCAACCTTCGTAAAGCATAGCCAGATTAGCCACCATTTTAAACCGGCCCGCATCGTGGCTGCGTGAAGCTGTAGCTTTCAACTTTAGTTGGCGTAATGTTTCAGAGCTATTTGGCGTAATGTTTCAGGATTATTAATGGGATGGTCCGCGGCTTTTATCCTGCGAGAGCAGGGTTTATAAGAGAGGCACGGAGGAGGCGCCCATGGAACTGCACACAATCGGCATCGATCTTGGTAAGACGATATTTCATCTGGTTGGGCTTAATAGAGTCGGCGAGGTGGTCGTGCACAAGAAGCTGTCTCGGCCTCAGTTGCTTCGCTTCACAGCGAACCTGCACGTCGAGCTGATCGGTATGGAAGCCTGTGGCGGAGCGCATTTTCTGGGGCGTGCTCTGAGAGAACAGGGACATGAAGTGCGGCTGATCCCGGCCCAGTATGTAAAACCCTACGTAAAAACCAACAAGAGTGACTACATCGACGCAGAAGCGATTGCGGAAGCGGTAGGGAGACCGACCATGCGATTTGTACCGATCAAGACCGACCAGCAATTGGATCTGCAGTCGCTGCATCGGGTACGGGAGCGTTGGGTCATGCGGCGCACGGCAGTGATCAACCAGACCCGCAGCTTGCTGCTGGAGCGCGGTATCACCTTGCGCAAGGGACGATGTCATCTCGAAACAGCATTGCCAGGGATCGTTGAAGACGCCACGGCCAAGCTGTCCAGCGCGCCGCGCATTCTGCTGACCCAGATGAAGCGCGAACTCGACCAGCTGGTCCGCCGCATCGAGGAAGCAGATGCAGGGATCAAGGAAGTCGCACAGCAGAACGAAGCCTGCCGGCGCCTGGCTACGATTCCGGGAGTTGGCCCGATTACGGCGACTGCTCTGATTGCAGCAATCGGCAACGGGGCTGCCTTCCACAAGGGTCGGGAGTTTGCGGCCTGGATCGGGGTGGTTCCTCGGGAATATTCCACGGGAGGCAAGCAAAAGCTCCTGGGCATCAGCAAGCGTGGCAACGCGTACCTGCGAAGACTCTTTGTGCAGGGAGCACGATCCGTGATGATGCACAGGCACAAGCAGTCTTCCGGCCTCAGCCAATGGCTGGAAAAGCTCTCGGTGCACAAGCATCACAACATTGCCCTCGTTGCCTTGGCCAATAAGCTGGCTCGTATGGCATGGGCCGTACTCGCTACGGGGCAAGTGTATCGACCTCCTCTGGTGACTCATACAGGATCCCCCAGACTGGTCTCCATTTGAACCTTGCCTAACCACGCAAATCTTCAGCCTCAGCTACGACGATCATGTTTTAGTTTCCTGCCAGGTCTGCTGGTAAATCGTAAAGATGGCACAACGGTCGAACCCGGCGCTCTCTCAGCCTGATACGCCAAACAGTCTTTGAGACTGAATTATTTAATAGGAAGAGAGCGCAGCGCATTCCATCATGGCCAGGAGTCGCACACTCCAATCAAGGCCGCATACATTGGCGCAGACCATACCGTCACCTTCACTTTTTGCTTGCAACAAGGCCGCGGACCATACATTGGCGTATTTATGTCACGATAAACTTTGGAAATCGACTGGATGGAGAAGGAATACTCTAAATCCCCTTGTCCCTCTGCTCTAACGGAGGCGAACTTTGAGCCGACCACGGATACTGCTCGCGGATGACCATCCGGCGTTGCTTGAAGCCACAACTGCGCTCGTGGAGACTCAGTTTGACGTAGTGGGAACCGCAACGAACGGCGCGACCTTAGTGTCGGAGGCCCTCCGCCTTTGTCCTGACGTAATCGTGGCAGATAACGTCATGCCGGTGTTAAGCGGAATCGATGCAGCCCATCAATTGCGCGAGTCTGCGTTGTCAGTCAAAATTGTGTACCTGACGATTCATTCGGAAGAACAGTTATCCGACCAAAGACTGACATTTGCCCGATACCGGACCGCACTGTCGATACGGCGCTATGGATTTAGCAACAACTGTGCCGCACACAGGCCCTGAAAGATCTGAGGATCGGCAGGATTGACCAGATGGCTCCCGACAAGTTTGAGTGAGTGAAGGAGTAACTGCCAGGTGGCGATAGCCGCGATGAGACCAATCACCAGCGTTACTACCCCAACCACTGTCTCCTCAAACTTTTCATAGATCGACAGCGTTTGCCATTTCGACCGCAATTCCTTGAGTTCGGATGCCAGGGTGCGGCCTATGCAAATGGCTGATTCAAAATGCTCGGACTATACAGAAAGTAACGAGAAAATGTCGGCGCGAGTCCGCGCAAAACAGAGAATCTGGAAATTGAACCAAGACTGGCGTAAAATCGTCGATCGATCAGCTGCGATTAACCCGGACGGTGCTGTGCCGCCCATTCCCGCGGATCACGTACGGGGTGTGCATCCGCAAAACATCCACCTTAAGCCAGGCCCGGTGCGCCCTACAAAGGAGGACTGATGCAATCAATAAAAAACACAAACCTTGGCGGATTCGAAAGTAGGTTTTCGCGCCGCAACTTTCTCACGGGCGCCGCGGCGCTTACTGCCGTCGCAAGTGTTCCAGAAGCCTTTGGCCAACAACCAACCGGCGCTCCGCGCGGAACGCTTTGGCTTTACATCAGCACTTACACGGGTGCGCCGGGACCCTTCGCAAGCAACGGGAAGGGAATTTACTTATGCGAGCTCAATC
>Ga0193717_1002032_pt1 | contig 11941 bp, 15 predicted proteins | sample U2c2metaG_FD_145900 | JGI IMG/M metagenome (GOLD analysis project Ga0193717, IMG submission 145900) | Soil microbial communities from a riparian zone of the East river system, Colorado, United States - U2c2 | ecosystem: Environmental > Terrestrial > Soil > Riparian zone | place: USA: East River...
ACCCAGCCAGAGGTTGGAGTCCGTGTCCGGGCTGCTGATGCAAACCACGATGGTGTTGTCGGGCATACCAGCCAGCGGAACAACTTCGTACCCCTTGTACCTGTTGATACCCTTTTCGGTGGTATCGTTGTTCTTGAAATTCTGAGTGGTGAGGAAGTCTTCATATATCTGCTGCGTTCCGTAGCTGATATGGAATTTCAGACCCTTCAGTCCGTATTTAAACAGGATGGCTTTAGGTACCAGGTTGTAACAGCGCAGGAAAGCGGCGCCGATGTTCTCCTGTCCGCCGGCGGCACCGGATACCAAAGTGGCCGGGCTTGCTACCTGGATGGTAGAGGCGTCGTTCAGGAGCTTGGTGATCAGTCCATCGAAATAAAAATAGACGCTATCCGATGCGGCCTGACCTTTGGAGGCTGGGGTAACGAAACCCGGATTTGCCGGATCGAATACCAGCCGGCTGCGCCAAGTTGCCAGCTCGAAGAATTCATTCAGGCGTTTCATGGTCTGCAGCATCGTAAACTCTTCCGCTGTGGGAGGAAGTTCGCGATCCAGCAGTTTCGGCTCCAGTTGTACAGCAAACCAGTGCTGCTCATAGTCCCTGGGGTTGAATTCGATGTATAACATCAAATCCTTCGGGACCAATACGCGGCCGTCGACGGTGATGTTGGCCTGACCGCTTACCGGAGTAGCTGCTCTCTTCTGGATGAAGTTGGAAACTTCGATCCGGGGGATAGTGTACTCCTTTTTGATGCCGTCCTGTACATGGATACAGCCTTTTGCGGTCGTGTCCATCTCGACGACGGGGCGGGTAATGAAGAAGGCGGCGGCTTCGCCGGCGTATGTCTGATCCTGAATTACTAGTGCTTCGGGCATAGCTTACTATTTAAAAAAGTTCTGTTAGAAATTAATTTTGCTCTTTCTGCCTTTTGTCCAGGCGGTTAGAAATCTTCGCCATATCGAATGCAACACCCCCGGAAATTTCGGTTGCATAAGCACCCTCTCCGGCTCCTTTGCCCTTGTTGGAAGTTTCGAACTTCACGGCCGTCTTGTTACCGGGGATGCCGTCAAGCAATTCTTTGGTGCCATCATAATCGGCTTCGGCTTTGGCGATCCACTTGTTAACGGCGTCGGCCTTGATCTTACCGGCACCCGCGAAACTGTCGATCAGGTTTTTGGCCTTTTCCTTCTTCGCTTTGGTTTCTTCTGCTTTGGCCTTTTTGTCCATTTCTTCCAGGTCGTTTACGCACTTGTCGTATTCGCCCTTCAGCTTATCGAACTCTGCCCCTTTGTCGTCGAGCGCCTTTTTCATTTTCTTCACATCTTCCTCGCTCTTCTTGTTGGCGATCTCGGACACGGAGAGCTTGTTCTGAATCTCGGTGATAGCCGTTACGATGGCGTCTTCGTTGGCGGCATCATTCAGGTTCAGCTTGTTGGTGACTTTTGTAAGTGTCATGGACTTGTTATTAAAAAGATTATTGTTAATGACATTGGCCTCTTTCCAGTAGGCCCTTGCGTTTGCCGCAGCAGGTGTCTTTCTCTTTATGTTTACCTCGCCACTTGCGAGAACTACATCAGCCATTTTCATGGTGACCGCTTCGGTCGCGGTTAGGAAGGTCTCGGCCTTCATCATCTTTTCGACAGCCTCGGGAGTCATGCCTGAACGGCTGGAGATCATCTTAACGATGGAGTCTTTCATCGCGTCCAGCGATCCGTCGTCGTTGCTGCCAAAGGGATTGTGATACATCAGGAAGCCGTAGTCGTTGATTTCCCGCACCCGGCCTGCCTGGAAGATCACCCCAGCGATACTGGCAGCCATGCCGATGCACCTGGTATCTACTTTTGTTTTGGTCGCCAGTATCCCGTTAAAGATGGCCATGCCGTCCGTAACAATCCCGCCGGGTGAGTTGATCCATATCTGGATTCTCTTCTTACCCATGCTATCAAGCTCCAAAAGTTCCCGCTGGAAAAGATCTCCCTGTATGCCCATTCCGTCCTCGGCATCAAAGCCAATATGCCGATCAATCAGCATTATAGGTTCATCGGAATTATAGTCAACGACATACATTACCGTAAAAATAAATCTGTCAAATTTTGAAGGGGGATTTGTAGACTACGAAAAAGCCCCCCGAATTGGAGGGCTTGTTGTTTTACGCTATCTTCTTTTCAGGGTCGACTCTTTTTTGCTCCGCCAGTTCCCGAATCCTGGCAATATCCTCCGCCCCCATTTTATCGAAAAAGTCTTTGAGGATGAAACCAACCGATTCGCTCATATTCATCTCGTTTGCGTCCATGAAGTTTCGCATCAAGTCGAAATATTTAGGAGACGGATAACCCCTTACCATCCGATCATTGGCGGACGACTTGGCATAATAGGGTTTACTGGCGTATTCCTTTGCTGGCATTTATGATGTGGCTATAAGAGAGTACTCGAAATTAATATTAGTGGGTCCAGCTGAAGGGTCTTTGATCTTGATCACCATTTGAAAACCAGTTGCCGACTTGCTACCGTTCACAATGGTAAAGTTTCCCGACGAATCCCTCTCCTGCCCCAAACTTGTGCCGGTATTGCTGATCAGAGACCCGTGTACCTGGTAGTTTATTGTTCCGACGGAGCCGAAGGTGACATTGTACAGCGAGCACCCGTTCCCCTCGATAACCACACCCGTAACCCCGACATTGCCAATAAAGAAGCTCGTCATCAGCAGTATCCTGTTGGGGGTGGGTACCGTTACATCGATATTTAGATTCGGATAGGTCCCGGTGACATTCGCCAAACCCGTATGGGTCAAATTCAGTTGGGGAATATTCAGGCTGAGCCGAACCCAGTTATTAAAATCTCCCGCGCCAGACCCAGATAGACCGGGCTGCATAACGATCTTCCATATCTGGTGAATGGTCCGGGTTGCACCGTCAGTGAATTGTACGGGGTCCGCGTTCGCCGCCACAAAGAAGGTCTGCGCCCGGGCGCCCACGGCGACATTGGGGCCGGATATAGTGAAGGCGGCTGCGTCTACCAGGTACACCTCCCCATTGAAGAAGACCGACCCAGCGGAAATATTGTAGTTAGAGCCGCTGCCGAAATTGACACACCCATTGAGGACGTAAACCCTGGATGGGTCATAGCCATACCCCGTGATCGCCTTGACGATCTCCCCAAGAGCTTCCTGGTAGGCGAGCTGGATGTGCAAAAGGGAACCCGATTTTACCGGGAGGCCTATTGCCGAAGTGACCGCACTGACGTCTAAATTTCTCATTTTAATACGTGGTTATAGTGTAAATGATCCCGGCAGCCATGTACTTGTTGGCAAAGGATCGAATAATTATTTCACAATTGGCGGGCAAAGGATCGAGCGCGTTGTATACTGCCACCGGGACAAAGATTGTCATGTTGACATACCCGGCAAAGGTGTAGGAATCGATCACATACTCGGAAGAGGTCGTAGTATAAACCTTTGACGAATTCGCCTCCACGCCACCCACCACAAAGACAGAGATTGGCTTCGCGAAAGTGCCGATGTATATATCGCTGATATTGTTCGGCTGGCGGAAAACCGTTTTGAATCGCTTATTGAGGGCATAGGTCAGGACAAGGGTCTGGCAGTTATAGAGTATTCTTTCGGACATCCCGATAAAATTGGATTGGATTTGCAGCCAGCTGCTGGAATCTGTGGGTACATCCGTGTTGTTATCTTTCAGGGAGACGTAAACAAAGATATTGTAGACGACCTGGTCATACTTCGCGTAGGTCGTGGTGTTGAGCCACTCCTGCGCGGTTGGCCCGGTCCGGAAGCTGGTGAGCCATAGGTCCCTTAGCCACTGAATGGGCGTGAGAAATGCGGCGATCAGTCCCACCAGGAAGTTACCCCTCTTATCCGGGGGGAGAAGGCGCGGGCCGACTTTACTGTAATCTATGTCGTATATGCTCATATCTTTATTCCGGTATAAGTACAAGGGTGTCAGAAAATGTATTGCCGCTCGTGTCCTCTTCGATGATATATCCGGCGATGGTATCCCAAAACCGGGAGGCGACCTGGTTACTCGATATGAGGCTGGTCCCGCTTCCGTAGGTTGTGGTTGCCGCCCTTGCGCTCACGTTCATCAAAACCACGTCCGTTACCCCGGCTACATTCCGGATCGCATCTTCGAGGTCGCTCATCTTCAGCCGGCCATTGAATGGGAGAGCGGCTAAGAAGGCATTTATCGCGGTGATGATGGCCAGCTGGATACCGCTGCCGTACTGTCCCTGGTAAAAGACCTGCGCGTTAATGTATAGCCGGTCAGCGGATAGCGATTGTACCTGATAGGTCACCCCGGCGACGCCTATTTGATTGACATAACTCTGCAGGGCACTCAGCTCGTCAGAGGTAAGGGCGGACGGCGGGTTATTCGTAGCCACCTTTATTAAAACGCTATTGGCAAGGTTGGTGCTAATGCTGCACCTGGTGATGATCCTCATAGTGGGGTCGACGATGATATACCTCGGCGCGAAGTTGATCAGCTGGATGATCTGAGGGACCACGGAGGAATACTGAAAATTGAATATCTGCGCCTGTAGCCAGGGACCCGACCCGGGGGCCGCCGAAGCGGCTATTGCTTCGAGTGCGGCTTGATATATATCCAGCGCCTGCTCCAGAATGTTGATCGCCACCGCCACCACGTAGGCCATCAGTGCATATATTGACCTCTTGCTGGTCGTGGTCAGTAACGGCGCCAGGGTTTCATTGCCTGCGATGGTATCTAAAATCTGCTGCTGTATAAGGGATATAGGTCGTGCCATTATTGAGGAATGTTATATGGTGAGGTGGTTTGCAGAGTGGTTTGTTTGTTCTCGGGATCGGCGCCGGGCACATCGGGCAGGGCCGGTACGTACTGACCGTTGATCGTCGCCCCCGTCGGCGGGATGGAATCGATATAACGGCCTGTCGCCGGATCAAAGGGGCTTCCTTTCGAATCGGTGAAGTTGCAAATGAAGTCAATGATGTAATGATAGAGGTTCGTATGCTCGTAGTCCTGCCCTTCGGATGTGCGCACCAGCGGTCCGCAGGCCGTTGGCTCGTATAAGGAAAGGAGGGCGACTACCTGGTCGCGGAGATCGAAGACGGCGAGATCCTGCTCCATTGTCCCGTCGCCGGCGTCATAAAATTCATGGATGAGGTGTACCTTCCAGCCGACGTCTGCACTCTGAAAGCCTCCGCCCAGCTCCGTGTACTGCACGTTATTGATCACCTCCAAAAATGCGGCGGGTTTCAGAAAGTCGTACATCTTGCCGTCCCTCTCCCAATTGAGCTGATTGTTCCATATCCTCGGCGCAAGGTTCATGGTCTGCCCTGATTGGTTGAGGACCTGCAGCGTTGCCAGCCGGTTGAGGATATCGAGAATAGGAGCTTTAATTCCTGCCATACTTTGTCTTTTTTCCTTCATTGATGAATAACAGGACCATTGCCAGGCATGTACCATAACGGACCACCTGCTCGGCGGCGTTTGCTATTTCCAGGATCATTTTTTCCATACCTTGTCAATCTCTTTTGTGATAGTCTTCACCTGCTGCGCCCGCAGGATAGGATTATCGCCCATGAATTGCCGCTTTGGCAGTTTGTCGGTGCCCGCGTTGTGATAGTTTGCATAGGGTACGGCTACAATGAGTTGTATCTTTTCGAAAGTCGCCAGCCGGATGGAATTACTCACCGCCCTCCGAAGCCTCCCGCTTTGCACCAGCGTGGCGCGTGTGCGCCGGCCGAGGCCTTTCTTTTTCGGGTACATATATTCGGGGGTCCCGTCGATTCGACGCTTAGGTACCTGCCACGTCTGGTCGTTCCATCCTTGCAGCCGCCAGGCATTGGTAAAGTAGTTTTGCGCCTGGTTCGCTAGGAGCTTCGGCAGGTCCTTCCGGAGCTGCCCTAAGTTTTTCAATACTCTGTCGGTGCCAAACTGGTTTGCCATCGGTTAATTTGCTATTTCGGGTTTCGGATAGTATTCGATGATCAGGCTTTCAAACTGCACTCTTCCCCCTTTTCTGATCTCCACTCCTTCGAACGTCAGAACAGATACCGGATCGAGGGGCTTCTTCATGATCAGCTCCATGCCTGCCCGGAAAAGATCATAGCTCGCCGGCTTCAGGATGTACGCTTTGACGGGCAAGCCCGCCATCCGGGCATGGCCGGCCGCCTGGGCAACCAGGTCAATGGCGTTGTTGTGTGTCCGGACGTAGCCGGAAAAGTCGACAGGTGCTATTTTCCCCATGATAATGATGCTTCGTTTACAGCCGTTAATAAAATGGTTACCACCTTCTCCTTCAGGCCGGCTAAATCTTTGGGGGCGCTCGTGATATGAAAGGTCCCCAGGGTTTGGATATTGACATTGATCACCCTTTCAATGGCTGCTGGATCCTCGTACAACTTCTCGGTGCTGCCGTCGGCGATTCGGTGCGCCTCCGGTATATCAGAGTCTTTCACGTCACCCTCAAACCAGCACATTTCCGAGTTATGGTCAACCTGTCCCATTTTAATACTGGTGGTGTCAAAGCTGGCGTGATGCTTTTTCAAACACTCCGTCTGGAGGTGCGCTATCATCCCAAAATATCCATCAAAGTCCCTCGGGTTAATTACTGCGTTGAAAATCATGTTGATTGGTTTATTGGTTATTCATCCTCCTCCGGAATAGGCAGGCCGAAGTTCGTCTCCGCGAATCCCCGGTCTTTTGGTGCCACGTCGAAATATGGGTGATCATCTTTAAAAATTACTTGGTCCTTGCCGGGGTTCATCTTGAAAACGTCGGCCATCTCTCCACCCACCTCGTCCCGTAAGCTCTTTATTTCATCCGCTGGTGTCTGTTCGGCCTCGTCCTCTGGCAGCTGCTCTACCGTACACCGACAGTTGAAATGATTCAAGGGCATGAACTCATCCCAAAAGGGATCATCTACCGGCAGCGTCACCCCATCCAGCGGAGCGCATATATCGGATGTGTTGGCGTCCTCAATGGCTGAGTACTTCAGATAAGGCAATAATTTCTTGTTCTTGTCCACCTCGTTCCAGCGGGCAGCACTTTGAGCCTGGCCGACAGCTGTGTCGTATTCTGTCCGCAGATAACCATTGCCGTCCGGGTTGACGTTGTAACGGTCGTATATGGACTGGGCAAGCTCTTTGAATTCGGAGAAGGGCCGGACCTCACCCTCGAAGGTCAGCGCATCGGTCATTTCCTTTACCTGCTGGAAAGTCTTGGCGCCGCTGAACATATAAATATTTTCACGCAGCTCCATCAGTAGGGCTTCGTCAACGCTGTCGGCCTCTACACTCGCCAAGCTATCGCCGAAGCCGGTATATACCCCGCTCTTCAGGTAGTTGGCGATGGCGAAGTAAAGGTTCTCGGGCAGCTCGTACTCGTCGAGCTCTCCTTCGTAGATTGCCTTTATCATGGCCTCGATCATATCGTCGGAAAACTTGAACATTATTTACCCTTTCGGTATAGGTTTTTCAATTTGTTTTTTACCCGGTCCGTTACTTCCGTAGGTTCGGGGGTGATGCCACCAGGCGCCGGTAAAGGGGCGGCGGTTGCCTTGATCCCTGTTCGCTCGGCGAAGTATGCCGGGTCCATCTGGAGGCCAGCCTGCGCCATTGTCTGCGCGATCTTCGCCGTTGCCAGGTTGCTGTTATCTTCCCTGGATCGCAGCTGCTCAACCTCCTGGTCGTTGGTATACTCGAAGTGATAGCCCTCGGGAATCTTAATATCGACGGGCAGCTTGTTGATCTTCGGGAATAGCTGCGAATTGATGATCGGCTGCATGAAGCGGCCGTCCTTTGTTTGCTTGTCCCGTTGCGCCTCATCGGCCGGAGATCCTGGTTCGCCGAAGTCGCCGCCCCCTTGTTGGCCGCCGAGCTTTCCGGGGGTGCTGTCCATCGCGTCAGCATGTCCCAGGATGAGCTTGCTGATATTTTTTTGACAGAAGTCCATCAGTGCAGAGTATCCTTGCCAGCCGGTGCCGGATAGCTTCGACTCTACGAACTCAATAGTTTCATCAAGGTCAACAACAGCAAAGCCACGACTACCCATATTCCGAAGCGCCGATTCCATTTCGGACCTCTCGAATTCTTCCGTCTTGTTGGTTTTGCCCACCCGGTAAGGCTGGGAAAATAGCTCCACGAAGTCGGCATTGAATCCGAGAGTGTTACGAAGAATGATCTCATATTGGGCGATTTGATAAAGTATGCCATACCCGCAAGGGCTTACCCCGTTATCCGATTGTGTAGGTACATATATATGCCATTCGGCGTAAGGCTCTTGCCTGAAATCCGGTCCACTTGTCGAATAGACGAATGAGCCGACATTGTACCGATCGGGAGATACGAACCAGCGGGGAACGATAGAGACGTCCTTCATGCGATCGTCTACTATATCACCCAGGGAAATAAGCGAATACCCGTAAAACATTGCATCGAGGGCGTAGGACTGGAAGGCGTGAAACCACGGTTGCCCCTGTAAGGCCTGCGTCAGTACATCGCTCTGGACTCCCTTGTCATCGCATATTTTGTATTTCCGGATCAGGGTCAAATCCTTTCTCCGCTCCATCAGGCTATACACCTGACCGTTGAGTACGTTGTCGATGTACATCTGCTGCATGCGCACCCTGTACGGCCAGTATGCCCTTTCCGCTTGCAGGATCGCCTCACGCCACATCTTCAGGTCATGCCGTAACCTCTGGAGCTGCACCGGCGAGATGATGTTCGCCAGATTCTTGGCTATGGCCTTGGATCGCTCCTCCGGCGTCATGACTGTTTGAGCAGGAGCGCCGAAACCCGGTGCCGGTGTCGGCAGGAAGTTCTTGACTTTATTTATGCGGGATGTTTTAGACATGGTTTACCAGGAGTTATTGTTTTTGATTTGCCCGCCGTAACGGTTCCTCCGTCCCTGTATAGGTTGGAGCAAGGGCAAGGACGCGGTTATATCTCCCTTTGCCGCCTTGTTCAGCCACTTGATCGCGTCGTCGTATCGCTTTTCCCGCTGCACCGGCACAACCTGCGGAGCGACGGCGCTATGCATGTGGTAAAGAGCGATATCAACCAGGTAGGTGACAAGTTGCTTGCACCGATTATCTCCGGGTAGCCAAAAGGTCGTATTCAGGATATCGGTGTTGGCTGGTATAGTGAAGGGTGTCGGCGTTCCCCAGTACTGCGGTCCCTGGGCCGGATCGTCCGGGAATATGTTGCTGTATGGGATATTCGATAGGTTGGTGAACTGAAGGACCGTATCACTGGAGAACTGCCGGGATGCGATCAGGCAGACATAGGTGTTGCCTTTCCAGAACACAGGCGATCCGATGATATAGGACCCCTGCATGTTAAAGATCGGCGCCGGATACTTCGCGTTGAATATTTGGTATTGAGGACAAACGAGCTTCCACTTCGTAGCATCCCAGGCCCCGGTGATCCCGTCCTGCAAGGCCTTGTATATGCTGGTGACGGCGGCCATGCCTGCACCGACGGTAAGGTGAACGTATGCGCCCGTATCGTATGAGGTGGCGGCTACATAAGCCGGGGCGTCAAGGAATACCCGGTTGCCCGCCTTATAGACTTCGGTCCCATCCCATTGGGGTGTATCCTGCAGCTCGGTCGCGAGGTCATACTTCTGCACCAGGTAGCTGCTGGCCTCGTCGATGGCCGTGTCTTCCGCTGCCGTCTGGATGGTGGCGTCGCCACGGATCACCTGGGCGAGGTTGGTGCTTTGAATCTGCTTTTTGTAGTCGGACGGGATAAGATAGCTCACGTTAATTGGCTGGGGTTTCGTGATGAGAGGAAATACCGCCCAGCCCGATGAAGTCTACCGGGTTGGTTTCGTCGATCACCACGTACCCGGCCGTGCCCATCTCCCGGAGTGCCTCCGTGAATTCGGCCCGGTCCTGTTCCGTTGCTCGGTGTGATGCCTGTAAATGATTGATCGTACTCATATCCTTTATTTTTGTACCCCTGCGGGCGTTGGTGTCCTTCCGGACAATGCCGGGTAGTTATCCCGGAAAACCATACACCCGCAGGAGCTGTGTTTGCTATTGTTTGAGCGTCACCTTTAGGTACTTGCACCCCGTCGGCGGCTTCAGCTCGGTATCGGTATATTCCAGCAGGTCCGCATATTCCAGGTTGACGTTATCGCGCTGGCAAAGCGGGTCTATGTATTGCGCCTTTAGGAAAGACTGCTCGTCATCGGTAAAGGAGCTATAGGTCAGGCTGCTGACCCCCAGCCCGTAGAGCAGGAAGGTGATCTGATCCTGTAGCGACAGCGTCGCCGTCCTTTTGGTCACACACTCCCCGTAGGCCCATTCCTGATCCATCGGCGTCGTATCACCATCGGCCCTCGGCCATGCACCAGGAAGGAACTGGAAGTAAAGCATAAGCCCGACCGTAGGGTCCGGCAGTACAGTGGGGTCTATTTTTGCTCTTATATCGTCAATCGCACTCATGGTAAAGCGTTTTATTGATAGTGGTTTGTACCCGGCGCATTGCCCCCAGTGGTGACCTTGGCGCTGTTTCCCGGACGTTGGTATTTGGTGAATTCTGCAAGGAAGGCCTGGCAGAGAAAATAATCGTTCGCGTCGCTGCAATGGCCGAACTTCTCAAACGTGACCCCGTTCTCCTTTGCCTTCTCTTTTAGCTTGGTGCCGTCGCTGGCTTCTTTCAGATAGGTATAATCGTTGATCGTGTTTTTACACTTATCGCCGATCACGAACTCCAGCTCCATGAAGTTTTTTTCGAACACGGTGTTTATAAAATTGCCCCGCATTATAACCGACGGTGCCGATAAGGCAACACGTTTGCTCGGGGCGAAGGCCGCGAGCTCGCTCATGATGATAGTAAAGTCGTTGTAGCCCTTCTCCTGCCGGGTGTCCTCATGCTTGCCGGCGGGATCTCCGTATATGTACATACCCGTTTTGCCGTGGGAGGCATAGCGGCGCTTTATCTCCCGGCAGGCGTCCGCTGTTCGGTTGGTTGGCGAGGATAGGCATATCTCGTCGATCTGCATGGCCTTCTTCCCGACGATCTGCCATATCAGGCAGGTGATATACGGGTTGACGTTGAAGTCAAAGGTGATGTGCAGGGCGATCTTAGGATCATACTTCAGCGGCTTGACGTGCTGGTTACGGACAAAGCATTTATAGAACTCTCCGCCGGCCTTACTGAATGGATTGCCATAAATGAGCATATCCTGCAATCCGCTGTGCAGGTTCGCCTTTTGGTTCTCGATGTAGTTGGAGGGGAGATTGTGCTGGTTATGGTATGCTGAGCTGATCGTCACGAACTTGTTGCCGATCTTCTTTTTAAAGTAGGTGGAGTCGGAGTAGATCGATGCGTTGATCTCTGGCTGGTATTGGTCCAGGTTGAACCATTCGTTTATCCACTGGACCTTTGCCGGGGAAGAAAAAATATAAAGAGGATTGAACGGCGTGAGTACCTGGTCCGGGGTGAGCTCCTGGTCATCCTCTGTTACCAGTCGCCCTCTGTCGTCAATGTAAATCGCCTTTTGACGGAGTCGGCCGACGATAACCTCTTTGATCGCAGCCTCCGGGGTATCCTTGGTTTCGTCCAGTATCGCCCAGCCGATTTCCATTCCGTCCAAGGCTTTGTAGTTATCGAAGCTACCCACGTATACAACAGCGCCATTATCGAAAGATATAATGTTATTATACCTATCAAAATTATGGGCATCCGTGTTAAAATGCTTTGGGGGCTGAATGCCCATGACGTAGCACCCTTCCCCCGTAATGTCGTTGTATTCTTTGATTTGGAATTCATGTTCCCATACTTCCCGTATCCGGTACATCGTGGACTTGTTCAGCTGATCGTAGGTGTTTGCCGCGATCAGGCCTTTGGCATTCGGGAAGTTTGATATGAACATAGCCGATACGGCGCCGGCGCAATGCGTCTTACCGCCCCCCTGCCCTGCCAGGAACAGGTTCACC
>Ga0193717_1002033_pt1 | contig 11932 bp, 9 predicted proteins | sample U2c2metaG_FD_145900 | JGI IMG/M metagenome (GOLD analysis project Ga0193717, IMG submission 145900) | Soil microbial communities from a riparian zone of the East river system, Colorado, United States - U2c2 | ecosystem: Environmental > Terrestrial > Soil > Riparian zone | place: USA: East River...
CTGCAGGCCGTACAGCACTTAAGGTTTGAGGTGGGCCGAGTGGACCTGTTCAGCCATCAGCGAATCTGCGTGCAAACCTGGTGAGAACTCAGTTCTTCCTCACGTGCAAGCTGTCGTACAATAAACCTGGCCTCGGGTCAGTACCGCCCTGAGAACACGTGCCAGGAAGTGGGCACCGGGACAAGCCTCCATGCCAATCGAACAGGTAGGCATGGTTACCGTATGGGTGACGAGCTGTTTCCGCGTGAAGCGCTTCTTGGTGACGATTTGGCCTTCCTTGCTCAGGCCGATTAGATGAAAGACCGTCTTGCCGATATCGATGCCGCAAACGTGTGCTGCCATGGGACGTTCCTCCTTTTCTGGCTTCTAGCCTGCCACAACTAACTTTGGAAGGCGACGGACCATCCCATTATCTGGAGCTCCCCGCGACCGATGGAAGGACGATGAGCCGAAGCAAGCACACCGAGGCGCAGATTATTGGTGCGCTGAAGCAGATCGAGGCAGGTCGCACGTTGGAGGATGTGGCGCGCGAGCAAGGAGTCAGCAAGCGCACCATCTATGCCTGGAAGGCGAGGTGTGGCGGCATGGAAGTGAGCGAGGCCGAAGAGGTCAAGCATCTGCGTGATGAGAACGCAAGGCTGAAGTAGCTGGTGGACGACTTGAGTCTGGATAAGGACATGCTGCGGTTGGTGATCCGAAAAAACTCCCTGGGCGCAGGCCGAAATCTCCAACCTCCTGCGGCTAAGTTTCCCAGGGCGGGTCACAGGCTATGATTTCATACGCTGATTCGGACGAAGAACGGGGTCAGGTCATCGCCATGAGCACTCAGCGTCAAATGCCAGCAAGTCACATGGCCGTGTAGTCGCCATCTCGGACACCTGATAGCCAGCCAGAAATGTAGGAAAGCAAATCTCCGTGTAGCCGGTTTTACGTCCAAGTGAATAACTTCCGGTTTGCCCGTCATCCGGCGCAACCAAGGGGCCTCGCTAAAGGGAATGTGGTTGATGTCACTTCGAGGAGTCCGACTTATGAGTAGTTAGGGCTCTCTCTAGCCCGACGATCAGCCTTTCGAATAAACCGGTTCACTCTCGCGCAGCATTCTTCAGGGATCAATCGACAGCGCAACGACATCGCGAGAACAAGGCCCGCCAATACCACTTGCCCAACGGGTACGCAGTAGTGCTAGCGATCCTTCGGTTACTGGCTAGAACTTGCGCAATGGGACGGTGCCTTTACTGTGTTTCTTCACAACAATGCTTCGGCTTGGCAGGGACGGCAAGCACAAGAGATCGGATTATCCCTTCAAATGTCGTTTAGGCCGTCGCCGATCTTAAAGAAGCTTATCTCTCATTAGAAGATTTGCCTTTGCGAAAGTTGTCACATATCCTGATACTGAAAGTTGGCCGAGTCTGAATCCCGCCGGACAGACTGATCTGCCATGATTGACTCTGATCCATGCAGATAATTTCTCCCTATCGACGTGCATCCGCTGTCACAGTGTTCGCTATTCTGTTTTTGGCGTTCACAGTATTCGGTTGGGGTACTGGATACAAACTCTCACTCTATGACCCGCCCGGGAGTCCGTCGACCATAATTCCTGCGGCGAAACTTCTCTCACAGAAGGAACGATCGTCGACTGCAAAGGTCGCCACTCAGCTGCTTCCCGCAACTCCGGCTCAAGAGACTACTAAGTATTACCCAGCGATCGTCATTGTCGCTCTCATGTTTAGTCTGCGACTCCTCATATCTACCTGGGGACCAGTGCCGACAGATCACGATTTGCTCGCGCAGCGATCCGTTCATTCGAGCTTTTTCTCGTTTCGCCCCCCACCTGCATTGCTCCCCTCCAATTAGGCGAAGTTCCCTTTCAGGCAGCTTGTCCGCCCCTCGCATTTGGCAGGTCAGTGCTCCTTGAAGGGTTTGTAGACTCCTTATACCCTCCTGTACTGCGATAGGTGCCTTCACCATGTCTATGCGATCTGCTTCGATCGTTTTCAGGGGTGCGCTTCTCATGGCGCTTCCATGTTTTGTCTTCACTGGCTGCAGGGAAAAGCAGGCAGATTCTGTACCCATTGCGACTGCTTCGATAGCTCCTGTGACGCGCGGAGATCTTTCGAGCACGCTGACTGTCGCTGGCGAGTTCCAGCCATACCAGGAGGTGGAACTGCACGCAAAGGTCTCCGGCTACATCCGAAAAATCAACGTCGATATAGGGGATCGCGTAAAAAGCGGGCAGGTCATAGCAACACTCGAAGTTCCTGAACTGACTGCTCAGGTGGCAGGATCACAGGCGGAGGTGCGGCACAGTCAGTCTGAGATTGCGCGCGCACAAAGTGGGGTTGCGCTTGCCGAGGCGAATTATGCTGCGGTTCACGCAGCATATACCCGATTGTCCGAAGCATCGAAGCAAAGACCAGGCTTGGTTGCAGAGCAGGAGCTCGACGATTCGCGGGCAAGGGATCTGGACGCTCAGGCCAAGATCAACGTCGCTAAGTCAGCTCTCGAAGCCACCAAAGAACAGCTTGGGGTCTCGCAAGCCGACAATCAGCGCGTTCAATCCCTCAAGGACTACTCCGTGGTGACCGCGCCATTTAGCGGCGTCATCACCATGCGTTACGCCGATCTTGGCTCGCTCATCCAGGCTGGAACCGCGTCGAACACACAGTCAATGCCAGTGGTTAAGGTGGCGCAGAGCGACCTTCTCCGTCTGCGTATGCCTGTGCCCGAAGAAGAGGTTCCCTTCATCAAGATAGGTGGAGATGTCTCGATAAAGTTGCAGGCGACGGGCAAGACGTTTACTGGGAAGTTCATCCGTTTCACTCGGGAACTCACGACATCAACCCGCACGATGCTAGCCGAGGTTGATGTGCCCAATCCAGATCTCACCCTCAGCACAGGAATGACGGCCCAGACAACCATTGTCCTCCAGGCGCAAAAGAACGTTCTTACAGTTCCTGCCGGTGCCGTACTCAAGGGAGAGGGGCAAGCCTCGGTGCTGGTAGTGGATACCGACAACAAAGTGCAGAAGGTGCCGGTCACTCTCGGGATTCAGAGCCCGAACCGGATCGAGATCACGCAAGGACTTTCCGAACATCAGTCAGTCATCGTCTCCGGACAGACGAACTACCAACCCGGTCAGGTTGTGCGCCCCCAACTGAGCACCATCTCGATGCCAAAGCAGGGGGACGACCAGTAATGTCATCCTTCGCCATCAAGTATCCCTTCTTCGTCCTCATGATGTGTCTCTTCGTGATGGTAGTCGGCATCACGACGGTGACCAGTATGCCCGTAGACCTCTTTCCGGAGGTGAATATCCCTGTCGTCGTCGTTGCGACCTTTTATGCGGGTATGCCGCCGCAACAGATTGAATCCGACATCACGAACAGTTACGAACGATTCTTCACCCTGGGTAGTGGAATCGACCATATCGAGTCCCGCTCTCTGCCCGGTGTCAGCCTCATCAAGATTTACTTTCAACCCGGAACCGACGCAAATGCAGCCGTCAGCAATATCTCGAACTTGGCGATGGCAAACCTACGTCGTCTCCCTCCCGGAACCCTCCCGCCCGTTGTTCTAAAGTTCGACGCCGCCAACCTGCCGGTCTGCCTCATCACCTTGAAGGGTGAAGGGCTCAACGAAACACAGCTCAAGGATCTCGCCCAGTTCACCGTTCGCAACCAGGTTGCGAACGTTCCCGGAGCATCGGTCCCGCAACCCTATGGCGGGCGTTATCGCCAGATCATGGTGTACGTCGATCCGGTGAAGCTCGAAGCGCACCAGATGAGCGTTACAGACGTAGTGGACTCTTTGAACACGTCTAATTTGATTCTTCCTGCGGGTGACGTGCGCATCGGCATGAAGGATTACAACATCTATGCGAACAGCCAGGTTCCTGTCGTGGATCAGATCAACGATCTGCCTTTGAAGACAGCCGGCAATGCCTCGGTCATGGTCGCTGATATTGGGCGGGCAAAGGATGGAGGGCAACTCCAGACCAACATCGTTCGAGTTGACGGCCAGCACTCCGTATATATACCCGTACTGAAACAGGGCGGCAACTCCAACACGATCACCATCGTGAATGGCGTCAAGAAAGCAGTCGAAACCCTGCTGGACATTCCTTCGGTCTTGAAGACAAGCGTCGTCTTCGACCAGTCGGTCTTCGTAAAGATTGCGGTCAAGAACGTCATCAACGAAGGCACTATTGGGCTCTGCCTGACGGCATTGATGATCTTGCTCTTTCTGGGCAATATTCGCGCCACAGTTGCCGTTCTTATCTCGATCCCGATCTCGTGTCTCGCCACGTTTCTCGGGCTGAATCTAGGGGGCAGCTCGATCAACACGATGGTGCTGGGAGGGTTGGCGCTCGCGCTCTCCCGTCTGATCGACAACTCCGTCGTCGTGCTGGAGAACATCTTCCGTCACATGGAGATGGGCGAGTCTCCAGAGGAAGCTGCCGTCAAGGGAGGTAAAGAGGTACAACTCGCTGTGCTTGCAGCCACATTCAGCACCTGTATCGTCTTCTTTCCTGTCATTCTGCTCGTTGGCGTCAGCAAATACCTGTTCACGGCGCTTGCCCTGGCTGTGGTGCTTGCTCTCTTCGCATCCTATGTCGTCGCAATGACCGTCGTGCCTCTTTTCTGCGCGAAGTTCATCACGGTCGATCCGGACCATATTCATCACGGCGCAGCGGCGATTGAGGAAGATCTCGATTCGAGCATACGTAAGAAGATGAAGATCAACTTCTTTCGCGTCATCATCGATAAATTCAATCTGGGCTTCCACAAGCTGCAGGTTAAGTATGAGAAGGCAATCGCTATCTGTCTAGACCGTCCTGTCCTCGTCGTAGTTGTCTTCAGCCTATTTGTCGTGTGCAGCTTCGCTTTATATCCATTCCTTGGTAGAGCGTTCTTCCCTCGTACTGACCCCGGCCAATTCGTTGTCAATGTGAAGGTGCCGGCTGGAACGAGAATCGAGGTGACAGACGACTACATCGCGAAGATGGAGCAGGACATCCGCAGTGTGGTTTCGCCGGAAGACCTGAATATGATCGTGTCCAACATCGGCATTGCCCCCGATCTCTCCGCGATCTATACCTCGAACTCCGGAATGCACACTGCGTTCATTCAAGTCAGTTTAAAAGAGGAGCACAAAACTGGCAGCTACGCCTATATGCAGAAGGTTCGCGAAAAGCTGACCGAAGACTTTCCCGATGTTGCCACGTACTTCCAGGCCGGTGGTCTCGTCGATTCGGTGGTCAATCAGGGAAAACCCGCGCCGATCGATATCCAGATCGGCGGCAACGATCTACAGCAGGCCTACGACATCGCCCAGGCGACAGCAGCCAGGCTCAAGAAGCTCGGCTCGGTCAATGACGTGCTGATCCCACAGGACCTGGACTATCCGGGACTCGAGCTCAACATCAACCGCGTCCAGGCTGGTCTGCTCGGCGTGTCACCGAAGAATATCGTCGACAACGTCATCACAGCACTTACCTCTAACGGCGTCATCTCGCCAAGTTTCTGGGTCGATCCGAAGACGGGCAACAGCTATATGTTGACGGTTCAGTACCCCGAGAACCTGATCAAAACAATGACCGACTTCAAGCAGATTCCTCTCCGATCTCCGAATGGAGCGAATACGACTCCGCTCCAGTCGGTTGCCGGCATCAAGCAAATCAACACACCAACGGAAGTGGACCATTACCAGCTACGGCGTGAGTTCGACATCTATGTCATGCCGAAGAAGGAAGACCTCAGCGAAGTCAACAGAGAAGTCGAGTCAATCGTGGGCCAGATTCAGAAGCCACATGGCGTAACGGTCAGGGTCCGCGGCTCCGTTCGCGATATGGATAACTCCTTTTCCAGTTTCGGAATCGGTCTCATTCTTGCCGTGGTCCTGGTCTACCTGATCCTGATGGCACAGTTTGCGTCCTTTTCCGATCCGTTCATCATCCTGCTGGCTGTCCCACCCGGTCTGTCAGGAGTGCTGATCTTCCTTTTGCTCACCAGCACCACCCTCAATGTCATGTCCCTGATGGGAGTTGTCATGATGACGGGTATCGCCGTGTCAGACAGCATTTTGATTGTTGAGTTCGTTGGAACATTGCGGCACGAAGGGATGGCGCTGAAACAGGCTCTATCGGAAGCCTGCAAAGTGCGTTTGCGTCCGATCCTTATGACGACGATGGCCACGATTCTTGGTCTCATCCCGATGGCGCTTGCACTCGAACCCGGTAGTGAGCAATATGCACCACTCGCTCGTGCCATCCTCGGAGGATTGTCGGTATCGGGACTTGTCACTGTATTTCTCGTGCCCACGGCTTATCTGCTCATCCACCGCAATGAAGAGCACAGCGCCATAGCTGGGGAGGTTTAGCCATGCAAGCGAATCCAATCATCTCCAGCGCGCTCCTTCCATTTGTTCTGGGGGTTTCGGGACTGCTTGCACAGAGCACCTCGACAGCTCTCCCGGATGCACCGATGACGCAATCGTATATCGGGTCAGCACAAGCTGGAACAGTTACAACCTCTCCAGCTCCTGCCCGGACGGAAGGGACTTCTACACCTCTCACCCGGCAAGAGGCTGAAAAGCTCGCACTGGCTAACAATCCTCGCATTCGCATCACTGCATTGATCGCCCGCGTTCAGCATCAGGTCGTCAGAGAACGCCGAGCCGATGAGCTCCCCAACTTGAACGGAAACCTGACTGCGGTGGAGGCGAACGACGGAAGCCGCATCTCCAGCGGTTCACTGACAGCATCGCGGCTGCTTGAACACGCTGGGATGGGAGTCCAGCTCAGCCAACTCATCACCGACTTCGGGCACACCCGGAATCTCGTGGCCTCAGCAAAGCTGCAAGAGAAGGCGCGATTGGCGGACGCCGAGGCAAGCCGCCTGGATATAGTGTTGGCTATCGATCAGGTGTTCTTCGCAGTTATCGAGTCACAGGAGACACTCAAAGTTGCGAAACAGACCGTTGACGCTAGACAAGCACTCGCAGACCAGGTAAGTGCGCTCACGAAGGCAAAGCTGAAGTCAGATTTAGACAATAGTTTCGCTCAAGTGAATTTGTCTCAGGCAAAGCTCCTGCAACTGGATGCGCAAAACAATCTGGACGCCGCTAAAGCTGCCTTCAGCGCCGTGCTCGGTTATGACAAGGAGATGAACTTTCAACTTGTTGACGATTCAGGCTCTCTCCCCCCAGTTCCTCCTGATGCGGGTGCGCTCATTGCTCAGGCCATACAGAATAGGCCTGACCTCCAGGCGTTGAACTATAGCGAACAGGCCGCCCAGAAGTTCAGCAAGGCACAGCACGAACAATTGCTCCCGACTATTAGTGCTCTCGGAGTCGTTGGAGGAACTCCGGTCGGCTCTTCGCAATACTTCACGACAAACTGGTATGGAGCCGTGGGCGGGAACGTGAGCATCCCGATGTTCAATGGATTTCGCCTCACGGCACAGGCCTCTGAAGCCGCGCTCCAATCGAAGGCCGCAACTGAGCAGACACGTGCGTTGCGAGACCAGATTGTCCGTGATGTCCGTACAGCGTGGCTCAACGCGAATACAGCAATGCAGCGGGTAACCGTGACGGCGGAGTTGTTGAAACAGGCAAACACCGCGTTGGATCTGGCCAAAACCCGATACGATCTTGGCCTCAGCTCCATTGTGGAATTGAACCAGGCGGAGTTGCAACAGACGGAAGCAGCGATCGGCAATGCCAATGCGAGATCCCAATACAATTTCGCAATCTCAACGATCAACTTCCAGACGGGCGTCCAGCCATGATCGAGAACTTCAAACTCCATGTTTCCGGGTTGTCGCGGACACACTCAACTTCAGCAAAGGCTGCGGAGGAGCTGCATCTTCCCCACCGTGCTGTCACCTCACAAGTACGCAGTTTTGAAGAGGGACTATCGTGTAGGAGTCCGCGCTGAAGGCTTCATTTGGACCGTTTCCGCGGTGAATCGCAGATTGATACTGGCTATGTTTCATCGTCGTCAACGACGTGGGTTAGCCGGACCGGTCGCCGGCGAAGCCACAGCCTTGAAGCTTGTAGGCATTGTCATAGGGTTCACGGTTCGCTCTCATACCCCTGAGCATCCTCATGAGCGCCTGCGGCGGAAGCAGGTCCATCTACACGAACTTTTTTGGCCCAGATCCGGTATGCCGAGCTTGGTTTTGGGTCGGTTCTTCTTGCCCTTTACCTTATTCGTAGACGTTTTGCTCATGATGCCGCACTCCACTGTGGTGGATCATGAGGTTAATGGGTTATTGTCTCTGCTGTTACGCTGCGCCTGATCAGGTGACCGGAAAGCCGGTTATTCGGCCAATGTGGATCGGTCCAAGCACAGGCACTTTGGATGCAGGCCCTCAAAGCAGCGGCATCGGTAAACACAAGCCGATTTCCCTTGTAGCGCAAGGACACGATGTAAAGCTCATGCCAGCGGAGTATGTCCGGCCGTTCGTCAAGTCCAACAAGAATGACTACGTCGATGCGGAAGCGATTGCTGAAGCGGTGTAGAGACCGACGATGCGATTTGTCCCGATCAAGAACGAGGCGCAGCTGGATCTACAGGCGCTGCATCGCGTGCGTGATCGTTGGATTGGCCGCAGAACTGCCGTAATCAACAACTGCGCGGGTTCCTACTGGAGCACGGTATTACGATCACTGCAGGCCCCGCTCATCTCAAGCGGCAGCTTCCCTCCATACTGGAAGATGCAGGGAACCTCCTGTCGACACGAATGAGAACGCTGCTGATGGAACTTCGCGAGGAGTGGGAGAAGTTGGAAGAGCAGATTGAAGCGACGAATCGAGAACTCGCCCATTCAGCAAAGAAGGACAACCGTTGTCAGAGGCTGCTCACCCTCCCTGGCATTGGACCACTCACAGCGACGGCGCTAACTGCCGCGATCGGAAACGGTACAGCCTTCCGCAAAAGCCGCGATCTGGCAGCTTGGCTGGGTCTGGTTCCGCGACAGCATTCAACCGGCGGTAAAGCGAGACTCCTCGGGATCAGCAAGCGAGGCAATCCTTATCGACGTCGACTTTTTATCCATGGAGGTCGTGCCGTGCTGGCGCGTGTCAAGCGTGAAGACCACGCCTTCGGAAGTTGGCTCGACCGACTCGAAGGAAGATCACCGCGAAATGTAGCCGTGGTTGCGATGGCGAATAAACTCGCACGCATCGCCTGGTCGGTACTTACCAGTGGTCGGCCGTACTGTGCCGCAGTCGCATAAGCAGATTCAAAGATGGCAGAACAGGTCCAACCGACCACCTTGATCCTTAGGGGTCACACGGTCCGAAGTTGAGACCGCTGGTGTAATCAGGAGAAAGTGGGTGCGGATTCCATCATGGCTCGAAGCAGATCCAGCGCTTCACTCAGAAGCCGTATACATAGAAGCAGACCGCTTCTTCCATCAGAAAATCTTGCTTGCAATCGGGCGACGGACCATACATAGTGACCCCATTAGCGATTTAATGAGGGCTCGCTCGAATAATTGATTCGGTTAAGGCCGTTTAGCGCGGCGACCTTGTAGCATTCGGCCAATGTAGGGTAATTAAAGACCGTGTTTATCAAGGAGTCGATCGTGCCCTCGAATCCTATAACGGCCTGTCCGATGTGAATGAGTTCGGTTGCACCTTCGCCAACGATGTGAACACCCAGTAGCTGGCGCGTTTCCCTGTGAAACAATATCTTCAGGAGTCCGGTAGTGTCGTTTAGGATCTGGCCTCGCGCTATTTCGCGATAGTGTGCGATGCCAAACTCGTATGAGACACCAGCTTCGGTCAGTTGTTCTTCTGTTTGCCAACGAACGAAATCTCCGGAATCGAGTAGATTCCGTAGGGGAACAAGTTCGGGTACCGACACAACCTGTACTCCGAAGGCGTGGCATACGGCCACGCGCCCCTGCTCCATCGCAACGGACGATAGGCTTGGGAAACCGATCACGTCGCCCGCAGCGTAGATGTGAGGCTGCGAGGTCTGAAAGTTGGCATTTACCTGAATCCGGCCCCGCGCATCGGCAGCGAGTTCACATGCCGCAAGATTCAACGAATCTGTGTTGGCCTGCCGCCCTACAGCGTACAGCAAAGCATCCGACCAGATTTCCTTTCCGCTCTTCAGCTTCGCGCAGACTTTGCCCTCAGACGATTTGGTAACCTCCTCGACTTCCTCGCCCAGACGAAAAATGACGCCCTGGCTGCGCATGTGATAACTCAGTGCTTCGACGATCTGCTGGTCGACGAAATCGAGTATGCGAGGGCGGCGTTCGATCACAGTCACCTGAACATCCAGAGCGGCGGCGATACAGGCATACTCAATACCGATCACGACGATGGTCAACACATGGTGCTCCGTTCGTAACCGGCGAATCGCGTCTGTATCGATAATGGAGACATCGTCCACGGGAATCGCGTCGTTGTGAGCCGGCCGCGAGCCAGCAGCGATCAATACGTGGTCCGCGTGGAAGAGATACGCTCCTTCCTGATTCGCAACCCGAATCGTGTGGGGTCCTGAAAAGGAAGCAGTGCCAGTCAATACATCGATATCATTGCGGCGAAACTGATTCTCAAACACCCGAACTTCGTTGGACGCGACTTCTTCGATTCTCAGTGCCAGCTTTGAGGCCGAGATCCGGCGATCCGTGGACCCCGATCGGGTAGAACGCAGGACAGCCTCCCGAAGTGTTTTGCTCGGAATCGTGCCGGTGTTGATACTGGCCCCACCAAGAGCTATAGAGCGTTCGACCACCGCAACCTTCTTGCCGAGTTTGGCAGCCTGAATGGCCCCGTGATGTCCGGCAGCGCCCGAGCCGATCACCACCATGTCGTAATGTTTTTCCGATCGATTAGTTTCGTTCATCCAACTTATTCTCCTGCACAAAATTTGCTAACTATTGCTATCCCTGCGTTCGTGCCAGTTCTGCTAGCGCGTCCGCTTCTTTCAAAGCCTCGTACTTAAAATTCTTGCTTGTATCTGATTGTCGGTAATGCAGGCCAACTCTCTACTTGTTAGCAACAGAGGTTCGATCTCACAGTAGCGGCCCCGATCTTTTTCATGATGCGCCTTGCGTTTCCAAAAGCTGACACAAGCGAGAAGCAATGAGACACCCGGGCAGAATGTCGACGATGCCGCATTCGAGCGCGTCCCACCAAAGTTCCGCCGTACTAGAAGAAGTCGCGAGTACAATCGGCACACAGATATCAATACCCCTCATCCGTTCGACGAGATCTCTCCAATTACCATCAGCCAGGGCGAGTTCCGTGACGACCACGGTCTTCTCGCGCGCCGAGTTGAGCAAATCAACTGCCGCTCTGATGCTGCGCGCCCACTGCACGGCCAGTCCGCGCGCTTCGATGTCCTGCGCGACGGTGGCGTCCGGGCTCCTGTTGGACACGAAAATTACTGTTCCTGCTCGTCTGTCGGTCTGCATCGATTCTCTAACACTGCTGGATTCCACCTTATGCCGGGTGGCCTCCGACTGGCCGTAAGCTGCCGTAAGCCGGCCGTAACACGGCGAAGCTTCGGGAGCATAAAATGATGTGGGGGGTAAACCAAATGCCAATTCTGCCCTCATCCTCCGAAAAATCTCTCGCCAACTCTGCCGCCGACCCTGTGCCGGCGACAGCGGTTCGCGACCAATTGGCGCGTATAGTGACTAGCTCGGGGTTCGTTTCGTCTGTTCGGCTATGCCGATTTCTGACCCACATCGTGAACCGGACAATCGAAGCAGATATTGACAGCCTCAAGGAGTTCTCGATTGCAATGGAGGTGTTCGACCGCACCTCTAAGTACGATCCGAATATCGACGCAATTGTTCGGGTCGAGGCTCGCCGCCTCAGAGCGAAGTTGAAGGCCTATTACGAGGAAGGACAGGGCGCCGCCGCTGATCCGGTTCTGATTGGATTACGGCCGGGCAGTTATGTCCCG
>Ga0193717_1002034_pt1 | contig 11927 bp, 9 predicted proteins | sample U2c2metaG_FD_145900 | JGI IMG/M metagenome (GOLD analysis project Ga0193717, IMG submission 145900) | Soil microbial communities from a riparian zone of the East river system, Colorado, United States - U2c2 | ecosystem: Environmental > Terrestrial > Soil > Riparian zone | place: USA: East River...
TGACAGAACCGGACAGATCTCTCTCGGTGACTAGGTGTCCTGGCTCGCCTGCGGGCCGTGGAAGGTGTGTTCGCGGAATTTGCCGTCGGCGGTACCACTGAACACCCGCGCGTCGCGCCCGGTGTCGTCCTGCCCGTCGTCGTCGGGCTTCGGCGCGTGTGCGGGGAGTTGCTCGAGGCGCAGCCGCGGAAGCGCTTGTGGCTGCTGGGCGCGGATCCACAGCACCAGACGTTCGCGCACCGAGCAGCGAAGGTCGAACAGCGTCGGCGCGTCCGCGGCACTCATCAGCGCGCGGACGCGGATGAGCGTGTTCACGGCCTCGGTCACCTGCAGCACACAGACCCGGCCGTCCCACAGATCGTCGTTCTCCAGGATCCGGCGCAGTTCCGCGCGCATCTGGTCCACCGGCACCGACCAGTCCACGTCGACCTCGACCGTGCCCAGGAGTTCGGAGTCCGTGCGCGTCCAGTTTTCGAACGGATGGGACATGAAGTACGACGTCGGCATCACGAGCCGCCTGTCGTCCCACAGGTGCACGACCAGGTAGGTCAGGGTGATGTCTTCGATCCGGCCCCATTCGTTCTCGACGATCACCACGTCGTCGAGCCGGATCGCGTCGCTGAACGCGATCTGCAGCCCGGCGAAGACGTTGCCCAGCAAGGATTGCGCGGCCAGCGCGGCCACCGCGCCGATCACCCCGGCGGAAGCGAGCAGGCTGGTCCCCGCGGTCCTGGCGGCCGGGAACGTCATGAGCATCGCGCCGACGGTGATCACCACGACCGCGGCGACGGTGATCCGGCGGACCAGCGTCAACTGCGTCTGCACCCGCCGCGCGTGCCGGTTGTCGCGTTCGTCGACCCGCAGGCGCGACATCGCCGCCTGCTCGGCCGAAATGAGCACCGCCGCCAGCAGCCAGGCGCCGGTGGCGATCAGGGCCAGGGTGAGCGTGTGGACGACGGGTTCATGCCAAGGCCCTTGGGGGATACGGGTTCCGACGACCGCCTGGAGGATGATCATCGCGCCGAACCACCGGAAGGGCTTGTTGGCGTGGTCGGCCAGTTCGGCCAGGAACGCCGAATGGCGGCCGAGCCGGCGCAGCAGCCGCCGCAGCAGGTGTTCGGCGATCAGGAACACCCCGAAGGCGGCGGCTGCGATCACGGTGACCGTGACTACGGTCGTCCACGTTTCGGACATGGGAGCTCCTCATCGGCCCGGGGCAATGAGGGTAGCCACCCGTCAGCGCGGCGCCGGTGCCTGCGGTCCGAAAGCGGTGAGGAAGCGGTCGCGGAAGGTGTCCATCGGCCAGACCGGGGCCTGCGGGTTCGGCTTGAGGCCCTCCTGCCAGCCCCAGCTCGAGATCCGGTCCAGTACGGCCGGATCGCGGGCGACGATGGTGATCGGCACGTCATGACCGGCGTTGTCCCCGGTGACGATCGGCGCGGGCTGGTGGTCGCCGAGGAAAACGAGCACGAGGTTGTCGTCGCCGTAGGTCTCCACGTAGGAGATGAGCGCGTTCAGCGAGTACTCGACGGATTTCCCGTAGTCGGACCGGACCTTGGCCGGGTTGCTCGACAGGATGGACTCGGGCGGCGCGCCGGGGGCGGCCATGGTGTTGAAGATCGAGCCGTCGCCGACGGCGTTCCAGTCGATGAGCTGGGGGATGGGCGACCAGGGGGCGTGGCTCGAGACGAGGTTGAGCTCGGTCATCAGCGGCGGATGGCCGGGTTTCGAGTGCTCGAAGCGCTCGAACGCCGACAGCGCGTACTGGTCGGACATGGTGGCCCAGCTGAAGTTTGGGCCGCGGTAGCCGAGGTTCGCGTCGGCGTAGATCCGGTCGTAGCCGAAGAACTTGCCCTCCGGCCAGTCCCGGACCACACCGGGCACGACGGCGGCCGTCTGCCAGGTCGCCCGCTTGAACGCGTTGGTCAGCGTCAGCCGGTCGCTCGCGACGAGGTTTTCGTAGCGTTGCTGGTTGTCGATCCACAGGCCGGACTGCAGCGTGGAGTGCGCCAGCCAGCTGCCGCCGCCCGACGTCGGCGAGGTCAGGAAGCCGCTGCGGGACTGGAAGCCGGCCTTGCGCAGACGGTCGTTCCCGGCGGTGAGCACCGCGTCGACCCCCGGCGAGATGGCCGGATCCTCGATGGCGACTCGGCCGTAGCTCTCGACGAAGGTGAGCATGACGTCCTTGCCACGCAAGGCGGTCAGCATGTCGGCGCCCGGGGTGTCACGGAAAGCGTCGACGGAGGCCTGCGCGGCGAACTCCTCGTGGTCCTTGAGGCTCACCCCCACCTGGCGTGTCCTGTCGTAGGTGTAGGTCGCCGCGCTGGTGGACGCGATCGGCGCCCCGGCGACGAACTGCGCGCCGAACAACGCGCACACGGCCCACAGCGCGCCGAACGCCGCTGTCGCGCGGGTCGCGGCGGTGTGATGTCTGCCCAGCAGGCGGGTCAGGCGCCGGACGGCGAGCGTCATCAGGACGAGCACGGCGATCGCGACCAGCACGGCCCCGATCACGGCCGCGATGGCGGCGGCGTGCCCGGCCGTCTCGGTGATGTAGTCCATGCCGTTGCCGAAAAAGGTCCAGTCGAGCACGAGGTCGAACGGCCGAGCGAGCGACACGTAGAAACCCATGTCGACGACCTTCACGATGACTATCACGCCCAGGACCACCCCGGCGATCACCGCCACGACCCGCCGCGCCTTCTCCGGCAGGACGAGCATGAGGGCGACGCCGATCAGGCCCTCGAGCGGGATCCGGACGAACGCGCCGAAGGTGAGGAGGTTGAGCTGGTTCGGCGCGACGAGCGCGAAGAACACGAACAGGAAGGCGAGCGCGGTCAGCAGCCAGGCCACGACGGGGCGCCATCTTCGCTGCTTCGCGGCGTCGTCGCCCAGTGTGGGCCGCAAGTCGCCGTCCGTTGTCATGTCGTCCTCCGCGGGAGCCTGGTGGTCGAGCGTGGGCATCATCGCAGGGCCGGCGAAAATCCTTGTTCGGGGTCGGCCGAAATTGGCCGGCGCGCGGCAAATCCCTTGCCAAACGGGAACAAACGCCCTTTTGTCCTACTCGGACTGTCGTAGTAGCGCTTCGATGTGCTCGCGGGCGGCCCGGAGTTCCGCGGCCCTCGCGCCGAGTCCGGTCATCTCCAGGCGGCGTTGTTCGCTTTTCGCGGTGCGGGACTTGGGAAACGCGAAACGCACGGCGTAGTGGACCATGATCAAGTGGTACTGCAGCAAGGTGATGAGCTCGGCACGGAGATCCCTGGTCGAACCGAGTTCGGGGGAATCGAGAGTCCACGAGACGAGCCGGTTGTACGCACTGGCCACCCGATACGCCTCTTTTGCGACACTCGGCGGCGTTTCCCCGGGCTGGGCGCACGCGAAGATGACGGCGTCGGCGTCGAGCTGGAGCTCGACCGCGCGATCGACTATGCCCGAAAAGGTCACGAGGGTTTCCCAAACGGTCGCTTTCGGCCGCCGGTCGCGTCGCTGTGCCCACAAACGCACCATGGGATCGCTTCCCTCGTCATCGAGGCGATCCATTTTAACCCCGTCACGAGAGGTAGGCATCTCGTGACGCACGGGGTCAACGGCGGTCGGGAAGATAGGTCTCGAGGGCGTCGGCGAGTTCTTTCGGCTTGCCCAGCGCGACGCAGTGGCTTCCGGCGATTTCGTCCGGGGTGATGCCGAGGCGTTCTTTCGCCAGGCGGCGGAAGAAGTCCGGCGGGAAGAACCGGTCCTCCGAGCACAAGAGGAACTTCGTGGGCACCTCCGGCCAGGCGTCGAGTGGCCATGGCACGTCCATCGGCGTTCCCGATTGACCGCGCTCCCGGCGCGTCGCTTCCGCGGCGAGTTCAGGCGGGACGTCGTGGTAGAAGCCGATAATTGGGTCGTCGTTCCCGGTCAGCCCGCCGTCGAGGGAGGCCTGCTCCTTCGCCGCCGCGCCGTAGCCGGTGTTCGCCCACCAGTCCCCTGGCTTCTCGCCAGGAGCCGGGATCATTGCCGCGAGCAGCACCAGCACGTCGGCGGAGAGGCTCGCGGCGACCAGCGGCGCGGTGAAGCCGCCGAACGAATGGCCGATGACGACGAGATCCCTACGGTCCCCGACGGCCTCGATCACGGCGTCCGCGTACTGCCTGAGACCCGCCGAATCGTCCTCGCTGGGCAGGTCGGGAGCCACCACGTCGTGCCCGCGCCGCCTCAGTTCGGCTTCGAGCAGGTGCCAGGCCCAGCCGCCGTCACCGGCGCCGTGGATCAAGACGAAAGTCGCCACCGGCCGTACCTCCGCGATCAGTGTGGTGCCTCGAAGTGAGGAATCATCCTAATCGCCCGGATGGGAAAGTCGGGACCCGTTCCGCGCCATCGGAGATCCGGCGACGCTGCAAGAACCCGGATGCATCGTGCTGCCCTCGCCACGGGGGGCCACGGCCGTAATCGATACCTTGGCAGGTGGGGGAGAAACCGCCTGAGGGTTGCAGCACCACCTGGGAGCCCCTACCGTCGAGGGGTATCGATAGCAGGCTGTTAGGTTTACCTTACGCAGTGCCACGACAGGAGGCTCTGTGCCGTTCGCAGCGGATGATTCGGAAGAGGTTGTTGTGTCGTCATTGCCGGACGTGCTGAACGTGACGAGTACGTCGTTGCGGGACAAGATCGTTTTGGTGACGGTCTCCGGGGAAATCGACCTGGCCGGTGCGCCGATCCTCGCGGACGCGCTCGCCGAGGTACTGCGGCCGCCCGCGCCGCAGCTGGTCCTGGTGGACCTGCGTGACGTGAGTTTCCTCGACAGCAGCGGGATCAACGCGCTGATCGACGCCCATCATCAGGCGCTCACGAGCTCCGCGCATCTGCGCATTTGCGGAGCCAACCAAGCGGTCAGCAATCCCCTGGAAGTCATGGGGATGACCGATTACCTGGAGATCTACGACAACCGCGCGGCGGCCTTGGCCGACACTTCGATCGGCTGAACCGGACCGCATAATCTCCCATCGCCGTTGCCCGTCCACCTCTCCGGTGGGCGGGCAACGGTTCGTCATGGGCTGTGCCGCGGGAAAAACCGAAAGAAAGTTTCCGGGTGGGTGTCGATCCGGGTGCCGGTGGTTCGACGTAGGGGTGAAAGCACCGGAGAAACCCCGAAAGGACACTGGACATGAGCATCGAGACCGCGCCCCAGACCACCCGCACCGCCGTTGCCGCCACCGCCCGCGACCGGGTCCGCCCCGGTGTGCTGGGGCTGTTCCGCATCGTGGTGTCGTTCCTGTTCCTCTGTCACGGCGCGATGGGATTCGGCCTTCTCGGCGGGATCGACGGCGCGGGGGCGGCGGTGAGCTTGGGGGAGTGGCCCGGTTGGTGGGCCAGCCTGATTGAGGTCGTCGGCGCGCTGTGTGTGCTCGTCGGCTTCGCGACCCGGCCTGCGGCGGTCGTGCTGTCCGGCGTGATGGCGTACGCCTACTTCACCGTGCACGCCCCGGAAGGGCTGCTCCCGCTGCACAACATGGGCGAGCCCGCGGCGCTGTACTCGTGGATCTTCCTGCTGGTCGCCGTGGTCGGCCCCGGCTCTTTCGCACTCGACTCGGTGCGCCGGCGCTGACCTGGCGAAGCGTTTCAACGGGGACGGATCAGGCGATCCGTCCCCGTTACGCGTGACGCCGAGTCCTTGACTCGGTGTCTAACCTGTACCCCACGCTCATGGCCACGCTGGATCGCCCAGCAGGATCGAGCCCGGCGGACAGGGGAGACAGCGCTCATGGAGCAACATCCGGAGCCCGTCGCCGCGCGCCGGCGAGTCACCTCACCGGTGGTGCTGCTGAGCGCACTGCTCGTCATCTCGCTCGTCGGCTGGTTCGGGTTCGACTACCTGCGCGACCGGTTGGCAGGCAACGGTTGTACCGCTCCGGCGCAGGTCCAGATCACGGCCGCGACCGATATCGCACCGGTGCTCGCCGAGGTCGCCCGCACCCTGCCGGAGCAGACCGGCGCTGGGTGCTACCGCGTCAGCGTGACCTCGGCCGACTCCGCGAAAACCTCCGGATCGCTTGTCACAGGCGGGGCGGACGGACCCGACGTCTGGGTGCCGGATTCGAGTATGTGGCTGCTGCGCGCCAGGGACGCCGGGGCATGGAACATCCCCGAATCCGGTCAGCCGGTGGCGAGTTCCCCGGTCGTCCTCGCACTCACCGAGGACGCGGCGGGCCGGTTCGGCTGGCCGGGCAAGACCCCGAGCTGGCCTGAGGTCCTCGACGCCGATCCTGCCTCGACCACCATCGGCTTGCCCGACCCGAGCCGCGACCCGATCGGTGTTTCCGCGTTGCTCGCCGTCAAGGAGCTGACCGCGGGGGCCGCCGATCCGCCCACGGCGTTCACCGCCGCCGTCCGGCGGCTCACCACCGGTGTCGTGGCCGGCCCGGCGGAGCTTTTCCCACCGCAGGAAGGGAAAGCGCCGTTCGCCGCGTTCCCCGCGTCGGAACACGCCGTGCTGACCCACAACCTTGGCGACGGCGGCAGCAAGCTCGTCGCCGCTTATGCCGGCGTGCCGATGCCGAGCCTCGACTACCCGTATGTCGTGCTGCCCAAGGCATCGGAGGCGTCGAGGTCCGGCGCCGAGCGGTTCCTGCGTGAACTGCTGCAACCGGCCGCGGTCAAGGTGTTCGCCGACGCCGGTTTCCGCACGACCGCCGGCCAGGTGCTCGGCCCGCGTACCCAGGACGGGCGGACGAGTTCCACGCCCGTGCCCGTCCAGCCACCCGCGTCCCTCGCGGCGGACGCGGTGCTCCAGGTGTGGGCGGGGGTCAACCTCAGCGCCCGCGTCCAGGTGCTGCTCGACGTGTCGGGCTCGATGGCGGCCGTGGTGCCGGGGACCACCCAGAGCCGGATGCAGCTGACCGTGCAGGCCGCGATCCAGGGAATAGGCCTGTTCAAACCGACGACCGAACTCGGGCTGTGGCTGTTCTCGACCAAACTCGACGGGGACAAGGACTACCGCGAGCTGCTGCCGATGCGGTCCATCTCCGACCAGGTCGCGGCGGGCGGGCTCGGGCAGCTGCAGGGCGTGCGGCCCAAACCCGGTGGGGCGACGGGACTTTACGACTCCGTCCTCGCCGCGTACCAAAGCGCCCGGCAGAGCTGGGAACCCGGCCGGATCAACATCGTGGTCGCGCTGACCGACGGCCGTAACGAGGACCAGAACTCGATCACCAAGGACCAGTTGATCGCGGAACTCGGGAAACTGCAGGATCCGCGCAAACCGCTGCCGGTGGTCGGCATCGGGATCGGGCCGGATATCGACGCTTCCGAACTCCAGTCGATTTCGGCCGCCACCGGGGGACAGGCGTTCACCACCGCCGACCCGACGAAGATCTCGGAGGTTTTTTACCAGGCGCTGGGCAAAATCGTGTGCCAGCCACCGAGTTGTAAACGCTAGACCCGGGCGGCCCGCGTACGGCACGATGTCCAAGCCGCACGCTCGCAAGTCCGTGATCGCGCCGGGCCGATGGGGGCACAGTGTTGGTGGACCAGCAGTCGACGGACCGGGAACCGGGAACGCGGTCACGGAGACCGCGGCCGGTCACGCTCGTGGCGGCGGTACTGGGGATCGTGCCGTTCGCCTTGCACACCTGGGCGGCGCTGCGCGGTGGGTTCGCGCAGGACGACTTCCTGATCACCTACCGGGCGGCCGCGGGTGGCCCGTTCGATCTGGATTATTTGTTCCAGGACTACCAGGGTCACCTCGCGCCGGGGGTGTTCCTGGTGGCCTGGGTGATGACCTTCCTGGCGCCGCTGAACCACGCCGTGATGACCGTGCCGCTGCTGCTCGTGCAGGCGGCCGCGTCGGTGCTGTTCTGGCTGGCGCTCGTGCGCTGTTTCGGCCGCCGCTGGGCGATCCTGGTGCCGTTCGCGGTGTTCACGACGTCGACCCTGCTGCTGGTGCCGACGTTGTGGTGGGCGTACGGGATCCAGATCCTGCCCGTCCTGCTGGCCGCCACCGGCGCGTTGTACGCGCATGCCGGATATCTGCGTGACGGTCGCCGTGGACAGTTGATCGCGAGTGCCGTGTGGACGGTCGTCGGCCTGGCGTTCTACGAGAAGGCCGCGCTGATCCCGGTTCTGGTGCTCGGGATGACCGTGCTCGTCGGCGCGCCCCTTCGCCGGTACCGCTTGGTGTGGCTCAGCCAAGGCGGATTGCTGTTGCTCTACGCGCTCGCCTATCTGCTGCTGACCTCGAGCCAGGTCAGGAACGGGACCGCGGAACGGTCCGTCGTCGGTGTGCTGGAACTGTTCCGGCGGATGGTGGTGGACACGCTGCTCCCCGGGCTGGTCGGCGGCCCGTGGTCCGGTCCGGGCGCGGGGGCGACCTGGGTGAGCCCGCCCGCGGAAGTGCGTGCGGTACTGGTGTTCTTCACCCTGGCGGTGCTGGCCTGGGGCGTGCGCGCCGGGGGCCGCCGGGCCTGGCGGGCGTGGGCGCTGCTGGGGGTCGCCGTCGTCGTGGACGTCGGTCTCGTGGCGGTGACCCGGTTCAGCGAGGTCGGTCCCGCGCTGGGCAACGATCCGCGGTATGTCGCCGACATCGTGCTGGTGGCGGCCTTCTGCGGGGCGTTCGCCTTCCTGCGGCCCGTTCTTCTGGCGACAGAACCCGAAGACGTGCCCGCCAAGCGCGAACGCCCGGTGGTGCTCGGGCTCAGCGCGGCGTTGCTGCTGAGTTCCGTAGTGGGGTTCCAGCAGCTCGCCCCGGCCATGCGCTTCGACCACGCGAGCCGGTACATCGACAACGCGCGGGCGGCCGTGGCCGGCGACCCCGAACTGATCCTGTTCGACGCGCCGGTACCGACTGACATCGTGCACGAGTGGTTCGCCGAAAACTCCCGCGCCTCAAGGGTTGTCGGTCTCGTACCGGGGATCCGCTTCGACACGCCCACGTCCCGGATGCACGTGCTCGACGAATCCGGCCGTCCACAGCGGATCACCGGGGTCGACCCGATCGCCGTCAGCGTGCCCGGCCCGGTGGAGGGCTGCGGGAACCCGGTCGCCGACCTCCTCGTCCGCATCCCGCTCGACAAGGCGGTGCTGGGGCGGTATCTCCTGCGCGTCGACTACTACACCGCGGCCGGTGGCGAGGGCGTCGTCGACCGCGACGGCTACCGCACCCCGGTCTGGTTCCAGGAGGGCCTGCACTCGATTTACCTGCCCGTGGAGGGGCTTTTCGACAAGATCGGCGTCCAGCTCGCGAGCAAGGGCGCGCCGGTCTGCATCGCGAAGCTCTACGTCGGCAGGCCGACGACGTAAGACCTTCGCCATCTGTCGACAGATGGCGAAGGACCCTCAGTAAGGGTCGTACGGGCTGTCGTGGCCGAACAGTTTCGCCACCGAGCGCAGTCTCAGCCGCAGCAACACCTTCAGCCCGACGTTGCGGCAGAACCACGGCAACTGGGCGAGCACGCGCACCCTGTCCACGGTGGACGGCGGCTTCAGGCTGAAGCGGGCGAGTGAAGTCTCCCTGTCGAGGTAGGTGTACCGGCGTCCGAAAAGGACCTTCGCGAGCGTGCCGAGAGTGACCCCGATCGACGAAAAGCAGTCGTGCACCAGGATTTCCCCGCCCGCCGGAAGATGCGCGGACCAGCGGAGATCGTCGGTGTAGGTCCAGTAGTCGTGCTTGCCGTCGATGTAGAGCAGGCGGATCGGCCGGTCCCAGTCCGGTCGCAGCCCGGTGCTGTACGCGGTGACGAGTTCGACCACATCGGTGAGCCCGGCCGCCTCGACGTTCGCCTCGAACCGTTGGCGCGTCGGCGATCCGCCGAACAGTTTGCCGTCGACGAACGGGTCCACCGCGACCACCACGGCGCCGACCGTGCGCGCGGCGGCGCCCAGTACCACGGTGGAGCGGCCCTGGTGGCTGCCGATCTCGACGATCACGTCGTCCTCGCCGAGCTTGCGCGCGGCATTCCACAGCGCGAGACCCTGCTCCCTGGTCAGCCAGCCCTTGACCGGCTCGGCGACCGCCCAGGTCTTCGCGAAATCCTGCTCGTGAGAAATGGAAACACCTGCCAATGCGAAGGAAACCGGAGTTCGCCGGTCACCCTAGCCGCGTTGTGCCCCCGGTTCTACCCGTCGGTAACGATGAATATCAAGTGATGGCGGCGGCGCCCGCCCACCGCCTAGGATCGCTCGAAATGGTCACCATCGACGAACGAACCCCCGGCGAGGCGGTGCGGCCACCCGGGCGGGGGATCGGCTGGATCCACGCGATCTCGCCACGCCGTCTGGTGCGCGCGCCGAGCACCTGGATCGTGCTCGCGCTGACCTTGCTGTCCTTCCTGCAACGACCGGGGAAGACGACTTTCGACACGAAGCTCGACCTGTCCGTCGACCCGCTGGCCTTCCTCGGCCGCGCGCTGCACCTGTGGAATCCGCAGGCGACCGCCGGGGAACTGCAGAACCAGGCCTACGGCTACCTATTCCCGATGGGACCGTATTTCGTCCTCTGCGACGCCGTCGGGATGCCCGCGTGGGTCGCGCAGCGGCTGTGGTGCGCGGTCCTGCTGTCGGTGGCCTTCGCCGGGACGCTGCTCCTCGCCCGCGCGCTGGGGATCGGCACCGAACGGGCCCGCCTGATCGGCGCGGTCGGCTACGCCGTGGCCCCGCGCATGCTCACCGAAATCGGCTCGCTGTCGGCGGAAATGCTGCCCGCGGTGCTGTTGCCGTGGGTGCTGCTGCCGCTGGTGTCGGCCGGGCGGATCGGGTCCGCGCGCCGGGCAGCCGCGCTTTCGGCGTTCGCCGTGCTGTGCATGGGCGGGGTGAACGGCGCCATGATCGTGATGGCGCTGGTGCTGCCCGGACTCTGGCTGCTGAGCCGGGCTTGGTCCCGCGCGCACGTCAAGCTCGTCGTCTGGTGGCTCGTGTTCGTCACCGCCGCGATGCTGTGGTGGATCCTGCCGCTGCTCCTGCTCGGTGAGTACAGCCTGCCGTTCCTGAACTACATCGAGTCGGCGACCAACACCACCGCGCCGATGTCACTGTTCGAGGTGCTGCGCGGGACGAACCAGTGGGTCGCCTACGTCGTGCAGGGAACGCCGTGGTGGCCGTCGGGCTGGCTGCTGATCGACAATCCGGTGCTGATGCTCGCCACTGGACTGGTCGCCGCTGTCGGGCTCTTCGGCCTGACGCGGGGACGGCTGCCGGAACGCCGGTTCCTGGTGCTCGGCGTGGTCACCGGCGTGACGCTGCTGACCGTCGGCTACGTCGGCACGCTCGACAGCCCGTTCTCCGGGCCGGTGCGGCAACTGCTCGACGGACCGCTCGCGGCGCTGCGCAACGTGCACAAGTTCGAGCCCGTGCTGAGGCTGCCGCTGATGCTGGCGTTCGTGCACGGTATTTCTGGATCACTGGTCCGCAAAGGGGCGTCGTACTGGCGGCCGGCGCTCGGCGCGGTGCTGATCGTCGTGATCGCCGCGCCCGCCTGGCTGCTGACCCTGCGTCCCGGCCCCGGCTGGGACGAGGTGCCCGGGTACTGGGACGACGCGATGGGCTGGGTCGCCAAGGCCGGCGGCCAGGACCGCACGCTGATGCTGCCCGCGACCGGGTTCGGCGAGTACACCTGGGGCCGCACGGTGGACGAACCCGCGCAGTCACTGGCGACGAGCCCGTGGGCGGTGCGCAACCAGGTGCCACTGGGCTCTGAGGGCAACACCCGGCTGATGGACTCGGTGGACGCCGCACTCGCCGACGGCCGGGGTGATCCGGGACTGGCCGATCTGCTGGCCCGGTCCGGTTTCCGATTCCTGTTGCTGCGCAACGACATCGACCGCGTGAAGACCAACGCACCGGCGGTGACGACGTTGCGTTCCGGGCTCGCGGGTTCGCCGGGCATCGCCGAGGTCGCCCGGTTCGGGCCGCTGGAGATCTTCGAGGTGCGGCGCGATGTCCCGCAAGTCACGGCG
>Ga0193717_1002035_pt1 | contig 11927 bp, 8 predicted proteins | sample U2c2metaG_FD_145900 | JGI IMG/M metagenome (GOLD analysis project Ga0193717, IMG submission 145900) | Soil microbial communities from a riparian zone of the East river system, Colorado, United States - U2c2 | ecosystem: Environmental > Terrestrial > Soil > Riparian zone | place: USA: East River...
TGGGGCTGCCGCCGGGCAGATTGGCCGCATCAGAATTAAATCCACTTATAACATAAAGGAATTATGAACTATTGTCAGCTTGGGCGATCGACTCTCTCGGTCAGCCGCATTGGTTTTGGGTGTATGTCATTGGGAGACGAGCAGGAAGCGACCCGGGTGATCCATCGTGCGGTGGAGTCGGGGATTAATTTTTTTGATACGGCCGATCTGTACGACAGGGGGCTGAATGAGGAGTTGGTGGGGAGGATACTAAAGGACCGTCGGCAGGAGATATTTCTGGCAACGAAGGTCGGGAACCAGTGGCGTGAGAATTGCAATGGTTGGGACTGGAATCCCCGTAAAGAATATATTATCGGAGCGGTTGAAGGCAGCCTGAGGCGTCTCCGGACGGACCGGATCGATCTGTACCAGCTACATGGGGGGACGATGGATGATCCGATCGACGAGACGATAGAAGCATTCGAGCTGTTGCAGCAGCAGGGGAAGATCAGATATTACGGACTATCGTCTATCCGGCCGAATGTGATAAGGGAGTATGTAAAGCGAAGCAGGATTGTGAGTGTGATGATGCAGTACAGCCTTTTGGACCGCAGGCCGGAGGAAAGCTGTCTGGATCTGCTTCAGGAAGCGGGGGTTGGGGTATTGGTCCGGGGGGCGTTGGCTAAGGGGTTGTTGGCGGGGAAGGGAATTGTTGCCTATGCTTCCCGGAGTGTGGAAGAAGTGCAACAGGCTGCTGAGGCGGTGAGATCGGTAGCCGACGGAAGAAATAGCCTGGAGGGCGGGAAAAATACCATGGCAGATATAGCTGTTCGTTATGTATTGGAGCATCCTGCTGTGACGAGCGCGATTGTAGGGATAAGAACGGAGGGGCAGCTGGGGGATGTGACTGAGGGGAAGTGTGAAAGGCTGGGGACGGGGGAGCTGGAAAAACTGAGGATGGCGGTGCTGCCAAACCGTTATAATGAGCATCGTTGACGTGTGGGGTAAGATAGCAACTGTAATATGAGCTATTTATATATGCATATATATAAATGTATGTTTTTCACAAGTGGAACTGGGTAATTTCGGAAAATACCATTATTAGGGTATTTCTATATCTGGAAAAATTCCCATTTTTGCATCGTTATCCAAAAATAGTCACAAATTAATTTGAAAAATAAGAAAACAAACTTTACTTTTACGCAACTATTAACGCCTGCCATATTCAAATCCTCTGGATAAAGGCTATACAACTCTTACATGTAATACCTAGATCGGGCCACCATCCTTGAAATTCCTTATTTCAGTTTTAGGAATCTAATAGTAATAATCCACATCGCTAAAGATAAAGCCTGCTTCTCTATTGTAAGAAGTATTTCACGCCAATACCTCTTGTAAGCCAAGTTTTCCATTGCCAATCCTGGAAGAATTCGAGTTTCTACTTTGACCCTTTTTAAAATGAACCCCGGTAATGAAAAAGCAAATTTTGGCGATAGATGACAGCAAAGCGATACGTTTTTTATTGCAAACAGTTTTAGGAAAGAGCTACCAGGTAGTAACGGTGCCTGATGGTTATTCGGCGATGTATTATCTTTCCAACAGAGAGCTTCCTGATCTTATAATTGCGGATCCTCAACTTCCTGACATGGAAGAATGGGAATTGATTGCGCAGTTGTCCACGAGCGGATTGTATGGTGATATTCCATTGATCGTGCTGTCGGGTCTGGATGCGGCGGAGACTGCGGCCAAGTCGATGCAGTATGGCGCTGTCAAGCATTTTGCAAAACCTTTTAACCCTGTAGACCTTGTATATTTTTTGGAGAACATGGTGAAGAACGATTCGATCAAAGCCCAATAGAGAGAATAGCGAGGATTGTCATATGAAAAGAACGTGCCAGCGACTAATGGCAAATATTAGTATTATTTGAAACGTATTTTCCTGTTAGGCCAAGCTACTATCCCTGAACCACCGTATGTATGAAATCACTAAACCTTTTTTATGGAGTTAGCATTACAACTCAAGACCGTAGAAAAAAGAACTAAAATTGTGTCAGGCTACCGTTCGTTCCAACTGCCGGTAACCATGGACGTGCATTATGAAGGTTTCTATTATATCGGTAAGAATACCGATCATATCGAGAAACTGGTAAAAATGTATAGTCGTGGCTATGCGACTGAGGGCCTGGCAAACATTAAGGATGAACTTTTGAGAAATCTCAGTTCTGATCAGCACCTGGTTCCGGAAGTTATTATCTGCGAGGCCGTTTTCGAGCCGGAGGCCGTCAGGGAATTTGCGCAGTTCCTGCGTAAGCATCCTGAGTTACGGCGTATTCCGTTCATCCTTGATTGTTCAGGGCTGTCGGGAGCGGACCTGGAATTTTCCAAGAGGATAATTCGTCCTGATGAGGTAATATTTCTTTGTACAGCGGCCGATAAGGATATCAAGGGGAAGGTACAATTCCTCCGGAAGCTGAAGCTTGCCGAAAAGGAAGTTGCCGTTCCGAGGATAGAAGAGGACATCAAAGGACGCGAGTGGAGTTTCGGGCCTTTATCGAAGAGGGCTTTTGACATCCTTGTCGCTTCGATCGCGTTGTTGATATTGAGTCCTTTATTTGTGCTGATTGCGATTGCTATCCGGATCGAATCGAGGGGAAATATCTTTTATATAGCCAAAAGAGCGGGCAAGGGGTACCGGATATTCAATTTTTATAAATTCCGTACGATGCAGCAGGGGGCGGACAAGCGTGTTTCGGAGTTGCATCATTTAAATCTTTATGCCGGTGAGAGCAAAGGACCGGTGTTTTTCAAGGTAAATAACGACCCCCGGATTACGAAGGTGGGAGGTTTTTTGCGCAACACGAGCATGGATGAATTGCCACAATTATTTAATGTGTTGCTTGGCGATATGTCTTTGGTTGGTAACAGGCCTTTGCCTCTTTATGAAGCGGAAACGCTTACTACCGATGATTATGCTGCGCGTTTTCTGGCGCCGGCCGGGATCACCGGGCTTTGGCAGGTGAAAAAGAGGGGTAATAAGGACATGTCGGTAGAGGAGAGGATCAACCTGGATATTGATTATGCTTCTAAATGTAATTTTACTACGGATCTCTGGATAATAGCTAATACACCAAATGCGTTATTCCAAAAGGAGAACGTATAGTAGTTTCGTTTTGACCCCGCAGCCACCGGAAGCCGGACCTGCATGATGCGTACCCGCTAAAAGAGAACCGTTTATGTTGAAGGACAACCCTTTAATTTCTATTATTACGCTTAACTGGAACACCACAGATGTTACTTGTGACTTTCTCCGTTCCATAAGCGACCAGAATACTTATAAAAATATTGAAGTCATTGTAGTGGATAATGCTTCGAGTGAGGACCCTACCGGGGCCTTTCTTGCTGTTTTTCCGTCTGCCAAAGTGATCCGAAACAGTGCCAACCTGGGTTTTTCCGGGGGGAACAATGCGGGGATTGCGATTGCAGGCGGGGATTTTCTATTTATTGTCAACAACGATACTGAGTTTACGCCAGGGCTGTTGGAAGGGCTGCTGGAGATATTCCGGACCTATCCGGATGCCGGCATGGCCAGTCCGAAATTCCATTATTTTTTTGCCAAGGGAACCATTGAATATGCGGGGTATGCCCGGGTGAGTCCTTTTACCGGTCGTAACGGAATGATCGGCTGCCGGGAAACTGACAAGGGGCAGTATGACCAGGTCAGCCAGACGAATTATGTACATGGGGGGGCCATGATGGTGCCTCGTCATGTTGTTGAGGAAGTGGGAAGGATGCCGGAGTTGTATTTTCTTTATTATGAGGAGTTCGACTGGTCGGAGCAGGTCAAGCGGAGGGGTTATAAGATATATTATCAGCCGGGCTCTTTGATCTACCATAAAGAGTCGATGACGACGGGTAAGTCCAGTCCGTTGAAGACTTATTACCTGACGCGTAACCGGATACTTTTTATGCGACGTAATATGTCGTGGACGGCTCAATTGTTGTTTGCCGGATACTTTATTTTGTTTACCATACCCAAAAACACGCTGAGTTACCTGTTCAAGGGACAAAAGGGTCATCTCAGGTCTTTTTGGAGAGGTATTTTCTGGCAATTCAATCGTAAAATCACTTTCAACTGAACTGTTTATGTGTGGTATTACCGGGTTCGTGGACTTTAAAAAAAGCAGTGGCGCCGATCTGCTGCGATCGATGACCGACGCAATGCTTCATCGGGGGCCTGATGATGGCGGCCATGAAGTGTATGAGGCTTCTCAGGCTTCTATCGGCTTTGGCCAGAGGCGGCTTTCCATCCTGGATCTTTCTCCTTTGGGGCATCAGCCGATGCATTTTGGGGATCTTATTGTGAATTTCAATGGTGAGATCTATAATTTTAAAGAGATCCGGAAGGAATTGGAAGAGAAGGGTTATACTTTCAATTCCTGGTCCGATACGGAGGTGATCCTGAAGGGGTATCATTGCTGGGGTATGGAGGTGGTGCAGAAATTCATCGGGATGTTTGCGATCGCGCTTTATGACCGGTCGAAGGAAAAGCTGATCCTTATCCGGGACCGGGCCGGTGTCAAGCCATTGTACTACTATTGGGACCAGGACTTGCTTCTTTTTGCTTCGGAGCTGAAGGCTCTTTACAGGCATCCGGGTTTTGTCAAAAAGATCGATGTCAACAGTCTGGCGCTGTTTCTCCAATTCAGTTACATACCTGCTCCGCATTGTATCTTCCATAATACGTTCAAGCTGCTGCCGGGTCACTATCTGACCATTGATCTGCGTACCCGTCAGCAGGAGCTGAGTAAGTATTGGGATGTATTTGATTATTATAATGAGCCCAAACTGGATATTTCGGATGCAGAAGCCATCGAACATACCGACCGTCTGTTGAAAAATGCGTATGAGTACCGGATGGTGGCGGACGTGCCGGTCGGTATTTTTCTCAGTGGGGGCTATGACAGTTCCAGTGTAGCTGCTCTTTTGCAGACCGGGCGCACGGAAAAATTGAAAACCTTTACGATCGGGTTCAATGAAGCTCCGGAGGCAAAGAAAATAGCTGAATATCTTGGCACCGATCATACCGAATGGTATCTGACTGCAAAAGAGGCCGGCGGAGTACTTAGCCATCTACCGGAAATATATGACGAGCCTTTTGCCGACAACTCCACGGTGCCGACGGTGCTGGTCAGTCAGCTTGCCCGTCAGCAGGTAAAGGTGGCGTTAAGTGCCGACGGTGGAGACGAGATATTTGGCGGGTATAATAAGTTCAACCAGGCTAAGCGGTATACGACGCAGCTCCCTGTTTTTGCGCAGAGCCTGCTCAGTGGTGTGATGTCGCTGGTCAATCCGGATATTATCCCTTATTTTAAGGATAAGTATAACTTTTCGACCCGTTATGAAAAAATGAAGCTAATCTGGAAAAGTCATGATCCTATCACCGCCGTTAAATATATCAGCCAGTATATTACGGAGAGCGAGGCGGAGACTTTTCTTGGTACATCGTTCGAGCGGTATCGTACTTTCTTTGAGGCAGGGGATAAACTGGAGCATAATGATGGGGTGGTCAACCGCCTGCTAGCCATCGATTATAAGACCTTTCTTGTCGATAACAATCTTGTAAAGATGGATAGGGCTACGATGTCGGTGAGCTTAGAGGGACGGGAACCGATGCTGGATCACCGTGTGATCGAATTCCTGTCGCGTCTGCCTTCCTCTTTCAAGATCAGAGATGGCGTCAACAAATGGCTGTTGAAAGAAGTTGTTCACCGGTATATTCCCAAAGAGCTGATGGATAGGCCGAAGCGGCCCTTTATTGCGCCTTTGATGGTATGGTTCCGGGAGGATTTGAAGGAGCAGCTCCGGTATTACCTGAGTGAAAGGGCTCTTTCGGCGACGGGTGTCTTTTCGGCAGGTCCGATAATCAAGCTGAGGGATGAGTATCTCAGCGGGAAAAAGGTCAATTATCAAAAACTGTGGCAGGTACTGATGTTCCAGCTGTGGTATGATCGCTGGGTCGGGAAGCTCTGATGACTAATAAAAAGAAATGTCTGTAAAACAAAAAATACGAATTCTTCAAGGCATCCGCCAGGGAAAGGTTGGCGGCGGAGAAAGCTATTTGCTCAGCCTTGTAGAGAACCTGGACCGGGATAGTTTCGAGCCGGTAGTCCTTTCTTTTACGGATGGTCCGATGGTCGAACGGCTGCGGTCGTCAGGAATTTCCACCCATGTCATTCCAACTGAGAAGCCTTTTGATGTACGTGTCTGGGGCAAGGTGGAAAAACTTATTGAGCGGGAGAAGATAGACATTGTGCATGCGCATGGCACGCGGGCTAATTCCAACATGTTCTGGGCTGCCCGGCAGCGTCATCTTCCTATTATCTATACCTGTCATGCCTGGTCATTTCATGTCGACCAGCATCCTGTCATAAAAAAGATCCGGATCTGGAGTGAGGATTTTCTTACTTCCAGGGCCAGTGTGAATATTTGCGGTTCCCAGGCGAACCGGGATACTGCGCGTCAGCTCTTTCGAAATTTTGATGCGGAGATAATCCACAATTCCGTCGATGCTCAAAAATTCAATCCGTATAAGGAATACCGGGATGTAAGGCCGGAATTAGGCATTGACGAGAATGACCTGGTGATCGCTTCTATCGCGAGGTTTACGTTGCAGAAGCAACCTTTGCGACTTATCGAGGCGTTCTCACTTATTGCCCGGCAGGTTCCGCATGCAAAATTGCTGATGGTTGGGGAAGGAGAGCTCAAGGAAAAGGCGCTGGTCCTGATCGATTCGCTTGGATTGCAGGGCCGTGTCATTCTCCTGCCATTTCGGGCAGATGTGCCTGAACTGCTGGCGGCCACGGATATTTTTGTGCTGCCGTCTCTTTGGGAAGCCTTTCCGATCGCCTTGCTGGAGGCCATGTCTATGGGCACGGCTGTTATCGGCACCAATGTGGATGGGACGCCTGAAATGGTGGAGCATGGAGAGAACGGTCTCCTTATCGGGTCAGGAAAAGAGATGGAGCAGGAACTGTCCGAGGCTCTGCTGACCTTATGTACCGACCATGCGCTGAGGCAGGAGCTAAGGCAGAATGCAATCAACAGCATTTATAACAAATACAATGTAGAAACCCTTGCCCGGAAAAACGAAGAGATTTACCGGCAGCTTTTGAACAAATGACAATCGCACGCTATGGAATACAATCGCTACGCTGATATCAAACGTTTGCAATTCATCGTCGACACTCTGAAGGCGAATGTACCTGCTGATGCTACCGTCCTGGACGTGGGCTGTGGCAACGGTATTATTTCGAGGGGAGTGGGACGTGAGGGATTCAGTGTATATGGCATTGATGTGAGTGACAAGGCTATTGAAAAGGCAAGAAGCCTTACCGACCAGGCCAATGTAAAGTTCGACGTCATCAGTGCCGAGCAGCTGGTTGCGGATGGCAAAAGGTATCATGCCGTTATCTGCAGCGAAGTGCTGGAACACCTGAATCAGCCGGAAAAATTGTTGGGAGTGTTATACCAGTCCCTGACCGACGATGGGATACTTATTGTGACCGTACCCAATGGGCAGGGTCCCCGGGAAGTGCTGGTGACCAAGCCTACAATTGCGCTGCAAAAGAAAAATAACTGGACCTGGCGTCTACTGTTGAGAGTAAAGAGTTTATTGGGGTACAAGGGAACGACGGTCCAGTCCGATGCGGCCGACCTGACGCATATCCAGTTCTTTACGAGGAAGTCCCTGGACCGGCTTGCGCAAGACAATGGATTTCATATCGTCAAGTTTGGAAAGACCAATTTTATAGACGATATATTCCCTTTGTCCTTTGTGACGCGTAAAATAAGGATCCTGCAAAAGTGGGATGCTGCTGTAGCTGAAAAACTACCCCATCAGCTTACCGGTAGTTTCGTGAGTGCGTGGCAAAAGAACAGGTAAAATATACCCAGTTCCGGTAATTATAGTTAATGACTACGTTAATGACTACCGGAAACTTGCAGGAGCCGGATAATGTTATATATTTGTACGCTGAAGTTTTGATTCATCTCTCCCAATTCCTTGATCAACCCCTATTAACCTTCTTCCCTTTTTCTCATTTTTCCAATTCCGATTCCAATTTCCTTCTACCCAGGTTGCCGGTAATTTTCATTATTATCCAGTGAGCTGACCGGGTTAAATCCATCCTATATCTTTTTGCGAACGCGTAAACCCAGGTGGAGTATCCGATACTCTTCCGACCCCCTAATTATAAGCCAAGCAACATGAAAGTTTTTTACTTTGTCGTACTTCTCACACTAACATCTCTTTTGGGATTTTATTCTCCGGCTTATAGCCAGAGTATTTTAAATCCGGCAGACCCTGTAGTAACCTACAGTGCCAGCGCGCCTCCTACGCAGCCTGCCTATGGCACGATCGGGAAGTGGGTTCGGACGAAGAGGCTCAACTGGAACACAGATAGTTTCAGGTGTTATTTTTATAAGGGGCGGGCATTCCGGCTACGGTTCCCAAAGACCTATAAAGCCGGCGTAGTTGACGGCAAGATCTACCCGATGATGATCTTCTTTCATGGAGCGGGTGAGGGCAGCTCTTCCATATACGATAACGAATATCAGCTGTATCACGGCGGGCAGTTCTTTAGCCAGAGTGTGGACAATGGCAAATGGGATGGATATGAATTAGCCATGCAAACAACCGCCAGCTGGGGGCCGGCTGAATATGCCTATATAAAGGAGCTCATTGATTATATGGTCACCAACAATAAGCTTGATCCTTTTCATGTGGTAGACAACGGTCTTTCCGCCGGCGGGCAGGGGACCTGGGAAATGTATACCACTTATCCGACCTATATCGCGGGGCTCGTCCCTATGTCGGCGGTATACTCTGCGTATACTGATCCTGCCTTTGTCAATAAAGTAAAGTTCACGCCTATCTGGAACATGCATGGCGGGCTGGACGGGGCGCCTGCGCCATATACTGCTGCGCAGGTGTTGACTGCCATGCAGAATGGGGGTGCCAACTATACTGATAAATTATATGTTACGCTTGGTCATGCTACCTGGGACAGTACCTGGCTGGAGCCCAATTTCTGGCCTTTTATGAAGGCAGCGTATATGTCCAATCCCTGGACGCTGTTTGGCAGAACGCAGTTCTGTCCTGGTGATCCCATCAATGTCACGGTGGGGCTGGTGGCAGGTCTGAATGGTTACCAGTGGCGTAAGGATGGGGTTGTGATCCCGGGTGCTACAACCAATACCATTAATGTGACGGCTATCGGTACTTATGATGCCCGTGTTCTGAGGGGTTCTATCTGGTCGGACTGGTCGCATACGCCGGTTGTGATCGCGATCAAGGCGCCGACCGTGACGCCTAACATTGCGGTTTCGGGTCTGATGAGTAAAGTTATTCCTGCTCCGGATGGTAATAATGCCGTCAATCTGAAAGTACCGACGGGGTATATTTCTTATACCTGGGAGAAAGTGGGTAGCGGCACGGTCATTGGTACGGACAGTATTCTTTCGGCGGGATCGCCTGGTAATTATATTGTCCAGGTGACCGAGAAGTTTGGTTGTTCGAGCAGTTTTTCCAATCCTTTCACGGTGATAAGCGCTGCCGGGCCCAATAAGCCGGATGCAGCTTCCGGTCTTACTGTGACGGCTCTTTCACAGACCTCTCTTTTATTGAACTGGAATCAGAATCCCAACCCGGCCAATAACGAGACGAATTTCGAGGTTTACCAGGGTACAAAGGCTGGTGGGCCTTACAAACTCGTCGACATTACCGCAGCGGACATTGCAAAGGATACTATCAAAGGGCTTATACCCAATACAGAATATTATTACATCGTCCGGGCTGTCAACAATACCGCCGCCTCTGCCGTCACCAGCGAGGCAAGTGCGACGACGATAGCCGATACGCAGCCGCCGACGACGCCGTCCAATCTGCAGCTGAAAGGCAGCACTCCTTCTTCGATCAGCATTGGCTGGGGTGCTTCCACAGACAATGTAGGAGTAGTCGAATATGACATCTTTGTCAATGGGGTGAAGTCCTATACGGCTTCTTCGACCCAGACAACCTATACGATAAATGCTCTACAGCACAAACAGTCTTATTCCATCGTGGTGAAGGCTATCGATGGTGCGGGCAATGCCTCTGTCGCCAGCAATGCACTGAGCGCCGAACCGCTGGCCAGTGGGCTTCAATATACTTATTTCGATGGTCTGCCGACGACTATCACTGCGCTTCCAAACTTTATGACTATCGCACCGGCAGCCATGGGATATTCGACCACACCTGTTGTGACACCGGCGACCGACCCCAACTATTTTGCCTTTCTCTGGCAGGGATATATTACGATCCCGACTTCAGGGAACTATAGCTTCAGGACCACTTCGGACGATGGCAGCCGTCTCTGGCTGGGTCCGTTGGACGGGACGACATCTCCCTATTCTTTCTCCGGTACACCTGTTGTCAACAATGACGGTGTGCATGGCAGTACATCAGTGAGCTCTTCCTTACAATTCTACCAGGCGGGGGTATACCCTATAGCGATAGCCTATTTCCGGCAGGCCAGCGGCTCATCCCCGACTGTCGCCTGGAGGACTCCCAGCTCCGGCACCAGCTATGTAACCATTCCGGCCAGCGCCTATGTAGAGGCGGCCGTGGCCAATGGCGCAGCACCGGTCATACCTTCGAATCTGATCGCCAGCGCCCAGGCCTATAATAAGATAGGTCTCACGTGGACGGACAACAGCGATAATGAATCCGGGTTTGAGATCTGGAGGTCAACCAGTGTCAGCAGCGGTTATGCCATCGTGGGGACTACCGGCACCGGCGGCTCTTCCTTTATCGACTCGACCGTAGCTGCGAACACCCGTTACTACTACCAGGTAAGGGCTATCAACCTATACGGTCAGTCTGGTTTTACCAGCAATTATGCAGAGGCTGTGTGGAAGTTCGAGAACAATTATACCGACAGCACGGGTAATGGCAAGACCCTTACCGCGGTTGGCTCGCCGGTCTTTGACAATTCGACAAAACAACAGGGCGTCTATTCGCTGAAGCTGAATGGCACCAATGCATCGGCTACCATACCCAATACCGGCAGCTTCCTGCAGGAAGTTTATGCGCAGCGGACCATTTCCCTGTGGATCAGAACTTCCACCACCAATGTTACCAACAAGGTGATCTTTGATATCGGCGGCAGTGACGATGGGTTGGCTCTTCTGCTTAACAGCAACAAGCTTATCGCGGCTGTGGCCAGCAATAATGTGCGCAGCAATATCTCCGCTGATTATACCAGCACCGGATGGAATCATGTTGCTGTGGTTTACAATGGCGACTCTCTCCTGCTGTATATCAATGGGTCGCTGGAGGCCAGCACTACCAGTCTTTCTTTCCATGCTACGACGACCACTACCAATGGTGCCAGGATCGGCTCGACCAACGGGTCCAATGCTTTCAATAATAATGGCGGCTTTTTCACCGGCTGGGTTGATGATTTCGGCATCTATAATACAGCCCTTGGTGCGGATGCCATCCAGACCCTGTACAATTTTACGTTCCAGCCTTCCAATGCGACCACTCCTGCCGCACCCGGTACTCCGGCGGCGCCTACGAATCTTGTCGCCACCGGTACGAACCCGGCTACGGTTGGTCTGACCTGGAACGATAATGCCACTAATGAGTCCGGCTACCAGGTATACCGGTCAAACAATGACAACCTGAATTATGTATTGCTGACCACTCTGCCTGCGGGATCTGTCTCCTACCAGGACAAGGGACTGTTTGCCAATGCTATTTATTACTATAAGGTCAGTGCCATCAATGTATCCGGCAGCGCCGGCAGCAATGCCGACAGCGCCCTTACCCTGGACAATCCGCCGGTCATCAGCCAGCTGAGCAGCCAGGCAGTGCGGTATAGTACTACGACCAACTTCAATATTAC
>Ga0193717_1002036_pt1 | contig 11923 bp, 11 predicted proteins | sample U2c2metaG_FD_145900 | JGI IMG/M metagenome (GOLD analysis project Ga0193717, IMG submission 145900) | Soil microbial communities from a riparian zone of the East river system, Colorado, United States - U2c2 | ecosystem: Environmental > Terrestrial > Soil > Riparian zone | place: USA: East River...
AGGTGACGTCGTCTTCGATCGTCGAGACCGACAAGGACGAGCTGCCCAAGGAGAAGTTCGGCTGGGAGGAAGTGCGTTCGGCGGCGGTCATCGATCGGTACGACGAATACCTCGCGCCCTCGCTCTACACCCCGTCCAGCAGGCGCATGGCCCGCGTCGGCGAGGGCATCGCCAAGTACCACGACCCTCAGCAGGCCATCCTGGAGGCGGCGAACTGGGTGCACAATGAACTTTCCTACGTCCCGGGCACCACCGGCGTGCACTCGTCGGGCCTCGATGCGCTTCGTGAGGGCAAGGGCGTCTGCCAGGACTTCGCGCACTTGACGCTGATCTTGTTGCGCAGCATGGGAATTCCATCGCGCTACGTGTCGGGCTATCTGCACCCGAACGCCAAGGCCAAGGTCGGCGACACCATCGACGGGCAGAGTCACGCCTGGGTGCAGGCGTGGACGGGTGGCTGGTGGCACTACGACCCCACCAACGACAAAGAGATCAACGAGCAGTACATCAGCGTCGGCGTCGGCCGCGACTACTACGACGTGACGCCGTTGAAGGGCATCTACTCGGGGGAGGGGTCCACCGATCTCGACGTCGTCGTGGAGATCACACGCCTGGCTTGACGCCAACCCCCGGGTGCACCTCGATGCGGTGTAGGTCGTCACCGAGTTCGATCTGGCGACTGAACTCCGTCGCGGCGAGGGCGCGCCATTCGTCCTCCTGGCCGGGCGCGATGGCTGGCACGTAATGCGTGAGCACCAACGTGCCGACGCCTGCGCGGGCCGCGGTGGCGGCCGCCTCCTCCACCGACGAGTGATAGTCGAGGATGTCGCGGACCCGCTGGTTCGGGCTCAACGCCACGATGTCCTTGCGAATCACGGTGTGCACCAACGCCCCTGCTCCTGAGGCCAGCGCGTCGAGGGTCGCGCAAGGCACCCCGTCGCCAGCGAGCACCGCCGAAGCGCCGTCGTACTCGACGCGGAAGGCGATGGTCGGTTCGACCGGACGGTGGTCCGTCGGCGCGACTCGGATGCTCACCCCCGCAGACCCATTCCCCGTCGCTTCGCTCGCCTTGTCTGCCCAGACCGAACCCTCGGTGTGTTCGTGCACCTGGACGTCCGGTGGGGCGTTCAGGTCGGCGTGGTGGGCGATGCGGTAGCCGATGTCGGAACCGAACGCGACGAGGGTGGCGTCGACGACCGTCTTGGTGCCGGGTGGTCCGATGATCACCAACGGTTTTGGCGTCCCGAAGTTGGTGATCCAACTGCTGATGATGAGGTCTCCGAGATCAGCGATGTGATCGCTGTGCAGATGCGTCAGCAGCAGCGCCGTCAACCCGCTTGGCCCGACGCCGACCGCAGCCAAACGCTGGAGCACGCCACGCCCGCAGTCGACCAGGAAGATCTGTTCGCCAGCCCGCACCAACGTGGCAGGTCCGGCGCGGTCGGGGTCGGGGGCCGGACTTCCGGTGCCTAGCAGCGTGAGTTCGATCATGGCCCCAGATATACCGGCCCCAACCGGAATCCGTGGCCTTTGGCCGCTATTCGCGACCGGCCGACACCCACGACAGATCGTGGAATCGATTCCCCGACACGGCGGCACCCGCCGCGTCGAGCGTTGCCAGTTGCGCGTCCGTGAGCGCGACGTCCAACGAGTCCAGGTTCTCCTGGACGCGGGACGCGCGGCGGGTTCCGGGAATCGGCACCGACGCCACCCCGAGTTCGTCGGCGCGGTAGCGCAACCACGCCAGCGCGACCTGCGCGGCGGTGGCTTCGCGTTCGTCTGCGACGGCGCGGATCGCGTCGACCACGGCAAGGTTGGCCTCCAGCGCATCGTCGGCGAAGCGCGGCATGTTGCGACGGAAGTCGGACCCGTCGGTCAGGTCGGCCGCCGACCGGACGGTGCCCGTCAGGAATCCGCGGCCAAGCGGCGAGTACGGAACGAAGCCAACGCCGAGTTCGGCCGCGGCGGGCACCACGTTCTGCTCGACGTCGCGACTCCAGATCGACCACTCGCTCTGAACGGCGGCGATGGGGTGCACCGCCGCTGCGGCCCGCAACTCGTCGGCCGTCACCTCCGAGAGCCCAAGGTGACGGACCTTGCCCGCGGCCACCAGTTCGGCCATCGCCCCGACGGTTTCCTCGATGGGCACGGTCAGGTCCCGGCGGTGCATGTAATAGAGGTCGACGACGTCGGTCTTGAGGCGGTCCAGGCTTTCGTCGATGCACTGGCGGACGTAGGCGGCGTCGCCGCGGGAGACCAGCCCGGCGCCCGCGACCCGGCCGGCCGGGTTTCCGACGATGCCGAACTTCGTCGCCAGCGTCACCTCGTCGCGGCGGTCGGCCAGCAGACCCGCGATGAGCCGCTCGTTCGCGCCGCCACCGTAGATATTGGCGGTGTCGATGAACGTGACTCCCACGTCAATGCTGCGATGAAGAGTCGCCAGCGACTCGGCGTCGTCCACCTCGCCGTACACGGGAGTCAGTGCCATCGCCCCGAAGCCGATGGCGCTGACCGTCAAGTCATCGCCGAGTTGTACGGATTCCGTCATCAATTGCTCCCTTTGTCCGACCGGCGCCATGGCCACTATGAACCGTCGACGTAGGCGATCTGTTCCAAGGGCTTTCACCGGGCCGCGATTCGCCATACTCTAATGTGAGCCAGCTCACAACGGAGGCGCCCGGTGCGGATTGCAGACGTATTGAAGAACAAGGGTGCGGGCGTACTCACCGTCACGCCTGAGACCACGGTCAGTGACCTGCTAAGCGGCCTCGTCACCCGCAACGTCGGTGCGATGGTGGTGGTCGGTTCCGATGGACTGGTCGGCATCGTGTCGGAACGGGACGTCGTGCGAATGCTCCACGAACACGGCGCGGCCGCCCTCGGACGCCCCGTCGCGGACATCATGACCAGCCAGGTGGTCACGTGCTCGCCGGAGGACTCGGTCGACAGCCTCAGCGGACTGATGACGACGTATCGGGTGCGCCACGTGCCCGTGATGGACAACGGCCAACTGGCCGGCATCGTCAGCATCGGCGACGTCGTGAAGACCCGGATGGAGGCGTTGCAGGCCGAGCGCGAGGCGTTGGAGGCCTACATCACCCAGGGGTGAATAAACTGACCCCGTGACTATCCTCGAGGTCCGCGCCGCCGCCCGCGCCGACGTCGGGGAACTGTCGCGCACGCTGGGCAAGGCCTTCTTCGACGACCCGGTGATGATGTGGATGCTGCCGGACGCAGACCTGCGCAGGCGCAAACTGCACCACCTGTTCGCGTCCCTCACCCGGCACCATCACCTGTCCCGCGGCGGCGTCGAGGTCGCACCCAACGGTGACGGCATCGGCGCGGCGGCGCTGTGGGATCCGCCAGGGGAGTGGAAGCACACCCACGGTGAACAACTGCGGGCGATGCCCGGCCTGTTCTGGGCGTTCGGCAGGTCGTTGCGCAAGGGCCTGGTCGCCGAGGAACTGATGAAGAAGTCCCATCCCGAGGAGCCGCACTGGTATCTGGCGGTCATCGGCAGCGATCCGGACGTGCGAGGCAAGGGCTTCGGTCAGGCGTTGATGAGTTCGCGACTGGATCGCTGTGACGCGGAGTATGCGCCGGCCTACCTGGAGTCGAGCAATCCCGACAACGTGCCGTACTACGAGCGGTTCGGCTTCGAGGTCACCGGCGAGCTGAAGTTGCCCGACGGCGGGCCCAGCCTGATCCCGATGTGGCGCAACCCGCGCTAGGAATTTCCCCGCGCGAGCAGACGCAAAGTCCCCTCAATTCGGTGAAATGAGGGGACTTTGCGTCTGCTCGCGAAACGCGCTAACTCCAGGAGTATTCGGTGCGCAATCGCTTGGCGACGACCTCGAACGTCTCCCTGGCCAGCACCGCGCCTTCGCGCCGAATGCCCTCCTCGGGCACGTCGAGCACACGGTCGAGTCGCACCCAGCTCGTACGACCCTCGTAGTCCCAGTCACCGGCCCCGATGCCGACCCATGCGCCATCGCTCTCGTGGCGTTCCTGGCTGGACAGCATCAGACCGAGCAGGGTGCTGCGGTCACGCCCCACGACCAGCACCGGCCGATCCTTGCCGCGTGACGAGTCCTCCTCGTAGACCACCCACGTCCAGACGATCTCACCTGGATCTGCGCGGCCGTCGAGGTCCGGCGAATAGGCGACCCGGCGGGCCCGATGCGCGGTGGGGACGCTGTCCTTGGTAATCGGCCGACCTGCGGAGATCGCGGTTTGAGGCTCCGTCGTTGCTCCGGCCAGCATGGAAAGACCTGCATCGATGCCCAACTTGATGCCCTGATGAATGGTGCGGGGCACGTTCTCCGGCTTCTGCAGCTGGCGAATGAGCTTCGGCGCTTCCCTGAACACCAGCTGTTCCGCGAGCTGCTGAAACGTCTTCCACTGCGACGCCATGGTTTCGAGCATAGGCACGATTGTGTCGTCACGACGGTTGGTCGATACGCTGGTAGCGCTCGGAACACGGGTCGACACACGTCTGGGCCCCACCCCACCAGGAGATTCCCATCAGCAGCTTCGCCGACAAGACGTTCACTGCGCCGGCGCAGATTCGGAACTTCTGCATCATCGCGCATATCGATCACGGCAAGTCGACGCTGGCCGACCGGATGCTGGGGATCACCGGGGTCGTGGCTGACCGGGACATGCGGGCTCAGTACCTCGACCGGATGGACATCGAGCGCGAACGCGGCATCACCATCAAGGCGCAGAACGTGCGCCTGCCATGGGAGGTCAGTGGCGAAGAGTTCGTGCTCCACCTGATCGACACCCCCGGACACGTCGACTTCACCTATGAGGTGTCGCGCGCGCTGGAGGCCTGTGAGGGTGCCGTGCTGCTGGTCGACGCCGCCCAGGGCATCGAGGCGCAGACGCTGGCGAACCTGTACCTGGCACTGGATCGTGACCTGACCATCATTCCGGTGCTCAACAAGATCGACCTACCCGCCGCCGATCCGGACCGCTACGCCGGAGAAATCGCCCACATCATCGGATGCGAACCGGACGACGTGTTGCGCGTGTCGGGCAAGACCGGTGAGGGCGTCCGCGAGCTGCTAGACGAGGTGGTCCGGTTGATCCCCGCCCCGGTGGGTGAGGCCGACGCGCCCGCGCGGGCCATGATCTTCGACTCCGTGTACGACATCTACCGCGGCGTCGTGACCTACGTCCGCGTGGTGGACGGCAAGCTCAGCCCGCGCGAGAAGATCAAGATGATGTCGACGGGCACCACCCACGAGCTGCTCGAAGTCGGCATCGTCTCGCCCGACCCAAAACCCAGCGTGGGCCTCGGCGTCGGCGAGGTGGGCTACCTCATAACCGGCGTCAAGGACGTGCGGCAGTCGAAGGTCGGCGACACCATCACGACCGCGCGCAACGGCGCCACCAAGGCGCTGACCGGATACCGAGAACCGAGGCCGATGGTCTACTCCGGCCTGTATCCCGTCGACGGTTCGGACTACCCGAACCTTCGCGACGCTCTTGAGCGACTGCAGCTCAACGATGCGGCCCTGACGTGGGAGCCGGAAACGTCCGTGGCGCTGGGGTTTGGGTTCCGCTGCGGGTTCCTGGGCCTCCTGCACATGGAGATCACCCGGGAGCGGCTCGAGCGCGAGTTCGACCTCGACCTCATCTCGACGGCGCCGAACGTCGTGTACCGGGTGGTGAGGGACGACGGTACGGAACTCGTCGTGACGAACCCCTCGGACTGGCAGGAGGGCAAGGTTCGGGCCGTGTTCGAGCCCATCGTGAAGACGACGGTCATCGCGCCAAGCGAGTTCATCGGCACCATCATGGAGCTGTGTCAGTCGCGTCGCGGTGAGCTCGGCGGCATGGACTACCTGTCGCCGGAACGCGTCGAACTCCGCTACACGATGCCGTTGGGCGAGATCATCTTCGACTTCTTCGACTCGCTGAAGTCGCGCACCCGCGGGTACGCCAGCCTCGACTACGAGGAAGCGGGTGAGCAGGAGGCCGACCTGGTCAAGGTCGACATCCTGCTGCAGGGCGAGGCCGTCGACGCGTTCAGTGCCATCGTGCACAAGGACGCGGCCGCCGCCTACGGCAACAAGATGACCACCAAGCTCAAGGAACTCATCCCTCGCCAGCAGTTCGAGGTGCCCATCCAGGCTGCGATCGGGTCGAGAATCATTGCCCGCGAGAACATTCGGGCGATCCGCAAGGACGTGCTCAGCAAGTGTTATGGCGGTGACATCACCCGCAAGCGCAAACTTCTGGAGAAGCAGAAGGAAGGCAAGAAGCGGATGAAGACCATCGGCCGGGTCGAGGTGCCGCAGGAAGCCTTCGTCGCGGCATTGTCTTCCGACGCCGCCAGCGACAAACCGAAGAAGTAGCCCGTCCAAGCGCCTTTCGAACCAGCCTGATCGCAATTGTGCTGCGGTAGTTCAATGGACGTGGACAAGCGAATATCGGTTTCCTGCAAGGTGTTTCACCGCCCATACCCGTGTCGTTTCAACCGTGGCGTGAGTTGGTGCCGTGAGCCCGCCTGGATGAGCTCGCCCAACTCGACCAGAGTGGTCGATTGAATGGTCGAGCTCAAGACACCGGAGCCTTCATGTCCGTTACCGCGTCCGATGGTTTCTACACGCCGGCTCCCGACGACGTGCCCAGTCACACTCGATGGCCGTGGGTGATCGTCGCGGTGGGAGCGGCGGTGATCGTCGCGGGCGGAGTCATGTTCTCCGACGGCGCAGCCGGTTCACCGCAACACCGCACCGGGCCGACTCGGGTCGCGGGTTCGGAGTCCGTAGCAACGCCATGATCCGGTAGCCAGTCGTCCGCCGGCGTGGCCAGGCCGTTCGTATTCGTGTTCGGCACGGTCGCAGTGCTTTTGGTGGCCGGCCAGGTCGGTGTGATTGCAGGGAGCCTCGCCAAGTCCCTCGATCACGCGTACTCGGTGCCACGGCTTCGGTCGGCTGCTCAGCGCGGGTTCTTCTCGCCGGCCTCGACGGCGATGGTCAGCTTGTTCTCGGGGGGTGCCACCGGGCACGTCGCGAAGTCGGTGAACGAGCACGGCAGGTTCGACGCCCGATTGAAGTCGAGCGTCACCGCCCCGTCCGCGCCCGGAGCGGCAAGCGAAAGCGACCGTGCGCCAGGGTAGGTCGTGACGCCGCTGGTCGCGTCGGTGAACAGCACGTGCAACTCGCCGGTTGGGCGGCCGAACGCGACCAGTTGCAGTGCGGTGCCGGCCAATTCGAAGTCGATGACACCGACGGCCGTGTGGTGGTGCTCGAGCCCTTCGACGACGGCTCCCGTGGTGACGGTCCTTGCCGCCTCGTACGGTGTGAAGGAGCCGGTGACACGCCACCGCTCGCCCGGCGCGTAGGTGGGAATCCCGTGGTACCCCTTCAGGTGGGGAGACTTCGGGTCGTGTACCCGCAGCGCGACGGAGCCGGTTCGGCGGATCACCTCGATGCGGCGGTCCCCGTCGTCGACCAGCAGCCCTGGTGCGCCTTCGGCCGGTTCCAGCCGCTCTGTTCCAACGATCCCCTCGACGAAGGTCGCGTCGGCGTCCGCTCGCCACCGACCGGGAAGATCGGCGATGGTCTCGAAGTCTTCGGTGAGCCAGTACAAACCCGTGATGCTCACCCAGCCGAGCGGATCCCCGTAGTAGCGCTCGCGGTCGCCGTGCCACTCGCTCCACGCGGCTTCGAACGTTTCTTCTGCGGTATCTGCGGTGGTTGTCATGATCACTCAATTCCTTCCGAATCAACCCGTGGCGCTGGTATCGGTCTGGTCGCTGTGCCGTCGAGTCAGCGGTTCACGAAGGCCGAGGTGGCCGCGCAGCGTCGTCGACGTGTACTCAGTCCGGTATACGCCGCGGTCCTGGAGTTCGGGCACCAACCAGTCGACGATCTCGTCGAGGCCGCCGGGCACGAGGTACGGCGAGATGTTGAAGCCGTCGGTGGCTCCTGCGCGCACCCAGCGCGCGAGCTCGTCGGCGACCTGCCCCGGCGTCCCCACGAACCCCGAGCGCAGTGACGTCTCGATCGCGACCTCGCGCAGCGACAGGTTCTTGGCTTCGGCCAGCGCGCGCCATTCCGTGGCGATCGCGATCGGATCCTTGCCGTCCCTGGCCGCGCCGCGAGTCACGGAGATCGGCGCGGGCACCGGATCGTCCTCCGGGAGTGGACCGTCCGGGTCGCGGTCGGAGAGGTCGCGCCCCCACACCTGGCCGACGAGGGATAACGCGGTCTGCCCGGTGTACTGGCCGTCGAGCACCCAGCGCCGTTTGTCCTCCACTTCCGACGCCTGCTCCGCCAGCACGATCTGAGTCCCCGGCAGGATCTTGATGTCGTCGGCGGGCCTACCCGCCGCGACCAGCCGCGCGCGGATGTCGTTCGCGAACGCCAGTGCGTCGTCGAAGTGCGTGCCGTGGCGGGAGAAGATGACGTCGGCGTTGGCTGCCGCGAAGTCGCGGCCCGTCGAGGAATCCCCGGCCTGGAAGATGACCGGATGCCCCTGGCCGCTGCGCGGTAGCGTCGCGTCGAGTGCGATGTCGAACTGCGACGTCGAAAGCTCAAGGTGCCGAACGGCATTGGGTTCGGCCCAGGCCGCACTGTCGACCGATGTCGCGATGGCATCATCGGCCCACGCGTCCCAGATCGCGCGGGCCGCGCGAATGAACTGCCCGGCCCGCTCGTAACGCAGGGCGTGATCGAGATACCCGCCGCGTCTGAAGTTCTCGCCGGTCCACGCGTTGTCGGTGGTCACCGCGTTCCACCCGGCCCGGCCGCCGGAGAGCACGTCCAAGCCAGCCAGTCGCCGGGCCAGGTCTGCGGGCTCGTTGTAGGTGGTGTTCTGTGTGGCCACCAGTCCGATGTGCTCGGTGATGCCTGCCAGCGCCGCCAATTGTGCGATGGCGTCGGGGCGCCCGGCGATGTCGAGGTCGAGGATCTTGCCGTCCTGTTCCCGAAGTCGCAGCCCCTCACCGAGGAAGAACGCGTCGAAGAACCCACGCTCGGCGGTCGTGACCATGCGACGGAAGGTCTCGAAGTCGATCTGAGATCCGCTGGCCGGGTCGGACCAGATCGTCGTGTGGTTGACGCCTTGGAAGAAGACGCCGAAGTGCACCTGGGCGCCCGGGCGTGCCGTATCGGAAGTACTCATCAGATCCTCGCGTAGCGGTTAGCGGGTCGACTGAGGCCGAGGTTGCTCCGCAGTGACGATCCGGGTACCGGTCGATGCGCCACGCCGGACTTGAAGAGGGCCGGGAGGACGTAGCGGGCGAGCACGGGCAGGTCCTCGTCGATCACCGTGGGAAACAGCCGCGCTCCGTCGGTGTGGCTCGCGAGCTCGCTCAGCAGTTCCACGAATCCGCTTGGTGTGCCAGTGTATTGGAGTCGGCGACTGGCGGCGGCGGGCTTGTGACCGTTGAGCGCGGCGAGGCGGTCCGCGGCGGAGGCCTGCGGAGTATCGAGCGTGACGTCGATCTCGACGAAGGTCAGGCCGCGGCTGCGGCGCGCTGTCTCGACCGCCGCGTCACGGTCCGGCTCGGTGACCAGCACGACATCGACTTGCTCACGATCGGCCTTGGTACCAAACACCACCAATTGGCCCTGCGGCGGTCTTGGCACGATGGCCGGCCCCTTCACCGTGAACGACTCACCCTCGAAGTCGACGTAGTGCAGCTTGTCCCGGTCCAGGAATCGGCCGGTCGCGTAGTCGCGAACTACGGCGTCGTCCTCCCACGAATCCCACAGGTCGCGCACCACGGTGATGGAATCCCGCTGCTCGCCGTCCATGTCGGTCTGCTCGGTGAGAGCCGGCCTGCCCCAAGCCTTTGCGGCCGCCGGGTCGACGACGCGGATAGCGATCCAGCCGCCGCGACCGCGAGCGGAGTAGTCCAGCGTCGCCAACTGCGACGATGTGTGGAACGGTTCTGCGTAGGTGGTCTCGACGACCGGAACCAGGCCGATGGTGGACGTCGTCGCGGCGACGAACGACGCCCGGTTGACCGCATCGACGCGACCCATCAGGCCGCCACGTGGCGGCAGGATCGAATCGTCGAAAGTCGCCAGCGTGAAGCCCGCGTTCTCGGCCGCACGCACCTTCTGCGTCAACGTGCGTCCGCTCAACGACTCACTGGGCGGATGGTTGGCCCGTCGCCATGCCGCCGGATGACTACCCTCGCCGTCCAATTCGATGCCCAGCGCGAAAACACTCATAGCACAACCTCTTTACGACTCGACTGGGCGGCCAACGGTCTGCTTGGGATCCGCTCACGAAGCACGGGGGCGACGTCGGACTGGAACAATTCGAGGCTACGACGCTTCTGACCGATCGTCACACCGTCCGCCTCGGCGCTGAGGTGGATCACCTCGTGACCGAGCTGTTCGTGGTATCGCCCTACCTTGTCGATCACCTGCGCCGGGCTGCCGATCAGCGCCGAACTACGGTCCACGAAGTCCTCGATCGATTCGAACACCACGGGAAGCCCGGCGCGGCGTTGGAACGCCAGGCGTGTCTCGAAGGCGAGTCGGTACTCGGCGATTGCCTGCTGCGACGTCGGGGCGACGTGGAACCCGGCGGTGCCCGCGCCGACCATGGCGTCCTCGGGTTGGTGTCCATAGAACTCCCACTGCTGCCGATAGTGACGCACCAGGTCGGCGTAGGGCTCGATGGGGTAGGTCACGTTGGCGGAGAAGATCGGGTCGCCGTAGTAGGCGGCGAGGTCGACGGAGTCCTCACTGGTCGCGCTGCCGTGCCAGATCCGGATCTTCTTCTGTAGCGGCCGGGGGAGGGCCTTGGCGTTGAGGAGGGACGGGCGGAAGCGTCCAGACCACGTCACCTCGTCGCTCTCCCACAGCGCGCGAAACAGTTCGTAGCCTTCACGATTGCGGTCCCACTGGTCGTCGGTGGTCACATGGAACAATTCGGCCTGGGCCGCACCGTTGCCCTTGCCGATGATGAGCTCAAGCCGACCACCGGACAGATTGTCGAGCGTCGAATAGTCCTCGAACGCCCGGACCGGATCGAGCAAGCTCAACGTCGTTACGGCCGTGAACAATCCGATGGTCGACGTCCTCGCCGCGATGTTGCTCAGCACCACCGGCGGAGAGGACGAGATGAACGGATCCTCGTGCCGCTCGCCCACGGCGAACCCGTCGAAACCCAGTTCCTCGGCGAGCACCGCAGCGTCGACCACCTCGTGAAGCCGATCGGCGGGACTCTTCTTCTCACCAGTCACTGGATCTGGATGATGGGTGATCAGCGTCAACAGCAGGAACTTCATACCGGCACCTCAACGGTGGCCGCGTCGGTGCTCGTGGTCACGTCTTGCATCCTCCATCAGGCCCGGCGGGAAACCGCAGGCGCTCGGCGACGTGCCGGGTGCTGCGACCTCGACGTACCAAAGTGTCTCGGCCGGCCGCGACGGCTCCCGTCGACGAGACGAACCCCGTGGCCTCCCAATTCATTCCCATCAATCACCCTCTCCACGCTGGCGTGGTTCGGTGGTCAGCCGGGCCTTCCTTTTACTCACTCGGATTCGAATCATGGCCGCCCGGAAGTGGCCGATGGCCGACGACACGGCCTCCTAAACCACGGCACAGCAGGCAGGGCCGATCGATCGGCGTCGGTACATTCGGTTCGGTCGTGGGTGTCAGCGTTGTGCCGCCAGCCGAGTGCAGTCGACGGCGGGTGATCACGCTTCAAATTCGAGACCACATCCAGCCACGGAAGGGGATGTCAGCTGTTGTGGGTTGAGTGGTCGATAGTTGTCGGTGGTGTGTTGTAGGAACGGAAGTATGAATCTGCTGGCGTGGGCTGAGCGCAGCGATGTCGCGCGGGTTGCTGCGTGTCGCTGGTTTCGCGCTGGGGTGTTGCCGGTGCCGGCGCGGGGGGTGGGACGGTTGATTTTGGTGGACGACTCCGCGGACGTCGTCGTCGA
>Ga0193717_1002037_pt1 | contig 11922 bp, 7 predicted proteins | sample U2c2metaG_FD_145900 | JGI IMG/M metagenome (GOLD analysis project Ga0193717, IMG submission 145900) | Soil microbial communities from a riparian zone of the East river system, Colorado, United States - U2c2 | ecosystem: Environmental > Terrestrial > Soil > Riparian zone | place: USA: East River...
TAATTTGTCCCATGAACAACGTGAACAGATTGGCAGGAAGCTAGACGAGTTCGGCGATCCCCGTCCCGGCGTAAGACTGCTCTTAGACGGGTTGCCGGACATCGCTTGGGTGGATATTCCAGCAGGTAGAGTCAGCATTGACGGCGTCATGCGACCGTTCGACGTGGAGGCTTTTCAAATTGCCAAATATCCCGTTACGAATATGCAATTCAAAGCGTTCGTGGAGGCGACAGACGGGTACAAAAACAAGGAATGGTGGAAGGGCATTGAGAGATTCGAGACATCACCAAAGCCGAGCTGGGAAGATGATAACTGCCCGCGAGAAACCGTGTCGTGGTACGAGGCGGTGGCGTTTTGCCGTTGGTTGAGCGGGCGTCTAAGTTTGAAAATTCGCTTGCCCACCGAGTGGGCGTGGCAGCAGGCGGCAACCGGCGGTGATGCCAAACGTGAATATCCTTGGGGGGATGGTTGGGACTCAGGTTGGGACTCCGCGCGCTGCAACAGTGACGAAAGCGGTCTACGTCGCACCACCGCGGTGGGCGTCTACCCGAACGGGGCAACGCAACAAGGAGTGCTGGACATGGCTGGTAATGTCTGGGAGTGGTGCCTCAACAAGCATGAACAAGCAGACAACGAAGAGGCGCTGCGCATCGATGATTCTAATGCTCAGCGTGTGATCCGGGGCGGTTCCTGGTACAGCACTCCGGGGACCCTGCGATCATCGTACCGGAACAGGAACACCGCCGGCAACTGCACCTACGGCATTGGTTTTCGTCTAGCCCAGGACTTAACTTAACCCTTTGTACTTTGTCCTTTTACCCTTTTCCGATGTCCGAATTTTTTGGTGGGTAAATTTTCGGTGGGTGAGCATCAGTCTTTCGTGCCCAACTCGAAGGCGATGGGTTGCACCTTCCTCCGACGACGAACCGGGAGTTTCGCGACGACTAGAACGGGTAGAGGTTCGCCAACCGTCATCGGCGTTTCATATCGTCCGGAACTCGTATTAACCGCATTCAATTAATCTAGTGTCCTGACCCAGAAGTTGGACGAATAAGTTAATTACGCCTTAGCCGTCATACCGGCGGAAGCCGGTATGCAGATGCCTTTTAATTCCTGGATTCCGGGTCGCGCTAGCTATCGCCAGCTTGTCCGGAATGACGATTGAATTATGTTGCGAATCTCTGGGACAGGACCCTAATCTAGTCGTTCACTCATTGGATGACTTCGCGCCACAATGCGCCCCAATGGAACGCGAGCATCTATTGCCTGATACGAAAGAGAAACGATATATTCTGCAAAAATCAGTTCTGGCTTTAAGGAGACACTTACATGGCAAAGACATCATCCATGATCGGCGCTAACGTGGGGCGGGTGGAGGGCACGGAGAAGGTTAACGGTTCCGCCGTATACGGCGCCGACGTGCACTTTGCCGATACTCTATGGGGCAAAATCTTGCGCAGCCCTTACCCGCATGCGCACATCAAAAATATCGACACGTTGAAGGCGTGGAAAGTACCGGGTGTGAAAGCGATCGTCACGGGCAAGGACGAGCCGAATCACTTTCAAGGTAAAAGCATCCGCGACATTCCGGTTTTATGCTGGGACAAAGTGAGATTCATCGGCGACAAAGTCGCGGCGGTGGCGGCGGAGAGCCGCGACGCGGCGGAAGAGGCGGTCGATTTGATCGAAGTCGAATATGAAGAGTTGCCGGCGGTCTTCGACGTGCTCGAAGCGATGCAGCCGGGCGCGCCGGTGCTGCACGACAACGCGCCGGGCTATGAGGGCGCGCCGGCCGACATCATGGCTCCGGCCGGCGGCAACGTGCTGAACAAACTTACCTTTGGCAAAGGCGATATCGAGAAAGGCTTCGCCGAGGCCGATCTGGTTTTGGAACATACTTTTCGCATGCCGATCCATCATCAAGGCTATCTCGAACCGCAATCGTTTCTGGTGAAAATCGAAGATGATGGCACGGTCAACGCCTGGGCGTCGACCAAGGGGCCCTTCGGCTCACGCGGGCAGTTCGCCAAGGCCGTCGGCATTCCCGCCAGTCAGATCCGCTTGCAGGCGGTCCACGTCGGCGCCGATTTCGGCGGCAAGAGCGGCGCGGGCGAGCTGCCGATTTGTTATTTCCTGGCCAAGCAAGCCAAGCGGCCGGTGAAAATTCTGCTAACGCATACAGAAGAATTGACCGCGATGAATCCCGATCACTACACGGTCGTGAAAGTAAAGACCGGGGTCAAGCGCGATGGCCGGATCACCGCGCGTTACTTGCAGGCGATCCACGGCACGGGAGCGTATGCGGGCATGAAACCGGGACGCGCCAGCATCGGCGGCGCCGGTTCGGCGACGCCTTATCGCATCGACAACAGTTATATGGAAGCGCTGCAAGTCTACACCAACACGGTGCCGTGCGGTTTCTGGCGCGCGCCGGGGGCGATCCAGGCCGCGTTCGCGTCTGAATCGCACATGGATCTGCTCGCCGAGGCATTAAAAATGGATCCGGCGAAGTTTCGCATGATGAATCTGGTCGGCGAAGGCGAGATAAACTCATTGGGAAAATCTTGGATCGGCGTGAAGGCGAAGGAGACATTGCAAGCGGCGCTCCACGCCGCGGCTTGGAAATCCCCAAAAAGGGCCAACGTCGGCCGCGGCGTGGCGATGTACGAGCGCGGCACCGGCGCGGGCAAAGTCTGGGTCAATCTCACCGCCGAGCTCGACGGCACGCTTACGGTTTTTACGGTGGGCTTGCAGACGGTGTTGTGTCAGACCGTCGCGGCGGAGATGGAAGTGCCCTATGAAAACGTTCGCTGCCGCATCGGCAACACGGCCGACGTATCGTACAGCGTCGACGTCGGTTTCGGCGGCAGCCGCTCGACCAACATCAACAGCGCAGCGGCGTTTCAAGCCAGCGCCGAGCTGCGTAAAAAGCTCAGTGCGGGGGCGGCGGCATTGTTCGGCTGCGCCGAAGATCAAGTGGCTTACAAGGCGGGAAAATTTTCCGCCAATGGCGGCAAGCCGAAGCCGCTCACCTTGGCTGATGTCGTAAAGGCCAACGAAGCGCCGATTACGGTCAGCGTCGAAACCGAAGTGCCGCGCAAGGGATCGTCGACGTCGTTCATTGCTCAAGTGGCAGAGGTCGAAGTCGACCCGGAAACCGGCCGAGTGAAGCTCAATAAATTCGTCACCGCTCACGATGTCGGCACGATCATCAATCCGCTCGGGCACCAGGGACAAATCGACGGCGAAGCGATCATGGCAATCGGGTCGAGCTTGATGGAGGAGCTGACCGAAGATCAAGGTAAAATAACCACGACCAATCTCGGCGAATACAAGATTCCCAACATCTGCGATATTCCAAAGCTCACAACGATTCTGGTCAAAGGCAATAATGGCCCGGGGCCGTATGAGGCCAAGGGTATCGGCGAACATGCCAACGTTACTCCGCCGGCGGCGATCGCCAATGCGGTTCACGACGCCTGCGGCGTGCGCCTGTTCGACGTTCCTCTGACGGCGGAGAAAGTTTACCAAGCGTTAAGAGAGGCAACAGGCAACAGGCACTAGGCAATAGGGAAGAATCCGCGAAGCGCGAGTAAGGCAATCAAATAACAGGAGTCTAATATGAGCGAGGGACGTTCCAATTGGCGAGTTCTGTTAAATCTGAACGCGGTTTTGTTAGCGCTGCTGGTGGCGGACTGGGCGCAAGCGCAGGACAAGATCAAAATCGCCTACAGCTCCACCGACACGCTCAATCAGATCTGGACCATCACGCAGGATGCCGGCTTCTTCAAAAAGAACGGGTTGGACGTGGAGTTGGTTTATATCGGCAGCACGACCGTCGCCGCCACCGCGATTGTGGCGCAGGATATTCAGGTGGGCAATGTGGCCGGGAGCGGTGTCGCCAACGTAGCAATCCGCGGCGCCGACATGGTGAGCGTCGGCTGCACGATCAACGTCCTGGCCTATGAACTGGTGGTGCTGGACAGCGTCAAGTCCGCCGAGGACTTGAAGGGCAAGTCGATCGGCATCAGCCGCTTTGGCAGTGTCTCGGACGTGGCGGCGCGGGAATTATTAAAAGGACTGGGTTTGCGGCCCATGGAAGACGTGAAGATCTTGCAAGTGGGCGGCGCGTCGGAACGCGCCGCGGGCTTCAGTCGCGGTGTCATCGCGGGATTCCCCTCACCGCCGGGCAATGTTTATCTCATTCCGGGTGGCTTGCCGCACCGCATTCTAGCGAACATGTCCGATCTCAAAAAGCCCTATCCGCTGCCGTTCATTTGCGCGGTGACGACGAAAAGCTACCTGGCGAAAAACCGCTCGGTGGTGCGGCGAGTGATGATGGCGCTGATCGAAGCGTCGAATTATTTCAAGACCAACAAAGAGGGCGCGCTGAAGATCGTCGCCAAATATCAGCGCGGCGCCAACAAAGCCTATCTGGACAGCTCCTACGACTCCACCGTGAAAATTTTGGAACGCGTCCCGTACACGACTCGCGAAGGGATGAAGATTCAGCTCGACGACGCATTAAAACAAGCGCCCGGGAGTAAAGTCACGGTAGATAACCTGATCGACGACAGCATCGTGCGCGAGCTGGAGAAGGAGGGATTTATCGATCGGATTTACGGAAGGCAATAGGCACTAGGCATTAGGCAATAGTAAGAAGAGATCGTAACGCTGGCACCATGGTTAATAGCCACAAAGATCTGCTCGTTTGGCAGCGGTCCATGGATTTGGTTGAGACGGTATACCGAATAACGGCGAAATTACCTGCGAGCGAACAGTTTGGTTTGATTGCTCAAATGCGGCGGTCGGCGGTCTCGGTACCTTCGAATCTCTCCGAAGGATACGGCCGTCAAGCGACTGGAGAATATAGGCATCATCTTTCCTTTAGTCGTGGCTCGTTGCTAGAATTAGAAACACAGTTACTCTTATGTCGAAGACTTAACTACGTCCAAAAGGATGATGCCGACGCGGTCCTGAACGAAATCGCGGAGATCAGCAAAATGTTTGGTTCACTGATCTCGAAACTGTCCTAACTATTGCCTATTGCCAATGCCTATTGCCTAGAAGGAGTTTCAAATGATCGATCTCTATTATTGGACGACGCCGAACGGCCACAAGATTACGATTTTTTTGGAAGAAACCGGCATTCCTTACAACATCAAGCCGGTGAATATCGGCAAGGGCGATCAGTTCGAGCCGGAGTTTTTGAAGATATCGCCGAACAATCGCATCCCGGCCATCGTCGACACTGAACCGGTTGATGGCGGTGGGCCGCTGAGCATTTTCGAGTCGGGGGCGATTTTAGAGTATCTCGCCGACAAGAGCGGCAAGTTTCTGCCGCGCGATGTGCGCGGGCGCGCTGACGTGATGCAATGGCTGTTCTGGCAGATGGGCGGGCTCGGGCCGATGCTCGGCCAGAATCATCATTTTCGCGGCTATTCCGCTGAGAAAATTGCTTACGCGATCGAGCGATATACCAAGGAGACCGAGCGGCTTTACGGCGTGCTCGACGAACGGCTGGAGGATCGCGAGTTTGTCGCCAGGGATTATTCGATCGCCGACATGGCGTGCTATCCGTGGATCGTTTTGCACGAGCGTCAGGGACAGGACTTAAATGATTTTCCCCATCTGAAGCGTTGGTTTGAAAAGATTCAGCAACGGCCGGCGGTGCAGCGCGCGTACGAACTCGCCAAAAGCATCAATGTCGGTTCCGCTGGTATGACCGAAGAAGGCAAGAAGATCCTCTTTGGTCAGGGGCGACGGCAGAGGAGTCAAGAGAAGTAACGAGTGCTGAGGACTGAGTGCTGAGTAAAGAAGAGCCAGAACGAGATTGTTCTAAGGTGTGCAAATCGTTCAAACAGTTCAAAACGGTTGGAATACTCCAAGCGTTTTTGACGCGGCTTTGTTTAGTCGGTTTGATTCTAACGGCGGCTGATGGTCGTGCTGCTGAGCCACCGACAAAATTCCTACTCGCTTATGGCGCCATCGGCGGTAACGCCATGCCGCTGTGGATTGCCAAAGAGCAGGGGATCTTTCGCAGGTACAATCTCGATCCGCAGCTGATCTACATCATTGCCGGGCGGGCGATGCAGTCGATGATCGCCGGAGATATTCAGTTCGGCTTGCTCGGCGCCTCCCATGTGACCAACGCGGTCACCGCGGGCGGCGATATGACGATGCTGCTCGGCATGGAAGACAAACTGAACTATTTTCTGAATGTGCGTCCGGGCATCAAGAGCGCTGAAGATTTGAAAGGCAAGAAAGTTGGCATCGGCACACCGTCCGGCTCGCTTGCGATGGCCACCTATGTTGGCCTGGACCAGCTGGGTCTGGTGCCGCGGCGCGACCGCATCGCGCTCTTGAATACCGGCAGCACGCCGGAGCGCATGAGCTCGCTATTCGCCGGCGGTATAGACGCGGCATTTTTCAATCCGGAAGTGGAGCAGGTGGTGCTCCAGCAGGGTTTTCCAATGCTGTTCGATCTTGGCAAGGCCAAAGTGCCGTACCAGGCATCGGGTTTGGTGACCTCGCGTAAATATATGCGCAGCAATCCGCTGATCGTGGAAAATCTCGCCAAGGCGGTGATCGAGGGCGCCGCCTTCGTGCAAAATCCGGCGAATAAAAAGACCGTGGTCGACAGCATCGCGCGCAATTTGCGGCTCGATCGGCCTGACCGCTTGGAGAGCGCCTATCGCGCGATCGCCGATACCGTTCCACGCAAACCCTGCCCGAATTTGGCGGGCATCGCTTCGGTGTTAAAATTGATGACGCAACACGGCATCAATCCCAAAGCCGCCGAGCTCAAGCCGGAAGACATCGCCGATATGAGTCTGTGCAAGAAATTGGATGACACAGGATTTTTCAACCGTGTCCACCAATAGCCGGCGAGCGAAACGCACAAATCATTGGCCACTCATCTGCGCCATTGCGGGCTTGCTCGTCGGCGCCCACGGCGTCGCGCTCGACGAATTTGCCGGCGCTCAAGAACGAAAAAAGATTGTCGTTGCTTACGTCGCCGCTAGCGAGCAGATGATCATCCCGGCACTCGCTCAGCAAACCGGGATTTTCCATAAGCATGGTCTTGATGCCCAAGTGGTGCTCGTGAGCGGTAGCCCGCGTAATGTTCAGTCGCTGATCGCCGGCAATTTCGATTTTACGATGGCGGGAGCGACACCGTTGGTGCGATCCCGTATAAACGGCGCAGACCCGGCGATCCTGGCGGCGATCGCGAACTACTCGACGCAACAGATTATCGTCGCGCCGCAGGCGAGAATACCCAAACTCGACGACCTGCGAGGAAAGATCGTCGGCGTGACCCAGTATGGTTCCGAGGGAGACACCTTCCTGCGCATCGCGCTCAAAAGCGCCGGCCTGCGGCCTGATCTGGACGTGACGATATTTCAAACCGGTGGCGGGGCGAACACGGTGCAGGCATTGGCAGCGGGAAAGATCCACGCGGGAGCGACGGGCGGCAGCAATGCCCTCCAGGCCAAGCGGATGGGCGCGTTGGAGATCGCATCGGGTGAAGATATGAAGGTCTTAGCGCCCGCCGGAACGCTGGCGACGACGCGGCGTAAAATCGCCCGTGACCGGCAGGAAGTGATGAGCTTCATGCGCGCGTTTGTCGAAGGCATTCATTTTTTCAAAACCAATCGCGAAACATCGATCCGCGTCATGCAAAAATTCATGGGGGGATTGCCCATCGAAATCGTCAGTCCGCTCTACAACGAAACCAGAAACAGGTTGCCGGCGTTGCCCATGCCGATGAAAGAAGCGCTCCAATCCGTCCTGGACCGCGAAAACGATCCAAAGGCCAGAGCGCTGCAACCCGCCGATATCGCCGACCTCAGTTTCTTGCAGGAGATCGAGAAGAGCGGCTTCTTGACGCAACTTTACAAGTCGAGCGGCAGATAAACGACAAATAGAGGACGACGGCTAATACCCGCATCAACCCCCATCGTTTAGCCGTCCGGATAAAACCGGGTCGCTTGATGGTTATCGCCGCAAAACCCACGGTATTATAAGGTTTCACCTGTTTCGAGATCTCGCACTTTCGGAAGTGGGGTCGGACAGAATTTGAAGGAATTTCTCAGACAAAACACCATTTTTCCCTTCCGTTTCCGCTTTTCCCTACAGGGTGAAATCTTGTTTTTTCAAGTGGCTTCGCCATCAGACATAGCGGTACGAGAGTTGCTTAGTGGCTCGATAGACTTTGTTCAGCCAGAATATCGGCTACGAGCTCGACACTAACTGCTGTGGAAGGGGTGAACTATGTCGGAAAATGCGTTCAATTCAAGCCGTGACTTTGACGATGACCGGTTTTCCAAGGAGGAGACTCACCGTCTATTCGGCCAACCGGACGTGTTATGCGTTCAGGAATACTTACATGTTTATCAGGGGAGAGCAGCGGATACCCCCGAACGGCGGTTGATGGCCGCAGTACTACGCGATGGCATTGACTGTTTTATACGTGATTGTTTCGCCCCGAATCGGCACCGAAAAAGAAGTTATCGCGAAGCCGAAGAATGGTTCTTTAGCGGAGACGATCGCGATGTCTTTAGCCTCGATAACGTGTGCGGCATTCTCAATATCGATCCGGGCTATATTCGACGAACGCTGCAGCGCTACAAAGAGCAAAATGCCCCGGGCGCTAAACCCCAATTAGTCGGCTCGTTGTCCGACGCACAGGCAATGGAGTTGCCACTGGCTTCCTGAGCCGATCTGCCTTATCGCACTCTTCTGTTTGCGACGTCGGTTCGATGGAGGATATTGTCCGGCTATCCCAACGCCCGCATTGACCGGTTCAGGGCAGCGCCAAGGAACTTGGTCCGAATAATCTCATCCCGCCGAAGATCCTTTCGTTGGCTTAACCCGCTGATCACGATCCGGGCAGCCGATTGCTGAAAGATTGGTCAAGCGCTGGTTCGCTATGCGTTATTTATGATAACTATGAATCGATTTTGCGTGGCATACACGTTGCGTGGGGTCGCCGTGGATGGGGTATTCTGTTGGATCCTGCTGAATCGTGTACGGACGACGGATGAATCTCGATTCTTACGATACCGCGAATTTCTATGATGAGATGTTTCTGCCCGATGGGTCGCCCCGTTTTGGCGCTCGCCTGCTTAAAGAAAAAATCGAATCACTACCGGAAGGGGAACTCTTGCAGCGCCAAGCGGCGGCCGAGCGGTTGCTGCTGCAGAGCGGTATAACATTCAATGTGTACGGCAATAGCGCCGAGACGGAAAAAATTTTCCCCTTCGATGTCATTCCGCGAATCGTCGAGGCGGCGGAGTGGGATTGGATCGAAAAAGGCCTCAAACAGCGGGTTTGCGCGCTCAATCTTTTCGTCGATGACATTTACCACGAACAAAAAATCGTCAAGCAAAACGTCATCCCGGACTTTCTGATCCGCTCGGCGCAGTCGTTTCGCGAGGCTTGCATTGGGCTCAACCCGCCCCAGGGTATCTGGTGCCACATCACCGGAACGGATCTGGTGCGCGATCACGACGGCCAGATCTACGTTCTTGAAGACAATCTGCGCTGCCCATCGGGTGTCTCGTACGTGCTGGAAAACCGCCGGATCATGAAGCGAACTTTTCCGGCGGTATTCGAGCAGTCGCAGGTACGGCCGGTGGATGAATACCCGAGCCGCTTGCTCGATATGCTGCGATCGCTTTTTCCGGGCGCTTTGGAATCACCGAAAGTTGCCGTATTAACCCCGGGGATTTATAACTCCGCTTATTTCGAACACACGTTTCTGGCGCAGCAGATGGGCATCGAGCTGGTCGAAGGGCGCGATCTTGTCGTCACCAACGGCCAACTGATGATGCGCACGACCAAGGGGCTCGAACGGGTCGACGTGCTTTACCGACGCATTGACGACGATTTTATCGATCCCCAGGCGTTTCGACCGGATTCGCTTTTGGGCGTGCCCGGTTTAATGGAGGTTTACAAAAAGGGCCGGCTCGCTCTAGCCAATGCCCCGGGCACGGGTATCGCCGACGATAAATCGGTGTACGCCTATGTGCCGAAAATGATCGAGTACTATCTCGGCGAACAGATCATCATCCCCAATGTCCCGACTTATATTTGCGCCGAAGAAAAGGAGCGCCAGTATGTGCTCGACAATATTGAACAGCTGGTGGTGAAGGCGGTGAACGAATCGGGTGGTTACGGCATGCTCGTCGGGCCGCATTCGAGCGCCGAGGAGCGCGAGATTTTTAGAAGCAAAATCGTTCAAACGCCGCGCAACTATATCGCCCAACCGACCTTGGCGTTATCGCGGGTGCCGGTCATCGTCGATGGCCGGGTCGCCGGCCGCCACGTCGACTTGCGCCCGTACATTCTCTACGGCAAAGAAATCTATGTTCTTCCCGGCGGGCTCACGCGGGTGGCGCTGCGCGAGGGTTCATTGGTGGTCAATTCGTCCCAGGGCGGCGGCAGCAAAGACACCTGGGTGCTGTCGCGCAATTGATCTTATGCTCAGTCGAGTCGCCAATTCGATTTACTGGTTGAGCCGTTACACCGAGCGGGCGGAAAACGTCGCCCGGTTTATCGAGGTGAACTTGCAGATGATTCTCGATCTGCCATCGGGTTCGCACGAGCAATGGGCGCCGCTGGTGATCATTACCGGCGACGACGGCGCCTTCGCCAAACGCTACCCGAGCGCCGGCCGCGAGAACGTCATCCAGTTTCTCAGCTTCGACATCGAAAATCCCAACTCGATCCTGTCCTGCTTGCGGGCGGCGCGCGAGAATGCGCGCACGGTGCGCGAGGCGATTTCTTCGGAAATGTGGGAGCAGATCAATTCCTGGTTTCTGACGGTCAATGCGGCGGCGTCGGACCGCCGGATCAAAGAGCAGCCCTACGGATTTTTCAGCGATGTCAAAAAAGCCAGCCAGCTGTTCGACGGCATTACCGATGCCACCATGCTGCACGGCGAAGGCTGGCACTTCTACCAAATGGGTCGCCTGTTGGAACGGGCGGACAAGACTTCCCGTCTGCTTGACGTAAAATATTATATTCTGCTGCCGTCGGCTGCCGATGTCGGGACGACGCTGGACGACATTCAATGGGCAGCGGTGCTGCGCTCGGCCAGCGCGTTTGAAATGTATCGCAAGCGACACGGTCATATCGCGCCGGACCACGTGGTCGATTTCCTTTTGCTCGACGACGAGTTTCCGCGTTCGGTGGATTTTTGCTTGAGCGGAACCAACACTTCGCTGCACGCGATCTCTGGCACGCCTATTGGTACTTTTCGCAATGCCGCGGAGCAGCACCTCGGCCATTTGCGCGCCGAACTTGCTTATGCGGACGTGCAGCAGATCATCGCCAGGGGCTTGCACGAGTTCCTCGACGGCTTGCAGAGCAAGCTCAATCGCGTGGATCACACTATTTTCGAGACGTTCTTTGCGTTGCGCCCGATCGGCGTCACATGAAGCGAGCGTTAAGGGGACAGGGGAATGGACCTGGAACATGTTTCGAGCTGATGGCAGGACCGTTTACGGCCGGGAGGTGAACGAGCTGCCGGATCAGTGGATCGACGGCGCTTTTGCCGAGCTTGCGTATTAAGCCTGTAGACGGAGAAAAACGGCTTTACCGATGTATTTCGAAATTACTCACAGAACCACTTATACATACAATCGGCCGGTCTTCCTCGAAGCGCATTGTTTGCGTTTGCGGCCGCGCTGCGACGGCCAGCAGAATCTAACGTATTTCGACTCAAAGGTCGTGCCGGCGCCGTTGGGCTCATCGGACGGTATCGATCTCGACGGCAATGTCATCGCGAATATTTGGTTCGAAGGTTTGACGGAGAGGTTAGTCGTTGAAAGCCGCGCCAAAGTTTTTACCCGGTACCGCAACCCATTTCATTACCTTCTCGGCGAACGGGCCGATCGGTTGCCGATCAGTTACCTC
>Ga0193717_1002038_pt1 | contig 11918 bp, 16 predicted proteins | sample U2c2metaG_FD_145900 | JGI IMG/M metagenome (GOLD analysis project Ga0193717, IMG submission 145900) | Soil microbial communities from a riparian zone of the East river system, Colorado, United States - U2c2 | ecosystem: Environmental > Terrestrial > Soil > Riparian zone | place: USA: East River...
TGCCCACTGCACGACCCGGTCGTGATCGGCCAGGTCGTGGGCCTGTGGACGGCCGATCCGGACCTGCACTACGTGAGCAACATCGTGATCCGCCGCTACCCGCGCGGCCTCGACGCCGAGCTGGTCCGCCGCGACGTGCTCGCCGAGCAGCACGTCAAGGCCACCGGCGGCCACCGCGAGCACGTCACCTCGAACATCTACACGCAGCCGGACGTCTACCGCTGCGGCGGCGTCGTGCCCGGCGTGGACAACTCCGACCTGCGCGTGACGCTCGACACCGAACAGGACGCCGCGCTGCTCGACGCGGTCGTCGCCGAGTTGGGCGACGCCGTGCCGCGCTGGTACGACGTGGTGGCCGTGCTGCGCTCGCGCCCCGACCTGGTGGCGCTGGTCGCCGAGGTCGAGCAGAACCCCATGCCGCGCGCATGACCACACTCGTGGTGCGAGCCGACGCCACCCCGGCGATCGGCGTCGGTCACCTGTCCCGTTGCGTCGCGCTCGCCGAGGCCGCGCGTGCCAGAGGTTGGGACGCCGCCCTGTGCGGCGACGTCACCGCTGGTCGGTGGCTCCTCGGCGACCTGCCGGTGGTGCCCGACCTGAGCACCGCCGACGTCGTGGTCGTCGACCACTACGCGCTTGGCGCGCTGTCGCTCGACGTGCCGGTGGTGTCCTTCGAGGACGGCCCGTTCGGCCGCCGCCGTGCCGACGTCGTGGTGGACGCCAACCTGGCGTCGTCGGACCGGCCGGACGACGGTTCGCCGCTGGTCCTGCGTGGGCCGGCGTACGCGCCGCTGCGTGCCGAGGTCCGTGCCGCGCGGGCCGGCCGGCGGGCAGGTGCGACGCCGCCGAACGTCGTCGTGGTCATGGGTGGCGGCGCGGTCGCCGAGCCGGTGGCCGCCGCCATGACCGCGTTACGGGACACCGGCGTGCCGTTGTCCGTGCGGGCCCTCACCTCGGCGGACGTGTCCGCGCCGGACGCGGCGGCCGGGCAGCGGTTCGTCGTCACCGGGCCGACCACCGGCCTGCCCGCGCTCTTCGCCGAGGCCGACCTGGTGGTCAGCGCGGCGGGCGTGACGCTGCTGGAGCTGTGCTGTGTCGGGGTGCCGACCGCGCTGGTGCGGTTGAGCGACAACCAGTCCGCCGGCTACCGCGCCGCCGTCGAGCGTGGCCTGGTGGTGGGCATGAACACCGACCCACGGGAACATGTTCCGGAACTGCGGGGGTTACTACTGGACCCGGTTCGGCGCGACACGTTGGCCGCCGTGGCGAGGGCCGCCGTCGATGGTCGCGGCGCCGACCGTGTCCTCGACGCGCTCGGTCTCGACCCGACCGTCCGGCCCGCGACCGACGCCGACGCCGAGCTGTTGTTGTCCTGGCGCAACGACCCGCAGACGCGGGCGTCGTCACGCACCACGGACGTCATCGCGCTGCCCGAGCACCTGGCCTGGCTGCGCGGGGTACTGACTGATCCCGACCGACGGCTGTTCGTCGCCGAACACAGCGGCCGACCGGTGGGCACCGTGCGGTTCGACCGGACGGGCGAGGACTGGGAGGTCAACATCACGGTCGCGCCGGAAGCTCGTGGTCGGGGTCTCGCGGTGCCGGTACTGCTGGCGGCCGAACGCGCGGTCGATGTCGGCGTGATCCACGCCCACGTTCTACGCGGAAACGGTGCCTCACGGAACCTGTTCCGCCGCGCCGGCTACCGCTCGGACGGGCCGGACTGGTTCGTGAAGCCCTGAAGCGTGCGTAAGAACGCCCTGGCCGCATCCGTGCTGAAGAGCAGCGTCCGCCGCTCGGCGTCCTTCGTGTCGCGATAGCCGACCTCGCTGGTGGTCCACCCGGTCTCGACGCACGCGGAGGTGTCAGCACTGCGGGTTGACTTGCGCCAGTTGTCGATCACTCGAGTTCCTTTCGCAGCTTCGAGATGAACGCTCGGGACTGCTTCGGATCCAGCGACAGGTGACGAAGGTGGTTCATCGCCCTGTCGTAATCCTCAATGGCTTCTGGCTTGTCATAGTAGTAGGCCGCCCGCCGGGTCTCCTCGTACGCGACTCGCCAGTCGTCGTCGAACCGGAGCATGAAGAACGCGCCCTTGTGCGCAGGGTGCATGCCGACCTCGTGCGGGACGACCTGCAGGTTGACGTTGGGGCGAGCGGACATGTTCAGCAGGTGGTCGAACTGGGCCGCCATGAGCTTCTGGCTGCCGATCGGGCGGCGCAACGCCCGCTCCTCGACGACGCACCACAGCTCGGCGGGGTTCGCTTCGCGAGTGACCGCCTCCTGGCGCCGCATCCGGACCCGGATGTGCTCGTCGATGGGCACGCCGGAGGCGTTGAAGGAGTAGTAGGCGATGAGCTCCCTGGCGTACGCCTCGGTCTGCAACAGGCCGGTGATCAGCATCGGCTCGAAGATCTCGATGAGGGTCGCGAACGACTCCAGGCCGAGGAACAACTCGAAGTCGTTGATCGACGACATGGCATCGATCTCGTGCTGGGTCGCGCGCGGATCCGGTTTGCGCTTCGCGGCGGCGAGCAGGTCGAACATCACCTGCGTCCGGTCGGGCCGGTCGAAGAAGCCCAGGATGATTTCCAGTGCGGGCCGCGACGGCAGGTTCTTCCCACTGACGAAGTGGGTGAACCCGACCCGGGACAGGCCGAGGCGCTCGCCCACCTGCGCGTGGGTCTTGCCGGCCTGTGCGCACAGCCGCTCCAACTCGTAGCGCAGCACTCGCCGCGCTACCTTGGGACCGAAGGTCACCTGCATGTCGTTCCTCCTGTTTTCGCTGGTAGACGCTCTGTTCGCAATGTTGACGCCTGTGTACAACGGGTTGCGGAACGGGTTCCGTAGTGACACAGTTTCGCACGGAACACGTTCCGAACGGCACTCAGGAGGAGATCACCATTTACGGAAACATGACGGTCGGCACGTGGGTCATGGTCCGCGACGGCTGCCCGATCTCGGTGGAGGTCGTCGGCGACGAGATCCACTTCCTGTTCGGCGAGACCCCGCGTGAGGGCACCGAGTTCGTCATCGAGATCGATCCGCTGCGCGAGTTCGTACGACTGGCCACCGACGCCGTCCGCGAGAGCGACGCACTGGCGGAAGCCCAGTACGGCAAAGAGGACCTGTAGCCACCCCGAAGATCCCTCGCTGGAGTGAGTGGACTCGGTACTCCGTGGGATCCGGCGCGATCGCGACTTCGGCACGCTCAGCCGTATGGGGAGCACCACGATCGTCGAGCTCGACGAAGACCTGCGCCGCCGACTGTCCCAAGTGGAGGAACGGCTCCGCGCGGTGCTGGACGAGCCGGCCGCCGTGCACGCGACACACCTGATCGACGCGGGCGGCAAGCGGTTCCGGCCGCTATTGGCACTGCTCGGCGCGCAGTTCGGTGAGCCGGACTCGCCCAAGGTGGTCGACGCGGCGGTGATCGCCGAGCTGGTGCACGTCGGCACGTTGCATCACGACGACGTGATGGACGAGGCCGCGGTCCGGCACGGGGTCGCGACCGCGAACGCCTTGTGGGGCAACAACCTCGCGGTCCTGCTCGGTGACCTGATGCTCGCCCGTGCGGCGGAGCTTGGTGCCGATCTCGGGCTGGACTCGTTGCGGCTGCAGGCAACCACGCTCGCGCGGCTGGTCCGCGGGCAGCTCCTCGAAGCCGTGCGCGCGCCGAGGGGCGGCGACCCGATGGCGCACTGCCTCGCGGTGATGGCCGACAAGTCCGCGTCGCTCATCGCGATGGCCGTGCAGCTCGGCGCGCAGGTCTCCGGCGCGGACGAACAGACGTGCGCGGCGCTGGCCCGCTACGGCGAGTACCTCGGCATCGCGTTCCAGATCGCCGACGACGTGCTCGACATCTGCGCGCCCGGCACCGACTCCGGCAAGACGCCGGGCACCGACCTTCGTGAGGGGGTGGTGACCGTGCCCGTGCTGCACGCGCTCGCCGCCGGCGGCCCGCTGGCCGACCGGCTGCGCGTGATCCTGGTTACGGGCGCGGTCACCGACTCGGCGCTGCACGCCGAGGCGCTCGACCTCCTGCGCCGCTCGACCGGTCCGGCGCTGGCCCGCGCGGATGCCCGCTGTTATGGGGAAAGAGCCCGCGCGGAGCTGGCCGCGCTGCCGCCGCTGCGTGCGCGCGCGGTGCTCGAGGGGCTGTGCGACGTCGTGCGCGACCGGTCGGTCTGAGCTTCCTCACATCCTCGGCCGTCGGTCCCACATGCGACGATTCCGCCATGCCGGCACGGTTCAAGGATCTTGTCATCGACGCGGTCGACCAGCACGGGCTCGCCGACTGGTGGTGCACCGCCATGGGTTACGTGCGTCGTGACGAGCTGGATCCGCCGGCGGACGGCTGGGTGCGGCCGCACGAGTGGCCGGTGCCGATCGCCGACCCGAAGGGCGCCGGCCCGCTGATCTGGGTCGTCCCGGTGCCGGAGCGGAAGACGACCCTGAAGAACCGTTTGCACCTCGACGTGTACGGCGACCCGGCCGAGCTGGTCGGGCTCGGCGCGACGATTGTGCGGCGCCGCGACGACGACATCGAATGGGATGTCCTTGCCGACCCGGAAGGCAACGAGTTCTGCGTGTTCACGCCCCGATGACGCCGCTCGAGTGCGGCATCGTGGCGGCCGCCGGCCTGGTCGCCGGCGGCATGAACTCCGTCGTCGGGTCCGGGACGCTGGTGAGCTTCCCGGTGCTGCTCGCCATGGGCTACCCGCCCGTGGTGGCCAACGTCTCCAACGGCCTCGGGCTGGTGCCCGGTTCGGTCGGCGGCGCCATCGGCTACCGGCGGGAGCTGAAGGGGCAGGGCCGTCGGCTGCTGCGGTTCGGCATCGTGACGGTGTTCGGCGCGGTGACCGGCGCGTTGCTGCTGCTCGTGCTGTCGCCGGAGGCGTTCGAGCGGGTCGTCCCGATCCTCATCGTCATGGCGCTCGTGCTGGTGGTCCTGCAACCGCTGATCTCCCGCAAGCTGGCCGAACGCAACCAGGACCGGCACCCGCACGGCGGCGTCCCGCTGCTGGTGGGGATCTTCTGCACGGCCGTCTACGGCGGCTACTTCGGCGCGTCGCAGGGCGTGATCCTGCTGGCGCTCATGGGCATCTTCATGGACGAGGGGCTGCAACGCCTCAACGGCATCAAGAACGTCTTCACCGCACTCGCGAACCTGGTGTCCGGCCTGATGTTCGTGTTCATCGCGGACATCGACTGGCTGGTCGTCGGGCTACTTGCCGCCGGTTCGATCATCGGTGGGCTGTTCGGGGGACGCCTCGGCCGAAGGCTGCGACCAGCGTGGTTACGTGCTGCGATCGTCGTTGTCGGAATTGTCGCAATCGTTCAGTTGATAGTCCGATGACTACTCCATTCGCATGGTTTCGTTGACCCATGTTCATCTAGACGTGATTGGGTATCGGAATGTCTGCTGCCACCCGCACGGAACCTGTCCAGTTGGCTGACGGCCGCGCGCTACGCATGACCTTCGCCGAACCGCAGGGGGTCATCAGAGGTGGGTTGGTCGTCCTGCACGAGGAACGCGGGATCACCGAGACCATGCGGGCACTGATCAGCGGGCTCGCGGCGGAGGGCTGGCTGACGATCGCGCCGCACATCTACCACGGCGACTCGACCGAGATGGACGACGAGTCGGCGCGGGACCGGATCAGCGCGCTGTCCGGCGACTCCGTGCTCGCCGACACCGACATCGCGTTCGGCTGGCTCGCGCAACACGGCATCGACGCAGACCGGATCGGCGTGGTCGGCTTCGAGCTTGGCGGCGCGGTGTCGCTGGTCGTCGCGGCCAGCCGCAACATCGGCGCGGCCGTTTCGGTCGCCGGTGGCGGCATCCTGCAGCCGGTCTCGCCGGGGCTGCCCGCGCTGGTCGACGTGGCTTCCGAGCTGCGTTGTCCGTGGCTGGGCCTGTTCGGCGACAAGGTCGCGGACGAGGTCGCGCTGCTGCGGGAGGCGGCGAAGCTCTCGGAGACGGCGAACGACGTCGTGCTCTACCCGGCCGCCGACCACCGCTTCGACATCTACCCGGACAACGCCGTCGAGGCGTGGCAGCGGGTCCTCAACTGGTTCGACGCGCACCTGCGCTGATAGAACTTGCCCGGTGCCCGCCACCAGCCTGTCCCACCAGGAGTTCGACTTCCTCTGGGAGCACCTCGGCTTCACCGAACGCCCGTACCCGCTCGACGTGCGGTCCTTCGGGTACACCATGGACGAGCGTGCCGAGCTGCGTGCGCAGGCCCGGGACTCGTTGCGGGCCAAGGGACTGCACGACGGCCGTGAGGTCGACCCCCGGCTGGAGGAGCAGCTTTCCCTGCTTGGCCGGCACACGGTCAGCGTCGACGGTCAGCTATCGGTCGGTGAGTACCTCAAGGTCCTCGCCGCCGGCCACGGCCGGTTCGGCGTGCTTGCCGCGCAGACCGACGACGAGGTTCGGCTCGCGCAGGTGCGGGACGCGCGGCTCGTGCCCGCGGTGTGCGCGCTGCTGCCTGACGAGAAGCCCGGCCCCGGCGGCACCGCGCGGCTGCCGAAGCCGGTGTTCGACGAGGCCGTCGACGAGTTCGGGCGCGGCGGGTACGCCGGCATGGAACGCGCGCTGATCTCGGGTGGTGTCACCGGCCGCGACCTGCGCACGGTCATCACGCTGGTCGAGTCCGGCCGGCACGGCGGCGGCCAGCTCGCCGCGAACACCGTCGACCAGGTCGGCCGCCGCACGCGGACCGCCGTGCTGAACTGGTTCGACACCGAGGCAGGCCGCTACCTCGTGCTGAGCGAGGTCAGCAGGGACCGGGTCGAGTGGCTGACCATCACCCCCGGCGACTCGGCCCGCATCGAACAGTCGCTGACGGACCTGATGACGCGAGAGACGCGATGACGACCTTCGTGCTCGTCCCCGGCGCCTGGCACGGCGGCTGTCTGGTCAACGGCGCCGCCGACGCGGTGCCGGAGCGGGTCCGGGCGCTCGTCTACCTCGACGCGTTCGTGCCGGAGGACGGCGACTCGTGCTGGTCCATGGCCAACGACGAGGAACGCGAGTGGTACGTAAGCGGTGCCGTACGGAACGGGTTCCTTGTGGACCCGCTGTCGTTCCTCGACGGGCGCGCGGGCGAAGGCCGACCCGACGTTCGTCGTGCACGAGTGGGACACGGGCACAACGTGATGCGGAACGGGCCCGATCAGGTCTACGACCTCATCGTCGAACTCTGACCTGCGGCGCCGGTCCGGTAGGTACTGTGACAACTCGTTCCGACTCGTCAGACGGGGGTGAGCCAGATGACGGTGCCACGACCGACCGCGTTCCCGGCCGACGCCGCGGGTGCGCTGGCGCCGGTCGCCGGCAATGTCGACGAGGCGAAGCGGCAGGCGCTCGCCGGCATGCTGCGCATCGACGTCGACGTGGCCAAGGTGCTGCTGCGTCAGCTCGCGGAGCTGCGGCTGCGGGCCGCCGACCTGGTCCGCGACTGCGCCGACCTGGACACGCCACTGCGCTTCGGTGACAACTGGGTCGGCCAGATCATGTCGCGGCGGCTGCGCACGGTGGCGGTGGGCCAGCACGGCGGCGTCACGCCCGTGCTCACCACGTTCCACCAGGTGCTCGAGGACCTGGAGGCGACCGTCCGGTTCGCCGCCGGGCTCTACGAGACCACCGACCTGGAGACGGCCGACAACCTGATGCGTGCGCTCGGCACGTTCGGCGTTCGGGAGGCGTTGTGAAAGAGGAGAAGTGCCTGCCGCCGACGTGGCCGCGGCCGCCCCGCCCGCCGGTGCCCGAGCCGGCGCCGGACTCGCTCGACGAGTCGGTGGACTGGCTGACCTACACGCACCCCGAGCTGTACTCGATGGTCCACAGTGGACTCGACCTGACCGGCGCGATGGCCGTGTCGGCGAAGTGGGCGCTGCTCGCGGCGACCACCGAGGCGTGGGAGGGCGACGCGGCGGACCTCGCGCGGGGCAGCGTGTCCGCGTTGGCCGACTGGTCCACCGGCACGGGCACCGGCGCCACCGAGGTGTCCGGCTGCATCACCATCCAGGTCGACAACGCCACCGACGCGCGCAACGGCATGCCGAAGCCGCCGTACCCGGTGCAGCCGACGCACGAGCCGCAGCCGTCGCAGGTGACGGCGTTCACCAGCGGCGACTTCGTGACCGCGACCCCGCTGGTCGCCGATCCGAACACCTACTCCGACCGGGAGCGGGCACTGCACCAGCAGGCCGCGCGCACGATGGCGCAGTTCCAGGCCAGCTCACGGGATGTGTACGGGACCGTGCCGCGGTTCGCGCCGCCGGACCTGACGAGGATGCCGTTCTCGACTCCGGAACCTGTTCCCACGCCGACACCGACCCCCACGCCAACCCCCACCCCGCCACAGCAGGCGCCACCGGCGCCGGGTCCGACCGGCGGGTTCGGCGGGCCCGCGCCCGCGGGTCCGAACCCAGGAACGCAGGTCCCTGGTGCGCCGTTCCCTTCGGAACATGTTCCGCTCGGACCGGGTGGCGGTGTGAACAGTGGCGAGACGGCACCTCGACCCGCGGCGGCCGCGGCGGCTGCCGGCGCACCAGGACGGCCCGCCGGCGCGCCGGGCACGGGCGGTATGCCGATGGGTGGCGGCGGCGCGCGGGGTGGCAGCGAGGACGTCGAACGCAAGAGCAAGTACTCGAAGCAGGACGAGGACATCTGGGGCGCGACCGACCAGCGGGTGATGCCGCCGGTGATCGGCGAGGTCAACCGCCGTGCGTGACCCCGCCTCCGGTTGGGTCCAGCTCAGCGCGGTCGAGTTCTCCCTGCTGTGGGCGGCACTCGGACTCGGCGAGACGCCCGCGGTGCTGGACCTGGTGCACGTCGGTCGCACCCCGGCCCGGCGCGCGGAGCTGGTCGAGGAGGCCTCCGGCGCGCTCGCCGCACGCGACCTCGGCACGGTGGCCGCGCCCGCACGGGATGTCGCCGCGATGGTGCGTTCCCTCTGTAACGCGAGCGAGTCGCTCGACCTGCGGGTCTACGGCTTCGGCGCGCCGCTGTTCGCGTACGCGGCGGCCGGCCGGGGCGGCGCCGCGATCGCCGCCCGCGTCGACGACGAGGTGCGGCTCGGCGCGGTGCGCGCCAGCACGCTCGCCGCGTCGCTGCTCGGCTCGCTCAGCCCGGTCCCGGCGGCGACCGCGCGACCGGCGAACGTGCGGGTCGCGGACTACGCGGCGGCGTGCGCGGCCGGCGCGGCCGACGGCATCTCCGGGTTCACGCGCGTCCTGCGGGACGCCGGGGTGCGCATGCAGGAGGCCGGCACGCTCGCGCACGCGTTGGTCACCCGTTCCGGCGGCGGCCAGCTCGGCGCGACCGGCCGGGTCCGCACGCACTCGTCGGTCAACTGGCTGGACACGCCGGACGGCCGATATGCCTTGCGCCGCAACGGCGAATGGATAACCATCACGTCCGCCGACATCCCGCGCCTGACGTCCATGGCCGAGGAGATGCTGGCCGACGTTCGGTGACGGGGGAGGAATCGGAATGGCAGCGGCAGGCCGTCGCGCGCCGTCGGGCATGGTGATCGGGTCGGTCATCGCGTTGGTCTTCGGCACGGTGTTCGTCGAGGTCAACAGCGGCGGACTGCCCGGAAGCCGGCCGATGATCGTGCGGATCGCGGGCGTCGTGGTGGCGGTCGGACTGCTGCTCGCGGTCCTGCGCGCGGCGCGGGGCGGCGCGGACGGTGCGGTGCCCGGCGGTGGTTTCGCCGACCGCCAGTACTGGAACATCGTCGCCGGCGAGGGCCTTGCGTTGTTCGGCGGCCTCGTTGTGATCAATGCCGTACTTGGCAAGCCGGAGTTCGCGGTGCCGTGGATCGCGCTGGTCGTCGGCGTGCACTTCATCGTGCTCGGGCGGGCGTGGCGCCTCGAGCTGTTCATGTGGCTCGGCGTCGTGCAGACGGTGCTCGGCGTGGCCGGGTTCGTGCTGGCCGCCACGGGCGCGTCGACGACGACGGTCGAGGTGGTGGCCGGTGTGCTGTCCGGCGTCGCGCTGTACGCGACCGTCGCGGCCGCTGTGTTCCTGGTGCGGCCGGCTACCGTCCGAAGCTGACGACCTTCTCGATGAACTGGTCCGGGTCCTCGTTGATCGCCAGGTGTGCCTGACCCGTCAGCGGCACGATCTCGGCATCCGGCAACTGTGCCGCGATCGCCTCGGCGGCCGGCCGGAAGTACGCGGGGCTCTCGGTGCCGAGCAGCAGCCGCACCGGCACGGTGATCGCGGACAGCCGAGCGGAGATGTCGAATACCTCGACGTGCTCGATCTCGCGCACGATCGTCGGCGCCGCCGCCAGCCGGGCCTGCCAGACCGCGGTGCCACGCATCGTGTCGATCTGCTCGTCGGTCAGGTGCAGCGCGCCGCGGAAGAACGTGTTGAGGATCCGCTCCGGCTCCCGGCTGGCCGCCGCGTCGCGCAGCGCGGCGATCAGCTCCGGCCCCGCGACGTCGTGTCCCGGGGTCGCGGCGGGCGGCTCGTACAGCACCATGCGGCCGATCGCGTCGGTGCGCAACGCGGCCTCGAGGGAACACAGCGCGCCGTAGGAGTGGCCCACAAGGAACACGTTCCGTCCGGCTGCTGTTACGACCGCAACGACGTCCTCGCCCTCGCGGGCGATGTCGTAGTCGGGGCCGTCGGTGCTCAGGCCGCGCCCGCGGCGGTCCATCGCGTGGACCGTGTAGTGCTCGGCGAGCCGGGACACGACCGGCGCCCAGCGGGTGCGGTCGGCGGTGCCGCCGTGCACCAGGACCATCGGCGGGCCTTCCCCGGCGGTGTCGAAACCGATGACCGTGCCGTCCCGCGAGGTGACTGTGCCCACGGCGGAAATGCTACGTCGCCCCGGGCTTGGTGTGTTCCGCTGTGACCAGGATCAGGAGCCCGAGGAGTGCGACGGTCAGGTTGGCGAACAGAACATGTTCCGGCAGGAACTTCGGGAAGACGACGCGGTTCAACACGTTGAGGAACGCGAGAACGGGCTGGACGGCCAGGTGGTCGATGGTGCCACTGACCCCCATGACCAGCAGGACGAACCCGATCGACTCGACGACTTTGCGCATGTCAGCGACGCTAGGGCGGGGCGCGGGCCACCCGGATCGAGCACCGGTACCGCGTCGCGCCGACGAAAGTATCGACCTGCGGCGACCTAGGTATCGAACGGCGGCCGGACGTGCGTCCGGTCGGTAGGTTCGGCAGTCATGACGACACGGCGCACCACCCGCGACTGGTTCGTGGACATCGCGCTGTTCGTGTTCGCCGCGTTCTTCGGGCTGGTGCTGGCCGGTGTCCGGGTGGCGTCGCACGAACTGCCGGAGCCGGCGTGGCTGTTCGACGTCGACCAGGTGATCGGCGTGCTGGGGTGTCTCGCGCTGTGGCTGCGGCGGCGCTGGCCGGTGGGGCTCGCGGTGGCGCTGCTCGCCGCGTCGACGGTGTCCGAGGTGGTCGGCGGCGCCGCGATGATCGCGTTGTTCACGGTCACGGTGTATCGGCCGCCGCGCGTCACGGCCGCCCTGTTCGTGCTCGGCATGGCGGCCTCGGTCGGCTTCCTGCTGTTGCGGCCGGAGGAGGACGTCTATGTCGTGCTGCTGCTCGGGCTCGCGGTGCAGGGCGCGATCGTCGGGTGGGGGTTCGTGGTCCGGCACCGCCGGGAGCTGATGGTGTCGCTGCGGGAGCGGGCGGTGCGGGCGGAGGCCGAGGCGGAGCTGCGGGCCGAGCGTGCGCAGTCGCAGGCGCGCGAGTCGATCGCGCGGGAGATGCACGACGTGCTCGGGCACCGGTTGTCACTGCTGAGCGTGCATGCCGGCGCGTTGGAGTACCGGCCGGACGCGCCGCCCGCCGATGTCGCGCGGGCCGCGTCGGTGATCCGGGAGAGCGCGCACCAGGCGTTGCAGGACCTGCGGGA
>Ga0193717_1002039_pt1 | contig 11914 bp, 9 predicted proteins | sample U2c2metaG_FD_145900 | JGI IMG/M metagenome (GOLD analysis project Ga0193717, IMG submission 145900) | Soil microbial communities from a riparian zone of the East river system, Colorado, United States - U2c2 | ecosystem: Environmental > Terrestrial > Soil > Riparian zone | place: USA: East River...
AGGATCATGACGCGCTCGACATTGTTGCGGAGCTGGCGAACGTTTCCGGGCCAGACATGGGACTGCAGTACCGCCATGGCGTCCTGTCCGATTTGGCGCTTCGGCAAACCGGTCGAGACCGATATCTGGTCCATGAAATAATCGATCAGTTCCGGAATATCCTCGCGGCGTTCCGACAGCGGCGGTACCCGGATCGGTACCACCGAGAGACGATGGTAGAGGTCCTCGCGGAAGCGGCCTTCGGCGATCTCCTCCTCCAGATTGCGCGCGGTGGAGGAAACGATGCGCACGTCGACATTGACCTTGGTGGTACCGCCGGAGCGTTGGAATGTCTGATCGACCAGCACCCGCAGGATCTTGTTCTGGGTTTCGCGCGGCATGTCACCGATTTCATCGATGAACAGCGTGCCGCCATGGGCCTCTTCCAGCGCGCCCGCCTTGCGCTGCTGTTCGCCGTTGGACTGCTCGATGCCGAACAGCTCGACCTCCATACGCTCCGGCGTGATCGCCGCGGCGTTGATGACGACAAAGGGGCCCTCGGCGCGGCTGGAGGCATTGTGCAGCGTACGCGCGGCCAGTTCCTTGCCGGCGCCGGACGGGCCGACGATCAGGATGCGGCTATTGGCCTTGGCGGCGCGATCGATGGTCTGGCGCAGCTGGTTCATGCAGGCAGAACGCCCGGTCAGTACGCTGGCCGCCGGCGCGAGCTGCTTGAGTTCCTTCACCTCGCGCTTGAGCCGCGAGGTCTCCAGCGCCCGCGTCGCCACCAGAATGAGCCGGTCGGACTTGAACGGCTTTTCGATGAAGTCGTAGGCGCCGCGCTTGATCGCCGCCACCGCGGTTTCGATATTGCCGTGGCCTGAGATCATCACGACCGGCACTTCGGCGTGATCCCGCTTGATCTGCTCCAGGAGCTGCAGCCCGTCGAGCTTGCTGCCCTGCAGCCAGATGTCGAGAAACACCAGATGCGGGCGGCGATTGGTGATTTCGGCCAGCGCGGAATCGCTGTCGCGCGCGGTCCGGGTAGAGAACCCCTCGTCATCGAGGATGCCTGCGACCAGATCTCGGATATCTGCTTCGTCGTCGACAATGAGAATGTCATTCGCCATGGATCACGCCTGTGTTGTCATTCGCCTGTCGCGGCTTCGATTTTTGTTTCGTTATTGGTCGTATTAGCCGGCTCAATGGTTCCGGATTCCGCCGCTTTTGTTTCAGTGGCCGGCTCTTTGGTTGTTGCGTCGGGCGGTTCTTTTACCTCGGCTTTGGCAGCCTCCTTGGCGGCATGGCCCGAGACCGCGAATCGCAACCGCATCCAGGCGCCGCGTTGACCGGGCCGGAAGTCGGATGCGTCCTTGAGTTCGATTCGGCCGCCATGGTCCTCCAGAACGCGACCGACAATGGCGAGACCAAGGCCGGTGCCCTTCTCGCGCGTCGTGACATAGGGTTCGAGCAAACGGGCACGGCTGACCTTGGGCAGGCCAATACCGTTGTCGATCACGTCGATCAGAATGTCCTCGTTTTCGCGCGCAGCGATGACATCAATACGGCCCTTGCCCAGTTCTTCCGCAGGCACCGCTTCGATCGCCTCGGTCGCGTTCTTGATGATGTTGGTCAGGGCCTGCGAAATCAGCCGCCGGTCGAACTGCGCCCGCATCGGGTCCTGCTTGATTTCGGCTTTGATATCGATGTCGGGATGTCCCACCCGCATCAGGAACACCGCCTGCCGCACGGTGTCGGCCACGTCCTCGCCTTCCATGACCGGCTTCGGCATCCGCGCAAAGCGGGAGAACTCATCGACCATCCGCCTGATATCGTCGACCTGGCGCACGATGGTATCGGTGCATTGCTCAAAGATGGCTTTGTCTTCGGTAATGGCCTTGCCGAACTTGCGGCGAATACGCTCGGCCGAAAGCTGGATCGGTGTCAGCGGGTTCTTGATTTCGTGGGCGATGCGGCGCGCCACGTCGCCCCAGGCGGAGGTCCGCTGCGCCGAGACCAGTTCGGTGATGTCATCGAGCGTGATGATAAAGCTGTCGCGCGCCTGGCTGGTCGGCTCGGCGCTGACGCGAACCGAAAGATTGCGCTCATGCCCTTCGCGGTTGATCGTGACCTGGCCCTGAACCAGCCGCTGGGTGCCCTCGCGCGCCGACTTCATCATGTCGTCGAGTTCGGGCAACACGTCCGACAGTGGATGGTCCAGCGTCTCGGATTCGGCGTGACCGATCAGCTTTTCGGCCGAACGGTTCATGATGCCGACGCTGCCGGAGGCATCGACGCCGATGATGCCGGCGCTGGCCGATGACAGCACCGCCTCGATGAAGCGGCGGCGGCTGTCGATCAGGTCACTGGCGCTGACCAACTCGTCGCGCTGGGTGCGCAACTCCTGCGTCATCTTGTTGAAGGTCTCGCCGAGCTGGGCCAGATCGCCTTCCGATTTGTGCACGGGCACCTGGATGTTGAGATTGCCGGTCGAGACCATACTGGCGGCACTCATCAACCGCTTGATCGGCGCCACCAGCCAATTGGAGAAATTCAAGCCGATCAGCACCGAGGCCATCAGGATGGTCAGTGCGATGACTGCGAAAATCAGCGCGAAGTTCACCTGCAAGCCAAGCCGGCGCGATTCCATCTCGCCATATTCGGCGACGCTGACCTCGGTCTGCCTGAGTTGCGACACCACCCGTGGATCGAGCAAACGCGCCACGTAGAGGAAAGTATTATCGAAGGCCCGCAGCCGGATCACCGCCGCGACGTAGTTTTCGGGGAACACCGAGATTTCCGGTTCGGCCTCCGTGACTTTGCCGAGGAAATCGGCGGGCGGCGGCGGGAAGTTCAGATGAACGTTGGTTTGCGCCTTCTCCAGCGGATTGGCATCCTTGTCGATCAGCATCGCGACCGGCAGATCACGCGAGGCCGCGCTGGCCGTCAGCAATTCGCGGAAGGTGCCGCGATCCTGATCGTAGAGCGGCCGGGCATGGGCGATATCGTTGGCCATCCCCAGAATGTCGCCCCGGATAAGCTGCGCGTGTTCATTGGTATAGGCCCGCGCGATGCTCAGCGAGTTCTGGATGACCTCTTTTGTCGGCCCTGAAAACAGCCGGTCCAGCGCACGATCGATGGTCAGGTTGGCGAAGATCGCCACCAGCACGGCCGGCAACAGCGCAATGACCGAAAACAACCCGACGATCTGGAAATGCAGCCGCGCCGCCGCCCGGCCGCGACGGCGGGCCTGCAGCATCTGCCAGATCTCGCGAATGATAATACCGATCAGCACCAGGATGGTGGCGCCGTTGATCAGCATGAAGGTAGCGGCGACGTCGCGGGTCGGCTCGATCCGGGTCAGACCGGTCAGCACCACAAAGGTCAGGAAAGCCGATAGCAGCGCCAGGCCGACGGCAAACGGCGCCAGCCACCTCCGCAAGGGACCCCTCTTGGATTCGGCAAACGACGGATCGAACGATGGGGCCGAGGAGTCTGCGCTGGTCATTCCGGCAAAGGGGTCGTTGAAGCCCGCCCATCCGCCGGCGCGATTGCCCGGCGGCAGACTGATGCATTCATATCACAATGTTGCCAAATTGCGACAATTCCGCGGCGCAACTCACCGCGAAAACGCGCCGTCCCCAGCGGCTTTGCGTCTCATCGCGCGAGGCGCGCGACCGCGCTAGCCCCCGCTCCGGTACACTTGGATGTCCAGATCGCGGATCTTCTTGCGCAGCGTATTGCGGTTCAACCCCAATAGATCGGCCGCGCGGATTTGATTGCCCCGGGTCGCCGCCAGCGCCGCGGTCAACAGCGGCACTTCGATCTCCTTGAGGATCCGGTGATAGAGCCCCGGCGGCGGTACGCCGTTGGGGAATCCCGAGAAGTGCGACGACAGATAGGCCTCGACCGCGCCGCCGAGATTATCGACGCCGAGCGAAACATTGCCACCGGAACTCACCGCAGGCGGCGCCAATTCGCCGTCAATCACGGGGCCGGTGATGACGTCCTGCGGATACAACGCCGCCAGCCGGCGCGCGAGATTTTCCAGTTCGCGAACGTTGCCGGGCCAGCGGTGCTGCTTCATCCGTTCCAGCGCCAGCGCATCGAGCTTCTTCGGCGGCAGGCCGTCCTTTTCGGCAAGCGCGAAGAAATGCCGGATCAAGTCGGGTAAATCCTCGATCCGCTCGCGCAACGGCGGCAGCCGCAGCGGCACCACGTTGAGGCGGAAGAACAGGTCCTCGCGGAACAGGCCCTGCTGAATCAGGATACGCAGATCCTTGTTGCTGGCCGCCACGATGCGCACGTCGGTCTTGATCGGCGTGCGGCCGCCGACGGTGGTGTATTCACCCTGCTGCAGGACGCGCAGCAGCCGGGTCTGCGCCTCCATCGGCATGTCGCCGATTTCGTCGAGAAACAGCGTGCCCCCCTCGGCCTGTTCGAACCGGCCGGACGCGCGGGTGTTGGCGCCGGTGAACGCGCCGCGTTCGTGACCAAACAATTCCGATTCGATCAGGTCGCGCGGGATCGCGGCCATGTTGACGGCGACGAACGGACCGTTGCGGCGCTTGCCGTAATCATGCAGCGCGCGCGCCACCAGTTCCTTGCCGGTGCCGGACTCGCCGGAGATCATCACGGTGAGATCGGTCTGCATCAGACGCGCCAGCACCCGGTAGATTTCCTGCATCGCCGGCGAGCGGCCGACCAGTGGAATGGAGTCGAATTCGGCCTCGTCCGCGGGATTGGCGACCCGTTCCTTCGGTTCCGCCAGTGCGCGGCCGACAATAGCGATCAGTTCCTTGAGATCGAACGGCTTCGGCAGATATTCGTAGGCGCCGCGTTCGGACGCGCGGATCGCGGTCATGAACGTGTTCTGCGCGCTCATCACGATGACCGGCAGGTTAGGCCGCATCTTCTTGATTCGCGGCAACAGATCGAACGCGTTCTCGTCGGGCATCACGACGTCGGTAATCACGAGATCGCCCTCGCCCTGGCTGACCCAGCGCCACAACGTCGCCGCGTTCCCCGTCAATCGCACCTCATATCCGGCGCGCGACAGCGCCTGATTCAGAACAGTGCGGATGGCTGTGTCGTCATCAGCGACAAGTATGCTACCTGCGGGCATTGTTATTATTCCTCATCTTGAGTCCTGTGAGGCAGGCGACGACGTACCCGGAACGTCCTCGCGGTTGCTTTGGTCGAAATGTTGTTTGGCGGTGTTGAACATCGGCAGCAGCACCCGGAAAACGGTTTTCCGCGGCTGAGATTCGCATTCGATGATGCCGCCATGGTCGCCGACGATCTTGGCGACCAGCGCAAGACCGAGGCCACTGCCGGTCTGTTTGGTCGTGACGAACGGATCGAACAGGTTCGGCAGCAGATCTTCCGGCACGCCCGGCCCGTTGTCCTTGACGCAGAATTCCAGCGGCAATGACACCCGGGATTTCTTGCCCGGCACCGACAGCCGAACCCCCGGGCGAAACGCCGTGGTGAGCTGGATTTCCGCATCGCTGCCGAGATCGGCGGCGGCTTCCGCGGCGTTCTTCACCAGATTGAGAAACACCTGAATCAGCTGGTCCTGATTGGCCAGCACCGGCGGCAATGACGGATCATATTCCTCGACGAAGCGGATATTGCGCGCGAAGCCGGATTGCGCGAGCCGCTTGACGTGGTCGAGCACCGAATGAATGTTGACAGGACCGCGCGCCACCGGACGGTCGTCGCCGAACACTTCCATGCGATCGACCAGGGTGACGATGCGATCCGCCTCATCGCAAATCAGCCGTGTCAGCATGCGGTCTTCGGATGACGCCGCCTGCTCCAGCAATTGCGCCGCGCCACGGATACCGGACAGCGGGTTCTTGATTTCATGCGCCAGCATCGCCGCCAGCGCGATCACCGAACGCGCCGCACTTCGATGGGTCAATTGGCGGTCCATCTTGTCGGCGATGGTGCGCTCCTGCAGCATCACGACGATATGGCCGGGCCGCTCCGTCAGCGGCGCGACGTGAAGATCGACCTGGCGATCGCCGCCGATCCGCGGCGTGCCCAAATCGACCTTGTATTCATTGACCGGCGAGCCGCTGGCGCGGACCTGATCGATCAGGGCCAATAGCGGACTGCCGAACGGCACCAGTTCCTTCAGCGACTGGCGCTGCAGGAACTGCGTCGAAATCTCGAAGAACGATTCCGCCGCCATGTTGGCATCGACGATCTTGCCGTCGGGTGCCACCAGCAGCACGGGATTGGGAAGCGCGTTGAGGATGGCCTCGCCGTCGGACGGTTTGGGCCGGAGATGTTCTGCGGCTCTCGTCATGCAGCTGCGCTCCATGCAAAGTCGTCGAATGCATCTTGCAACGAGCGATGCACGCCCGCCGGATCGTCGGAAGTCAGAATCTTTTGCCGCCAGGCCTTGATCGTGGTGGCCGGCGCCCGGCTGTATTGGGCCGCAACGTCGAGCGCCCAGCCCAGATGTTTGCGCGCGTGGCGGAGACCGATACGCAGGCCGTAATGACTGCAGACTTCATCATACAGCGCGCGGATGTAGCCGAGTTGCTGCGCCAGCGATGGTGCGGCTTCGGCGATTCCGGTGTTGAGACGCCGCCCGATCTGACCCGGCAACCAAGGCTGGCCCTGCGCGCCACGGCCGATCATGATCGCGTCCGCGCCTGACATTTCGAGCGCCGTCACGGCCTTCTCGAACGAGGTGATATCGCCGTTGACGACCAGCGGAATATCGATCGCATCCTTGACGGCGCGCACCGCGCCCCAATCGGCCTCGCCCTTGTAGAACTGGCAGCGGGTGCGGCCATGGACCGAGATCATCTGCACGCCGGCCGCTTCCGCGCGACGCGCCAATTCAGGCGCGTTGAGCGAGCGATCGTCCCAGCCGAGCCGCATCTTCAACGTCACGGGAATCTTGACCGCGGATACCGTCGCTTCGATCAATGTCAAAGCGTGATCGAGATCACGCATCAAGGCCGAACCGGATTGACCGCCGGTTACGTGACGCGCGGGACAGCCCATATTGATATCGATGATATCTGCGCCGGCAGCCTCCGAAATACGCGCGCCCTCCGCCATCCAGTTCGCCTCGCAGCCGGCAAGCTGGACGACATGGGGACCGACCCCGGTCGCCTCACAGCGCAGTCGCGACATTGGGCGGCCGTTGATGAGGTCGCTGCAGGCCGTCATCTCGGACACCACCAGACCAGCGCCGAGTTTCGCAGCCAGACGCCGAACCGGGGCGTCCGTAACGCCCGACATCGGCGCCAGGAAGACTGGGGTAGAGACGGTAATGTCGCCTATCTTCAATGGCTTGAGGCGCGAAGATTCCGAGCCGGTCACAGGAGTCTCGTTTTTTTGCTCGCCGCTTCATTGCGGTGGACGAGACACATCTTGCGCTTAAATCTTGAGCAGTCAAGCTTCATGCCTACACTTTAGACAGTTCTATCAATTGCGCAAGTGCACTGCAGCAAAAACTGCTTTTCCCACAGCTATTGGGAATCGCTCTGTTTTTAGGCCGCCGGCATGATAGAGCCTGTGCGCCGACCCGACCAAATGCCCCGATAACAGCCCTGAATCGCCTTTCATTGAGTCACGATGTCCAGACCTGACCGCACCGCAGCCATCCTTGTCGCAGCCGGGCGCGGCCTCCGCGCCGGCGCGGGAGGCCCGAAACAATATCGAGAGATCGGCGGCCAGACGGTGATCTACCGGGCCATGGAAACATTTAGCAATCATCCGCAAGTGTTCGCGGTGCAGCCGGTTGTCAATCCCGACGATGCCGCGGTGTTCAATGACGCCGTGCGCGGGCTGCGCCATGCGCCGCCGACCAATGGCGGCGCGACGCGCCAAGCCTCGGTGCTTGCGGGACTTGAAGCCCTTGTCAACGAGAAGCCCGACATCGTTCTGATTCACGACGCCGCGCGCCCTTTCGTCACGGCATCTTTGATTTCGCGTGCGATCGAAGCGGCCGGCCGCACCGGCGCGGCGGTGCCCGTGATCCCGGTCACGAAACCGGCCATGTCGAGGCAACACCGGAGCGCGCACGACTGCGGATCGCGCAGACGCCGCAGGCGTTTCGATTCGATGTCATTCTCGATGCGCACCGCCGCGCGGCGCGCGATGGCCGCAGTGATTTCACCGACGATGCCGCGCTGGCGGAATGGGTGGGATTGACGGTGGCGACCTTTGAAGGCGATCCTGCAAACATGAAACTGACGACACCGGAAGATTTTGCGCGTGAAGAAGCCCGCCTTGCCGCAGCGCTCGGCGATATCAGAACCGGCACCGGTTACGACGTTCACGCCTTTGGCGATGGCGATCATTTGATGCTCTGCGGCGTTCGCGTCCCGCATACGCGCGGCTTTCTCGCGCATTCCGACGGCGATGTCGGGCTGCACGCGCTGGTCGACGCCATTCTCGGCGCACTGGCGGACGGCGATATCGGTTCGCATTTCCCGCCCAGCGACATGAAGTGGAAAGGTGCCGCCTCCGACCGCTTCCTGAAATACGCCGTCGATCGCGTCACCGCGCGCGGCGGCCGCATCGCCAATCTCGAAGTGACGATGATTTGCGAGCGGCCGAAAATCGGGCCGCTGCGCGACACCATGCGGGCGCGGATCGCCGAGATCGCCGGCCTGAACATCTCGCGTGTCGCGGTGAAAGCAACCACCAGCGAACGGCTCGGCTTTACCGGCCGCGAGGAAGGCATCGCCGCAACCGCAAGCGCTACCATCCGTCTTCCCTGGAGCGACTGACATGAGCGGCAGCGACGCCCGTGCCCTCTCCCGCGCGTTGCTGGATTTGTGCCGGATGCGCAAGCTGACGATTGCCACGGCGGAATCCTGCACGGGCGGATTGGTCGCCGGCGCGTTGACTGACATTCCCGGTTCCTCCGACGTGATCGACCGCGGTTTCGTGACCTATTCCAACGAAGCCAAGCGCGCGATGCTCGGCGTCAAGACGACGACGCTTGCGACCTTCGGCGCGGTCAGCAAGGAAACCGCGACCGCGATGGCGATCGGCGCGCTGGAAAAAGCCGGCGTCGATCTGGCCGTATCCATCACCGGCATCGCCGGCCCGGGCGGCGCGACACCGGGCAAACCTGTCGGCCTGGTGCATTTTGCCGTCGCCGCCCGCGACGGACGGATCCTGCATCGCGAATGCCGTTTCGGCGCGATCGGCCGCACCACCGTGCGGCAGCGCTCCGTGGTGGAGGCGCTGCGCATGCTGATGGAACTGGCGCGCGGTCCCCAACCACCCGCAAACCCCCGCCGCGAAGCCACCAGCCGCTTGCGTCCGCGTGTCGCCCGCTCCTCGCGCCGCACCGCGGTCAAACGGCGGCGCCCGACGCGGGCGTGAACCGCTACGACGAGCCGATAACACCCTTCCCGTAAACCACATCGGCGCGCTTTTCGAATGCCGCGGCAAAGCGCTGGAATGCGGCGTCGAACATGGTGCCCATCAGCATCGCCAGCATCCGGCTCTTGAACTCGTAGCTCAGGAAAAACCCGACATCGCAGTCGGTTTCGGACCTCGCTTCGAAGGTCCAGCGGTTCTCGAGATTGGAAAACGGCCCCCTCAAATACTCCACCAGGATTTTCAGATTGGGACGGTCCAGCGTCACCCGGCTGGTGAAGGATTCCCGGATCAGCTTGAACGACACCGTCATGTCGGCGACCACGACCTCGGTGCCGTCCTCCTTCGGCGTGCGCTGGCGAATCTTCAGCGAATGGCACAACGGCACGAATTCGGGATAGCGCTCGACGTCGGCCACCAGATCGAACATCTGGGACGCGGTATGACGAACCCGGCGCTTGCTGGAAAATCTCGGCATCAACCAACGCTCAGCGGGAGACCGCCGCCCGCGCTGCCTTCAGTTTCGCGAAATCATCGCCGGCGTGATGCGACGAGCGGGTCAGCGGGCTCGCCGACACCATCAGGAAACCCTTGGTATAGGCGACCTTCTCGTAGCCGGCGAATTCATCCGGCGGCACGTAGCGCATGACGGCATGATGCTTGCGGGTCGGCTGCAGATATTGCCCGATGGTGAGGAAGTCGACCTCGGCGGTGCGCAGATCGTCCATCACCTGCAGCACTTCATGACGCTCCTCGCCGAGCCCGACCATGATGCCGGACTTGGTGAAGATGGTGGGATCGATCTCCTTGACCCGCTGCAACAGCCGGATCGAATGGAAGTAACGCGCGCCCGGCCGCACCGTCAGATAGCCCGATGGCACCGTCTCCAGATTATGGTTGAACACATCGGGCTTGGCCGCCACCACGACTTCGAGCGCGCCCGGCTTGCGCAGAAAGTCCGGCGTCAGGATTTCGATCGTCGTGGTCGGACAACGCGCCCGGATCGCGCGGATAACTTTCGCGAAATGCTCGGCGCCGCCGTCGGCGAGATCGTCGCGGTCCACCGAGGTGATCACGATATGGGCGAGCCCCAGCTTGCAGGTCGCTTCCGCAATATGTTCCGGCTCCAGCGCATCGAGCGCGCCGGGCATGCCGGTCTTGACGTTGCAGAAAGCGCAGGCCCGGGTGCAGGTGTCCCCCATGATCATGAAGGTGGCGTGCTTCTTGTCCCAGCATTCGCCGATATTCGGGCAGCCTGCTTCCTCGCATACCGTGACGAGGCCGTTTTCCTTGACGATGTTGCGGGTGTCGGCATAGCCGCGGGTGTTCGGCGCGCGCACCCGGATCCAGTCCGGTTTCGGCGGCGACAGCGCGTCCGGCCGGTTCACCTTTTCGGGGTGACGCGGGCGCAGCGGTGTGGCTGAAATGGTATCGACGACGACGACCATGGACTGTCCGTTCTCAGAGCTATCTAGCTAATCCGCCTGACCGGGAATCGCAACCGCTCGCCTTGCTGTCCCGGAAGCTCTAGCATATCGGCCTCCGCTCCGCTGTTCCGCTTCGCCCCCAACAGCCTCTGACCGTTTTGAATGGCTCGAAACCGCATTTCCGCGACCAAAATTGCCGCCGACACGCCGGTGCTGCCAATACTGGGCCGGCCGCTGAAGCGCTCGTTCTTCGCGCGCAGCGTGCATGAGGTCGCGCCCGATCTGATCGGCGCAACCCTGCTGGTCAACGGCGTCGGCGGCGTCATCGTCGAGGTCGAAGCCTATCACCACACCGAGCCGGCCGCGCATTCGTTTCGCGGGCCGACGCCGCGCAACCAGGTGATGTTCGGTCCGCCCGGATTCTCCTATGTCTACCGCTCCTACGGCATCCATTGGTGCGTGAATTTCGTCTGCGAAAAGCCAGGCGAGGCCAGCGCGGTGCTGATCCGAGCGCTGGAGCCGACCCATGGTCTGGCGGCCATGCGCCGGCGTCGCGGCGTCGAAGACGAACGCGCGCTGTGCTCGGGACCGGGCAAGCTGTGCGAAGCGCTCGGGATCACGATCCAAAGCAGCGAGCTGCCGCTGGACCAGCCGCCGTTCGCGCTGCATGCGCGCGTCGGTAAAGCGGACGTTGTCGCCGGTATACGCATCGGAATCACCAAGGCGGTCGATCTGCCCTGGCGATACGGGCTGAGGGGATCGAAATTCGTGAGCAAGCCGTTTCCAGCTCAGACGCTGGGTTGAGCGAGGCCGCTCCGGACAAGAAAAAGGCCCCTTCGCAGGGGCCGATCTCGTCAGCGGTGCATGTGATGATGGTGGTGATGATGATGATGCATGCCGCGGGCACTGGCAACCGAAGGTGCGGCAATGGCCAGCGCGAGAAGAGCTGCGAAAACGTAGGCGAGTGACTTCATGGAAGATTCCCCTGAGTTGGCTACAATCACGGAATCGTAGGCGCTGCGAGTCCGTTCCCGAACACATAATAATGTGACCAGCCCATTCATGCATTGTTCACGCGCCGCGAAAGATGTGCCGCGAGGTTCGAACATATTCGGCGACACGACTTCGCCGCCTCGCGACAGCAT
>Ga0193717_1002040_pt1 | contig 11914 bp, 8 predicted proteins | sample U2c2metaG_FD_145900 | JGI IMG/M metagenome (GOLD analysis project Ga0193717, IMG submission 145900) | Soil microbial communities from a riparian zone of the East river system, Colorado, United States - U2c2 | ecosystem: Environmental > Terrestrial > Soil > Riparian zone | place: USA: East River...
GGAACGGCCAGGTTGGCGCTGAACGGACCCAGCTTGGCACCGACGTAGGGCAGCGGGGTGAGAAGTTCGACCTGGTGTCCGTCCTCCTGGAGTTGCAGCGCCAGACCGATGCCTTTCCAGCCGCCCTCACCGTCGTCGACGATCACCACGTGCCTTCCCACCGTTGCGCCGGCATCTAGTACGTCCCAGACCGAGAGAACATGGTCTTGGTCTAATCCGGGAGTGAAGTGGATGCCCTGCGCCAGGTTGCCGACGATGTCTGGTCCAGGAGCCGAGCCGGTGGCCACGATGATGTGGTTCGGTTCGAGCGCCAGCACCTCCTCGGCGGTCGGCGCCCAGCCCAGTCGCAGATCGACGCCGTGCTTGGAGAGCATGACATCGAGGTGGTCGATCACACCACCGATTTCGCTGCGCCCCTTGGTCATCGCGGCAATCCGCAGCTGACCACCGGTGCGGCCACGGCGTTCGATCAGGATGACCTCGTGACCTTGCCGGGCCGCCACCTCGGCGGCCTTCATCCCCGCCGGGCCTGCCCCGATCACCACGACACGGCGTCGAAACGTCGCCTGGACGAGCGTGCCGACTCCGAGCTCCTGCTCGTAGCCAGCGGCGGGGTTGTGCACACACGAGGAGTGTGTAATGGCGAACAGTCGGTCGATGCAGCCCTGGTTACAGCCGATACACCGTCGAATCTCGTCGAGTCGGCCCTCGCGGATCTTGTTGACAGTCTCGGGGTCGGCGATCTGCTGGCGCGTCATCGCCACCATGTCTGCATGGCCGAGCTGCAGGATGTCGGCGGCATCGTACGGATCGTTGATTCGTCCGACCGCGATGACGGGGACATCGACAACCGATTTCACCGCCGCGGCAAGGCTTTCCCAGATCCGTCTGGGGTGCTGCATGTCCGGCACATTCTGATGGGCCTCGTTATAGGTAGCCGCCTTGACGCAGAAATAGTCGATCTTGCCGGTCGCGGCGATCACGCGCGCAATCTGCTGGGCGTCGATGACCTCCAAGCCCCCGGGGCTGAAATCGTGACCCTGCAGGTTCATTCCCACCAGGAAGTCAGAACCGACCTCGGCGCGAACCGCGTCGATGACGCGCAGCACGATGCGCATCCGGTTCTCGAGCGAGCCGCCATAGTCGTCCGTGCGGTGATTTGAAAACGGCGAGAGGAACGAGGCCAACAGATATCCGCCGTAGCCGGAATGGATCTCGACGCCATCCATGCCGCCCTGCTTGGCGTGCCGAGCCCCGACCGCGTGAGCCTCGACGATTTCGTCGATATCCTCGATCTCCATCTCTTTGGGCATCTCGAGGTTGAACGGGCACGGGGTGTTCGATGGCGCCCACAGCGCGCGTTCGGTGAACGTCGAATGCCCTTGGCGCCCACCATGCCCCAGCTGCATGACGATACGGGCACCGTATTCGTGCACCGCGTCGGTGATCTTGCGCAATCCGGGCACGATCTCGGGTAGCCACGATCGTGGTTCCCCGGGCACATCCTGAGAGGTCGGATGGATCTGAGGAAAGGCCATACCGATCAGCCCGACACCACCCATCGCCCGTTCACGGTAGTACGCCACGTGCTGGTCGGTTGGCAGGAAATCCTTGGCCATGCCGGTGCCGTGGCCGGTCATCACCACACGATTGCGGATCTCGACGTTACCGAGCGTGATCGGTTCGAACAACGGCGCCAGATGTTCGGCAGGGGTGGTGGTGGTCACGTGGAGTTACCTTCCTCAACGGTCGATGAGCAAAACGGTGCGATCCGCGAATACGCAGTGCACAACGCGAATCAGGCTGTCAGCGCACCGGAGTCAGCGAGGCGCAGCGCCAAAGCCGCGACGGTCAGCGCGGGGTTCACCGCGGCGGAGGACGGAAAGGGCGAGCTATCGGCGACCCACAGGTTGTCCAGGTCATGGGCCCGCAGCTGCGCGTCGACCACACTTCGGGCGGGGTCAGCGCCCATGCGCGCGGTCCCGCACTGGTGTGAAGTGGCCTCCACCCCGAGACTGCGCGTCAGCACCACAGGAAAACCCGCCTTGCGTACGACCGACTTCATGCGCTTGATCAGCTCGCGGTGGGTGGTCATATTGGTGGCGCGCCGGGTCAGCACAATCTGTCCGTTGCCATCGAGCGTCACGCGATTGTCCGCCAGCGGAAGATCCTCGCTCTGGATGAACAGATCGAGGGTGAACTTCGTGACCTCGTCGAGAATCGGGAGCGGAACCCAAGGAGTGCCCAGCTTCGCCTGTGGGCCGCGAAGTTTCCCAAGACCCTGCACGTTGCCCAACGGGTATTGAGTGGTGGGCCCCGCTGTGTACCAGTCGTTGATGCCGATCGTCTTCTGATAGACCGCTTCGTTCTGGTGGCGCGGGTCGATCGCGAGGAAGAAGGTAGTGACATGCGCCATGTAGTTGCGGCCGACCTGATCCGACGAGTTGGCCAGGCCCCGGGGATGCGTCGCGGACCGGGACCGAAGCAGCAGCGCGGCCGTGTTAACCGCGCCGCAGGCGACGACAAAACGGTTGGCCCGCACCTGAATTCGGCGACCGTTGTACAGAATCTGCGCAGCGGTCACCGAACGGCCGGTGGCATCGGTGTCCAGGCGGACGACTTCCGCGTTCGTCACCAGCCGCACATTTCCGGATTCGGCGCGCAGCGCCGGCCGCACCGCGGCGACGTCGGCATCACCCTTCGCGTCGACCATGCACGCAAACGAATCGCAGGTGTAGCACAGCACGCATGCTCCGCCGGGCCGACGATCCAGAGCCTGCGGGGCGGCGAAGGGATGCAGGCCCTGCGTGCGGGCTGCGTCGACTAGCCTGGCCATCGCACCTTCGTGCGGCAACCCAGGGAACGGGTAGTCACCGGATCGCCACGGATCGGTGGGATCCTCGCCCTTGTTGCCATGGACCCAGAACATGTGTTCAGCCGCTGCATAGAACGGCTCCAGATCGGCGTAGTCGATCGGCCATGCCGGCGAGTCACCGTCGACGTGTGCAATGTTGCCGAAGTCGCACTCTCTGAACCGCGGCAAGGTGGCCCCGTACAGCTTGGTGGACCCGCCAACGTAGTGGTAGTTGCCGGGCACGAAGTCCTTGCCCGTCGAGGCATCACGCCATGGCGCGGAGTTCTTGTAGCGTCCGCGAAGGTGCACCGCGTCGAACGACCAGTTCTCCCGCTCCAATGGCAGGAAGTCGCCCTGCTCGATGATGAGCACCCGCGCCCCGGAGTCACGCAACGCATAGGCCACGCTGCCACCACCCATCCCGGAGCCGATGATCGCGACATCGGTGTCGATGACATCGGGTGGGTTGGTGACGATCCGGGACTGCAAATCGGCCACAGCTGTGGACATGAAGAAAGCTCCCCTGGGCTGAGAGGATGTGTCCGTCCGGCGAGACGTAACACGTTCGAGCCTAGGGTCCGGCGTTGCCCGGCCGGCAGCTCCATTGTGAGAACTGCATGCGAGAGTCCGTGCGCACAGCGAGAAATCATCGTGCGAGCGTCAGGTCAACGGCGAACGTCGCGCTGCAACAGGTGATGTCAGCGGACGGCGACGACCCGCCTGTCGAAATCGGTCTGCTCATCCTTGATCTCGGCCAGTGCGATAGTCGCTACCGGCTCTGACAATGTCGGCGCATTCTCAGTGCTCGGCTTTGGTGGGACGTCGCGCGACATCCTCTGACGCAGAGCTGTCAAGGCTAGGAGCGGGCCGCCCAGGCGATACCCTGCTTGGTGAGTCGACGCACATCCTCGCCCGCAAGATCCTCCGGCCCGTGACCAATCGAGTGGTAAAAGACGCGTCCCCGGCCCCATTGCCGAACCCAGGCGACCGGGCTCTTGAGTCCTTCGAGCCACGCGAAGTGCTCACCGCTGAACGTTGTTTCGGCCAGCACCGCATTATTGGGATCGACACTCAAGTAATACTGCTCTGACGCGACCGGAAAATCGGCGACGTTGCGAGTCACTTCGTGCTCGCGGTCGACGATTCTCACCTCGTACGGATGCGGATAGCCTTCCCCGGCCGGATGGGCCAGGAAGTCTCCGCCCAGCATCAAGTGGTACCGCAAGCTGGATCGAAACGCCGCCGCAGCACCGTGCCATGCCGCTACCCCGGTCCCAGCTTCCACCGCGGCCAGTAGATGGTCCTCCTGCGAATCGGATAGATCCTCGGTGGTCAATGCGTTGTTCCAACCCAAGATGATCAGGTCATACCCGGAGAGGTCGCGATCAAGGGTGAAGACATCCTGGGATTCCTCGATGTCGAAACCAAGCTCACAGACCAGTTCTCGCGTCCACTGCGCGATGTTGTACGGGCTATGACCCGGCCACCCTCCGTAGAGGTACAAGACGCTGGTCATACTTCGGTGTCCTCCTTGAACGACGTGACGACTGCCTTGATCAACGGCGCAGGCTCGCGTTGCTGCACGACCAGATCGGATATCGCCCTACCGGTGGCAATCCTTGCGAACTCGCGGTAGCCGATGGAGGGATTCAAAGCGGTGATGATGGAATCACCACTGGCACAGGGGTTATCCGAAGCCCGGATGCTCGACTGGACCGTCTGCGTCGCGTTCTGGCGTCGGATGTTGGCCTCGACTATCGAGGCCTGGAGCAGGACCAACACGTCACGTTCTCCTAGTAGCGCCGGATGCGGAATGCCGTTCGGCTTGCCCGCGCCGCGCTTTCAGTGTTCGTGCACCGCCGCCAGGATCCCAGACGCAGAGTGTGCAATAACGTCGGCAAGACGTGCACCGGCACTAAGACGGAATCTTCCCGGTCGGAGATCGGCGCTCGGAGAAGAGGCATTCGCAGTGTGCAGGCTTGGGGGTGCTTGTTGCTCATTTTGGGGGTGATGGTGTGGGGATTTTCGGTGAGACTCTAGAGCGAACTCGTTGGGTGTCGGGCCCGGTGCGGGCGATGTCCGACCGGCGGTTGCGGTCCTGCACATGCACGGCAGAAAGGACAGTTCATGACCAAGCTCAATGGAGGGCAGGTCATCGCCCGGACCCTCAAAGAGTACGGCGTGCCGTACGTGGCGGGGATTCCCGGTCACGGCATCTGGGGGTTGATGGACGCGTTCAACGAAGATGAGTCGAAGATTCCGTTCATCCAGACCTATCACGAGCAAAGTGCGGTGCACCTCGCCGACGGCTTCTACCGGGTGTCGGGCACGCCGATGTGTGCGGTGACCTCAATCGGTGCCGGCGCATCCAATACCGTCCTGGGGCTGGCCACCGCCTACAGTGATTCCACCAGTGTGCTGGTCATCACCGGTGGGCCGCCGAGGCATATGCGCGGCCGTGGTGTTCTCCAAGAGTTGGAGCGGCAGAAGGACAACGGATTTCCGCAGGTCGCGGAGGCGGTGTCGAAGCGCAGCTGGGTGGCCAACAGTATCGAGGACTTGCCATTCATCCTGCACCGGGCGTTCTCAACAATGCTGACCGGACGCCGCGGGCCCGCCCATATCGAGGTTCCGTGGGATCTGCATGCCGAAACCGCCGAGGTGAACTTCCACGACCTGGCGCGGCGACTACCGGTGGGTCTGCCATACCCCGATCCGCAGGCCATCGAGCGGGCAGTCGCGGTGCTGGCCACCGCCCAGCGGCCGATGATCGTGGTCGGCGGCGGCGCAATTAGCGCCAACGCCACCGATGAGATCCGCGCGTTGGCCGAAGGTTTCAACATCCCGGTGGCCACCACCTGGAACGGCAAGAGCGCCTTCCCCGAAGATCATGACCTCTTCGTCGGCAGTGTCGGACAGACCGGAACCATCCACGGCAACTACCTGGCCGCCAACGCCGATGTGGTGGTGTGTATCGGTTGTCGGTTCACCGACTGGTCGGCCTCGAGCTACGCCCAGGGCAAGTCCTTCTCGTTCCCCCCTGCCAAACTGATCCACATCGACATCGATCCCCACGAGATCGGCAAGATCTACCCCGCCGAGGTCGGCATCCTCGCCGACGCCAAGCCCGCGGTCGCCGCGATCGTGGACTCGTTACCGGCAACCCCCGAGCGCGGTGAGTACCTCGCTGAAATCGCCCAACACAAAACCGATTGGGACACGCAACTGTCCACCCGCCGAGATAATGACCGCTTCCCGTTCACCCTCCAGCGCCCGTTGGCCGCGCTGCGCAATGTGATGGATCGCAACGGCATCGTGCTGGCCGGCTCCGGCAACACCCAGGGCACGGTCAAACAGACCTTCCCCGTCTATGAGCCGCGCACCCACCTGACCACCGGAGGCTTCTCGGCGATGGGCTGGCCGGTGCCGGCCGCCCTTGGCGCCAAACTGGCCGCCCCGGACCGCCAGGTCGCCTGCATCACCGGCGACGGTGACTTTCTGATGACCGCCCAGGAGATCGGGGTGGCCATCCAACACGACATCCCAGTCGTCTTCATCGTCCAAGACAACTCCGGCTACATCTCGATCCGCGGCGGCCAACGCAACGCCACCGACCGCATCATCGGCACCGAATTCAACCGCCCCGACGGAACGCCCTACAGCCCCAGCTTCAAAGACCTCGGCAAATCCTTCGGACTGGAATCCTTCCGCGTCGACTCCGCAGCCGACCTCGAACCCACCTTCAAACGCGCCTTCGACGCCAAAGCCCCCGTCCTGGTCGAACTCCCCACCGACCGTGACCTAGCCAGCCCCTTCACCCCCGGATGGTTGGACTTTCCACCGCTGCCTCACATCACCGACGAACGCGCCGACGAATACCGCGACCTACGCGCCCGCGAACAACACCAATAGCCATCTGCCATAACAGAAAACGCTCAAACCAGTCGCGCCACTGAAAGGCCACGACGTTCTATGACTCGCCTGGAGGGCAAAGTAGCCCTCATCACCGGCGCGGCCCGGGGCCAGGGCCGTTCGCATGCGCTGCGACTCGCCGAAGAAGGCGCCGACATCATCGCCCTCGATGTGTGCCGCCAGATCGAGACCGTGCCGTATCCGATGGCCGACTCTGAGGACCTGATCACCACCGTTGACTTGGTCAAGAGCCGCGGGCGCCACGTGTTCGCCCGTGAAGTCGACGTTCGCGATCTCGCCGGCATGCAGTCGGCGGTCGGTGCGGGCGTGTCGGAATTGGGGCGGCTTGACATCGTGGTGGCCAATGCCGGAACTCTGAATGACACTGCCCCACTGTGGGAACTGACGGAAGAACAATTCCAGGATCAGATTGACGTCAACTTGACCGGGGTGTGGAAGACGATCAAAGCCAGCGTCCCAGTTCTGCTGCGCCAAAATGAGGGCGGGGCCGTCATCTTGATCAGCTCGATCTCCGGTCTGACTGTCGAGCTCAACGTCGGCCACTACGCTGCCTCCAAACACGGGGTCAATGGGCTGATGCGCACCCTCTCCGGTGAACTGGCGCCCCACAACATCCGAGTGAATTCGATCAACCCCACCAACGTGAACACGATCATGATCAACAATCCCCGGTACAACCGACTGTTCGCTGGTGGCAAAGATGGTGCAACGCAAGACGATGCGCTGGACGCGCTGACAGCCATGCACGCGCTGCCAGTGCCCTTCCTCGAGCCTGCCGACGTCAGCAACGCGGTCGTCTATCTCGCCAGCGACGATGGACGCTACATCACCGGTACCGCGCACGTCATCGACGCAGGCGCGCTCAATCCGTTCAAAGCCCCGCATCTGCCCCTGGCGATGGGCCAGCTCGACGGCCCAGTCGTTTCGTCAGGAACCGTTGCCGCCGGGCCCGTTTCATAACGCATTCTCCCCTTCACTGCAACACCGCAGGAGACACCCGCACCGCGGGTAGTCTGCGCTTGGGAGCTGCCCTTGTCGCCGTTCGGATTTCAGAGCTTTCGGAGCCGACGTACCGATGTACCGACGCTACGAAACGGGGCCTCTGATGCAGCGTCCCCCTGTACAAATGGTGCATTCCTCCGTGCATGAAATACACATATCGGTTCTACCCGGTGTCCCTGCCGGCCACATAGATTGAGCTGATCTGGGCACGACAGGACTGCTACCCCAGCGAAGCGCGAGAAGAGGATTGATGCCCAAGATTGGGTTCAAAATCGATGCCCGCCCGGCCGAGGATGTCGTTCAGCTGGCTGTAGCGGCGGAGCGGTCGGGGTTCGACGAACTGTGGGTGTGTGAGGACCTTGCACTTGCCGGTGGCATCGCTCAAGTCGCGGCAGCACTTGCAGTAACGACTCACCTTGAGGTGGGCTTGGGCATCGCGCCCGCGGCCGTGCGTAACCCCATGTATCTGGCAATGGAGTTCGCCTCGGTTGCCCGGCTGTCGTCTGGACGCTTCCTCGCCGGTATCGGTCACGGAATGCCCCGGTGGCTCACCCAGGTCGGCCAGCACCCGGCGAGCCTCATGGCGTGCCTTCGAGAGGTCTCGGAAGCAGTGCGCGACCTCCTGCGGGGCGGTGAAGTCACCTACTCGGGAGAGCACGTGCACCTCGACGCGGTCTCGCTGACACACCCTCCCGCTGCGGCGCCTCCGCTGAGCCTGGGCGTGCGCGGACCGAAGGGAATTGAACTGGCTCGCCAGCTCGGGCTGGGAGTGATCCTGGCAGAGGGCTCGCCGCCAGAGTACGTCGCGGAGGTTCGGAAAACTCTCGGGCCGGATGCCCACATCACCGTCTTCGTTTGGGCCAATCTCGACACCGATGACGCCGAGCGCGGGTTGGAGGCGTTACGGCCGACCGTCGATGCCGCCCTTCAGAAGCAGTACCTCGCGGCACAGTTGGGCACGCTATACGGATCGGTAAGCGAACCCGACGTGGTCCAACGCCTCACCGTGGCCGGAGACACCCTGGGTTGCCGCGCGGCCATCGAGACGCTCGCGGCCTGCGGCGCCGATTCCATTGTTCTGCAACCTATCCACGGCAGCGAAGAGCAGCAGATCGAGAGGTTCGGACGAGAAGTACTCGGCCACAGCGCGGCGGAAAGCGGCAGCGGCGCCACCTGAGTCCGGACGGGACCTGTCTTGTACCCTTCTGCATCCCGTGGTGTGAGCCTTCTCCCGGCCTTCCACATGCCTTATCCCCTGGTGGCCGCAAGCACTTCCAGAGTGACCGGTTCGGAAAACTGCCCATTCGGGTCGATCGCGAGCAATGCACTGGTGATGGCTTTTTCGAAGTCGGTCCGCTGGTCGCCGAGGAGCTGACGAAGCGGCAGTGAGGTCGAGTAGAGGTAGCCGATGGCCTGTTCGAGCGTCCATGGGCGGTCGAATTCGTAGACCAGTCGATACACGTGCGCGAAGGGTGAGCGAGCCAGTATCTCCTCGTGCGGCTGATGGGCATCGGACCCGGTCATCATGCCGGGCTGCTGGTCCGGTGACAGGAAGCGGCGTTGGATGTCCTCGATAGCGCGCTGCCAGATCGTGGTCGGCCGCACGAGGCAACTGTCGTTGGCGATCACGAGCCCGCCGTCCTCATCGACCATGCGATCGAGGGCTGTCAGGATTTGTTCGCGGTCCATCCAGTGGAATGAGCGGCCCATGGTGACGAGCCTGAAACCGCCGAACTCGCCTGGGAGGTCCGACGAGTTGCCTTGGACCCAAGTCGCATTGGCGACGTGGGCGGCATGGGCTTGTCGGGCGGCTTCGGCGAGCATTTCGGGCTCGGGGTCCATGCCGACAGCTTCGGTGACGTGCTCAGCGAGAGGGAGGGTGAGTTGGCCTGTGCCGCAGCCCAAGTCGAGGAGGCGTCCGGTGCCGTCCAGGTGGAAGCGCTGGACGAGGTCGTCAAAGAACACCTGGGGATAGCCCGGTCGATAACGCGCGTAGTGCCAGGCCGTTCCGGTGAACAGTCCGCCGCGGGAGCTGCCGAGTGAATCAGTCACGCTCGCCTCACTGCCCTTTCCGATTGCGGGATGGCGCATGGTTGGTGAGTGCCCCGCCTGTGCCCCTCCGCCGTTCTGTAAGTCAACACCCCCTTGACGGTGATGCGATTGAGAGTCACACTACATTGACTCATTGTCGACAACCAAACAATCTCCGCTCACGCAGCAACCGGTGGGCATTTTCGCGAAACGAGGATCAACCCCATGGGCGAGCTGCTGGCTGGAAAGACCGTCATCGTTACCGGTGCCGGCGGAGGGATCGGCCTGGCCACCGCGCTGCATCTGCTGGAGGAAGGCGCCCAGGTAGTCGCCACCGTGCACAAGGAGTCTTCCCTATCCGAGCTGAAGGTCGACAATGACAACCTCGTCGCCCGCGTCGTGGACGTCGCCGACGAGCAGCAAGTCAAGGATCTCATCGCCTTCACTGTGCAGACGTTCGGCAAGCTCGACGGCATCGTCAACAACGCCGGTGTACTCATCCCCGGCACCATTCTGGACGCCTCGGTGGAGGACTACCAGAAGACCTTCGACGTCAACGTCAAGGGCGTCTTCCTGGGCTCGAAATACGCGATCCCCGAGCTGCTCAAGGCCGGCGGCGGGTCCATCGTGAACTTCGGCTCCATCAACTCGATCGGCGCGGAGAAGCTGCTGACCACCTACACCGCCAGCAAGGGCGCCGTCCTGACGCTGACCAAGGCCATCGCGCTGGACTTCGGCGCTCGGGGCATCCGCGCGAACACGCTGTGCCCTGGATTCGTCGACACCCCGCTCAACGTCCCGCACTACACCGCCCTCGGGGGCCGCGAAGAGCTCGAGGCCGGACTGCCCGACTTCCAGCCGATCGGGCGGGCGATCCTGCCCCTCGAGATCGCCCACTCCGTGGCGTTCCTGCTGTCGGATCATTCGACGGCCATCACCGGCACCGCGTTCGTCGTCGACGGCGGCGTCCTCGCCGGAGCCTGAACCGTTCTGCTGGAGCACGCCCCGTGTCGCGCGAGACCTGCTCCAGCGGAGCACCATTGAACTACCCCGCGCGCCCGGCCGCCGGGGCCGAGATGATTGAGAGGTCGATAGGTGACATCGAATATCAGCGACACCGATGAGCCCACTGTCGACGTCCTAGTCATCGGCGCCGGCCCGTCGGGCGCCGTCGTCACCCACACCGCGGCAGCAGCCGGCCTCAGCGTCGTCTGTCTCGAGCAGGGCGACTGGGTCAACCCCAGCGACTTCCCTGCCAACCATCCCGAATGGGAGCTGCTGATTCAGCACGACTGGGCCCACGACCCGAACGTGCGCGCACTGCCCTCGGACTACCCCGTCGACGGCGCCGACTCCGACATGTGGCCGGTGATGTTCAACGCCGTCGGCGGGAGTTCCCTCTTCTACGGTGCCGAGTGGCCACGACTGCTGCCCTCGGACTTCCGCGTCAAGACACTCGACGGCGTGGCTGATGACTGGCCGATCAGCTACGACGACCTCAAGCCCTACCACGACGAGGTCGACGAGTTCATCGGCGTCTCAGGCGTCGGCGGTGACACCGCCTATCCCGAAGGTCTGGACTACCCGCTGCCGCCGCACCCCCTGGGCAAGCCCGGCATGAAGGCCGCCGAGGCCGCGAACAAGCTCGGATGGCACTGGTGGCCCGGAACCAACGCCATCCCCAGCCAGAAGAACAAGACCCTCGAACAATGCGGGCGTTGGGGTGTATGCGAATGGGGCTGCCCGCAAGGGGCCAAGGCGTCCTTCGACCTGATCTACATGCCGCAGGCGCAGAAGGCCGGCGCCCAGGTCATCACCGGAGCGCGCGTACGCAAAGTGGTCACCGACGACGAGGGCAATGCCGCCGGCGCGGAGTGGGTCGACCGCGACGGCACCGTGCGATTCCAGCCGGCCCGGTCGGTGGTGCTGTGCGCCAACGGGATCGGTACCCCGCGGCTGCTGCTGCTCTCGGCCAACGACCAGCACCCCGAAGGCTTGGCGAACTCGTCGGGACTGGTCGGACGCAACCTCATGCTGCACCCCAACTGCACTGCCATCGGTTACTACGACGAGAACCTCGAAAGCTGGCGCGGG
>Ga0193717_1002041_pt1 | contig 11909 bp, 5 predicted proteins | sample U2c2metaG_FD_145900 | JGI IMG/M metagenome (GOLD analysis project Ga0193717, IMG submission 145900) | Soil microbial communities from a riparian zone of the East river system, Colorado, United States - U2c2 | ecosystem: Environmental > Terrestrial > Soil > Riparian zone | place: USA: East River...
CGTTCCAGCCCGTCACGGTGACCGTGGCGTATCCGTTCCCCACTCCACTCAGCGGTGCCACGGCGGTGACCGCCGGTGGTTATCACACTTGCGCGATCGCCAACGACGCGGCGTATTGCTGGGGTAAGAATGAGTCCGGTCAACTCGGCAATGATTCGACGACGGATTCTCTCCGGGCAGTTCAGGTCACCGGCCTCGGCGCCGGCAGCGCGGTCGCGATGGTGTCGGCGGGGCGCTATCACACGTGCGCCATAGTCAACGCCGGCGTGAAGTGTTGGGGTTACAACGCATACGGTCAGCTCGGCAACGGCACCGATGATTATTCAACTATCCCTGCTCCCGTCTCCGGCCTCGAAATCGGTGTCAGCTCCGTGGCAAGCGGCAGCAATCATACCTGCGCGGTTATAGGTGATGGCGTGCAGTGCTGGGGAAGCAACGACTACGGGCAGTTGGGTGATGGCTCGTTCGCCTTCTCAAACGTCCCGGTGATGGCGTTGCCGCTCGGTAGTGGCATCACCGCGGTAACTGCAGGCGAAGATTACACCTGCGCAACGGCTACAACAGGTGGCGAAGGCACGACATGGTGCTGGGGCAACGGCATGTTCGGCCGACTCGCCAACGGCGAGAACGGCTACATGGACCAACCAGTGCAAGTGCTCGACCGGATCTTCGTGCACGGCTTCGGCTTCGGCGGCAACTAAGACTGGCGGCTGGAACGCACGCAAGGCTTATGAGCCGACGGATTTCAGCTGGTGATATTCTTCGCTGCACGCGATCATGTGTCTCGCGCACGTACGGATGCTCGGAGTTGCGTGCGGTCGCGGGGCAGTCGCAAGCGAAGTTTGCCATGAGGCATAACCATGCGCGACCAAGATCTTGACCGCTTGCTGCCGCCCGGCGGCGCGCTCACCGGCCGCTTGTTTTCCCGGCTCATCGGCGCCGCGAACGACGATCCGCCCTTGAGCCCCGGCACGCGCATCGGCGACTGGTGTGTCGGTCGGCTGCTCGGCCGGGGTGGAAGCTCGATGGTCTATCTCGCCGATCGCGCCGACGGGCAGTTCGAGCAGCAGGTGGCGCTCAAGATCGTCCGGCTCAACGAAAGTCTGATCGAGCAATTCCGGCGCGAGCGGCAGATCCTCGCCGAGCTGCGCCATCCGGCGATCGCGCAGTTGATCGACGGCGGCCAGATGGCCGGCGGACGGCTCTGGTTCGCGATGGAGCCGGTGTTCGGTGAGCGTATCGACGGCTACGTGCGCCATCGCCGTCTGGCGCTGGCGGATCGGCTCGTGCTGTTCGAAGCCGTGTGCGATGCCGTGGCCTATGCGCATAGCCGGCTGCTGATTCATCGCGACATCAAACCCGGCAACCTGCTCGTCGACGAGGTCGGACGGCCGCGGTTGCTGGACTTCGGTATCGCGACGTCGGGTGATATCGCGGAGGGCGAGGGCGATCGCGCGATGACGCCGACCTATGCCAGTCCGGAACAGCGCACCGGCGGCGCCATCACGACCGCGTCGGACGTGTATCAGCTCGGGCTGCTGCTGCGCGCGCTGGTCATGCCTCTGGACAAACCCTGCGAAACGCTGCCGCACAAGGCACGCGCGATCGTGATCGCGGAGCTGTCAGCAATCATCGCGCATGCGACCGAACACGATTTCTCTCGTCGCTATCCGACCGTCGCAGCGCTGCGTGCCGATCTTGCGGCGGTTCGCCAGCGGCGGCCGATATCGGTCATCGGCGGTTTCCGCTACCCCGTGGCACGCTTTCTCGAACGCAACGCGGTGCCTTCGGCGATCGCCGCTACCGGAATCGCGGCGCTTTTGTCGATGGGCTGGGTCGCCGTCCATCGCGTGGAGAGCGAGCGCGATCAGGCGCGGACCGCGGCCTTGCGCGCGAAGGCGACCAGCGATTTCCTGGTCGGTCTGTTTACCGTGTCGGATCCCGGCGAGAACCGCGGCGAGAAGCTCACCGCCAATCAACTGCTGGCGCGCGGTGCATCGCAACTGCACAGCGGATCGAGAAAGGACCCCGCACAGACAGCTGCGGTAGCGCTCGAGATCGGGCGCGTCTACATGGAAATGGGCGAATTCAACCGCGCGCGCGACGTGCTCTCGTCGGCCATCGTCGGTGCCGAATCCAACTTGCCGATGGGAGCACCGGAGCCGCTCCAGCTGTTGACCTTGCGTGGTCGGGCCTCGTACTTCCTCGGCGACTACGACAAGGCCGGCGCAGACTTTGCGGCGGCGCGCAGGCGCCTCGACCTGCTCAACGATCCGCTGCAACGCGACGCGGAGGAAGGCGCTCTGGGCACGCAGGAAGCGCAGCTCGCGCGACGCACGGGAAAGCTCGACGAAGCGCTCGCGAAACAGACCCGGGCGATCGAATTGCTCGCGCGCTCGCAACTGCCCGACGATCCCCAGATTGCGCTCGCATGGAACAACATGGGGCTCATCGCGCGCGACCGTCATGATTTCGTCGCGGCGGAAGATGCGTTCGAACGCGCGGTGGTTGTCTATGGCGGGCACTACGGCACCGACCATCCGCGCACGTTCGGTCCTGTCAGCAACCTGGCCGAAGTGCTCGTGCGCAAGGGCGAAAACGAACGTGCGGAACCGCTGCTGGTCGAGAACATCCGGCGCTATCGATCTCTGCAGGATGGCCCTTCCACCAAGCTTTCGCAGGATATCGACATGCTTTCCCAGGTGCGCTTGAATCAGGGGCGCAATGACGAAGCGATCGTCCTGGCGATGGAGGCCGATGATGGCTACTCAAGGCTGCTGGGAGCGGATCACAACTATCGCGCGTTTCCGCTGATCCATCTCGGCAATGCGCGCCTCGGAGCGGGGGACGGTACGGGCGCGCTGCTGGCATTCGAGGAAGCGCTCCGGCTGCGCCGCCTGGCATTCGGCAACGAGCATCCCGATGTCGCCAATGCGTTGCACAACCTCGGCGCGGCGTACGCGCAGCTGGGCAATCCGCAAGCAGCCGAGAAAACGCTGCGCGAAGCGTTGACGATTTCCGAACAGGTATTGCCGGCAGGCCACGTCGCGATACCGAGGATGCGCATGGGCCTGGTCGAAACGCTGATCAAGCTGAATCAGATGGATGAGGCCGGCATCCAACTCGCGCGCATCGCCGACGAGCTGGAAGCCGCGCCGGACGACAACGCGCAGGATCAAGAACGCTTCGCTGACCTCAAGGATGCCGTTGGTCGATCAACGTACGACTAGTTGAGGCAACCGCAGACATCGCGCACGTCGCGGCATTCCTGTCTGACCAGCGAAGAACTAACGCGTCCGACGGCTCGCGCCGACGCGACGCAATCGCTTGGGTGCTACTGGATGGACCTCGTGTTCGGGTGTTCCTCGTCACGCTCGTCGGCGAGAATCGCAGGATCGATGCCGTCTGCCGGCGCCAACAAGTCTTCGAGGAAGAACGCCGATAGCGCCGCCCGGCCGGACAAACCCGCTTTCGAGTACAGCGTGCGCGCCTGCGAGCGCACGGTGCGTTCGTTGGTCGCACGCACCGTGGCGATTTCCTTGAGGCTCAATCCCTTCAGCAACAGCAGTGCGACTTCGCGCTCGGCTCTGGTCAGACTCCAGCGCGAGAACTGCATGTCCATCGCCGCGCCGAGGCCGTTGAGAAACGTGCGCGCTTCGGAGCGCCAGCGCTGCCCGTGCACGCGCGCGGCTTCGAGGTCGTGGATCAGCGTCATCTGATCTTCGTGCTGGCGGCGGGTGATCTGGAACAGGATCGCCAAGCCGACGCTGGTCAGCACCATCGGCACGTTGTCGAGCAATTCCAGCAGCAAATCGACTGCAGTAGCGTCGGGCTCGTCGATCAGCTTGGCGCCGAGCAACAACACGATTCCGCCGACGGCAGCCACGGAGGCCCAGATTGCCACGCGGCGATCGATCCACTCGGTCATTGGCGCAGTCCTCGAATAGTCAGCCTAATCCTGGCCGCTCCCGCGTGGCAAGCCATCACCGCGGGAGCGGCACCCGACCCGTTCGCTAGTTCGCCGACGCCGGCGCGGGCGGCGGAAGCTGTGCGCAGCGCGGGTCATAGTTGCAGTCGACCAGTTGCACGGTCGTGCCGTTCACCAGATCGACGCCCAGGAATTCACCGATGTGCGCAGCGTAGAATTTGCGTTCGGAAGCCTGTGGCTCCAATGGGCTGAACTCGTGCACCACCACGCAGTCGCCCGCCGCGCACAGCAGATCGGCAAGATCCTCGGGCACGAAGCGATCGAGCTCGGCATCGACGCCGTACCGGTACGAGACCGACACCACGTGCGCCACGTCCTCCGCGTTGCCGAGCGAAAACTCCTGTCGATACGCCTCGTTTCTGCGCGGTATGTCGCGGAACACGATTCCCGGCTTGTCGCCATCGCGGCCGGCCTTGAACGAGCCATCGATGCTGACCAGTTCCGGCAGCACCGGATCGTCGTCCTCGAAGGTCTCGTAATCCTTGACCTCTTCACCGCAGTACCAGACGTCGCCGTTCTTCGCCTGCGCGAACCAGTCGTCGGTATCCTCAACGATGACGCCGTCGACGAAGACGCGATCATTGACCACGATGCAAGTCACTCCTTCGATCGATTTGGTGCGATCGAGAACCTCGATGGAAACGGTCTCGCCGTCGCCCTCGTACTCGCGCTGGTTGCCTACGGCGAGCGGGTAGTAGGGATTGGTGTTGCCGAAGTCCTCGTCGAACAGATCGGGATCGAAATCCGGGTCGTAGCGACCTTCGCCGATCAGACGGCAAACGTCGCGCCGCGCATGCTGTTGGTCTCGACACAGATCATGGCCTTCCTCGCGCGCGTCCTCGGCATCCTCTTCGCACTTCTTGCGTTCGTCCTCGTCGCTGAGATTCAGGCAAATCGCCGTCGCGATCTGAAAGCTGTCCTGGTTTGCGTTCCGGCAGGCGAGAAAAGCCAGCGCCGTCGTGGTCGAGCAGTACCGCGCGTGTGTCGACTCCGCGTCGGCGGCCGCCGCCGAGGGTGCCGCAAGTCCCGCCAAAGCAATGGCGAGGAGTGGGGACAGCCCGGCCAAGGCTGTGCGAGTCGATTGGCCCAATTGTTGCGATTCGGTTAACGATCCGTGGATGCGAGACGCGAGGGTCAACATGATGGATCTCCTCATACGCTGGGTGGCCTCCGCCACGTCGGCAGAGGTAGCTTGCGTATAGGCGGCAGACGTACGATCGTCATCGGCAATGCGGCATACGCTATTCGGCCACGGGATCGCGGCCAGCGCATGCCTCGAATGACGTAAGCGCGGATCGATACGTCCCGAATCGAGGCTCCGGCATGTCGAATTGGTTACGCGTGCTGGTCCTGATGATTGCCGCGGCGCCCGCGGAGGTTGTCGCCGCTGCCGAGGTCGCGGTGCGTGGACGCATCGTCGACGCAAGCGGCCGCGCTGGTTTCGAGGGCGCGATCGTGCGTATCGAGCCGCTGGCGCCTTCGCAGAGTCCGCTCGAGACCGTCACCGGGCGCGACGGCACATTCCGTTTTGCCGCAGTGTCCGCGGGTGATTATGTGTTGCGCGTGGAGTATGTCGGCGCACCGACGCTGCGGCGCGACATCCGCGTGCCATCCGACGGTATGGATCTGGGCGATGTCGCCATCGGCGCCTCGGTCACCATGCTCGACAACGTGCTCGTCGTCGGCCAACTCGCGAGCCTGGCAGCCGCTGACAGCCGCAAACGCGCGGCCGACAACATCGTTGATATCGTATCGGCCGACGCCATAGGCCAGTTTCCCGATCAGAACGCCGCCGAAGCGCTGCAACGATTGCCCGGCATATCCATCGTCAGCGAACAGGGCGAAGGGCGCTTCGTTTCGGTGCGCGGCATGTCGCCGAACCTCAACTCGGTGAGCATCGGCGGCGCGCGCCTGCCCTCGGATGAAGACGATGCGCGCCAGGTCGCCCTCGATCTCATCCCCTCCGAGCTGCTGCAGTCGCTGGAAGTCGCCAAGACGTCGACACCCGATGAGGACGCCGACGGAATCGGAGCCTCGATCGACATCGAGACCACGACCGCATTCGACCGCCCGGCTGCCAGCGCGAACGCCACGGTTCAGGGCAGCCACAACGCATTCACGCAGGCATGGAACCCGAAGCTTTCGACCAGCGCGACGCGCGTGTTCGACGCGGGGAAGGGCACGCGCAATCTCGGCGTCGCATTGTCTGCAACCTGGTCGCGGCGCAAGTTCGGCTGGGAAAGCATCGACAACGAAAACGGCTGGCCGATTGCGGAAGAGTCCGCGGAGCACTTTCGCAGCCCGGAAAGTATCGATCAGCGCGACAGCGAACATGATCTCGAGCGGCGCGGGTTCGCCTTCAATCTCGACTATCGGCCCGGCGCCGATGCCGAGTTGTATCTGCATACGTTGCAGACCAACGTCGGCGACAACCAGGTTCAGCAACTCGATCGCTATCGTTTCGATGAAGGCGATGTCATTGCGCTGACCGAAAACAGCGGCACGTCCGCGGACGCGCGCCTGGACAAATCGGTCACGTTCAAGCGCGAAGTGCGCAGCCTCAGCTCCGTGGTCGGCGGCTACAGCAACAGCATCGGTCCGTGGACGTTCGACATCGACAGCGCCTGGTCGCAGGCGCGCACGCGCGAATCGGACGACTTCGAGGCCAGTTTCCACGCCGACACCGATCTCGCCTATGCCGGCACCGGGCCGACACCGTTTCTGACGCCGGCGAGCGCCGCGGGTTTCGATCCATCCGCATTCACGCTGGACGAGATCCTGCTCGAGCGCGAGAACGCCAGCGACCGCGAAACCCACGTTGGGCTGGACGCGCGCCGCGAGCTCGACTTCGGCGACTGGCCGGGCTTTATCAAGTTCGGCGGCAAGTCGCGACGACGCGAGAAAAGCTCCGACATCGACATCGCCACGTTCGACGAATTCGGCCGCGACGTGTCGCTGTCCGAGTTCGCGACGACCATCGCCTATGGGCTTGGCCCGTTCGGTCCGGCGATCGGCGTGTATCCGTTGCGCCGTTTTTTTGACGACGGGCATACGTTGTTCGCCATCAACGAAGAGGAAACGTTCATCGCTTCGCGCGGCCGTGACTACCGGATCGAGGAAGACGTCGATGCCGGCTATGCCATGGGCGGCGCGGACATCGGTGCACTGCGATGGGTCGGCGGCGTGCGCGTGGAACGCACCGACCTGCAGGCGGCCGGCACGCGCATCATCATTGGCACGACCGCGGACGGCATTCCGCTGCTGGCGCCGGTAGTGGCGAGCAAGAGCTATACGGACGCATTTCCGAGCCTGCACCTGCGCTACGAATTATCGCCGACGTGGCTCGCGCGCCTGGCGCTGACGCAAAGCATCGCGCGCCCGAGTTTCAGCTTCCTGGCGCCCGCGCAGCGCATCGACATCGAGCAAGGCGAAGACGGAGTCGTCCGTCGTGCGGAAATCGGAAATCCAGAGCTTGACCCTTATCGATCGGATAATTTCGACGTGAGCGCGGAGTACTACGGAGACAAGGCTGTTGATGTTTTCGCTGCCAGCGCGTTCTACAAGCGCATCGACAATCCGATCGTGCTCGCCGATATCGCCGGCACCGGCGCCTACGCCGATTTCGAACGCGTCATCGCACCGATCAACGGCGACAGTGCGCGGCTCGCGGGAATTGAGCTCAACTATACGCACCGCTACGTTTCGCTGCCGGCACCCTGGGATGGCCTCTTGACGGCGGTGAACTTGTCGCTGACCGACAGCGACGCGCGCCTGGATTCGAGTCATCGGCGGCTGCCGTTGCCCGATCAGTCGGATACGGTGTCCAATCTGGTGGTTGGCTACGAAAAAGGCATGCTCAGCTTGAGAGTGGCCGGCAACTATCGCAGTGAGCGTCTGCTGCGTCTGGACCAGCCCGAAGACCCCGCGTTCGACGTCTACGAGGCCGGCCATTTTTCGCTGGATCTCAGCGCGAAATTCCGCCTCGGCGATCATTGGCGCGTCTATTTCGACGCCATCAACGTCACCAACCGCCCACTCTACGAATACTACGGCGACAACGATTTCGTGGCGCGTTACGAGACCTACGGCCGCACTTTCCAGCTCGGCCTGCGCGGCGAGCTGTAAGTTCCCTGGACGTTGCCTCGATGCCGAACACGCTCGCAACAAGCGCATGTCTGTTGTAAAGCGGTGTCGCAACGTCAGCGCAGACTCAAGGTCGGGCAGGTTTGCGGAAACGGATGTCAGCTTCGCCGGATCCAGCGCGTAGCGCGGCGACCGTGCGCTTGCAGACTGCATCCTCGACGGTCGTTCGCGCAGCGACAGTAAACGCAGGCACGTGGGCGAGTGCGGCCACGGAAACGACGGTGTGCTGTCGATTTGTGGCCGCCTGCGGGCAGGAGCATCTATAGGGTGGGCCAAGGCCCACCCAATTTTTTTAGGCGACGCCCTGTGTGCACGCGCGAGCGTCACATCACCGTAGCGTGATCCCGTTAGCGTGATCGGTTGAGCACGATTTCCGTGCCTTCCTCCGCCTTGGGAATCCGTATGCAGCCAGCACTGCCCGCTCGTCTTGCGCTTGCCGTCGCTGTCGCGATGTCGTTTTCCGACGCGCCTCCCGCGTATGCGCAGGCGGTCGGCGCGGAGGACGACGAGTTGAACGAGGGATTGGAAGCGCAGGGTCGCTCGGGCGGTGGGCGCGCGCAAGTCGGTGTCGCAGGTGGTGACGCGAGCGTGACACCGGCCGGCGACGCGGCAACCGCCGCACCCGACTCGCCGGCGGAGCAGGGGCAGGCGAAGACAACCACCCCCGGCGATGCGGTCGAGATGTCGAGCATCAACGTGCGAGGCGCGTACACGACGGGCGGACAGACGCTGTATCTCGACGAGCGCCGCAATTCCGCGGTCGTCACCGAAGCGGTCGGCGCGGAGCAGATTGCGCGCACCGGCGATTCCGACGTGGCGACGACGCTGCGCCGCGTGACCGGTCTCTCGCTGATCGACGGCAAATATGTCTATGTGCGCGGTTTGGGTGAACGCTATTCGAGCGTGCTGCTCAACGGTGCGCCGATACCGAGTCCAGATTACACGCGCCGCGTCGTCCCGCTCGATCTGTTCCCGACCGAGCTCATCGAAGGCGTCATCGTGCAGAAATCCTACTCGCCGGACATGCCGGGCGAGTTCGGCGGCGGCACCGTGCTGCTGCGCACCAGCGAAATTCCGCGTGATTTCTTCATACGCGCCCAGGGCGTGCTTGGCTACACCGACGGCACGACCGGCGAGGACGGCCTGCGTTACAGCGGCGGCGCGCGGGATTGGATGGGCTATGACGACGGCACACGCGAAATGCCGGGTTCGCTCGCCGCGGCGACTGCCGACGGACAGTATCTGCGCCCGCGGTCGCCGGTAAATCCCGACGGCGCGACGCCGGAGCAGCTGGCGACGTACGGTCGCGACCTCGCATCCGGCGGATACGGTATCTACGGCAAGCGTATCGGACCGGATACCGGATACTCGTTCGGTATCGGCAATACGTTCTCGCTGGCCGATGACGTGCGTCTCGGCGCGATTGCTGCGACGCGCTACCAGCAGTCCTGGGACACTGTCCACGAAAAACGCAATACCTACGCCGCCAGCAACAGCGGCCTTACGCCGGTCGCCGATCAGAATGTCGACGACACGCAGCGTTCCATCGACGCAAGCCTGTTCCTCGGGCTGGGACTCGACATCGGCATGAACCACAGCATCGGTCTGACCCGGATGGTGCTGCGCCAGACCGACGACCGCGCGAAGATCAGCGACGGCACCGTAGACAGCGTCGATTCGCGCTTCTTCGAACAGAAATGGGTCGAGAACCAGCTCGCCGCGACGCAGCTCAAGGGACACCACGTGCTGCCGCCGCTGCACAACCTGGAATTCGATTGGCAGTACACCGACGCGAACGCCGATCGCGACGAGCCGAACACGCGCCGCTACCGCTACGATTACGTCGGCGCCGACACGCTCGAATTTTCGCATCGCTCGGACTCGAATGCGCAGACGTTCGGCAAGCTCGAAGACCAGCAGGAAGACTTCAGCTTCAAGGCGATGCTGCCTTTCGATTTCACCGACGGCTCCGCGCTGCAACTGTCGGCGGGCGGGGCGCACACGTCGCGCGACCGCAATTCGGCGATCCGCACGTTCACGTTCCAGCTCGCGCCGGGCTCGCAGTTGCCGGCCGACAATCCCGGTTTCTATCTGCAGCCGATCGGACAGATCCTCGATCCGGCCAACATCGGGCCGGACGGTTTCGTGTTGCGCGAGACAACGCGCGCGACCGACAACTATTTTGCCGAGCAAAAGCTCACCGGCGCGTTCGTCAATGCCGATTTCAATTTTCGCGGCAAATACCGGCTGGCGCTGGGCGCGCGCCATGAGAACAACGATCAGCAGGTGACCACCTTCAGCATCGTCGATCCGGCGGCGCCGCCGATCGTGGCCGAAAACAAATCCGGCGACTGGCTGCCGGCGGCCTCGTTCACCTGGCTCTACAGCGACAACGCGCAGCTCCGCGCCGGTTTCAGCCGCACCTTGTCGCGCCCCGATTTCCGCGAGCTGTCGACTGCGCCGTACACCGATCCCGAACTGGACATCGATACGATCGGCAATCCGGAGCTCAAGCCGACGCAGCTGAGGAACCTCGATCTGCGCTGGGAATACTACTTCTCGGAAAGCGACAGCATCTCGCTGGCAGCGTTCGACAAGAAATTCACCGATCCGATCGAGAAGCTTCGCCTGGCCGGGTCCTCGCCGCTGCTCGGCCTCGCCAATGCCATGAGCGCGCACAACTACGGCGCCGAGGTGGACGTCTACAAGAATCTCGACTTCATTGGCAGCACCTTCGGCAGCAGTTTCGATTGGCAACGATTCTATGTTGCGGCCAACTACGCGCGCATTCGCTCGACCATCGAGCTCGATCCCATCAGCGCGAGTTACCAGACCAACCTGTCGCGGCCGATGCAGGGCCAGTCGCCGTACGTCGGCAACGTGCAATTCGGCTATCTCGACCCCGACCACGGCATCGAATCGACCGTACTGTTCAATCGGTTCGGCCGGCGCATCTCCGAAGTCGGCGTGCAGGGACAGCCGGACATCTACGAGGAATCGTTCAATTCGCTCGATTTCCAGTTCCGCCGGCGCTTCTCGAACGACTGGCGCTGGACGTTGCGGCTGCGCAACCTGCTCGACCCAAAAGTGCAATACACGCAGGGCGGACTTTCAACGCGCGAGTACCGCAGAGGCCGCGAACTGCTGTTGAGCCTGGAGTGGCGGCCGCGCAGCGCATCGTGACAGACGGAGTGCGGCCGGAAACATATTGGACATGTTTCTGAGATGGAGTCGTCATGCGCGCTCAATACGGTGTCGTCCACCGCGTGTTCAGGTGGGGAAACCTGCGCGCGTCTCCTTCCATTGGTCCTGGGGACTATCGATGACAAACTTGCGCAACAAATCTCTTGCGGGCCTCATCGCCTGCGGCCTCATGCTGAGCAGCGCGCACGCCGCATTCACGGTAACCGACGGCGTCGACGGCGCCTGGTCCGAAACCGGCGGCGCGAGAAGCCGCGGCTGGGTGATCGACGTGCTGCCGGCGCCCGACGGCCGGAAGACCGTCTTCGTTTCCGGCTATCTGTATGACAACGACGGCCACACGATGTGGGTCACCGCATCGCCGCTGTTCGGCGAATTCGAGTTCGAGAAGAGTGCCGATCTGCTTACGTTCGCCGATGGATCGTTCAACGCGGACCCGACCGAACAGCCGACACGGCAGGACTTCGGCTCGATCGACCTCGAGTTCATGAGCTGCACCGAACTGAAGGTGTCGGTGACGCCGGCGGCGGCCACGGGTTTCGAGCCGCTCGAATTCACGTTGAATCCGTTGCAGAAC
>Ga0193717_1002042_pt1 | contig 11900 bp, 9 predicted proteins | sample U2c2metaG_FD_145900 | JGI IMG/M metagenome (GOLD analysis project Ga0193717, IMG submission 145900) | Soil microbial communities from a riparian zone of the East river system, Colorado, United States - U2c2 | ecosystem: Environmental > Terrestrial > Soil > Riparian zone | place: USA: East River...
GTTGGTGAGTGCTGCGGGTCCGGCCGCGGCGGTGGGGGAGGGTTGTGGTTGACCTTAACCATAGTTGAGGTTGCAGGGTTGGCGGGAGAGAGCCGAGACGAGATGGAGTGAACTGATATGCGTGCTGCTGTTGTGACGGAGTTTGGTGGGGCGGATGTGGTGGAGGTCCAGGAGTGGGCTGAGCCGGTCGCCGGTCCCGGCGAGGTGATCGTCGAGGTCGAGGTGACTGACGTGATCTTCGTGGAGACGGCGATCCGGCAGGGTGCGCACGGCGGCTTCTTTCACGTCGAGCCGCCGTACGTACCGGGCAACTCCCTCGGCGGTCGCGTGCGATCCGTCGGTGAGGGCGTTGACCAGGACTGGATCGGTAAGAGCGTTGTCGGGCGTACTGCGAGCTTCGGCGCTCACGCGGAACAAGCGGCTGTCCCGGTCGACCAGTTGGTCCTCGCGCCTGAGGAGCTCAACCTCGAGACGGCGGTCGCGGTATCCGGTGATGGATTCACCGCGCTCCTCCTCGAGCAGCTCGCGGCCGATCTCGCCGGCAAAGAGGTACTGATCACCGCAGCTGCCGGCGGTATGGGGGTGCTGCTCATCCAGCTAGCGCACAAAGCGGGAGCGCACGTGATCGCTGCCGTTCGCGGGCAGGCGAAACGCGATCTCGTGAAGGCGCAGGGGGCCGATGTGGTGATCGACTACTCGGAACCGGGCTGGGAGAAGTCGGTGCTGGAGGCAACCAATGGACACGGGGTCGACGTGGTGTTCGAAGGAGCGGGTGGCGCGCTCGGCGGGACCGCGTTCGAGACCGTCAAGGACAACGGGTGGTTCTCGGCGCACGGTGCACCGAGCGGCGGTTTCGCGCAGTACGACCCAGCTGAGGCGGAGCGCCGGGGGATCACGGTGAAGGGGATCATGGATCTGCGGGCCGACAGTCGTTCGGCGACGCCTGTCACCGGCGAGGTAGTGATGGCGAGGGCGATCAAGGGCGACCTGGTACCGGTGATCGACCGCACGTTCCCCCTCGACCAACTCGGCGAAGCCCACCTCGCCCTGGAAAACCGCACCCTCCTCGGCAAAGCCCTCCTCCGAATCCACTGAGCGCAGCCGGACTTCCGCAGTACGCCTGCCGTCGTACTGCGGAACGGGCGGCGTGAACACTTGGAACGATGTACTCGGCTTGCAGGCCGCGGGCTTGTTGGTCCGGTGTTAGGCGGGCCGGCCAGCTCGAACTGCGGCGACTGTCCGCCGCGGCTCAGACGGCGAATGCGGCGGTATTAGTCGAGTTGTTCGGCGTGTTCGGTGATGGGTGGGTTTGGGCGGGCGGAGACGATCTTGTTTCGGCCTGCGCGCTTTGCTGTCAGGAGGGCGTTGTCCGCGGCGAGGACCAGTTGGTCCATCGTGCCTGCGACGTCCGGGTAGACCGCCGCACCGAACGAGGCCGGTACGCCCGTGATGACGGCGCTGACATCGTGCGCCGTATCCACGGAGACCGTCAGTGACGTCAGCCGCTCGCGGATTCGCTCAGCGACTTCCAGTACCTCGCGCTCGGACGCGCCCGGCAGCAGTACTGCGAGCTCGTCGCCGCCAACCCGTGCAACCAGGTCGCCCTGCCGCACCTCCGCCCGGACGCTCTCGCCGACCGCACGCAGCGCGCGGTCACCGGCCGGGTGCCCGTACGTGTCGTTGATCTCCTTGAACCTGTCCAGGTCCAGCATCAGCAGCCCGACCGTACTGCGCAGCGACTCGGCCCGAGCGAGTTCCACCGGCACAGCGCTAGCCCAGTACGACGGTGTCGCGAGCCCTGTCTTCACGTCAGTCCCGGCAGCCCGCTGGAACTGGGGGAGTAGCAGGTCACGGTGCAACGTCAGCACCGTGATCATCAGGATCGGCACGACCCACGGGTACGACGCCTGCAGCGCGGCGACTGCGACTCCCAGACCGAGCCCGGCAACCACAACGAGCTGGTCGGCCAGTTGGCCCAGTGCGCCGCGTGCGGACGCGTCCGGCGAGGACAGCAGAATCGCGCCGATCACCAGGGCGAAGTTCACCAGCCACCAGGTGCTCGCCGCGGCCAGGACGACCACCAGGGACATCGGGCCGGTCGGCACGCGCGGCTCGACGATGAGATCGCCGGCCCGCAGGATGGCGGCTGCCGCGGCGCTGGCCAGGATGAACGTGGAGGCCGAGAAGATCTTGCGGTGCGCGATGGTGCGCCCGTAGACGCGGAGCCAGGAGTAACCGTACGAGACCACGACCAGCGCGATCGCCAGCGACAGCGGGAGCAGCAGCAGCCCGGCGAAGACCCAGAGGCTCTTCAGGTTGGTGTACGGCGAAGTATTCGCCGCCATTTCGCGTCGGCGCTCGATCCCGCGGGCAGACTCCAGATGAAGCACGGAGGCGACCGCGAGCACGGCGAAGGCAGTCCACTCGGACGGCTTGATGCCAGTGCGGTCGCCGGAGACGGTGGACGCTACAGCCAGGGCGGTGATCGTTACGGCAATCGCATCGACACCGAGCACGTAGCCCAGTGCCGGACGTGGCAACGACCAGAGCTTCCATTGGCGGGGTGGCACCCACTTGCTCCGACCGATCAGAATCATGGTGGCCTCACACAGTTAGACCTGAACGGTTATTGCTGAATAGTAACTGCCCGTTCACGGCAGGTCATCCCCGCACCCCAGGTATTCCATCCGACGGATCATGACGAGAGGATCCAGCACCATGTCGATCAAGAGCACTGGCAACGAGTGGTTCCGCGGTGGCAACGAGTGGTTCGACGGCGGAAATGAGTGGTTCCGCGGCGGAAACGAGTGGTTCACGGACGGTGGCAACGAGTGGTTGCGGCAGTCCGGTGGTTCCGGTCCCGAGGGGTTCACCGGCGGTAACGAATGGTGACCACCCGCTGATTCCGGAAGTTTCTTTACTTACATTTTACGGATCCCGTCCGGCGATATTCCCTGAATCTCCGGGCGACTCATTGGCCGCCGATTTCGACGGCCGCCGTACCTGACCGGCGGGCGCGCGCCCAGGCCGCGCCCGCCACCAAGGCCGCAAGCACGCCAGCGGCCCCCACGACGGCTAGTGCGAGCGACGGTGACGAGCGGTCCGCGATCAGGCCCGCAACGAGAATGCCGATGCCCTGACTGCTCTTCAGAGCTGTGCTGGCGACTCCGAAGGCCTGGCCGCGCTGGTGGTCCGGCACGGCCTGGACGAAGGCTGCGCTGGCCGGCAGGTGGTACGCCGAGGCCAGTCCGGACAACGCCCAGAGACCGACTGTCGGCAACAGCCCGGGCGTGAAGGCGCAGAAGATGAGCGGCACGCAGGCGGCGACGGCCAGCGGCCCGATGAGCTTCATCCGTCGCTCGGGCGGCCACAGCGTGATCAACCACATGCCGACTACAGCCCCGGCTGGACTAGCGGCGAGCAGCAGACCCGCGTACTCCGGTCCTCCGCCGATCTCGTTCGCATAGGGGACGGCAAGACCTTCCACCGTGACGTAGAACCCGGCGATCGTCGCAAGAGCCACGAGAGCGCGAAGACGCGGCGTACGGAGTACTAGGGAGGTTCCTGCGGCTAGGTCCTTGAAGTAGCTCTTCCGGGGCTCGTCGTTGTCCTGCGCGGCTGCGGGTGCAGGGCGGCGCTGCACGCCGAAGGTGATGAGTGCAGCGGAGAGCAGGAAGGTCGCGGAGTCGAGCAGGAGACCGCCGGACGTGCCTACTGCAAGCACAGCCAAGCCGCCCGTACCGAAGCCCAGCACCTGGCTGAACTGCACGACCATGTCGTTCGCTGCCTTGCCCAGCACGTAGTGGTCGCCTGGCAGCACCACGGGCAGCGTCGCAGCTCGCGCCGCATTGAACGGCGAACCGAATGCCTGAAGCGCGACCAACAGGACGATGACTGCCCAAAGAGGTAACGCGTTGATCGCCATCGCAGCAACCAGTACTGCGCGCGCAAGGTCAGTGATGATCATCACCCGGCGACGCGGATACCGGTCGGCGAAACCCGCCAGCAAGGGGCCGAAGACCAGGTCGGGGACGTAGGTGAGGGCGTACGTGAGTGCGGTCAGTCCGGCCGAGTCTGTGCGCTCGAAGACCAGTACAGACAGGGCAACCCGGGCCAGTTGATCACCCGCGACGGACAGTACGCCGGCCAGGAACAACGCTCTGAACTCGGCATGCCCGAACACATCGCGCCAACGCGCCCGTTCCACCACCCCACCAACCATGCAGAGACCATAACCACAATCCGTGCAACATCACCTGCTGACTGTGATCGGTAGGGATACCCTGCACGTGACATTGCTCGCAGAACGCCTGGTTCAAAGGTTTGTTCGCGGCGGATCAGTGCCATTTCGGCCAGCCGACGTCTCAGGACTTGTCCGGCCCAACTACTCTGGAATCCTCTGGTACCGGGGTCTGGGCGGGGCGGCCCCGACCCTGGTACCAGTCCTTCTCCCCGGCCGCTGACTCCCCGCCGCCGAACTCCACCTCGTAGCGCGTGTACTCGGGCCGCGTCCGGCTGGCAGTTGCCGTCCGTCCGACTCGCGTTGGCGCGGCGTTGCGCCACCTCGTCGCGTACGCACTTCGCCGGCGAACGGACCGCGGGCCGCTTGTGGGCCGAGGTCACGCCGTCTTCTTTTGTTGAGCTGCGACGGAGGAGCCGCGATGGTTGGGTTTCGGAAACTGTCGGTGGCGGACGGTAGCGTTCTTCTTGCCAGGGGCGGCTCTTGGACGTGCTTCCTTCTCCTTCACCAGGCCACGTAGCGCGTTCGCTCTCCGCCTCTGGCAACTCTGTCCTGACGACCGGGAGGCATCGATGCCAGACGCGCTCGCCGCGGTGCTACTGCGCCGCCGACGGCTGGTCGACGCCGCCCGCCTCACCCCACCCGTACGCCGGTCCGCATGGCACTGGCTGCGGCATCCACTGAGCACCCAAGCCGGTCTCTCCGCACTCCAAGCCGACCTGATTCAGCGCGGCTTCCTGCTGTCGGCCACCCTCTACCGGTACTGCGTCGGCCTCAACCCCCTCGCGCTAACCGGCTTCGGCCGCGACCTACTCGAGTTGCTCGACCAGCAGTCCGGCAGAAACGCATCCCACGTGCCGCTCTTTCGCGGCTTCCCAGAGACCGTCCCAGGCAACACCGAGACCTTCTACATCGACAGGACCTTCGCCAGACTCCTCCAAGAACCAGAGCAACCCTGCGTGCTGTGCGGCGAGTCCCAAACGGTCCACCCGGTCTCGCCCTGCGCACACCTCGTCTGCAGGAACTGCTGGGACGGCGCCGACTACAGCGCCTGCCCGATCTGCCTGCGCCAAATCGACAAGGCCGACCCCTTCCTCGAGCCTTCGGAAGACGAGGCGATCGAGCCCGCCCGCGCCGACCGCCTGCGACTGTTGACGCTCGCAACGGACGACTCCGCTCGCACCACGGCAGCCGAGCTCCTCGTACGTCGAGCTCCCTTGTCCGTCGGCGATCGCGCCGACCTGAAGGTGCTCCTGACCGACGCCGACCCCTCGTGGTTGCCCGACTTCATCCCGGTCCGCGAGACCCGTGCGATCGTGCTCGCCCACTTCCTGCCGACCCATCCCGCGCTGATCGACGAACTGCTCGACACCGCCACCGACGCGTTGCGCCTCCTCTATGTCCTCATGGGCGCAGACCCAGGTCTCCGAACCCCGCCGGTACGACGCACCTCGCTGGCCCGGGCGATTCGCCGTACGGTGCTGGACCGGCTCGACAAGCTGCCGCTGGAGTCGCTCGTCGAGGACATGCTGCGGCATCAACGAGCCTGGAAGCGGATTGCGGAAAACCTGCATCCCCTCGAGTTCGCGACCCGCTATCCCGTGGCCGCGCTCGCGTTCGCCGTCGTTCGAGGAACAACCGTTGACGGCGGCAGCCCGGCAGGTCGCGCCATCCTGAGCGAAGCGACTGGGCATCCGGCCATCCGGCTCGAGGATGGTCGGTTGGTGATGAACACCTTCGCCAGCCGAGTCGAATCCGCCTTCGCCACCGAACGCCCAAGCCTCGCCCTGGACCTCCTGACCCAACGCCCAGGCGACCTGCTGCGGCGACTCGTCCAATTGGCTCGCGCGCTGCCGCCGGACGCGCACGGCTCACTGATCGAGGCAGTCACCACTGCTGTCTCCGACGTATCGCCCGTCGTCCTGACTGCGGCACTCGGCCAGGTCCGCACGCCACCCGGCGATCTCCGGTTGTTCTTCCCGCGTGGTGGAACCACCCGGATCTGGACCGCCGTGGATGAACGAGAACCCCTCCCGACGTTGCTCGCCGGCGCGCTGGCCGCAGTACTGGTCGGTGAGTTGTTGCGGAGGGCAACTGCTCTGCCGCGGGTTCGGCGGGCCTTTCTGGATGAGGAGTTGGCTCGGTTGGCGGCGCCTGGTTCGGAGCGGAGCGCTTCGTCGACGTTGCGGCGGATGACGCGGGGGAGTACGCAGCCGATCCCCGAGGACGACCTGCTCCGGCTCTTCGTGCATTGGGTCGAGCCGGCGGGTCAGCGGGTCGATCTCAACCTGTCGGTGATGGTGCTCGACTCGGAGTGGGCGTTCGTCGGGTTGTGCGACTACACACGGCTGCGGTTCGACCAGGACGCGTTGGTGCACTCGGGTGATCTGACCTCAGCGCCGGGCAAGGCCGGTTCGAGCGAGTACATCGACATCGATCTTGCCGCGCTGAAGCGGGTGGGCGGGCGCTACCTGCTGCCGGTGGTGTTCAGCTACAACAACGTGCCGTTCGACCGGCTCGAGCGCGGATTCGTCGGCGTGATGAGGCAGCCGTCGGGGCTGTTCGATCCGACCGCGGTGGAGGAGCGGTTCGACCTCACGGGGCCGGCGAAGATCCTGCTGCCGTTCGGCATCGACCTGCACACGAAGGAACTCCGCTGGTACGACGTCAACCTGAGCGCGGTCGGCTACGGACACAGCATCGTCAAGTACGGCGGCGCGGTCGCGCTGATGGCGGCCGCGATCGAGGAGGTCCACGGTGCGGGGGACCGGGTCAGCCTCTGGGAACTCTGCTGCTGGCACGCCGCCGCCCGCACCGACGAGGTCGTCGTACGGACCTCCGACGGCTCGATCGTCGGCTACCTCCGCGGCGAGGGGGAAGACGTGAGCACCTTCGCCCGGCGCCTCACCGCCCGCCTTGAACCAGACCGCTACTGGGACCTCGACGCCGCCAGCCGAGCCGACTTCGTAGCCGTCATCACCGCCGATCTCGACCCCAAAGCCGGCGCCGAGGTCTACGCGCTCCACCCTCACCTCTTGGACCCGGGCAGCGTCAATCTGATCGACGCCCCTCACCTCTTGGCGGCCCTCACTCCTGACACCCGTGCGCACCAGACCTTGCTGGGGCGCCACGAGTAGGTCGCCTTAACTTTGTTGCGACATCAGCGAAACATGGGGACATACATGTCGTGACATAAAGGGCTGGAGTTTGCCGCCACAGACCCCGAGGAGCCCCAGTGAGCCTCACCCAACCCACCGACGCCGAACTGGACGTCATGATCCGCGCGCGTCTGGCCTCGATCGGAATCGATCTCGACCAACTACCCGCCGGCAGTTCCCCCGACCCGGAGACCGGCAGCCCCGGCCGCGACTCCGTCCTGGCCGGCCTCCGCAGCTTCGTCCGTACGACGGTCCTGCCGCTGAGTGCCTACCAATTCGCAACAACCGGCCCAACCGACGACCTACCGGCCCTCGCCCAACAGGTCGCCGCCCCCACCCTCTTCCCCTCCATCGACATCACCAGGCAACACCGATGAACCGCCCAGTGAACAGCCCGGCCAGCGAGCCCGCCGAGACCTCCGCGCTGGGCGCGGCCGGGACCTCCGGGTCGGGCGCAGCCGGGACCTCCGCGCTGGGCGCGGCCGGGACCTCCGGGCCGGGCGCAGCCGAGAACTCCCGCATGAGCGCTGCCGTGAGGACCCGCCGCGGCGACTCCGCTGAGGACGCTGGACCGATGGATACTCGGGTCGACCGCAGGTCGTTCTTGTATCGGGCGAGCGCGCTTGCCGCGGCAACTACCGTCGGCACGGTCGCTCTTCCGGCGATCGGCTATGCCGCGCCAAATTCCGCGAGCACCCTCGCGACCGTGGACACCGCAGTACGTCCCGAGGCGATCAGAGATGTCAGCGAATTGACGATCGCCGAGGCCGCGACCCTCATCCGTTCAGGACGGCTCAAGCCCGAGCGCCTCCTCGAGGCCTACCTCGACCGCATCGGCGCCTACGACTCCACCTACCAGGCGTTCAACCTCGTCCTCGCCGACGAAGCACTCGCGAGAGCACGATCGCTCGGCAAGAAGCGCGGCGGCACCCTCCACGGCATCCCGCTCGCGATCAAGGACAACTACTACACCAAGGGCATCCGCACGACGGCGAACTCCTTCCTGTTCGAGAAGTTCATTCCGCCGTACGACGCCACCGCAGTACGGCGGCTCACCGCAGCCGGCGGAATCGTCCTCGGCAAGACCCAGATGGGCCCGCTCGCCACAACCCGGGCAACCACACCCGACGGCCGCATCACGACCGTCAACGCGTGGACCCCGTCGAACCCAGCAACAGACCCCGGAGGCTCGTCCTCAGGATCAGCGACCGCGGTCGCGTCCCGGATGGCCGCGTCGAGCGTCGGCACCCAGACCGGCGGCTCGATCACGGCACCCTCGAACGCGCAGAACCTCACCGGCCTGAAACCCACGATGGGCCGCGTGTCACTCCACGGGATCGTCCCGCTCAGCTACACCCGCGACCACCCCGGCCCGCTCGCCAGGGATGCCAAGGACGCGGCGATCATGCTCACGGCAATGGCCGGCGAGGATCCGAACGACCCTCGCACCCAAGGCCTCCCGCCCGTGCCGGACCTGGTGACCGCCGCAACCCCCGTCATCCGCAACCGCCGGGTTCGCATGCGTTGGCGTACGAAGGTCGGGGTCATTCCCGACTTCACGACAGGCACCACCGAGGTAGCCGCCGCACGGCGGGCTGCCCTCGACAAGCTCGCCGACATCCAGGACCTGACCGTGGTCGACGTGACGATGCCGGACGAGTGGGACGTGCTGACCAACGCAGCCTTCAACAACGTCCGGCTGCCCGAACGGAGCGAACCGTTCCTGCCGATGATGCGCTCTGACCTACGCGGATTCGGAGTCTCGGTCACAGGCTGGTTGCAGGGCGCGCTGCTCGGCGCGAACGAGTTCCTGATCGGTCAACGCGCAAAGGTCCTGTTGCTCCAGCGGGTTCTGGACGACCTCTTCGAGCAGTGCGATGTGGTCGTGCAGACGAGCCCGACTCCGTTCGACGCGATCGGGCTGCCCGAGCTCGCGCTGCCGATCGGGTTCACCTCGGCGGGTGTTCCGATCGGGACGATTCTCGGTGGCAAGCCGTTCGGGGAAGACCGGCTGCTAGCGGTCGCAGCGGCGTACCAGGCGGTGACCGATTGGCATCACCGGCGGCCCGCGGACCCGCAGGGCGCAGTACCGGTTGCCAGGACGGGTGCCGACGCTGCGGCCAAGCCTGACTCGCGGCGCGCGAGCGGCGTGGTCGAGGCGCAGCAGGTTCAGGACCGCGGTCGGTTGCACGCGGATCAGGTCGTCGAGCAGATGCAGTGAGCCCCGCCGGCCGAGGAGCAACGTGCTCCTCGGCCGGTGCCGACTTTGACAATCCGATGACGGTCCGTACCTCAGTGGCGCTCGGCTGAGGTGCGGTTCTCGGCCGCGATCTTGACATTCCGGTTACGGAGCCGCGGTTCGCTGACGACCCGGGGGAGATGCGGGAGTACAAAGGAAGAGGCGAAGGGAGCCACGATGACGTACGACGTGGTGGTGCTCATCGAGCGCGAGATGAGTGAGGGCGATGCGCGCCGCGTTGCCGCCCTGCACGCAAGGCACGACGAACTGGTGGACTACCACCTGCTCATCTCCAGCCATCCAACCGAAGGACTGGCGGGACCGATGGCCCTGCTGGGAACCAGCTTCGCGGACGTCGCCGGACTGTCCGCCACCAGCTCAGCCCGTACTACGACCGCGGCGACGCTCGCGGATCCGCAGTTCGACCTGGCCTCGGTGATCGAACACAGTTCGCGCCGGCTCCGCGGTCTGAACGACTGCCGGGTGAACGTCTCGATCACCCACGGCGAGATCCTGCTCGGCCTCAGAGCCCTGGTCAAGTCCACCAAGAGCCAGGAGGTCGTCGTCGTCGCGTGGCCCGAAACAGCAGCCCGCTTCGTCGTCTCCGACTGGCCCAAACGCGCCCGCCGCGAACTCAACGTCCCCCGAGTCCGAGTCCTCGAACACGACACCTGAGTCGGACCTCCCCACCCTGAGCGCGGCCTCACTGCCTGAACCGATAGCGCGCTCTTCGACCACTGGCGCCGTGCAGACCGCCAGTGGTCGAACGAACGGTGATCGGCCCGCTATCCACAGGCTGTGAAGTCACCTGCCTGTACTGCGGGTGTCAGCGGCATGTTCTCTGACATGAACAGGAAACTGGCTGCTCAAGCGGCCAAGCGTGGTGGTTGGTTCGATCGCCTGGACGTGATCCGTGCGGGCTACAGCGATGACGAGATCGCGCGACGGATCAAGGCGGGCCAGTGGGTCCGCCTGTGTCGCGGTGCCTATGCCGAACCGGGACCTGACGACGAGGCACGTCCGGAGTGGGATCGCGCGACCTGGCGACACGTCCGCGCGGCGAAGGCTGTTCATCATCGGCTGGATGGTCGGGCGGTGGTGAGTCATCAGTCAGCGTTGCTGCTTCGTGGTGTAGAGGTTTCTGACCTCGATCTGAGTCGGGTTCACGTCACCAATTTGGTTGGGCGCGGTAGATCTGGGGCCAAGGTCTGCCAGCATGCGGGGCGGCCGCCGGTGCTGGATCCGGTGGAGGTTGATGGAGTGCGGTTGACCTCGGGCGCGCGGTCTGTGGTGGAGACGATCCGCTACACGTCGTACCAGGTCGCGGTGTCGGTGGTGGATGCGGCGCTTAGGCAGGGAGTCGCAACTCCCGATCAGTTGTTGGCTGCGGTCGAGCTCTTCGCGAAGAGGCCTGGAACGAGGGCCGCGGCGAGGGCCGTGCTCTTCGGCGATGGCCGGTCCGAGTCGGTAGGTGAATCGCGGCTGCGGGTGTTGTTGGCCGACCTCGGACTCCCGGAGCCGATCCTGCAACCCGAGATCCGCGATGCTCTCGGCCGGCTGGTGGCGCGGGTTGATTTCCTGCTCGCCCGCTGGGGTGTGATCCTCGAGTTCGACGGCGCTCTGAAGTATGGAGGGACCGGAGCTGACGCTCTGATCGCGGAGAAGGTGCGGGAGGACAGGCTCCGCGATCTCGGGTACGAGGTGGTCCGGGTGACCTGGGCCGATCTTGCCCAGCCGCTCGAACTGATCGCTCGGATCCGGCGTGCCATTGATCGTTCCCAGTCGCGGCAGGCTCCGGTAGCAGGTTTCGTGCGCGATACCGGCCAGTGAGCAGTGGTCGCCGGCGGCGGGCTCTTCGGCCCGCTGCCTGCCTTTGTCCGGTATCAGGCTTTGTGGCGGATGCCGGTCTGTAGAGCGCTAGTGGTCGAACAGGGCGTGGTCGGTCTGCTGCCTGCTTCGTCCGGTGCCAGGCTTTGTGGCGGATGTCGGTCTGTAGGGCGTTAGTGGTCGAACGGAACGTGATCGGTCTGCTGCCTGCTTCGTCCGGTGCCAGGCTTCGCGGCGGATGCCGGTCTGTAGGTCGCTAGTGGTCGAAGAAGGCGTGGTCGGTCTGCTGCCTGCTTCGTCCGGTGCCAGGCTTCGCGGCGGATGCCGGTCTGTAGGGCGTTAGTGGTCGAACGGAGCGTGGTCGGTCTGCTGCCGGCGCTCGCTTGGTCCGGTTGCCGGCTGTGCGGCTGGCGTAGTTGCAGTGCGCTCGGTGGAC
>Ga0193717_1002043_pt1 | contig 11898 bp, 7 predicted proteins | sample U2c2metaG_FD_145900 | JGI IMG/M metagenome (GOLD analysis project Ga0193717, IMG submission 145900) | Soil microbial communities from a riparian zone of the East river system, Colorado, United States - U2c2 | ecosystem: Environmental > Terrestrial > Soil > Riparian zone | place: USA: East River...
TAAAGCGGAAGGGATTGACGTCCTATACGCTGCATGTCATTCAGAAGAACCAGCTGCTGGAGAACCTGCGGGACCGGCTGAGCTTCCTGGTGAAGGAGGACAAGCGGGATCAGAAGAAACAGCTTCAGCAGCTGATCCAGCAGATCAATCAGAATTTCAATCACGATCAATATTGGGATGAATTCAGGGAGACCTTTGAGCAGGTACATCAGCAATTCTTCGCTACGCTGAAGAAGCATGCGGATGATCTGACGGGGAATGACCTGCGGCTGTTGTCGCTGATAAAGCTCAATCTTACTTCGGGGGATATAGCGACGTTGTTGGGAATCTCACCTGACAGTCTGAGAGTATCGCGTTACCGGTTGAAGAAGAAGCTGAATCTGGGGGTGGAAGACAGCCTCACTGCTTTTGTCCAATCCGTGTAGTAACAATTTGGTAATGGAGGGTATGCTTCGTTTATTTGTTTTGATAATCAACATTTTATATGTCTCTTATCGCGATACCGGCTGAAAAAGAAATTGAATCTTGGGGTTGAAGAAAGCCTTACGGCTTTTGTCCAGTCTGTGTAGGTAACAATTTCGTAATGGAGCCTACGTTTCTTTTATTTATTTTGATAATCAGCCATTTACATGTCACTTGTTAACGCTGCTGCCGCCCTGTCTACGCTTCGGATGGGGCTGTTGTCATTTTGTACATGCCCATTTTTACCAAATACGCGGAGGTAAATGCAGTTTTGCGCCAGGATTAAAAACTAAAAACTAGCTAATATGAAGCGATTATGGTCACTCATTATTTTCTTTTTTTGTTGCTTGGGGTGGACGGCCGCTTTTGCGCAAACAAGTCCGCTGAGCGGTATGGTGACGGACAAGCAAACGGGTGAGCCGTTGCCGGGGGCCAGTATAGAAATTGCGGCGAAGGGGAAAAAGGACATCCATTTACTGACAGGGCTGAACGGGAATTTTGTGCTGCGGCATATCGTGGCCGGCCATTATGAAGTATCTGTCAAATATGTAGGTTTTGACTCTTATAAGGAGGAGATGGATCTGGCTGAGGGAACGATGAAAGCGCTGAGGGTGAGCCTGGAGCCGAAGAGGAGCGAGCTGGCGACTATCAGCGTGTCTGGGGGTGCAAGGGGAACGGAGCGGTCCTCTCAGCTGGTGGACCGCCGGGCGGATATCGTGCAGAACTCTATTTCGGCAAGGGCGATAGAGGTATCTCCCGATCTGTCTGTAGCCAACACGGCTCAGCGTATATCCGGAGTAACGCTGGAGCGCAGTTCCAATGGTGAGGGGCAGTATATTATCGTGCGCGGTATGGAGAAGCGTTATATCTATACCCTGGTCAACGGCATTAAGATCCCCAGTCCAGATAACAAAAACCGATATGTGCCGCTGGATATCTTCCCTGCCGATCTGCTGGAAAGGCTGGAGATCACCAAGACGCTGACTCCTAATATGGAGGGAGACGCTATTGGCGGGGCCGTCAATATGGTGATGAAGGATGCTCCTTCCAAATTTAGTATCAATGCCAATGCTGCGGCCGGTTATGGCAGCAAGTTCGCGCATGAGGACTTTGCCAGGTTTGACAATGGTCCAAGTCTCAGCAGTAGTCCGCGGATACTCAATTCCAAGGATCTGGCTACTCCCGGTGATTTTCCCAACAGTGCCTTTAGTCATAGCCTGCGTCACAATCCCATTGACGAAGTATTCGGTTTGTCGCTTGGCGGCCGTTTGCTGAACAACAAACTAGGGGTCCTGGTAGCGGGCAGTCTTCAAAACAACTACCGCAATGTCAGCTCGACCCTCTTTCAGTTGCCTGATCAGTTGGCGATTGGGGGATTTCAACTGGCGAGCGTTGACAAACGTCATTTATCGGTTCAACAACAGCGAAGCGGCGCCCATGTCAAACTGGACTACAGGCTTGATGACAAGAATAAGCTGAGTTTTTATGGCGGTTATGTGAACCTGATGCGCCAGGAATTCCGCAGCGTATCGGATACCAATCTCGAACTGGGCAGGACGGTTCCGGGGTTGGGTCGTATCACGAACAGCTACCGGACCCTTCATGAAAAACAGCAGATCGCCAATTTTACCTTAAAAGGTCAGCATGAGCTTGCTTCCAACTTCTTTTTGGACTGGACGGCGGCCTACTCCAAGGCTACGCTGAACAGGCCTGATGAGGCGTCGTTCGGTGTGAATGGCAGTGTGCTGAAAGACCCTGTTACCATGCAGCCAACACCTGAGGTCACCAACATACAGTCGGCCTCCCGTCAATTTACGCACAGCTCCGATGAAGACAAGAGCGGTTATCTTAACCTTACGTACCGGATCACGATCGCAACGGCAAAAGTGGATTGGACGATCGGCGGCATGTATCGCGATAAACACCGGGTCAGCGAGTATGACAGCTATGACCTTACGCCTACCGGGAGCACCCTCTACCAGGGTACAATGGACGGGCATACGTTTACCGTAAACGATGCGGAGGGGACTGCCGAAGATCCGCTGAATTATACGGCCAACGAAAAAATTGCGGCAGCCTATGGAATGCTAAAAATTGAAGCGGGTTCCTGGCTTCTTACCGGTGGAGCACGCTATGAACATACGTCTCTTGACTGGCTGAGCAGCGTACCTCCGACAAAGCCGGGAAAGACGGGCGATATCTCCTATTACGACGTACTGCCCAGTGGCAATATCAAGTATTCGTTCGACAGAAAATCAGCATTGCGTCTTTCCTATTACTCGGCAATCAGCCGTCCGAACTTTTTTGAAGTAATTCCCTATACGCTTCTCAATCCTGAAACGGGTCTTATAGAAAGCGGCAACCCGCATCTGAAGCGGACTACGGCTGACAACCTGGACTTACGGTATGAATATTATCCAAAGGGGCTCGATCAGCTAATGGTCGGCGTATTTTATAAACATCTGAAAAACCCTATCGAATACACGATCACCAACCAACCTGATCCTTCCTCGGATGCGCCGCCCAGCAATAATACCTTTTTTGTGCCGCAGAATTTTGGCAATGCCAACAACTACGGGGCAGAATTGGATGTCACCAAATATTGGAGATGGCTGGGGGTAAAAATGAACTACACCTTCACGCAGTCCAAAATAACGACTACAAAGGAGCACGGTACCGAAACTGTGAACCAGAGCAGACCTCTCCAGGGGCAGTCGAAACACGTGGGTAATTTCTCGCTGCTCTTCAAAGACGACAACAAGCTCGGTCTCAACGCACAGCTGGCCCTTGGCTATACCAGCAAAAGGATCAATACCGTATCAGGGTACTACAACTACGATATCTGGCAAAAGGATTTCACACAGCTTGATTTTTCCGTGGAGAAGAGAATCACTCACCGGTGGTATATCTATGGGAAGATCAACAACCTGCTGAATACGCCTTTCCAACTGGAAGTTCACCAGCCTTATACGCTACCGACAGCGGTGCCGCCCTACTATCCTCCATTCCAGACAGTGGGTAAAAACCTGTTGATGCGGAAGGATACTTATGGTGTCAATTACCTGGTTGGTGTAAAATTTAAACTCTGATCATTTTAAATATAACAGCTCATGCGTACAAAATATAATTTGATAAAAACAGCTATACCTGTTCTCGTGCTATTTCTGGCTTCCTGCCATAAAGCGGAGAATGTCAATGTCAGTAAGGCTTTGGTTGTTGGCAGCCATCCTATAACCACTGACACGCTGTCGGGGTCGGTTTCAGGAACGTTAGTGGCGGGCAAGACCTATTATTTTTCATCCGATATCACCATCAATGCCGGTGACACCCTGCTCATGCAGGCGGGAAGCAAGCTGATCTCGATGGGAGATGGCAAGACGACGGCCACCAGCCCGCAGATCACCTGTAACGGAACTTTTATCAGCCTGGGAACGTCAGACAACAATAACTATATCACCGTGCCTGATGCGCTGCGTAATTTCAGCAATGCTGGTAAGGGATACTGGGGTGGGATACAATGCGGGGAAACCAGTGGGGATCTTATTATCAAATGGACCCATCTTGAATTTGCGGGCGGTGCGGCTGGTGCGGCAGCCGATCTCAATGTGTTTTCGCCCGGTGATCCGAGGAACAGCCTTTCCTATACCAATATCAATGGGAATGTCATTATCGAAGACTCGTGGATCTATGGCACACAGGATGACGGCATGCGCATTTTGCACGGGCATGTCAGCATTATGCGGAATACGTTTGAGGACTGCGGGACGACGGGTGGTGAGGGTCTTAATTTGAAGAACGGCTGTGTCGGTGATGTGGCGTACAACCTGGTGATCGGAGCGTCTACGAATGCGTTCAAGATCTCCAACAGCGGTGGCGGACCGATAGAGAACAAGACCTACCTGTATAATAATACGATGCTGAACAGTGGGTTCCGGCAGCTGAAGTCGGGTCGCGGCGGTTCGATTGACTATGAGAAAGGGGCCTCCGGCAAGATCTACAACAATGTCATAGTCAACTGCCGTTTTGGAATGCGGCTGACTGGCGATGCGGACATTCCGAACATAGTCTATAATAACCAGCAGTTCTATGGCAATGCTATATCGCTTACCAGCCAGTTCTATTCGGTGGATGGAGTCGGCAAGGCACAAAGTGCAGATATTCTTGGCGCTCCGAAGGCAAACAACCCACGTTTTAAATCGTATGACGTCGACCAGTTCGACTATTCAACCGTCACTCCGCCCTTGGCTGCATCCGCCATGCCTATAGGGATCGTTACAGATGCCAATTATGATTTTGGCTTGCTAACCACCAGTCCCGGTTATCAGAAGGGGAATACGAGTTTCAAGGCTTTGCGGACGGTGCCGCAGGGAGGTGATTATGGAGCGACGACACTGGATCCCAACGTGGACATGGGCGCCTTTCCTTCGGACGGAACGGGCAATAAGCATTTTACTTCGAGTCTTTCTTCAAAATAGATCCGTATGGCATGCATGAGAAAATTCAATCTTTTTTTTGGGATAATATTATTGGGTGTGGCCGCGATGGCGCAGGGCCCGTTGTATTTGGGGACAAAGACGCCGTATCCGGCGCCGAAAGGCGGGTATACGTCACCGCCAGCTGGCTTTCAGCCGGTATTTATCAACTATGTGGGGCGGCATGGGGCGCGTTTCATGACCAAGGCGGGGCCGGATCTAGAGGCTTTGCGGTTGCTGGAGGCGGCGGAAGGCAGACAAGGTCTGACGAAGGTGGGTTTGCGGGTTCGGCGGATGGTTCGGCGTTTGTGTGAGATCGAGAAAGGGCAGTATGAGAATATCACTTTATTGGGGGCGGAGGAGCAGCAGGCTATCGGGCAGCGGATGCTGAGCCGGTACCCGGCTGTTTTTACGGGGAAGGGGCTGGATGTGGTGGTAACGTATAAGGTGAGGACGCAGCAGAGTGCGGATGCTTTTTTGAAGGCTTTTGCCGGTTACAAGGGGCAGCGGCGGTTTTCAAAGCTGGCGGACTCGCTGGATGCGGTATTGCGATTCTATGATCTTTCGCCGGCGTATCAGCGATATAAAAAAAGTGAGGGATTGAAAGCGGCTTTTGATTCGCTGGACCGGGACCGGCGGACGGGTGAGACGGCGGCGGCGGTTTGTGAGCGGGTGTATACGCAGGGATTCCGGTTGGGTCTAAAGCCTGCCGAGGAGCTGCGGTTTGCGGAGAATTTGTATGACCTGTATTCGGTGCAGTTTTCGTTGGTCAGGGAGACAAAGGACAGTGTGGATCTGGGGATCGCCTTTGGCGCGCCTCAGCTGGCCTGGGAGGATTTTGTGTCGGGGGCGCAGGATTTTTTGGAGAAGGGGCCGGGGAGGGATCCGTTGGGGGTACAGGTGAGGGTGGCGGCGCCGTTGCTGGTGGATTTTGTGCGGAGGATGGATGAGGTGGTGAGGAGGGGTGCTGCCGCGGCGGGTGGGTCGGAGGCTGCACAGGCGAAGGGTGGGCGTGATGAGGCGACGAGGGTGAGTGGAGACGCGGGTGGGAGTGACGCGGTGTTGCGGTTCACGCATGCGGAGGCTATATCGCCGTTTGCAACTTTGTTGGGGATATCGGAGGCGAGTGTGCCGGCTTTGGATATATATGATTATTCCAAACACTGGCGGGCGGGGGATATTATTCCTTTGAGCGCTAATGTTCAATGGATTGTATATAGTAACGGAAAGGAATATCTGATAAAAGTACTGTTGAATGAGCGGGAGGTGAGTTTGCCTTTGCGTGGGGTGGGCGCTGGTGGGGTGGGCGCTAGTGAGGGCGCTGGTGGCGGGGGTGGGCCTTTTTATCGTTGGGAGGAGTTGAGGAAATATTGTTTAGCGCGGCTGCGGGCGGTAGGGGCTGATCCGGAGGGAAATATGCTTGAATATCTGAAACGATTGCAGTGAAAAATGTTACCTTATCGCTAAGATTCCCGATCGGTTGGTTTTGGACGAAGGGAACCTATAATTTCGGCTAAATTTTTTTTATGCGTAAGTTAGCAACACTTTTTTTTGTTCTCTTTTTATTTGCAGCTTCAGGAAAACTGCACGCTCAATCTCTTAAGAACACTGCCTGGAAATTCTATGTAGAGTCTCTGCATGATACTTTGACCATGCATATTGGTGAGGATACGAGCTATTCCACGTCGAGCTCGGGTGAAATGGTTGTCCGTTCGTTATGCAAGGTTGAGAAGGATACGATAAAGATCACGGACTTTGGTGGTCAGTACAATTGTCCTGACGGGCAGGGTATTTATAAGTATGCTGTCGAGGGAGATGTGATGAGCTTTTTTTTGGTGACCGATCCCTGTCCTTACCGGGCGGAGGCTTTGAATGGCGGGAAGTTTAAGAAGGCAGCAGGGAAATAAAGGACTTGAGACTCCTTAGTGTATATAAAAGAAGAGGCCGTGGATGACCACGGCCTCTTTATTTTTTTGCGACTTCAGAATTTTTTGTACTTCAGAATTACAAGCGTGTTACAACGGTGTTTTCAGTCAAAGTTTTGTTAACAGAGAACTGACGGACGATTTCGTTGTTGTTGGCGCTGCGGATGATGAATGTAGGGTGGATCTCAGAATCAGTGTTCTGGAAGAATACAGATTTTGCAAAATGTGCATCTGTGAACTGCTGATGGTAAACTACATCCCCGTTGTCGTTCTTGATGATCAGGGAGAATTTTTCGGCAGTGGGGTTGTCGAATTCCACTTTGAAAATGATGTTGTTTTCGCTGGTACCCTGGTACTTAACAGAAACCTGTTCTTCAGTCAGGGAAGATTTTTTGCTGTTGTTGATACCGCCGCCATTAGCCTGGCTGGTCATGGGATTGCTAACGAGAACTACTACTGATGTGAGTGCTACTGCGATTGCTTTTACTACTTTGCTGTTCATAATATTATTGTTTTATACTTTACGATGTGATTAAAGAAGTTTGCGGCAGCAAGTGTTAGAAGCGATATGGCGGAAGCAAGAAGTTAGAAGTGTATGGCGGAAGCAGGTAGTGTGGGGCAGGCAATCTATCGGACTTATTCAGGCGCAGGATGCTTTTCTCTGAATTGTTACACAAATTTAGGTAGAGTCGGGAGGGGATGCAAACTCACTTTAATCGTTTTTTATTACGTCAACCGGAGGGAGGATGTAGTTAAGTTGGTGATAAATAGATTGTTGTGAAGCTATTTCGAATGATAACCAACGATTTTCAAGGGTTATATTTTTTTTCTTTAATTTGAATATTATGCCAGAAATAATCAAGGAATATGAGAAAGGAGCGCTAACAATTGTATGGAAGCCGGAGGCTTGTATACATTCGACGATCTGCTGGAAAGCGGCTACGGGACTACCGTCTGTATTTAACCCCTTTGAGAAACCGTGGATCAAGCCGGAGGGGGCTTCTGTCGAAGAATTGGTTGAACAAATAAAAAAATGCCCTTCGGGCGCCTTATCCTATTGTATAGGAGAGGAAATTCATTAACCTCAATCCCAGTATCATGCGCAAAGCGTTTACGGCTGTAATGGCAGCCTGTCTTTTTTTTGTGACGGCTCATGCGCAGGAGAATCCGCTTTGGATGCGGTATCCTGCTGTTTCCCCGGATGGCCAGACCATCCTTTTTAGCTTTAAGGGGGATATCTATGCTGTATCTGCCCGTGGGGGTACGGCCATTCCTCTGACGATAAGTGAATCTTATGAATTTTCCCCGGTGTGGTCCCATGATGGGCGATGGATAGCGTTTGCTTCGGACCGGTATGGCAACATGGATGTATTCGTTATGCCGGCGACGGGTGGAGAGGCCCGGAGGCTGACTTATTATTCGGGTGATGAGATCCCGAGCAGTTTTACGGCGGATGACAAAGACGTACTTTTTTCTGCCAGCCGGCAGGACCTGGTGACCAATGCGCAGTTTCCGGTTTCGGTCATGTCCGAGCTATATAGTGTGCCGGCGGCGGGGGGAAGGGTAAACCAGGTGTTGCCGGTACCGGCGCTGGCTGCGACTGTCAGCGCATCAGGTGATAAGCTGATCTATGAAGATCAGAAAGGATATGAAAGTGAATGGAGGAAGCATCATACTTCAGCGGTGACGAAGGATATCTGGCTTTATGATCTTAAAACCGGAAAATATAACAGGTTGACTCAAAATAAGGGGGAGGATCGGAACCCGGTCTTTGATGCGAATGACCTGGACTATTATTATCTGAGTGAGCAGGAGGGATCGTTCAATGTCTATAAGAGTTCGGTGAAGGAGCCTTCGAAGAGTGTGGCCCTGACCCATTTCAGCAAACACCCGGTGCGGTTTCTGACCAGGGCCAAAGACAATACCTTGTGTTTTGGTTTTGACGGTGAGATCTATACGCAGAAGCCGGGCGGAGAACCGCAGAAGGTGAGCGTTCGGATAGCGGAAGATGGCCGGGCTTCCATGGAAAGGATCTTACCGGTGAGTGGTGGGGTGACGGAGATGAAGCTGTCGCCCAACGGGAAAGAGATCGCTTTTGTATTCCGGGGTGAAATATTTGTGACGTCCGCCGAGGGTGGTATCACCAAGCGGATCACCAATACGCCCTGGCAGGAGCGCAGCGTGAGTTTCAGTCCCGATGGCCGGTCACTTTTGTATGCAGCGGAAAAGGACAAGAGCTGGAATATCTATACCATGTCTATCAGCCGGAAGGAGGAACCTTATTTTTATGCTTCGACTGTGTTGAAGGAGGAGACGGTGATAGCGACCCCTGCTGAGGAGTTCCAGCCGGCTTATTCACCGGATGGGAAGGAGGTGGCTTACCTGGAAGACAGAGTGACACTGAAGGTGGTGAACCTGGCCAGCAAGAAGAGCCGGATGATCCTGGCCGCCGACAAGAATTATTCTTATGCCGATGGGGACCAGTATTATCAGTGGTCGCCCGACAGCAAATGGTTGCTGGTACAATACGGGCTGCCGGAGCGAGTGATGAGTCATGAAGTAGGATTGGTGTCGGCCGATGGGAAATCGGGTGTGAGCAATCTGACCTTAAGCGGGTATGAAGACTTCAATCCCAAGTGGACGATGGACGGGAAGATGATGATCTGGGGGTCGGACCGCGAGGGTGCCAGGCAGCAGGCGGGGTATGCTGTTACGGGGGACGTATATGGCATGTTCTTTTCGAAGGAAAGTTTTGACCGGTTCAAATTGTCCAAGGAGGAGCTGGCTTTAGTGAAAGAGGTGGAAGAGAAAAAGGAGAAAGACAAAAAGGACGAGAAGGTGAAGGAAGGGAAGAAACCTGCGAAGGATACGGTAAAAAAAGATTCTACTGTAAAGGAGATTAAGATAGATTGGGACAACCTGACGGATCGCAAGCTGCGACTGACGACGCATACTTCGGATGCGGAGGACTGGCTTTTGTCAAAGGATGGAGAAAAGCTTTTCTATCTGAGCAAGTTTGAGAAGGGGTATGATCTCTGGATGACGGAGACGAGGACGAAGGAAACAAAATTGTTTGCCAAGCTGGGCGCCCGGTATGGCGGGATGGAATTATCGAACGACGGGAAATTCATCTTCCTGCTGGCGGATGGCAAGATCATGAAGATCGATGCTGCCAGCGCAAAGGCTGAGCCGGTGGGCATCAGTGGCGAAATGGCCCTGAAGGATGCGGAAGAGAAGGCCTATATCTTTGATCACAGCTGGCGGCAGATAAAGGAAAAATTCTATGTAGTGAATATGAACGGAGTGGACTGGGACTTTTATTATACGGCGTATAAGAAGTTCCTGCCTTATATCAGCAACGACTATGATTTTGCGGAGATGTTGAGTGAAATGCTTGGGGAGTTGAATGTATCGCATACGGGCTGTTATTACGGCGGCAATTCCAAGCCTACCAGTGACCGGACCGCTGCGCTGGGTATTTTTTTCGACTACAGTCATAAGGGGCGGGGGCTAAAGATCGCGGAAGTCATTGACGGAGGGCCGCTGGATAAGTTCTCGGAGCGAATAAAGCCGGGTGTTATCCTGGAGAAGATCGACGGAGAAGACATCACCGATACGGTGGACCATTATAAATATCTGAATCGTAAGACTGATAAGCTGGTGTTGTTGTCCTTGTTCGATCCCGCAACGAATGTTCGGTGGGAAGAAACGACCAAACCGATAAGCCTGAGGGACCAGAGTGAATTGCTGTACAAGAGATGGGTAAATCTACGTCGGAAAGAGACAGACTCCCTGTCGAAAGGAAAGATCGGGTATATCCATGTACGTGCGATGGATGATGCAAGCATGCGGACGGTATTCGAAGAGGCATTGGGGCGTAATCTCGGGAAGGAGGCAATTATCATCGATACGCGTTTCAACGGCGGTGGGAATATCCATGAGCAGCTGTCGGATTTTCTGAATGGGAAAAAGTACTTCGACATTATTCCGCATGGGCAATATGTGGGGTCGGAACCTTATGACAAGTGGGTAAAACCTTCGATCGTGCTGATTGGTGAGGCGAACTATTCGGATGCTCATTTATTTCCGGCGGCGTATAAGCTAAAAAATGTCGGAAAGACGCTGGGCATGCCCGTTCCGGGCACTGGCACCTTTGTCTGGTGGGAGGAGCAGATCGACCCTGCTCTTGTATATGGCATGCCGATGGGTGGGTGGAAGGCACCGGATGGATTGTTTGAGGAAGGTCATCAGCTCGAGCCGGATATCCTGGTACGGGAGGAACCTGATATTTTGTCTTCAGGGCATGATCAGCAGGTAGAGGCGGCGGTGAAAGAGTTGTTGAAGAAATAGAATTAGTTGAGCGGGCGACCGTCATGGATAAGGGTTAGACTTCGTCGGGATTGAAGGGGAGTCTCCTGATGCGCCGGCCTGTCAGATCGAAGATGGCGTTGCAAAGGGCGGGAGCCAATGGGGGCAGACCCGGTTCGCCTACGCCGCCGGCCTTTTCGTCGTTCTCTACGATGTGGACCTCTATATCAGGTATTTCATTAATGCGAGGCATTTTATAGGTGTCGAAATTCTTTTCTACGACTTTGCCGTCTTTGAAGTGGGTGTCGTGTTTTATGGCGGCGCCGAGGGCCATAATGATGCTTCCTTCGACCTGGGCACGAATGGTGTCGGGGTTTACGTACCAGCCGCAGTCCATGAGGGCGATGACCTTATCGATCTTTATTTTTCCATCGGGCTTTTTGGAAACCTTTACTACTTCTCCCACGATGCTGTTGAAGCATTCGGTGATGGCGACGCCCCAGCCTTCGTTCTTTCCCCGGGAAGTCCAGCCTGTGAGCTCGATGAGCTGGTCGATCAGGGTCTGGTAGCGTTGGTCTCCGAGGTGTTGTCTGCGAAAATCCAGCGGGTCTTTACCGGCGGCATGGGCGAGCTCGTCGATGAAACTTTCGTAGGCGAAGGCGTTGGTTGAGGCATAGACCGAGCGCCACCACATCACGGGTATGGATGATTCTGTGGGGATGTCGGCAAAA
>Ga0193717_1002045_pt1 | contig 11896 bp, 5 predicted proteins | sample U2c2metaG_FD_145900 | JGI IMG/M metagenome (GOLD analysis project Ga0193717, IMG submission 145900) | Soil microbial communities from a riparian zone of the East river system, Colorado, United States - U2c2 | ecosystem: Environmental > Terrestrial > Soil > Riparian zone | place: USA: East River...
CATCGGGACCGTAGCGCTTCTCGATATGCGCGAACAAATGAATCCAGCGCTGCTCTTCGTCGGCGGCTATGGACTGAGCATTGTCCGGGTATGCGCCCGGCTGGCAGATGCGATACAGCGGCGGCACGTCGACGCTGAGGTAGAACTTCTGATGGGCGCGGCCAAGCAGGCTTTCCAGGATCGGCAGGAGTGCCATCCGGCGTTCCGGGTCGGCCACCGCGACGTCGAGGCGCTCGAGGAGGTACGGACCGCTTCCGGAAGCAATCCGGCGCTCGAGCCCCTTGTAGGAAATGCTGGCGAGATCGAGTTTGTTGCCGTCGGCAATTCCGCCGACCACCGATTGCTCCGGCCTGTGCGGCCGAACCAGCATGATCATCCGCGCCGATTCGCCGGATGGCATCCTCGCAGGGCCCAGTGGCGGCAGTGGACGCGGACCAAACTGCCCCGACCATGCGAGCGGCTCGCCGAACAGGCGCCGCGATACGAAGCCGAGTGCGAGGGTGATTACGACGAACAGCGCGAGACCGCCGGCCAGCAGACCCGCGCTGCGATTCCGCGCACCGTCGGGCGCTACCCTGTCCAGGACCTCGTTGGTCAGACGTGGATACGTCACGACGAAACTGCCGGCCTCCGGCGAGATGGAATAGCGGATGGAGATCGAGTCCGTCGCGGCCTTCGTGCGGGCCCAGCGCGAATCGTCTGCCCTGGATTCGTTGGTGCCGACGAGCAGCCATGCACCGGAACCGGTGGCGACGTACTTTCGCCATAACCATTCGGGCCAACTTTGCACGCGCTTGTCATCCTCGGTGTCTTCGGGTTCCGCGCGCGCCAGCTTCGGCTTGGAAGGATCCATGAGCTCTGAGGGATCTGTGGGTGCAGCCGATCCAGAGGTGCAATCAGCCCCGGCCGGTTTCGAGAAACCGAAGCCGCCGATGCAGATCGCGGATCGGGTCTGCTCGTCGACTGTTTCGTCTTTGCCGCGCCCCTTTGCCACATCGTCTTTCATGCGCGCCACGCGGGCGTTCACCTGCCGCGCGCTTTCATGCGCAGCCGCGACGGTGGCGCCGTCCAGCAGCCATGTGGCGCTGGTTTTGAACGCGGCCCAGACCGGCAGCACTCCGAGGGCGAGAACCAGCGCGATCAGGAACAAGCGATGCCGCCAGCGCCACACCCTCAGCGAAAGGCTGGCATTGACCCACGCGGGATCGAGAACGAGCGGATTGCGCCACGGATTGCGGTAGCGCCGCGGGATTCTGTAGCGCGCGATGCTGCCGGTGGCATCCTCGACGCGGTGAAACGTTGAACCGCGCTGCGGCCCGCGCCATAGCGCGCGTATCGACAGGAAAACATGCGCGACGATGAGCGCGAAGGAGCTTGCCCAGCCGATTTTCGGCATAGACCCGAATGCAATAGCCAAGCAGAGCACGATCATCGACATCGCGTGCAGCACGATCAGCAGTTGTCTGCGCCTGAGCAGCACATCGATTCCGCGCCACCAGGGGATCATCAGGTGCACGACACGGCCGGTATCGAGGCGAATCGACAGCGGCTCAAGGATCGCGCCGAACAGCGGCAGGATGGCGATCGGCGCGACGAACGCGGCGACCGCCATCCAGATTCCCTCGGCCCACGCAATCGCCATGACCACGATGCCGCCTATGACGAGAGCGTGCAGCGCGACCGCAAAGTACGCGCTGCGCAGGCGCCACTGCGGCCACATCCAGTCCGCGGTGGCGCCGGCGACACGCATGCTCACAAATGCGAAGACCAGTCCAAGCAGGATCATCGGGAGTATCGCGACGATCGTGTTCATCTGTGCATCGAAAGCGAGCAGCGAAACCGGCGACTCGGAAAAGAAAACGGCCACGGTCCATGGCGTCGGATCCAGCGGTCGGGTGACGAAGTACGATCGTGTCCCTCGATACGTGCCGGAGAAACCTGCGGGGGTGCCGCGCTTGATCGCCAGCAGCAGCTCGGCGGGCTGCTCGGTCTCGGAGAAAAAATTCTCGACGAGGCTTCGCGAATCGTCGGAATGGAATTGCACGGTGCCCTTGGCATTTTCGAAGATGGCGAACTGGAAGTTGTAGGGCATCAGTGACTGGGAAAATTCCAGCATGCGCGAATCCGCGATCAGGGCGCTCTTGAGCGCGCCACTCTCGTCACGTTCGGGAATCGCGAAGGTCGCCAGCTTGGCGCCGTCGACGAGATTCAAGAGGCGTACCAACGAGAACTCTGGATCGCACGCGTCCGTGGACTTGCGGAGACACAACGGATCGCTTAGCTGCACAAAATACGGACGCTCTTTCACCGAAAGTCTCGTGGAAGTCCCGGTCCTGCAGATGGTATTCAAGAGCATGTTCGGCTTCGGCTTGGGTCCCGAGAGCGTCTGCGCGGGTTTACCCTCCGCGTCCACGCGCATGACGAGGGTCAGATCGATCGGCATCGTCGATGTGTCCATATACGTGTCGGCGTAGATATCGGCCGTGTCCGCACGGTTGAATTTCTCACACGCGATCGCGCGGGATGGAGTCGGCGCGCTTCCCAGCTCATCGGGCGTAGACGCTGCGCTCTTCATTGCATAGAGCTGTTTCCCGACTTGCTTTGAGAACTCGTGCTTGACCGCATCGGCGAACTCCCCGGCACGCCCGCGCGCCGCGTCGATCAAGCCTTGGCGCAGAATCTCGGCTTGCCATGTTGCTGTCAGCACGATAACGGAGATGACTAAGCCGACGGCCAGCGAGTAGATGGCTACGCGCCCCAGCGAATCGTTGGGCTCGAGGAAACGAAGCCGCACGAGCGGCCATAAAGCCGCCACGCAGAACAGCACTGCAACGAGCACGATCAGGCCCGCTGGCGTCATCGCTTGGCGCGCTGCCGTCGCCGCATTGTGGCGGCTGAGACCGATGAGATAGAGCGCAGGTTCGCTTTCGAGACACTCGGTAGCGCCGCTCTTTTCCGCGCAGTTCGCTTTCTCGGCTATCCGCAACGTGACTGGATACAAGCAGGGCTGACCCGAATCGCAGCTGCGATAGATGGGCAGAGCGGGCCGGTGAGGCATCACATAGGCAGTGAACGACTGTGCACCGAACACGACGTCGGTGTAGCGTGCCGCATCGATCTGGAAGAAGGATTTGGACGCATCCGCGGACTCTTTCGACGAAGGGGAATCCGCAGACGTTTTGGCAATCCGGTCAGCCAGCGTGATCCGCTGCCGTTCATCGCGGGCGACATCCTCGAGCAGCGTATGCACCATGATCGGAACGCCAGCGCTCAAAACGGTCGACTGGTCCCCGGAAGCGGCAAGGCTTCCGGGCTGGGGCGTCAGCTCTGCGATAACTTCGCCGCGCGCCGTCGCGACCAGCACGCGCAAGAACTCCGGATTCGACGCCGACAGCCGGACCAGTGATTCGACCGGCACTTCGATTGAGGCGATGCTCGGCTGCGGGCTGCAGTCGACAACCGTGAGTTTCGACGTGTCGCCGGATGGGATGAGCAGGAACAGGTAGAGCGGATCTGAGCTGTCGGGACAGGCGTATTTTGATTGGTATCCCACAATGGGTTTTTTGGCGCGCTTCCTGACTGTCCAGTTGGATTCGGCGATGGCCTTCTTGAAGCTTTCGAGCGGGCCGGTCTTCTGCAGATTGGCTACCGTGCAGCCCTTCCCGCAGTCCGAGGTTTGCATCCATTTGTCGATAGCTCCCCACTTGGAGTCGAGGTCGAACAGCAGGTCAAGGAGATCCTTTTCGACGATGGTCGGGCATTGCCCTTTCGAAGGATCCGGGGGCGGATGTTCTGCATCAGCGCAGGTGCGTGACACGTCGCGCAGACTGCGTGCGGCATTCCTCATTACATCCGGCGAGGCGTCAAGCGCGACCCCGCAATCCAGCTGGCGGCACGCCTGAGCGAATATGCTTCGCTTGTCCAACGGAAGGCGACGGCCGTTGACTAGCTTTTCCGCGATCTCGTCGGCGAGATAGGCGAGAGATGTGCGCTCGGACGCCGCGTCCGCTCTTGGTGCCCACCGGACTAGATTCCTTGCGCTCCTCATCTTCCCGTCAAGCTGCTTAGCGAGCTCGGTCAGTGCGCGAAAACTGCGTTCGTGCTGGCTTTGTTCGAAGCGCTGGACCACGAGCGCGTAGTAGACGCCGACCGGCACCAGCAGGACGGCCAGGTTGATCAACAGGACGCGCAGCATCCCAGCGCGGCGCTGACGGCGGCGCGGCTTTTCGTCGTCCGCTTTCGGGTCTTGAGTGCCTTCGCTTTTCATGTGCGCACTCCTGCGTCGCCCGCCTCACGCGGAGCGGTCCACGAGGACATCGAAGCGTCGCGAGTCGTGCCGTCGGCAGCCCGGATACGTGTCATGCGGTCGCGCATGGGCGGAACGTCCCGCCGGATTTCTCCGGTCGACTACGCCATAGCAGGCGCACGCTGCGTCCGAACGCACGAAGGGGCAGGAGCACCCGGCATTGCGGGGTCTGGCCGCGCGAATCATTGCGAGCGCGGCGTCCCGACCGATGTGGCGTCCAAGCGAGCGTGTGGTCCCCGAAAGTCAGCGCTTGCGCGCCGCCGATCGCCGCCATCGCATCACGCCGCGGCTGCTGGCGATAGCAGTGTATTCCGATTGGACGTGTAGGAGAATTCCGACTGGTGCAGACACGAGGGCCGGCCGCCGAGGCGTGTCTCTTATCCCGGCACGCGCGCGCCGATCCAGGTGTGGCGGACGCTGAAATCCTCGCCGAGCTCGACGAGGTCAGCTCGGAGGCCCGGTGCAATGCGACCGCGACTGGCAGCGATGCCGAGAAATTCCGCCGGATACGTCGACGCCATGCGTGCGCCTTCATCGAGCGGAACGGCAAGCGATCGCACGGTATTGCGCAGCGCGCCCGCCATGTCGAGCGCCGAACCGGCGAGCACGCCATCCGGCGTCTCGCAGCGGCCCTCGCGGCAAGTGATCATGACGCCGCCCAGCACATACGTATCCGAAGCACCGCCGACCGGCGGCATCGCGTCCGTCACGAGAAAGATCTTGCCGCGCGGCTTGGCGGCGAGCGCGACGCGCAGGCTCGCCGGATGCACATGGTGTCCGTCGACGACCACACCGCACCAGCTTGCCGAATCCTCGAGCGCGGCGCCGACGGCTCCCGGTTCGCGGCTGGTCAGCGGTGACATCGCATTGAAGAGGTGCGTGAAGCCGCGTACGCCGGCGTCGAGCGCCGCGCGCGTTTCGGCATAGGTCGCCGCGGTGTGCCCCGCGGAGACGATGACGCCCCGCGCGCAGAGTTCGCGGATCGTCGCCGGCGGCACGCGTTCCGGAGCGATCGTCAGCAGCGTTCTGCCGTTGCGCAGCGAGGACACGAGCTCGATCTCGCGCGCGTCCGGCACGCGGAATTTCGCGGCATCGTGCACGCCGCGCCGCTCAGGTGCGAGGTAGGGTCCTTCGAGATGGATGCCGAGCACGCCGGGAACGCCTTCCTCGATGGCGGCATCGACGGCGGCGATCGCGGCGCGCATGACATCGGTGTCGTCGCTGATCAGCGTCGGCAGGAAGCCGGTCGTGCCGAAGCGCCGGTGCGCGGCGGATATGCGGCGGATCGAGTCGACAGTGGGCGCATCGTTGAACAGCACGTCGCCGCCGCCGTTGACCTGGCAGTCGATGAAGCCGGGCAGGAGGTAATTGCCGGCGAGGTCGCGTGCGTCGGCATCGCGCACGCGCGCCGAGTCCGCGGCGACGATGTCGGCTATGACGTCGTGCTCGACGAGCACGGCGAGATCGTCGCGAAAACCTTCCGGAGTCAGCACGCGCGCATTGACGAGCGCGATCGCCATCAGACGGTCTCGGTCACCTTGTTGAGATGCGGCGGCGCGTCCGGATTGCGGCCGCGACGGATTGCGAGCTCGTTCGCCGCCGCGTAGAAGCGATACACGGCGACGATCGGCGCGCAGACCGGATCGAGGTTCGCGGGCAGCGGCAGTGCATCGCAGCCCGGGACGTCGGCACCGGCGATCCACACATGCGCACCGCGCGCGCGGAACTTCGCCGCCACGGCGAGCGTGCTGTCCCTGGTGTCGTCGTCCTGCACGAAGAACAGCACCGGAAATCCGGCGCCGACCAGCGTCATCGGTCCGTGCTGCACTTCCGCTGCGCTGAATGCTTCGGCATGGAGGCCGCAGGTTTCCTTGAGCTTCAGCGCCGCTTCCTGCGCAGCGGTCAGACCGATGCCGCGCCCGACGACGAACAGGTTGTTCGCTTCTGCAAGTCCGTCGACGAGCGAACGCCAATCCGCCGCGGATCCCTGATCCAATGCAGCGGGTACGCTTGCAAGCGCCGCACGCAGCGCGTCATCGTCCTTCCACTCGGCGGCAAGATGCAGGATCGCGGACAGCGAACACAGGAAACTCTTGGTCGCCGCGATGCTCTGCTCGGGGCCTGCGTGCAGCGGAATCACGTAATCGGCAGCGGCTGCCAGCGGCGAATCCTCGGCATTGACCATCGCGACAAGAGGCGCGCCGGCCTGCTTCGCCGAGTCGGCCTGGCGCAGCAGGTCGGGGCTGCGGCCCGATTGCGAGATCGCAAGAAACAATGCGCCCTCGAGATTCTGTTCCGCTGCGTAGATCGATTGCACCGACGGCGCCGCCGACATCGTGACGACGCCGAGCCGCGTCTCGAAAAGATACTTGGCGTACGTCGCCGCGTTGTCGGAGCTGCCGCGCGCGCCGGTCGCGATCAGGCGCGGAGGATTCTTGCGCAAGATCATCGCGAGCTCGCGTACGCGTGCGGCGTTCGCGGTGCGCTGGTTCGCGATCGCCGCGGAGGATTCGCCGATCTCGCGGTACATGCGCGTCGATTCGGGCGCGATCTGCGTTGCTGTCTGGTCAGGCACTTCGTTCGTTCTCGTTGCGGGTGGTCGAGGCTGCTGCCGGCAGGCGCACGCGCGCCGTCGAATCGCGGATCACCAGTTGCGGACTGAAGCCGCGATTGGGCGCAACCATCTCACCGTGGGGTTTCAGTTCCGCTATCAGGCGCAGCGCGGCGTGGCGCGCGATGTCTTCGGTCGCCTGCTTGGCGGTCGTCAGCGCCGGCCAGGATTGCTTGGAGAACGGGCTGTCCTCGAAGCCGGCGATCGATAGTTCATAGGGCACGTCGATGCCGCTGGATTTCGCCGCGGCGAGCACGCCGGCCGCGATTTCGTCGTTCGAGCCGAAGATCGCGGTCGGTCGCTCGCGCAGCGCGAACAGCCGGCGCGCGCCGCGGAAACCATCGTCGAACGAGTAGTCGCCCGGAATCACCAGTTTCTTGTCGAGCGTAATGCCGTAGTCCTTCAGCGCGCTCTCGTAGCCCTTGAAGCGTTCCGGACTCGACCGATGCGCTTCGCCGCCCCAGAGGAAGCCGATGCGCTGATGGCCGAGCTGGATCAGGTGTTCGGTGATGTCGTAGGCCGCGTCGCGGTCGTCGACATAGACGCAGGGATAGCCGTCGTTCGGATCCTCGGCCGCAGAGATGATGCGCACGAACTTGATGCCGTTGCCGGCGAGGTAGCGGATCAGGTCCATGCGTTCGGACATCGGCGGCGCCAGCACGACGCCGGCGAGACGCGCGCGTCGCACCAGCTCGCGCAGCTCGTCAGCCAGATCGGGCACCGTCGAATCGCAGGGATGGATCTGCAGGCCGAAACCCTGGTCGCGGCACGCGGCAAGCACGCCGTTCTGCATGCTGATCACGTAATACGGATTCGGGTTGTCGTAGACGAGACCGATCGCGTACGAGGTCGCGGTGCGCAGGCTGCGCGCGGATTGATCCGGTTCGTATTTCAGTTCCTCGATCGCGCGCTGCACGCGCTCGCGCGTGTGCAAGCGCACGGAAGCCTCGTTGTTGATCACGCGCGAGACGGTTTTCAGCGAAACCTTGGATCGCTGTGCCACATCCTTGATCGTCGGTCTGCGCACGGTCGGCTATTTCGGACGAAGTGAAGTCCATCGTAGCGGACGCACGAACCGCATGCAGGAATTCATGCGCGCGCCGCCATGCCCACACGATGTCCGCGCATCGCGTAGAACAGGATATAGAGATAACACGGCACCATGATCGCGACGAAAACGGTCTGGAAATCGTGGTGCTGGCGCAGCAGCGCGAATGCCTGCGGAATGACCGCGCCGCCGGCGATGCCCATGATCAGCAGCGCAGAGCCGACTTCGGTCAGCCGGCCGAGCCCGGCGATCGCCAGCGGAAAGATCGCCGGCCACATCATCGCGTTGGCGAAACCCAGCGCGGCGACGAAGCCGACCGAGAGGTATCCGTGGGTCAGGAACGCGCCGATCGAAAGCACCACGCCGAGCACCGCGGAGAATGTCAGGAACCGCGCCTGCGAGATGAAGCGCGGAATCGTCAGCAGGCCGACGACGTAGCCGATCAGCATCGCGGTGAGCGTGAACGAGGTGAAGAACTTCGTCTCGTCCACCGGCAAGCCGAATCCGCGCCCGTACGTGCCGATCGCATCGCCGGCCATGACTTCGACGCCGACATAGACGAACAGGCAGAGCACGCCGAGCCACAGATGCGGATACGCGAAGATGCTCGAAGCGCCGCGTGCGTCGCCGGCTTCGCAGCGATTGACGTCGGCGGCGTTGATTTCCGGCAGCGGTGATTTCGTAACCCAGATGCCGAGCACCGCGAGGATGCCGGCCATCACCAGATACGGCACATGGATGCGCGCGGCGAATGCGTCGAGCAGCGCGGCGCGTGTCGTCGGATCGGCTGCATCCACCTGCGTCTTGAGATCGCCGAGGCCATGCAGGACCAGCGCGCCGAGCACGAGCGGCGCGAGAATCCCGGCGATCTTGTTGCAGATGCCCATGAAGGCGATGCGCTGTGCGGCGCTGTCGATCGGCCCGAGGATGCTGATGTACGGATTCGCGGCGGTCTGCAGCAGCGACAGGCCGGCGCCGATCACGAACAGGCCGGTCAGCGCGCCCGGATACCAGCGGCGCACGACGAACTCGCCGAACACGATCGCGCCGGCTGCCATCACCAGCAAGCCGAGCGCCATGCCTTTCTTCATGCCGGTGCGACGCAGCAGCCACGACGCCGGCAATGCGAGGAAGAAGTACGAGAGATAGAACACCATCAGTACGAGAAACGCGTTCACCGTGTCGAGATCGAATGCGAGCTCGACGAACTGGATCAGCGGTCCGTTGAGCCAGGTCACGAAACCGAAGATGAAGAACAAAAGACCGATGATCATCATCGGCGCGCGGTAATCGCGCGGTGGCGCTAGCACGGTGGCACTGGTCGTCATCGGACAGCTCCCCTCGAGTCGCGGCGCGGACAGTCCGGCGGCGCGGACATCGGCTGGATTGTCCATCCGCGGCGCTGGATTATCAACGTTGTCAGAAATCATGCTTCGACGGCCAGAATTGAGCGGGTACAGCGCTTTTCACGCGTATTCCATGCTTCCTGCGCCAACTCTTCTCCTCACCAGGACTTCCGGCCCAAGCCGGAACGGACCACTTGTCATCATTTTGCAGTGCAATATTGACAACGTTGTCATCCCGTCAGAGACTCCGCCCAACCAGCCCCGGTCATGAAGAACCCGGGCAGCGGCATCGGCAGTCTTGCGGAGAGGGCAGACAGTGGGCGGAGCCACCAGCCAGAGCGAACTTGTGCGCGCGGGCCATGCGTCGCTGATCGCGGCCGATGTCGGCGGCACGCATGCGCGCCTCGCCTTGCTCGAAGCGGGTCCGCGCGGCGCGGACGACTTCGCGATCCTGCACTACCGCAAGTACGCCTGCGCGGACTATCCGAGTCTCGGCGCGATCATTGATGAGTTTCGCGCCTCGTTGCACGACACCGATGTCGACCGCATCGCGCTTGCAATGGCCGGTTATGTCATCGACGACGCGGTGGTCAACGTCAATCTGCCGTGGACGGTGTCGATTTCCGATCTGCGCGCTGCGCCCGGCGTCAACGACCTCGCCATCGTCAATGACTTCGAAGCGGTCGCGCATGCGATCGGACATGTCGATGAATCGTCTGCCACGCTGCTGAGCGGGCCGCCGCAGCCCGCGTTGCCGGGCCCGATGCTCGTCGTCGGCCCCGGCACCGGCCTCGGTGCGGCGCTACGCATTCCGCATGCGCCGCGCCCGGTGATCCTGCCGACCGAAGCAGGACAGGCGACGCTGGCGGCGGAAACCGACATCGAATTCGAGATCCTGCGCGAACTGCGCAAACAAGGTTCGCGCGTGCAGATCGAGCAGGTTCTGTCCGGCACCGGCCTGGTGAATCTCTATCGCGCGCTCGCGGCGGTACGCGGCACGCCCGCGACATTGCAACTGCCCGCCGAAATCACCGCGTCAGCGCTGGCGCGCGCCGACGCGACCGCCACCGAAACCGCCGACGTGTTCTGCGGCTGGCTCGGCGGCGTGCTCGGCGATCTCGCGCTGCTGTACGGCGCGCAGGGCGGCATCTATCTCGCCGGCGGCGTGTTGCCGCAAATGAAGGAGCTCTTGTTGCGCAGCACTTTCGTCGAGCGTTTTCTCGACAAGGGTGCGATGCGCCCGGTGCTCGCGCGCACGCCGGTGCGCCTCATCGAGCATGCGCAGCTCGGCGTGATCGGCGCCGCGAGTTGGTACTTCGACAACCATTCCAGCGACGTCCGCGCAGCACGCGAGCACAGCCATGCGTGAAGCGAGGTCGCCCGACGAGTTCAGGAGCTGCACGAAACCAGGACCACGATGAGCCGGCGAAGCGAGAAGAGTGCTCGCGTGTGCCGCCGATACCACCAAGAAAGGGGAGTGTCATGACGTGTCGTAGAACCCTGTTGTCAGCCAGCATTCTCGCCGGCCTGAGTTTCGCAGGCGTACTCCATGCCGAGGAGGCCGCCTCACCCGCCGCACCGGCAAGCGCGATGCAGGCGCCCGACGGCGCGTTGGCGGCGCCGCAGGAAACGACCTCGACGACCAGCGAGGAAATGGAAACGATTGTCGTGCGCGGCATCCGCGAGAGCCTCAAGCGCTCGCTGGAAACCAAGCGCGACGCGGATGCGATCGTCGATGCGATCACCGCCGAGGACATCGGCAAATTCCCGGCCACGAACGTCGCCGAGGCGATGGCGCAGATTCCGGGCGTCACCATCGACCGGCGCTTCGGCCAGGGCGAGCGCGTCAGCATCAACGGCACCGATCCCAGCCTCAACCTGACCTTCCTCGACGGCCATCCGGTCGCCGAGACGACCTGGCTCTACGGCGAACAGCCGAACCGCGGCTTCGACTACACGCTGCTCGCGCCGGAAATCCTCGGCAAGCTCGAGATCTACAAGAGTCCCGAGGCGCGCCTGCCCGAAGGCAGCATCGGCGGCACCGTGATCATGCACACGCGCGACCCGCTGGACTTGCGCACGAACACGTTCAGCGGCTCGATCGGCGCCACCTACGGCGACCAGTCGGACACGACCAAGCCGAACGCGTCGATGCTGTACAGCTGGAAGAATCCTGAAAGCACGTTCGGCGTCGCCGTATCGGCGCAGCACTACGAAGAGAAGGTCGATCGCCAGGGCATCGAGATCTTCGGCTACAGCCCGCTGTCGAGCCTGACCGCCAGTCCAGCCGTCGCGGCGGGCCTCGCCGACGGCTCGCTGCAACCGACCGATCTGATGGCGCAGGAGATCAACGCGGCGTACTTCCAGCAGACACGCAAGCGCGACAGCGGCACGATCAACCTGCAATGGAAGCCAACCGGCGAGCTCGAGTTCGCTCTCAACGGCCTCTACATCCGCGAGAAGTTCAACAACTTCAACCAGTCGATGTACGGCTTCACCAGCCAGACGCCGCAGAACATCACCAGCCTCACGCGCGGCGCCAACGGCCTCATCATCGGCGGCCATTCCTGCGGCAACGACGATCA
>Ga0193717_1002047_pt1 | contig 11889 bp, 9 predicted proteins | sample U2c2metaG_FD_145900 | JGI IMG/M metagenome (GOLD analysis project Ga0193717, IMG submission 145900) | Soil microbial communities from a riparian zone of the East river system, Colorado, United States - U2c2 | ecosystem: Environmental > Terrestrial > Soil > Riparian zone | place: USA: East River...
CGAAGGACATCTGGACGCGTCCTGTGTGTACAACCCACCGAACCTTACTTATCCTTTCGGCGCCTATGTTTGCGTGGTCGATGTCGATCGGGACACCGGCCGGGTACGCGTGCGGCGGTTCGTCGCCGTCGACGACTGCGGGGTGCGGATCAACCCGATGATCGTCGAAGGCCAGGTCCACGGCGGGCTCGCCGACGGGATCGGGATGGCACTGATGGAGGGGATGGCGTTCGACGAGGACGGAAACCACCTCGGCGGATCCTTTATGGACTACCTGCTGCCGACGTCGATGGAATGCCCGTCCTGGGAGCTCGGCGAGACGGTCACCCCGTCCCCGCATCATCCGATCGGCGCCAAGGGGGTCGGCGAGTCGGCGACCGTCGGTTCGCCGCCCGCTGTGGTCAACGCCGTGCTCGACGCGCTCAAGCCACTCGGCGTCCGGCACGCCGACATGCCGCTCACCCCGGCCGCGGTGTGGAGCGCGATGCAGGGCACTCCACTTCGGACAGACCTGGCGATCGGCTGATGGACACGCCCGAGGTTCCCGACGTCGCCGCGCTGTCCGGGATGCTGGAAGCGACCGGCTACCTGACCGATGAATCGTTGTCCACCGCGCTGTTCCTGGCGTTGCGGCTGGGTCAGCCGATCCTGCTCGAAGGCGAGCCGGGCGTCGGCAAGACCGAGGCCGCCAAGTCGCTCGCCGTCGCGCTGGACACCCCGCTGATCCGGTTGCAGTGCTATGAGGGCCTGACGTCGTCGGACGCGTTGTACGAGTGGAACTATCCGCGCCAGCTGCTCGGCATCCGGCTGGCCGAGGCCCGCGGTGAAGCGCTGACCGACGCGGACCTGTTCAGCGAGGACTACCTGATGGCGCGGCCGTTGCTGGCGGCGCTCGAACATCCCGGGCCGCGACCGGCGGTGCTCCTGATCGACGAGGTCGACCGCGCGGACGACGAGTTCGAGGCATTCCTGCTCGAACTGCTCGCCGAGTCGACGGTGACCATCCCCGAACTGGGCACGCGGCACGCGATCATCCCGCCGATCGCGGTGCTCACCTCGAACCGGACCCGGGACCTGCACGACGCGCTGAAGCGGCGGTGTCTCTACCACTGGATCGCCCACCCCGACGTCGACCGCGTGGCGGCGATCATCCGGCGCCGGGTGCCCGGTGCGGCCGACTGGCTCGCCGAACGGGTCGCCGGTTCGGTGCATCGGTTGCGGGGCTTGGATTTGTACAAGCCCCCGGGGATCGCGGAGGCGATCAGCTGGGCGGCCGCGTTGCATGTGCTCGGGGTCGAGGTGCTCGACGAGGAGGCGGCCGAGCGCACGATGAGCGCGGTGCTGAAGTACGACGAAGACCGGGTGACCGTCGTCGCGCGGGGCTTGGCGGGGGTGGTCGGTGACTGACCTCGCGGCGGTCGCCGCACGCTTCGGCGCCGCGCTGCGCAGTGAAGGCGTCTCCGTCGGCGCGGACCGGTCCTCCCGGTTCGCGCAGGCGATCACTGTGGTGGCCCCGAGTTCGACGTCGGAGCTCTACCGGTGCGCGCTGGCGACCCTGATCTCGGACCCGGCGGAGATTCCCTTGCTGGACCGGGTCTTCGCCGCCGTCTTCGAAGGCCTGGCCGACCCGGCCGAATTTCGCGGGGACCCCGGGAATCTCGCCGACACAGTGCAGACCGACACAGCGTCACATGCCCCCAACGCCGCTTTGGGGACCGTGAACGCCCCCAACGCCGCTTTCGGGTACTCCAGTGCCCCCAACGCCGCGTTGGGGGAACACCGGGGAGCGCGAGAAGTCGAGGTACCGACGCTGGGGAGCGCGGCGGAATCGTTGGGCAGCCGCGATTTCGGCTCGCTCGACGCGGAAGAGCTGGCCCTGCTCGCCGACGTCATGCGCCGGTTCACGATCTCCACACCCCTGCGCCGCTCCCGCAGATTCCGCGCCGCGCCGGGCGGCCGGGAGGTCGACCTCCGCCAGACCTTGCGCCGGGCCCGGCGTTCGGGCGCGGAACCCGTGTTGCTCAGCCGCCGCACGCCACGCCGCAAACCCCGTAAACTGGTGGTGCTCTGCGACATCTCGGGCTCCATGCAAGCCCACGCCCGCGCCATGTTGCAGCTGCTCTACTGCGCGTCCGGCGGCGCCCGCGCGGAGGTGTTCACCTTCGCCACCCGGCTGACTCGCCTCACCCGCGTGCTCGCCACCCGCCCCGCCGACGCCATGCGGCACGCGGGGGAGTTCGCCCCCGACTGGTCCGGCGGCACCCGGATCGGTGCCGCGGTGCGCGAATTCCTCGACGTCCACGGCACCCGCGGGATGGCGAGGGGCGCGGTCGTGGTGATCATCTCCGACGGCTGGGAGACCGGCGACCCGGCCGAACTCGGCGAGCAGATGGCCAGGCTCGCCCGGCTCGCGCACCGCGTCATCTGGGTCAACCCGCGCTCCGCGAGCGCGCGCTACCAGCCGCTCGTCGGCGGAATGGCCGCCGCCCTGCCTTACTGCGACCAGGTCGTCAGCGCGCATCGGCTCGACGCGATCGGCCCGCTCCTCGACGCCGTCGCCTGCCGGAACCCGCCGCGAACGTGATTCGAGCGTTACCCCAATCGACCTTGACCGCCGTGATGTTATCGCTAACACTTGGCCCTGCTCAGCACACGATAGGGTGCACGCGACGATGCGGACAGGAGGTTTCTGCGATGGCCGGTACCGTCCGACCCGGTGAACCCGAACGCGCGGCGGCCTCCGGGCGCCAGCCCAGTCTCACCGATGTCGCCGGACTCGCGGGCGTGTCACACATGACCGTCTCGCGGGTGATCAACGGGACCGGTTCGGTGAAAGCCGAGACGCGGGCCAGGGTCACCGCCGCCATCGAGGAACTGGACTACCGCCCCAATTCCGCCGCCCGCGCACTGGTCACCGGCCGCTCCGGCACCCTCGGCGTGGTCGCGCTCGACTCCACTTTGTACGGTCCGGCCAGCACGCTCTACGGCATCGAGAACGCCGCCCGCGAAGCCGGCTACGCGATCGCGATCTCCAGTGTCAGCCGCCCCCAGCGTTCGTCCATTTCGGACGCGGTGGAGAACCTCCGCCGCCAGGCCGTCGAGGGCATCGTGGTCATCGCGCCGCATGTCGCGGCTGGCCGGGCATTGGAGTACGCACCGCGGGACGTGCCGCTTGTCGCTGTCGGTGGCGGGGAAACCGCGTCGGTGCCGGTGATCGCGGTCGACCAGTACGACGGTGCGCGCCGCGCGACGGAGCACCTGCTCGCGCTGGGACATCGGACGGTCTGGCATGTGGCGGGCCCGGGGGACTGGCTCGAGGCGCGCGACCGTGAACGCGGCTGGCGCGAGACCCTCGAGCGGCACGGCGCCGAGGTCCCGCGCGTGGTGCGCGGCGACTGGAGTTCGCGGTCCGGTTACGAGGCGGGGAAGTCCCTCGTCACGGAACGGGACATGAGCGCGGTGTTCGTGGCCAACGACCAGATGGCGCTCGGCCTGCTGCGGGCGTTCACCGAAGGCGGGCTGACCGTGCCGAAGGATGTGCATGTCGCGGGCTTCGACGACGTGCCGGAGGCGGCGTACTTCAGCCCGCCGCTGACGACCGTCCGCCAGGACTTCATCGAGCTGGGCCGCCGGACCTTCGGCCTGCTCATCGCCAGGATGGACGGAGGCGAGCACCAGGTGCGCCACCTCGTCACCCCGGAACTGATCGTGCGGGAGAGTACCGGCCCCAGGTAAGGGCCTCCAAGCGGAAACCGGATGACGTCTAGATCCGCAAAATGTTAGCGCTAACAAGTTGATCAACGTCGATCGAGGAGTGAACGTGGTCACCACGTCTGTCACCGATACCGGCGCCGAACCGCTGGTCATCGGCGTCGACTTCGGGACGCTGTCCGGCCGCGCGGTCGTCGTGCGGGTACGCGACGGCGCCGAACTGGGCAGTGCGGTTTTCCCGTACCCCCACGGCGTTGTCGACCGGGCTCTGCCCCTGACGGGACAGCCGTTGCCGCCGGAATGGGCCCTGCAGGTGCCCTCGGACTACGTCGACGTCCTGCGCGTCGCCGTCCCCGGGGCGCTCAAAGCCGCCGGTGCCGACCCGGCCGACGTCATCGGCATCGGCACCGACTTCACCGCCTGCACGATGGTGCCCACCACCGAAGACGGGACGCCGCTGTGCGAGCTGCCCGAGTTCGAGGAGGAGCCGCATGCCTACGTGAAGCTCTGGCGCCACCACGCCGCGCAGCCGCAGGCCGACCGGATCAACGCCGTCGCCCGCGAGCGCGGCGAGAAATGGCTTTCCCGGTACGGCGGCCTGATCTCCTCGGAATGGGAGTTCGCGAAAGCGCTCCAGGTCCTCGAAGAGGCACCCGAGGTCTACCACTCGATGCGGCACTGGGTCGAGGCGGCCGACTGGATCATCTGGCGGCTCACCGGTACCTATGTCCGCAACGCGTGCACCGCCGGGTACAAGGGAATGCTGCAGGACGGCGAGTACCCGAGTGCGGACTTCCTGTGCGAGCTGAACCCGGCGTTCGGCACCTTCGTCACCGACAAGCTCGAACATCCCTTGGGACAACTGGGTTCCCGCGCCGGTGGGCTCAGCGCCCAGGCAGCCGCGTGGACCGGCTTGCCGGAGGGGATCGCCGTCGCCGTCGGCAACGTCGACGCGCACGTCACCGCCCCGGCCGCGCAAGCCGTCGAACCCGGCCAGATGGTCGCGATCATGGGCACTTCGACCTGCCACGTCATGAACGGCTCCGAGCTTCACGAGGTCCCCGGGATGTGCGGGGCCGTCGACGGCGGAATCGTCGCTGGCCTTTGGGGTTACGAAGCCGGGCAGAGCGGTGTGGGGGACATCTTCGGCTGGTTCGTCAACCGGGGTGTGCCGCCGGAGTACCACGAACGTGCCCGGGAACTGGACTTGTCGGTCCACGAGTACCTCACCGCGTTGGCCACCGAACAGGAGATCGGCGAGCACGGGCTCATCGCGCTGGACTGGCACAGTGGGAACCGCTCGGTGCTCGTCGACCACGAACTCTCCGGCGTCATCGTCGGGCAGACCCTCGCCACCTGCGCCGAAGACACCTACCGCGCGCTGCTGGAAGCGACCGCGTTCGGTACTCGCACCATCATCGAAACCTTCCTGCGGGCGGGGGTTCCCGTCACCGAACTGGTCATCGCCGGTGGCCTGCTCAAGAACCCGCTGTTGATGCAGATCTACGCCGACGTCACCGGGCTGCCGCTCTCGGTGATCGGCTCCGAACAGGGCCCGGCACTCGGCTCGGCGATCCACGCCGCCGTCGCCGCCGAGTCCTATCGGGACATCGGCGTCGCCGCGAAGGCGATGGGTTCAGTGAAACGTGGGGTGTACCAGCCGATCCCACGCAACGTCGAGGCCTACGACCAGCTCTACGCCGAGTACACCGTCTTGCACGACTACTTCGGCCGCGGCGCCAACGACGTCATGCACCGGCTGGCCGCGCGCCGCCGTCAGCTGGCCGTCCAGAAAGGACAGGACTAGATGGCCGTCACCGCAGCGATCCTCGACACCGTGTCGGAACTCCGCCGGACCGTCGCGGAGCTCCACTCCGAACTCACCCGCAACGAGCTGGTGAGCTGGACCGCGGGCAATGTCTCCGCCCGCGTCCCCGGCCAGGAACTCATGGTCATCAAGCCGTCCGGGGTGTCCTATGACGACTTGTCCGGAGACACCATGGTCGTCACCGACCTGCACGGCGAGATCGTGCACGGCGACCTCGCGCCGTCGTCCGACACCGCCGCGCACGCCTACGTCTACCGGCACATGCCAGAAATCGGCGGCGTCGTCCACACGCACTCGACCTACGCGACCGCGTGGGCCGCGCGCGGCGAGCCGATTCCCTGTGTGCTGACCATGATCGCGGACGAGTTCGGCGGGGAAATCCCGGTCGGCCCGTTCGCGCTGATCGGCGACGACTCCATCGGCCGCGGCATCGTGGAAACCCTGCGGGCCAGCAGATCGCCCGCCGTCCTCATGCGCAACCACGGCCCGTTCACCGTCGGCACCGACGCACGCGCCGCGGTGAAGGCGGCCGTGCTAGTCGAGGACGTCGCCCGGACTGTCCACATCGCACACCAGCTCGGTGTCCCGGCCCCGCTCGGCCAGGACGACGTCGACCGGCTGTACGCCCGCTATCAGAACGTTTACGGCCAGCACTGAGCACCACACAGGAGAACAATGTCTTCCGAACACAAACCGCAGCTCTGGTTCCTCACCGGGAGCCAGGCGTTGTACGGCGAGGAAACCCTCGCGCAGGTCGCGAGCCAGTCGTCGCAGATCCAGCAGCGGCTGGCCGGCAGCGGCCGGATCTCGGCCGAACTCGTCGGCAAGCCCGTGCTCACCGAGCCGGCCGCGATCCGCCGCGTGATGCTCGAAGCCAACGCCGATCCCGCGTGCATCGGGGTCATCGCGTGGATGCACACGTTCTCCCCGGCGAAGATGTGGATCACCGGGCTCGACGCGCTGCGCAAACCGTTGCTGCACCTGCACACCCAGCTCAACGAGACGCTGCCGTGGCGGTCCATCGACATGGACTACATGAACCTCAACCAGGCCGCGCACGGCGACCGGGAGTTCGGCTACATCCAGACGCGGCTCGGTGTCGCCCGCAAAACCGTCGCCGGGCACGCCGCCGACCCGTCGCTCGTCACGCGTATCGACGACTGGGCCCGCGCGGCGGCCGGCCACAACCACCTGCGTTCCCTGCGGCTCGCGCGGTTCGGTGACAACATGCGTGACGTCGCCGTCACCGATGGGGACAAGGTGGAGGCCGAGCTGAAGTTCGGTGTCTCGGTGAACACCTACGGCGTCAACGATCTCGTCGCGCTCGTCGACGCGGTGCCGGACTCGGCTGTCGCGACCCTGGTCGCCGAGTACGCCGATTCCTATGTGCTCGCGCCCGAACTGCGGGGGGAGCGTCACGAGTCCCTGCGCTACGCCGCGCGGATCGAACTCGGTCTGCGCCAGTTCCTCACCGATGGCGGCTTCGGCGCGTTCACCACGAACTTCGAGGACCTCGGCGGTTTGCGTCAGCTGCCCGGTCTCGCTGTTCAACGGCTGATGGCCGACGGCTACGGCTTCGGCGGTGAGGGCGACTGGAAGACGTCGGCGCTGCTCGCGGCAGTGAAGGCGATGGGCCGGGGGACCGGCAAGGGAACGTCCTTTATGGAGGATTACACCTACCACTTCGGGCCCGGTGAAGCGAAAATCCTCGGCGCGCACATGCTCGAGGTCTGCCCGAGCATCGCCGCGCACCGGCCGTCCTGCGAGATCCACCCGCTCGGCATCGGCGGTCGCGAGGACCCCGTCCGGCTCGTTTTCGACGCCGCACCAGGCCCTGGCGTGGTCGTCGGCCTGTCCGACCTCGGCGACCGGTTCCGGTTCGTGGCCAACGAAGTCGAGGTCGTCTCACCGGACGAGCCACTGCCGAACCTGCCGGTGGCCAGAGCGGTGTGGAAGCCGGCGCCGTCGCTGACGACGTCCGCCGAATCGTGGATCACCGCCGGCGCCCCGCACCACACCGTGCTTAGCCAAGCTGTCGGCACCGACACCATCCGCGACTTCACTCACATGCTCAACGTCGAGCTGCTGGTGATCGATCACGACACCACCACGGCCGCGTTCGGGGACCGAATTCGCTGGAACCAGGCGTACTACCGCCTGGCCCAGGGTTTTTAACAGTTTCAGGTTAAGGAGAACAGAAATGAAACTCACCCGATTGACCGCGGTGGCCGGGATCTTCGCGGTCAGCGTGAGCTTGGCCGCGTGCGGCTCGAGCGAAAAGACCAGCGAACAAACCGCCGCACCCGGAGACAGCGCGGGCGCGCTCGTCGGTGTCACCATGCCGACGAAGTCGTCCGAGCGGTGGATCCACGACGGCGACAACATCAAGCTGGCGCTGGAGAAGGCCGGGTACAAGGTCGACCTGCAGTACGCCGAGAACGACATCCCCACCCAGGTGAACCAGCTCGAGAACCAGATCACCAAGGGCGCCAAGCTGCTCGTGATCGCCTCGATCGACGGCACCGCGCTCACCACCCAGTTGCAGGAGGCCGCCGACCGCAAGATCCCAGTGATCTCGTACGACCGGCTCATCCGCAACAGCCCGTCGGTCGACTACTACGCGACCTTCGACAACTTCAAGGTCGGCGTCGAGCAGGCGACTTCGCTGGTGGAAGGCCTCGGCACCGGTCCGGGACCGTTCAACATCGAACTCTTCGCCGGTTCTCCCGACGACAACAACTCGCCGTTCTTCTTCAACGGCGCGATGTCCGTGCTCCAGCCGCTGATCGACAGCGGCAAGCTCGTGGTCAAGAGTGGGCAGAAGGACTTCGCCACCGCGGCGATCCTGCGCTGGGACCCGGCCACCGCGCAGCAGCGGATGGAAAACCTCATCACCTCGAGCTACGGTGGCGGCGCCAAGGTGAGCGGAGTGCTGTCGCCGTACGACGGCCTGTCGATCGGCATCCTGTCGGCGTTGAAGAGCAGCGGTTACGGCACCGCCGGTCAGCCTTATCCGATCGTCACCGGGCAGGACGCCGAGGTCGCGTCGGTGAAGTCGATCATCGCCGGTGAGCAGTACTCGACGGTCTTCAAGGACACCCGGCTGCTCGCGGCCGTCACCGCGAAGATGGCCGACACGGTCCTCAAGGGCGGCAAGCCCGAGGTCAACAACGAGAAGGACTATGACAACGGCAAGAAGGTTGTCCCGTCCTATCTCCTGCAGCCGGTGATCCTCGGTAAGTCGAACTACCAGAAGGAGCTCATCGACTCCGGTTACTACACCGCGGATCAGCTGAAATGACCGACACGATGCTGCGCATGAGCGCGATCACCAAGACCTTCCCCGGGGTCAAGGCGTTGCAGGACGTGAACCTTTCTGTGCGTCGCGGCGAGATCCACGCCATCTGCGGTGAGAACGGCGCCGGCAAGTCGACGTTGATGAAGGTTTTGTCCGGGGTGTACCCGCACGGTTCGTACGAGGGCGAAATCTCGCTCGACGGCGAACCGTGCGAGTTCTCCGCCATCCGGGACAGCGAACGGCGCGGCATCGTGATCATCCACCAGGAACTCGCGCTGTGCCCGCAGTTGTCGATCGCGGAGAACATCTTCCTCGGCAACGAACGGGCGTCCAGCGGCCTGGTGGACTGGAACCGCACCAACCACGAAGCCGCGGAGTTGCTGCGGCGAGTGGGTCTGATCGAAAACCCGGTGACCCCGGTGCTCGACATCGGCGTCGGAAAGCAGCAGCTCGTCGAGATCGCCAAGGCACTGTCCAAAAAGGTCAGTCTCCTGATTCTCGACGAGCCCACTGCCGCCCTCAACGACGACGACTCAGCGCACCTGCTCGACTTGCTGAGAGAACTCAAGGAGGACGGCGTCACCTCGGTGATCATCTCCCACAAGCTCAACGAGATCGCCGAGATCGCCGACTCCATCACCATCCTGCGCGACGGCCGCAGTATCGAAACACTCGACATGAAAGCCGACCACGTCACCGAAGACAGGATCATCTCCGGCATGGTCGGCCGGGACCTGGAGCACCGCTTCCCGCCACATGAGCCCCATGTCGGTGACGAGGTGCTGCGGATCGAGGACTGGACCGTCCACAGCCCCATCCAGCACGACCGAGTCGTCGTCGACAAGGCGAGCTTGTCGTTGAGGCGAGGCGAGATCGTCGGCCTGGCGGGCTTGATGGGAGCTGGCCGGACCGAGCTCGCCATGAGCGTCTTCGGACGTTCATACGGAGTCGGTATTTCCGGCCGGATCATCAAGGACGGCAAGGAAATCGAGGTGAAATCCGTGGGCGACGCCATCGCCCACGGAATCGCCTACGCCACCGAAGACCGCAAAAGGTATGGGCTCAACCTCATCGAAGACGTCCAGCGCAACGTGTCCCCGGCGGGCCTGCGCAAACTCGCCCGCCGCGGCTGGGTCAACGAGCACCAAGAACACCGCGTCGCCAACGAATTCCGCACCAGCATGAACATCAAGGCCCCCAGCGTCATGAGCATCACGGGGAAACTCAGCGGCGGCAACCAGCAGAAAGTCGTGCTGTCGAAGTGGATCTTCACCGACCCTGACGTCCTGATCCTGGACGAACCCACCCGCGGCATCGACGTCGGCGCCAAATACGAGATCTACTCGATCATCAACCGCCTCGCCGACGAAGGCAAAGCGGTACTGGTTATTTCGTCCGAACTTCCTGAGCTGCTAGGTCTCTGCGACCGGATCTACGCATTGTCGAACGGACGCATCACCGGAGAAGTCGCCCGCGCGGACGCCACCCAAGAGGGCCTGATGCGGTACATGACCAGAGAACAGGAGTGAGCAGAGCCATGAGCACCGCACCCACCGACACCGGCGCCCCGCCCGCCACGCCGCTCGAGGTGAAGCCCCCGCGGCGAATCTCGTTCAACCCGCGGCAAAGCGGAATCTACGTCGCCTTCGCCCTGATCGTCGTCCTGTTCTCGTTCCTCACCGGTGGCGCGCTGCTGGAACCACAGAACATTTCGAACATCATCGTGCAGAACTCGTACGTATTGATTCTCGCGATCGGCATGATCCTCATCATCATCGCCGGCCACATCGACCTCTCCGCGGGCTCGGTCGTCGCCCTCACCGGCGCCATCGCCGCCGTCCTGATGGTCAACCTCCACGTCCCCTGGCCACTGGCGCTCATCATCACGTTGATCGCCGGCGCCGCGATCGGTGCCTGGCAGGGCTACTGGATCGCCTACTTCGGCATCCCCGCCTTCATTGTCACCCTGGCGGGCATGCTCGCCTTCCGGGCGCTGACGCTGTCCGTCCTCGGAAACCAAGGCATCGGCCCCTTCCCCGACCCCGTCCGCACCCTGTCCAACGGCTTCACCGACGGCTACCTCGGCAACATCGCACTAGGCCCCTTAGGCGGCGCCGACCTCGTCAGCCTCCTCGTCGGCATCGTCGCCGTCGCCGGCATCGGCGTCACCCAATGGCGCAAACGCTCCGCACGCATGGGCTACCTGCAAGAAGTCGACCCACTCCCGCTGTTCCTGCTCAAGTTCGGCGGCGCCGGCATCATCGTGCTCTGCGTCGTCGTCCAGTTGGCGCGCTTCAAGAACCTGCCCTGGGTCCTCGTCCTGCTCACCGTGCTGGTCCTGGCCTACTCCCTGGTCATGACCCGCGCCGTCTTCGGCCGCCACATCTACGCCGTCGGCGGAAACCTCCAGGCCGCGACCCTGTCCGGCGTCAAGGTCAAGTCGGTGACCTTCTGGATCTTCGTCAACATGGGCGTCCTGTCGGCGCTGGCAGGCGTCATCTTCGCCGGCCGCCTCAACCAAGCCGGCCCCACCGCCGGAAACGCCTTCGAACTCGACGCCATCGCCGCCGCTTTCATCGGGGGAGCGGCCGTACAAGGCGGCGTCGGCAAGGTCGTCGGCGCCATCACCGGCGGCCTGATCATGGCCGTGATCAACAACGGCATGTCCCTCATCGGCGCCCCCAGTGAACGGGTAATGCTCGTCAAGGGCTTGGTTTTGTTGGCGGCTGTCGCCTTCGACGTCTGGACTAAGCGCCGGACTGGCGGTTTGAAGGCCGGATAAGGCTCGGCTGGCGCGTCTGGGCTGGTCAGCCGGGATTCGATCTTGACTGACCACCCCCAGCGTCGCCGCAAGTGACGGGAAGGTAGACTTCAGGTAGAAGGTCTGAGTGGCGGAATGGCAGACGCGCTAGCTTGAGGTGCTAGTGCCCTAACGGGCGTGGGGGTTCAAGTCCCCCCTCGGACACAAAACCTGGTGAAATTTCCCCAACACGTAGCGTGTTGTCCACGGCGCCTGAGGGCGCCTCATCTCGACTCTGTCAGCCTTGGTCTT
>Ga0193717_1002048_pt1 | contig 11889 bp, 9 predicted proteins | sample U2c2metaG_FD_145900 | JGI IMG/M metagenome (GOLD analysis project Ga0193717, IMG submission 145900) | Soil microbial communities from a riparian zone of the East river system, Colorado, United States - U2c2 | ecosystem: Environmental > Terrestrial > Soil > Riparian zone | place: USA: East River...
GTCGAGCAAGTGTCGTGCGAAGCGCCGGCAACGCCGCATTCGTTCGGCTATCTACGCACCAAGCGGGATCGGCTCGGGCACACGCTCGCTCTCGGTGAGCATGACAGCAGCCTCGACACAGACTGCGAACCCGAATTTGCCAGCATCGAGGACGCCATCAGCGAGATGCAGGCAGGACGCATGGTCGTCGTGGTCGATGACGAGGATCGCGAGAACGAAGGCGACCTGACAATCGCGGCCGAGATGATCACTCCGGAGGCGATCAACTTCATGGCCATGCATGGGCGGGGCCTGATCTGTCTGGCGATGACCGGCGAGCGGCTCGACGAATTGCAGATCGAGCACATGACGCCCAAGAGTACAGCACTGGGCGGGACTGCCTTCACCGTGTCGATCGATGTCCAAGGCCACGGCGTAACCACCGGCATCTCCGCGCATGATCGTGCGCAAACCATCAGAGCGGCCATCGATCTACTCAGCGATGCGAAGGATTTCGCGCGACCGGGGCACGTCTTTCCGTTACGCGCTTGCGCGGGTGGTGTCCTCGAGCGCCGCGGTCAGACGGAAGCCGCGGTTGACCTCGCCAGTCTCGCGGGACTGTACCCCGCAGGTGTGATCTGCGAGATCGTCAACGACGACGGCACCATGGCGCGCGTGCCGGATCTCATCGCGTTCTGCAGGAAGCACAACCTGCTGATGGTCACGGTCGCTGATCTGGCGCGCTACCGTTTTGAATCGGAGTTCGGAGACTTCGCCGGCATCGGCGTGGTCCCCGTGAGTCCACCACTTTCCCTTCTGGAGGAAACATGACTGATTCCCGCAATGGACGCCTGTACGTGCTCGACGCGAGCGGCGGCCGCATCTTCTCGCTCAAGCCCGATGGGTCGGACCATAAAACACTGGTCACCGGATGCCGGATTCCCGATGGCGTCGTGGTCGATACGGCTGCGGGGTACCTCTACTGGACCAACATGGGCGTGCCGAGCAAGAACGATGGCTCGATTGAGCGGGTTGATCTCGATGGCGGCAACCGCAAGACGATCATCCCTGAAGGGACGACGCACACGCCCAAGCAACTTCACCTCGAGAAGAAGTCCGGCAAGCTCTATTGGTCGGACCGCGAGGGCATGCGCGTCATGCGCGCCAACCTCGACGGATCGAAAGTGGAAACCCTCGTCCAGACAGGCGAAGACGAGGCGGATCGCCTGGATGCGTCGAACTGGTGTGTCGGCATCACCGTCGATCCGGTTCACGGCCAGATCTACTGGACGCAGAAGGGTGATGACAACTCCGGGGAAGGACGCATCTTTCGCGCGGGGATCGAGGTCCCCAAAGGCGATGTGCCCGCGCGCCGGCGCGACGTCGAACTGCTGATTGGCGCGCTGCCGGAGCCGATCGACCTGGAGTTCGATCTCGAGCATCGCACCCTCTACTGGACGGATCGCGGCGATCCGCCGCGCGGTAACACCGTGAGCCGCACACCGATCGACGGCAAGCTCCAACAGCAAATCGTGCTCAACAACCTGATGGAGGGTATCGGCATCGCGCTGGATGTGCCGGGGGACCGGATGTTCGTGACGGATCTCGCAGGCTCTATCTACTCGGCACGTCTGGACGGATCGGAAAGGCACGCGATCGCGATGGCGCAGGGGAATATCACCGGGATTGCCTACGCCGAAACACCTTGAAGCATTCTTACAGGAGAAGTTGAATCATGGCTCTGAACAAAGACATCCGCCGCATCGCCATCGTCGGTACCGGAGTGATCGGCGCGAGCTGGGCAGCGCAGTATCTCGCCAAGGGTTTCGACGTCGTTGCGACCGACCCGGCGCCCAATGCCGAAGCGAATCTGCGCAAGTATGTCGATGATGCATGGAAGGTGCTGACCGACATCGGCCTCTCCCCTGGCGCATCGCGCACACGCCTGAGCTTCACCACGGACATGAAGGCGGCGCTGTCGAAGGCCGACTTCGTGCAGGAAAACGGTCCGGAACGGCCGGACTTCAAGATCAAGCTGTACGCGGACATGGATGCGGTCACGCCGCCCGGCTCCCTCATTGCATCGAGTTCCTCCTCGCTCACGATGAGTGTCATCCAGGCCAAGTGTGTTCATCCCGAGCGCTGCGTCATCGGCCATCCGTTCAATCCGCCGCACGTCATTCCGCTGGTCGAAGTCGTGGGAGGCGCGAAGACCTCGCCGGAGGCCGTGCAGCTCGCGATGGAGTTCTACACATCGATCGGGAAGAAGGCGATCCATTTGCGCAAGGAGGTTCCCGGTCACGTCGCGAACCGGTTGCAGGCTGCGCTCTATCGTGAGGTGCTCTATCTCATCGAGCAGGGTGTGCTCAGTGTGGCCGATGCGGACGACGCCGTGAGCTGGGGACCCGGACTTCGCTGGGGCGTCATGGGCCCGAGCCTCCAGTTCCACTTGGGCGGCGGTGCGGGTGGCATGAAGCACTTCATGGAGCATCTGTTGCCGGTCATGTCGCAAGGCCTGTGGAAGGTGCTTGGGAGTCCGACCATCACACCTGAGCTGCAGAAAACGCTGGTCGAGGGCGTGCAGCAGCAGGCCGGCAAACGATCCGTGCAGGAGCTCGCGGACAACGAGAATGAAGTGCTCGTCGGGCTCCTGAGATTGCGAGCTCAGCACCCATGACAGACAACCCGACAGATGGCGTGAATCGCCGCCAATTCATTCTGAGGACGAGCAGCGCCGCGGCCGCCCTCTCGCTGAGCGCCGCGCTGCGTTCGACACAAGCCTTCTCCCATTCCGTCATTTCATCCAAAGGAGCTCTCCCCATGCATTCATTCAAGACCCAAGACGGCACCACTATTGCCTACAAGGACTGGGGCTCCGGCCGGCCCGTCGTGTTCTCGCACGGCTGGCCCCTCACTGCCGATGCGTGGGACGCGCAAATGCTGTTTCTCGGACTGCATGGCTTTCGTGTGATCGCGCACGATCGACGCGGTCATGGCCGCTCGGACCAGACGTGGGGCGGCAACGAGATGAATACCTACGCAGACGATGTCGCCACGATGTTCGAGAAGCTCGATCTGCACGATGCCGTATTCATCGGACATTCCACCGGTGGCGGTGAAGTGGCCCGCTATCTCGGGCGGCATGGCTCGGGGCGCGTCGCGAAAGCGGTGCTGATCGGCGCTGTCCCGCCGATCATGCTGAAGTCCGAGCGCAATCCGGAAGGCGCACCGAAGAAGGCCTTCGACGATATCCGACGCGGCGTCGTGAATGACCGCTCCCAGTTCTATCGCGATCTTGCCGTTCCATTCTTCGGCTACAACCGACCCAACGCGAAGACCTCTCAAGGCGTGATCGATTCTTTCTGGCTGCAGGGAATGCTCGGCGGTATCAAGCCGCAATACGACTGCATCGAGGCGTTCTCAGAGACAGACTTCACCGAGGATTTACGCAAGATCGATATTCCGGTGCTGCTGCTACATGGCGACGACGACCAGATCGTGCCCATCGCGGATTCGGCGAAGAAGTCTGTGAAGCTTTTGAAGAAGGGACGGCTCCAGGTCATCCCGGGAGGCGCCCACGGCATGTGTGTGACGTTTGCCGACCAGATCAACACCGCGTTGCTCGAGTTCGTCAACGCGTGAGGGGACTCGTCAAGAGGCGACGCGGGTAATCTCGCCATGATTCACGTGCATTCCCTGGGCCGCGCCGCCCGATACTTTCCTGATCGCCCGGCGGTCTCTTCGGGTGCCACGCGCCTCACTTTCGGTGAGCTCCACGGCCGCGTGGCGCGACTCGCTGCGACGCTGAGTGGGCACGGCTTCGTGCCCGGCGACCGATTGGCCCTGCTTCTGCCGAACGAAACCGAATATCTCGAGCTGGTGTATGCGTGCGCATGGCTCGGCGTGATCGCAGTCCCGCTGAACACGCGCTTCTCAGCCGTGGAGATCGATCGTGTACTCGCCGATGCGAGCCCTCGCGGCCTGATCCGGCACTCATCGCTACCGGCTCCCACGGTGCAGGTCCCATGGCAGCGAGTGCTCGACCAGGAACCGCTGGAGGTAACGAACGACCCATGGCCGGAAGTGGTCTACGACCCGGACGCCGTTCTGGCTCTCATCTATACCAGCGGCACGACCGGCCATCCCAAGGGCGTGATGCTGACGCACGCCGCGACGCTCGCCAATGTTGACCATCTCAACTACTGGATGCCGCATCACGAAGGCGTTGTTCACCTGCACGCCGCACCGTTGTTTCACATCGCCGACTTCCCGTTCATGTTTGCCGCGCCCGCCTGGGGCGCATGTCAGGTCACGATTTCGAAGTTCAGTCCCGGAGAATTCTGCGAGACAGTGCAGCGCGAACGCGTGAGCCATACCGTGCTCGTCCCGACGATGATCAACCTACTGACGCAGTTCGCCGAGCTCGAGCGTTATGACCTCGGGAGCTTGAAGCAGCTCGGCTACGGAGGTTCTCCCATCGCGCCCGAAGTTATTCATCGCACGCGGGCGGTGTTTCCGAATCTCAAACTGATTCAGGTCTACGGCTTGAGCGAGACGGGCTTTCTCACGGCTCTCGAGGACGATGAACACACACCGCAACGACTGCTGTCATGCGGTCGTCCGTGCCCGGGCGTCGATGTGCGCATCGTGGACGAGTCCGGAACGGAGGTGGGCGTCGGGCAGCGCGGGGAAGTGGTCGCGCGCGGCGCCAACGTCATGCGCGGCTACTGGAACAACCCGGACGAGACCGCGCGCGCGTTTCGTGGCGGGTTCTTCCGGACCGGCGACGTTGGCTTTCGGGACGGCGAGGGCTTCTTCTACATCCTCGATCGCCTGAAAGACATGATCGTCACGGGCGGCGAGAACGTTTACAGCGGCGAAGTCGAAGCCGTGCTCTACGGACACCCGGCCGTTCGCGAGGTGGCGGTGTTCGGCATACCCGATCCCAAGTGGGGCGAGTTGGTCATGGCCTGTGTCGTGCTGAAGCCCGGCGTCACGCTCAGTGTGGACGAGCTGATCGCGCACTGCCGCCGATCACTGGCTAGCTACAAGATTCCCCGTCGCATCGAGATCTCCTATGTCGAACTGCCGAAGACCGGTTCCGGCAAGATCCTCAAGCACGAGCTGCGCGAACGGTTCTGGGCGCATCAGAAACGCGCCGTGAGTTGAACAGCGAGTGCATCTGATGAGGTAGGTATGACGATCGCGACTTTGCCCAACGTCGCTTGAGCATCGAGACGCTCATCGCCGCCCATGGCTACTGGATCCTGGCCTTCGGCTGCCTGGTGGAAGGCGAGATGGTGCTGGTGCTCGCGGCGCTCGCCGCGCATCGCGGCTATCTCAATCCCGCGGCCGTGGTCACGATTGCGGCGGCGGCGGCCTTCGCCAGTAACCAGTTCTTCTTCTGGCTCGGACGGCGCCGCGGCACGGCGCTCCTCGAGCGCTGGCCCGTCCTCGCCACCCACTCGGCGAAGATTCGCCGGCTCATCGAACGCCATGCGTCGCTTGCCGCCGTCGCCGTGCGCTTCGCCTACGGCGCGCGCATCGCCGGCCCCATGCTGCTCGGTGCGTCGTCGACGATGCGGCCGCTGCACTTTGCCGTGCTGAATGCACTATCCGCCATCGTGTGGGCCTTGCTGGTGGGCGCCGCCGGCTGGTTCTTTGGCGAGGCTGCCGAAGCGATCTTCGGCCATCTGGCCCACGTCGAAGGTTGGCTGTTCGGCGCGCTGATCGTCGCGCTGGTCGCCTGGCGCCTGCTCCGGCGCCGTTCGGCGAAAGCCTGATTCAACGCCTCTCCCTCATGAGCGCGCGGCGCACCGCGGCGAGGTCCTCATGCTTTGCCTGGGTGACTTTGGGATAGCTCAGGCCCAGCGAGGCCAGGGTGTCGATGACGATGGCGGCGACCACGATGCGCGTGTACCACTTGTTGTCCGCGGGCACGACAAACCAGGGGCATTCCGGCGTCGATGTGTTGCGGATGGCCTCCTCGTAGGCCTCCATGTAGTCATCCCAGTAGGCACGCTCGCGAGCATCGGCCGCCGAGAATTTCCAGTTCTTTTCAGGATTGTCGATGCGCTCGAGGAAGCGACGCTTCTGCTCGGCGTGTGACACGTTGAGAAAGATCTTGCGCACGATGACGCCGTTCGCATCCAGGTAGCGTTCGTAGGCGCGGATGTCGCGGAAACGTTCCTCCCAGATGTGCTTGCCTACGCGTTCGTCGGGCAGCTTCTGGTTCTCCAGCAACTGCTGATGCACGCGCAGCACGAGTACTTCCTCGTAGTACGAGCGATTGAAGATGCCGATCCGCCCGCGCTCGGGAAGGTTGCGGCTGCAACGCCAGAGGTAGTCGTGGTCGAGCTCTTCTGCAGACGGCGACTTGAACGACACGACCTGGCAACCCTGGGGATTGACTCCGGACATGACGTGCTTGATCGCGCCGTCCTTGCCTGCTGCATCCATGGCCTGGAAGACCAGCAGTAGCGACCACCGCTTTTGTGCGTACAGCATGCTCTGGAGTTCGGCGAGGCCTTCGACACCTGTCTGCAGCGCCTCCTTGGCGCGCGGCTTGAATTCCTGCTGCAGAGCGCCCGTGTCGCCGGGGTCGAAGTCTTTCAGCCGGAACCTGCCGCCGCCCGTCACCGCATAGGGCTTGGCAAGCTGTTGGGCAATCTTGAAGACCCTACGGTTAGGCATGCTAATGGGTCGTACGAAAATGAAAGAACTCGCGAATTCGATGCAGTAGCTCACCGTGCCCGCCCACGGTTTCCGTGGCACTCACGGCCACACCGCGATTTAGAAGATCCAGGCCGCGTCGTACCGATTTATCGAATGCCGCTGCCAGTTCTGAATTTGAGGCGAGCAGCGGCGCGATCGCCTCGCGGGCAACCTTGTAGATAGAGCAATGTGTGCGCGCCCTTGCGGTGGTCGCGTGTGGTTCGCCGGTCAGAAGCCCGATCTCGCCAAGGTACTCGCCGGCTCCGAGTCTGCCGAGAGTGACTGTGGCGCCGGGATCGTGACTCTTCGTGACTTCCACGATCCCGGACGCCACGACATACAGCGTGTAGTCCGCCGCACCCTGCGAGAAGAGAATGTCGCCTGGCTCGAGCAGCTGCGTCGCGACGTGTCGAGCGAGCTTTTCGAACTCTGCAGGCGCGAGGGCTTCGAACAGGATGAGCTCGCGCAGGACCTGAAGCGGGGGGAGTCTGTGCCCGTTCCGACCCGGCGGGAGCACGCCGGCGTGATACAACTGCTTGAGGGCGTGCTGAAGCAACAGGCTCTTGGTCGCAGAAACGAGCGGCGTATCCTGCACCGAGAACCAGATCGCATAGGAGTGCCATCTTGGCCCCGCGCGCGTGAGCGACACACTGGGCGCAGGCGCTTCGAGGATGGCCGGACAGAGAAGCGTCGCCTGGTCCAGTACTTCGATCACACGATCCGCGCTTGCGGCCGCGGGACAGAAGATCTCCACGGACACCGTCCTGACGCGGCTGGGTACGCTCCGGTTGACGATCTCCAGCTTGGAGACAACGCTGTTGGGAATGATGGCGATGTCATGGCCATCCGTCTGGACGCGGATGGATCGCCAGTTCATCTCCACGACTTGTCCTTCGACATTGTTGCCGAGCGAAACGCGGTCGCCCACGTGAAACGGCGCCTCGATCCCGACGGCGATGCCGGCGAACACATCCGCCAGGGTATTTTGCAGGGCAAGACCGAGAACGATGGCGACGATACCCGAGGTCGCAAGGAGCCCTCCGACCGGCAGCGCCAGTGCGGATTTCAGCACGATGAGGCCCGCGCCCAGGTAGATAGCTGCAGCGACGAGATCGAACAGCAGCCGATCCTCGCGGGAGCGGCTGTCGTGGCGGAGTGTGAAGTACAGAACGGCGACCACCACACGCGCTGCTACCAGCCACCACGTGACGATGACCGCCCGCAGCCAGATGTCCGAAGCGTCCATCGCCGCGGCGTGAAAGAAGGGCGAGACGCCGTGGCGATAGAGCAGCGCCGTCAGAGCGGCGAAACACACGACATCGAACGCGATCCGAACGCGTTTCGAGAGTGTGCGCACTGTCATAATCCCGGCCAGCGTGATTGCCAGGATCACTACGGACCACAGAGTCGGCGTCATATATATAAGAGTGGTCGGTGCGGCTACCGGGGCACGGATCCGAGCGCCCCGGCGGCGAGCGCCAGCGTCGCTGCCGCCGAGAGGGCGGTGCTGTGCGCGTCGGTAAACGCATTTCTCGCTTGCAGGACCTGCGTCTCTGCGACCGTGACGTCCGTGATCGATCCGACGCCGTTTCGATAGGCTTCGAGCGCCGCATCGAACGTCGTCTGCGCTGCGGACGCGAGCGACGAGGCCGCGTCGTGCGCGGCCAGACTCGTGCGCAGTCCATTCTCGGCGACCACGATCTGGCGCACCGCCTCCTCCTGCGTACGAGTGAGCGCGAGTGCGGCGTTGTCCGCTTTCGCCTGGGCCTGCCTCAGCGTGGCCGCGCGTGTACCACCGTCGTAGATCGGAACAGTCACGCCGGCGAAGATCGTCACACCATGGCGGTTTTCGGAAAGATTGACCGTCGGCAGTTGCTGACCGATTGACGGAAGGGCGGTCACGTCCAGGCGTCCGTCGTTGTATGCGCCGGTCGCCGATACGAAGAACTTGGGCAGGAACTCCGCTTTTGCCGCGCGAACGTTCTCGAGACTGGCCGCTTGCGCGGCATACGCGGCCAGTACATCCGGCCTGCGGCCGAGCGCTTCGGCGACGATGCTCTCAATGGAATCGCTAGCGGCCACGGGAAGCTTGCGGTCGGCAATGCCGGCGATGCGCATCTGCGTGAGCGGCGAGATACCCATCGCGGAGATCAGCGCGAGATACGTGTCCTGCGCCGCCCCTTCCGCCTGAACCTCGAGTAGTTTGGCCTGTGCCGTGCCCTGGCGAGCCTGCGCGACTTCGATCACCGTGCCGATGTCGTGTGCGAAGCGCTCCTCGGCAGCAGCCTGCACAGCACCCGCATTCTGCAGCGAACGCAGCGCAGTCTCGACACGCGCGCGCGCGGCGGCGTGGGCATAGAAGGCGAGGCTGACATCGTGGATGACCTGTTGATGAGCGGCGGTGAACGCGATGTTCGCAATGACCGAACCCTGCTGCGCCACGTTGTTCAGTGCCTCGCGTTGTCCGAAATCGAACAGCAGCCATTGAAGCGAGAGAGCGGAGATCGTGCCATTGCCTGTGGTATCGATGTCGTCGTGCGTGTTCACGTGGCCGCGGACGACGCTGGCGGTCAACTTGGGCAGGTACGCGCTGCGTACAATTCCCGCGGCGAGCGCCGCTTCGCGCGCGTTGTTCCAGGCCGTACGCGTCAAGGGATTGCTGGACTGCGCGATGTCGATCAGCCCGGCCAGCGTGTAAGGCTGGTCCTGGTCGATAGCCGGCGGTGTGGGAACGCTTGCGAGTTTCGAATTGGTGGGCAGCTCGTAGCTTGCTCCGTCCGCAGACGGTAGCGGTTTCGCCCCGGGAATGATCTCGCCGCTGGCGTTGATGGGCGGTGTCCACGGCCGATCAGGCTGGCTCGGTGCCATGTCGAGCGCAGATGTCGCACATCCCGCAAGCATCAGGGGGAGCGCACACCGGGCGAGCAGTCGGTCAGGTCGCATCGGCCGTCATCCGGATCTCGCCCCTGAGTCTGTCGAGGGCCCGCGCCACGCTGCTTGAAGACGACGCATCGTCGGCTGGCATCAGCAGCAGTGAGGCCTGCAAGTCACCAATCTCAGCCACGGATTGTCGGCGTGCCTGCAACCACGCGCCGGCGGGCCGCACCGCTGCGGGTTCGTATTCAGCGAGCTCGAGATCGCGCTCGATAGCGCCAAGTGCCGCATCAGTCTCCACGGCGAGTGCGTGCCGCGCGTTCGAACCGGGCGTTCTGATCGCGGTGCGGAGGCGCTCGAGCAACCCGGTCAGCGCGGCATCCACGCGCCCGGCCACGCTGACTGGCCAGATTCGAGTGAACACCAGGTACATGACGAGATTGCCGATGAGAATGCCGATGATCCGATCGCGAGCGATCGTCAGGTCGAAGTCGGGCGACGCGCCTTGAATTACGCAGAGGAAGTAGGCAAACGCTATCTGAAACCCGGCATAGGAGATGCGCGGAGGGCCTGCCACAACCCACGCGGAGAGCAGGGCGCCGGCGAAGACGGTCGCAAGCAGCGCCTGAGCAGAGGTGAGCGATGGGAGCAGAAAGACTATTGCCGCCGTACCTGCAGCAGCCCCGATGAGGCATCCCAGGATGCGAAGGGAAAGCTTCTCGACGGTTTCGGCAGTGGTCGTGAGCGCCACGATGAAACAGGTAATGAAGCAGGTGTGAATTCCGGGCCAGTCGAGCAGCGAGTACAGCACGTAGCAGAACATTGCCGCGGCGGTTCCCTTGAGCGCGTACTGCACGTGCTCTGGATTGGTGAAAGCATCGGGCAGCAGGAAGCTGGAGCGCGGCATCGCTGGTTCTTCATTCGCACGCGGCTCGGCAAAATGCTCGAGCAACGATTTGATGTTGGACCAGACGTTCGCGGCCAGGGCGGACAGCGGGGGCTCGTCAATCGGATCCTCCACGGCAACATCCATGGGATATCCGCCGCGATTCAGAATCGAAGCCATCTCCTCCAGGGTCTGAGCGAGCCGTACACGGAACGCATCGGGAAGCGCGGCGCCCGGCGATCGCTCAGCGGCATCGACCCACGCCATGACACCTGCCGTCGATCGTGCCGCTTGCCGAAGCGCCGCAATCTCGGCTGCAGGGGAGGTCTTCTCCACTCCAGAAAGCTTCAACCAGTTCTGAATCTCAGCTATGCCTTCGCGCCGGGATTCGCCGAAGTCGCGCCGCACGCGCTCATCCGCTGCCCGGAGCATTTCGGCCGACAAGTGCAGACGCTCGGCAATCGCGCGCTCGGCGAGCTTGCGCGGCGCCGGCGCGAACAGAAGATTGATGACCACGGAGGCTCCAGCCGGAATGCCCACGAAGAGCCACGCATAGAGCAGCTCCCGCGTGGCGATCTCGCCGCCGTGAAGCGTCCCGAGCAGATCGAGCGCATACGCGATGATCAGCGCGATGATGGTGCCGAGCGGACGAAGCTTGCTGGCCGAAGTCAGGAAAAAGAAGCCAAACGAGATCACCGCGATGGCGATGAAACGCCATAGGCGTGCATCGACTACCGCCATCGCGATGAGCGTCGTGAACGCGATGATCAACGTCACCAGCAGCAGCAGCACGATGTTGAGGAGCAGACTCTCCCCGCGGTCCGCCTTGTTGAGAAAGAAAGCGATGTACACCGTGAGCGCCGCGTCTGGTGTCTGGTAGAACTCGGCGACCAGCGCCGTCAGCGCGCAGATGGATGCAAGGCGTACCGCATATTCCAGCCTTCCCGGGCGGGACCTGAGCAGACTCGCCAGCCATTCAGCGGCATGTGGCGCCATGCTTGACCTCCACCGCTGCACTCGCGCCAAGCCGCATCAGCTGCTGGGGCGGGTTCTTCAGTCGAATACGAACCGGAAAGCGCTGGGCAACCCGTACCCAGTTCAGTGATCGTTCGACGAACGGGACGGAACGCGGCAGATTGACGCGCTCTTCATCCAGCACGCCCCAACCTATGCTCTCTACCGTGCCGCTGATGGGCTGACGCCGATCGATCATCGAGTAGGCCGTAACGCAGTCGCCCACCGAAATCGACCGCAGGTCCGACTCACGAAAATTGGCCACCGCGTACCAGGTGTCCGTGGTGATGAGAGTAAAGAGCGATTGCGAGGGCAGCACCATCTCACCCGAGAGCACGGTCAGGCCGACCACGCGTCCGTTGTGAGGTGCTCGCACCGTTGTATCGTCCAGGGCGCGTCGGGCAACGCCAAGTACTGCCTGT
>Ga0193717_1002050_pt1 | contig 11887 bp, 13 predicted proteins | sample U2c2metaG_FD_145900 | JGI IMG/M metagenome (GOLD analysis project Ga0193717, IMG submission 145900) | Soil microbial communities from a riparian zone of the East river system, Colorado, United States - U2c2 | ecosystem: Environmental > Terrestrial > Soil > Riparian zone | place: USA: East River...
CGAGATCGGCATGGACCGGGCCAGTGCGGACACGATGGGGATGTTGGCCACGGTGATCAACAGCTTGGCGCTTCAAGACGCTTTGGAGAAACTCGGCGTATCGACTCGCGTGTTGTCCGCGATCGAGATGCGTCAGGTAGCGGAGCCCTACATCCGGCGCCGCGCGACGCGCCATTTGGAAAAAGGGCGCGTTGTTATTTTCGCGGGTGGCACCGGCAATCCCTATTTTACCACCGACACGACTGCCAGTCTTCGCGCCATGGAAATAGGCGCCGAAGTCATCTTGAAAGCGACCAAAGTCGACGGTGTCTATGATGCCGATCCTTTAAAAAATGAAGGCGCGAAGAAATTTGAAGAACTGAGCTACATCGAGGTCTTGAACCGAGAGCTGAAAGTGATGGATTCGACGGCGATCTCTCTTTGTATGGACAATGACCTACCGATTATCGTCTTTAATCTGATGGAGAAGGGTAACATCAAGCGAGTAGTGTCTGGAGAGCCCATCGGCACGGTAGTCAGCGGAGGAAAGCGATGAACGACGCGGTTTTCACTCAGCTGCAAAAGGAAATGGATGGTTCGGTCAACGCGCTGCGCAAGGAATTGACCAAGGTGCGTACTGGCCGCGCTTCGACGTCGTTGCTCGATCACGTGAGCGTTGATTATTATGGCGCGACAACACCGCTCAACCAACTAGCGACCTTGAGCGCGCCGGAGCCGCGGCTTCTGGTGATTCAGCCATTTGACCGAAGTGCAATGGGCGAGATCGAAAAAGCGATTCTCAAATCAGATCTTGGTCTGACGCCGAACAATGATGGTAAGATTATTCGCATTCCAATCCCGGCGTTGACGGAAGAGCGGCGCAAAGATTTGGTCAAGCACGTGAAGAAAGTCGCCGAGGAGTTTCGCGTGTCGTTGCGCAATCACCGGCGCCTGGCGATCGAGCATCTCAAAGAGGCGGAGAAGAAGAAGGAAATTACCGCCGACGATGCCAAGCATGGCCAGGAGCGCATTCAGAAAATCACCGACGAGTTCATCGGACGTATTGATAAAATCCTCAAATCCAAAGAAGAAGAGGTCATGGAAGTTTAGACCTCACGAACTAAGTCGCCAATGTCGCCCTGCTTTCACAGCGGAGCGACGATTCCAGAATCCACCCTGACGTCTACTGACCTCACCATGCAACGGAATTCACCTCGGTCGTGATGCAGCTGAACGGCCTCGACAAAAAACGTCTGCCTCGCCACGTCGCCATTATTATGGATGGCAATGGGCGATGGGCAAAACTGCGCGGCAAGAGCCGGATCGAAGGCCATCGCCGGGGCAAAAGTTCGGTGCGCGTGATCGTCGAGATGAGCCGCAAGATCGGCATTCGCTTCCTCTCGCTTTACGCTTTTTCCACGGAAAATTGGCTTCGTCCCCACGATGAGGTCGATGCTCTGATGGGGTTGCTGGAACACTACCTCGCGGCTGAGCAGCCGAAAATGATGCGCTACGGGATTCGCCTGATCGCTGTCGGTGACCGTTCGCGTTTACCTGCGAGCGTGCGTTCGATCCTGGAAAAGGTCATCGACTTGACTCGAGACAATCAGCGCATGACAGTGATCCTCGCCTTGAGCTATAGCGGCCGTGATGAACTGGTCCGCATGACAAAAAAATTGGCGCGTCTGGCGCGAGACCGAAAATGCGATCCGGATGATATTGACGAAGCGATGATTGCTGCGCATTTGGACAATCCCGTCGTGCCGGACCCCGATCTATTGATCCGGACCAGCGGTGAAATGCGTCTCAGTAATTTTTATCTCTGGCAGGTTGCCTATAGTGAGCTTTACGTCACACCCACCCTTTGGCCGGATTTTCGCGAGAGAGAGTTTTTTCAAGCTTTGTTGGAATATCAGCGTCGGCGCCGGCGCTTTGGCCGCACGGACGAGCAAATCGACGATTTGGACACTCTGACGGTGACGGCGGGTGGAAGCCAATCTTAGTTCCAGGCTCGCGACAGCAGCGGTGGGAATACCGCTGCTGATCGGCCTGGTGGGGTGGGCGCCGTCCTGGATGTTTACGGCTTTTTTTTTGATTCTTACCGGTGCGGCGTTGCGCGAATATTTTCTGATCGTGTTTCCCGCACGTTGCTGGGATCAGTGCGCGGGCATAGTGTTCGGCCTGGCTCTTGCGGGAGCGCTGCTGGCAAGCGAAGCGCAGGCTTTCCGCATCCAATTGAGTGTGATTTTGCTGCTCGGTTTTTGCATCTACCCCTTTCTTAGCGGCGATCTCGAAACGCGCTTACGTCGTTTACTCTGGACCTTACTCGGTGGATTTTATGTCGGCTTTATGGTGCCCCATTGGATCTTACTTTTCCATCGACCCAACGGGCGCGCCTGGGTTTTTTTCGTTATGTTGATTATCATGTCTGGCGATAGCGCCGCGTATTTTGTCGGTCGCCGGTTTGGCAAGATAAAACTCGCGCCCGAGATCAGTCCGGGAAAGACCGTTGAAGGCGCCGTCGCCTACCTTATTGGAGGCATCCTGTTCGGTCTGGTCGGCGCGGCTTATTTATTTTCCAATGTCTCGTCGGTCGAAGCTTTGGCGCTGTCGGCGGCGCTGGCTATTTTGGGTCAGGTCGGTGACCTTTTCGAATCTTGGATCAAACGCGCGTGCGCCGTGAAGGACTCGGGCGGTATCTTGCCCGGGCACGGCGGCGTGCTCGATCGCCTCGACAGTTTAATTTTTCCCGCGGTCTTTACGACGACCTATTTAGGGTACTTTCACTCATGAGAACGATTGCGCTTCTCGGCTCGACGGGCTCTATCGGTGTCAGCACTTTAGCCTTGGTACGTGAATTCCCCGATCGTTTCCGAATTCACGGCATGGTCGCCGGACGCAACTTGAAATTGTTGGCCCAGCAGATCAAGGAATTCCGTCCCCGATGTGTCTCCATCCAGCAGGAAAGCGATGTCGCATTATTGCGCAAATTGCTTGGCCGCACCAAGGTTGAGATTTTCTGTGGTGAAGCGGGGGCGTCGGTAATCGCAACGGCGACCGAGGTCGATGTGGTGCTCGCCGCGATCGTCGGCGGCGCCGGTCTAATGCCGACGCTTCGGGGTGTTCTCGCCGGCAAGGAAATTGCGCTTGCCAATAAAGAAGCGCTGGTCATGGCCGGCGAAATTCTTGTTGAATCGGCAAGGACGAAAGGAGTTCGTTTATTGCCGGTAGACAGCGAGCATAGCGCGATCTTCCAATGTCTCCAAGGCAACGAGCGTGGCGAGGTCGACAAGATTATTCTCACCGCTTCAGGCGGGCCGTTTTTGCACTCCCGCCTCGATCGCTTGGGGAACGTAACCGTTGATCAAGCGCTCAAGCATCCGAATTGGAAGATGGGTCAGAAAATCACCATCGATTCGGCGACCATGATGAACAAGGGACTCGAAGTGATCGAGGCGCGGTGGGAATTCGACATGGCGCCCGAACACATCGAGGTGGTTATCCATCCGCAGAGCGTAGTGCACTCGATGGTGCGTTATCAGGATGGTGCTATCATGGCGCAACTCGGCATTGCCGATATGCGCATCCCGATTGCCTATGCGTTGTCGTTCCCGCATCGCCTAAAAGGCAGTTGGCGGCCGCTGGATCTTACTGAGCATGGCGAGCTAAATTTTTTGCCGGTGGAAAAGAAACGGTATCCTGCTTTAGCCTTGGCTTACGGTGCCCTCAAAACCGGCGGCACCATGCCGGTCGTGCTTAATGGCGCGAACGAAGTAGCAGTGGCAGCGTTTTTGGCGCGCAGGATAGGATTTCGCGAAATACATCGTATAATTGACAGGACAATGCAACGCCATACCAATCGGCGTGCCCAGGAGGTCGGCGAGATCATCGAGATCGACCGGTGGGCACGAGAGAAAGCGTTGTCGTTGATTCGTTGATTGTCACCAAAGGAGAGTAAAAGCATGGAAAACGTCATCTATTCAATCGCAGCCGCTGTCATAGGATTGGGGCTGCTGATCGTTTTTCACGAGTTCGGCCATTTTTTACTGGCCAAGCTCTCCGGTGTGGGAGTACTGACTTTTTCCGTCGGCTTTGGGCCCAAAATTTGGGTGAAAAAAATCGGCGACACCGAATATTGTTTGAGCGCTTTCCCGCTCGGCGGCTACGTTAAAATGGTCGGCGAGGACCCGGACGAGGAAGTTTCGCCGGCCGAGCTCGAGAAATCTTTCGCTCACAAGAGCTTGATCAAGCGGATTGCCATCGTTGTCGCCGGTCCGGCTTTTAATCTGCTACTCGCCGTGGTGCTGCTGATGCTGGTATTTGTTTTTTACGGGGTGCCGGTCATGTCAACGCAGGTGAGCGGAGTGGAGGCCGGATCACCGGCGGAAAAAGCGGGAATTGTCAAAGGAGACCGCATCGTTGCGATCGACGGGCAATCGGTGACCGAGTGGGAGGCGTTATCGGCCGGCATCAAGCAAAGCGGTGGCAAGCCGCTCACTCTAAAGATTCGCCGCGGCACGGAGGATGTCCAAGTAGCCGTACAGCCGACCAAGAAAGAAGGCAAAAATATTTTTGGCGAGCGCAAAGACGATTGGATGATTGGCATCGGCAGCCAAGTGTCGATCGAGAAGGGCCAGCCGGGACTCGCCGTCGTCAAAGCGTTCTATCAAACTTATGACTATGCCAAACTGACGTTAGTGGCTTTCTATAAGATGTTGGTAGGCGAGGTGTCGCCACGCAATATCGGTGGACCGATTCTGATCGCGCAAATGGCCGGACAACAGGCCCAGGAAGGGATCGGAAGTTTCCTCGCGTTCCTGGCCGTGTTGAGCATTAATCTGGGCGTCCTGAATTTGTTGCCGGTGCCGGTGCTCGACGGCGGTCACCTGCTGTTTTTCTTGGTCGAAGCAGTGATCCGTAAGCCGGTGTCAATAAGATATCGTGAAATGGCCCAACAAGTCGGAATTTGCCTGCTGGGGCTTCTCATGGTTTATGCGTTTTATAACGACATCGTGAGATTTTTTGAGAAGCAGGTTGGTGGATGAGAATCCTTGGGATCGATACCGCCACATCCATTGCCAGTGTCGCGCTCGTTGAAGACGGTCATTCTATCGCCGAGGAGTTGCATGACCGGCGCAGAGCTAGGATCGAAGCTGCGACTGTTCAGCTAGGCGCCAATCACACGGAGTTTATTCTACCTTCGATTCAGTCGCTGTTGGATAAAACGCATACAGCCCTTTCCAGTTTGTCGGGAATCGCCGTAACGGTGGGTCCCGGTTCCTTTACCGGCCTGCGCATTGGCCTCGCGACGGTCAAAGGGCTCGCCTATGAATGTGGAATTCCCGTGGTCGGTGTCTCAACGCTGCACTCGCACGCGGCGCGAGTTAGAAATTTTTCGGGTTTGATCGGCTCTTTGCTCGATGCCCGCAAGAGCGAAGTCTATGTCGCGTGTTTTCGCTGTGACGGCGGAGACCTCAGGCGATTGACGGGGGATGCAGTGACCTCTGTAAAGAGCGTCATCGAGCTGTTACAAAAATATGGTGCCGGCCAGCGCGAGTCAGTTTTGCTCATCGGTGACGGCGCCATCGCCCATAAAGCGGGATTCGTAGATGCTTTCGGTGCCTCGGTGGCAATTTCCGACGGGACGGAATACGGCGCGGTCGCGGCTCAGGTTGCGCGACTTGCGGAGCAGCGATTTCGCTGCCGGTCAGTTGACGATATCGGCGCATTGGAGCCGGCTTATTTGCGTCTGCCGGAAGCCGAGAGCAGGTTAAGATTGTCTACTCTAACTAGTTGATAAGGTAGTTGGAACTTTCGTTGACAACGAAAAAGCCGTAAGCTAAGTTGAGTTCCGCTCAAAATCGAGAAAAAATTGTTTTAAAAAAGGAGGCTGCCGTATGGAAGTCAAGGAAGAACACGTGATTGTCTCCCTGCTCGACAAAGATCCGGAGTTGCGAAAATTTTATGACGAACATCGTGAGCTCGAGAAAAAGCTCGCGGAGTTTCACAACAAGCACCACCTGACAGCCGAGGAAGAGGTGGAAATGAAACGAATTCAGAAACTAAAGCTTATCGGTAAAGATCGCATGATGGAAATCCTCGAAAGGCATCGCCACGGTGATGCCGGTTGATTAGGAGTCGCGCATGAAGCTTATGTCCGGTGCGGAAATTTTTTGTGAATCTTTGAGACGGGAAGGGGTCAAGACGGTATTCGGCTTGCCGGGCGGTGTCGTGCTTAAAATCTTTGATGTCCTCTGCCAGCAAAAGGATATTGAACTCATACTCACGCGTCATGAACAGGGCGCCGCGCACATGGCCGAGGGCTACGCCAAGGCCACTGGGAAAGCGGGCGTTCTCTTAGTGACTTCGGGCCCCGGCATGACCAACATCGTCACCGGTTTGGCCGATGCCTACATGGATTCAGTTCCGCTGGTTGCATTTACCGGGCAAGTTTCTACTGATCTCATCGGCAACGATGCTTTTCAGGAAGCTGACAACGTCGGAATCAGCCGGCCGTGCACCAAACACAACGTGCTGGTGAAGGATGTCGCCGATTTGGCACAAACGATCAAGGAAGCTTTTTACATTGCCACCAGCGGCAGGCCGGGACCGGTGCTGGTCGATATTCCCAAGGACGTGAGTATCGCGAAGACCGAATTCAAATATCCTGACAAGGTTCATCTGCGCGGCTACAATCCGACCGTGAACGGCAACAAGCACCAGATCAAACAAGCCGCAGACGAGATCATGAAAGCCAAGAAGGCGATCATTTATGTCGGCGGTGGCGCGATTTTTTCCGATGCCGCAGACGAACTTCGCGAGCTCGCTGAAATCACTCAGATTCCCGTGACGATGACGTTGATGGGCTTGGGCAGTTTCCCCGGCGCACATCCGCTCTCGCTCGGCATGTTGGGAATGCACGGCGGTTACTGGACCAACATGGCGATGCACAACGCAGATTTGCTGATCGCCGTCGGCGCTCGCTTCGACGATCGCGTTACCGGCAAGCTTTCGGAATTTTGCCCCGAGGCACGCGTCGTTCATATCGACATTGACCCGACCTCGATTAAGAAAACCTTTCACGCGCACATTCCGATCGTCGGTGACGTGAAAGCGGTTGTGCGCCAGCTCAACGTGATTCTTCGATCCATGGACGGCAATCCCGCACAGATCAAGAGTTTGCGCGCGCCATGGCTTAAGCAAGTCGGCGATTGGCGCAAAGCGCATCCGCTGACTTACAAGCAGGATGAAAAGATCATCAAACCACAATACGTTATCGAAAAACTGTACGAGTTCACCAAGCACGATGCGATCGTCGCCACCGATGTGGGTCAACATCAGATGTTTGCCGCGCAGTATTTCAAGGGCAGTCGGCCGCGCACTTGGTTGACGTCCGGTGGTCTTGGCACTATGGGCTTCGGTTTCCCGGCGGCCATCGGCGCCCAGAAGGCTTTTCCCGATCGTTTGGTGCTCTGCATTACCAGCGAAGGCAGCTTTCAAATGAATTTGCAGGAGTTAGTGGTTGCCGCCGAATACAAGCTGCCGGTGAAAATCGTTTTGCTCAATAACGGGGTCCACGGCATGGTGCGCCAATGGCAAGACCTTTTTTACGAGGGCCGCTATTCAGCGAGTATTCTGGGCAAGGTGCCGGACTTCGTGAAGTTGGCGGACGCTTACGGGATCAAAGGCTTGCGCGCGGTTAAACCCAGCGAAGTCGAAGCCGTACTCAAGGAAGGCCTCAAGCACAAAGGGCCGGTGCTGCTGGACATTCATACCGACCCGTATGAAAACTGTTATCCGATGATCCCGGCCGGCGGAGCGCAACATGAGATGATGCTCGAAGATCCGCCCGAGCTCAAGCTCGCAAGAAAAGGCGGAACTCACAAGAGAAAGGTGGACGAAGGGGAGGGAGTTCTTCCTGCCTGATCAATTTCGCGAATGGAACATATCATATCGGTTCTCGTCGAGAACAAGTTCGGCGTTTTGGCACGCGTTGCTGGCTTGTTCAGCGCCCGCGGTTACAACATTGAAAGTCTATCGGTTGCACCAACCTTAGATCCGACTACTTCGATGATTACGATCGTCACCGTAGGCGACGATCGGATCATCGAGCAGATCATGAAGCAGCTCAACAAAGTCGTAGAGGTGCTCAAGGTGATCGATCTGACCGAAACGGATTTTCTCGATCGCGAAACGGCGCTGATCAAAGTTCATACTAAACCCGAGCATCGCGACGAGGCGATTCGGATTGCTGACATCTTTCGAGCCAGGATCGTCGATTCGTCCCCGACCACTTATACGATCGAGATTACGGGTGACGTGGATAAAGTCGAAGCGATGATCAGCATGCTCCAACCGCTGGGGATCAAGGATTTGATCCGCACCGGACGCATCGCGATAGCGCGAGAAACCACGCGCACGGCTTCGCCTCGGCGCGAGCCGGCGCTGCTCAAGACCTAGATAAAATTTTGGAAGGGGATTCTTGTACGCAGGCCGCGGCCGAGAAGCTTTTCGTTTCGCCGCGGTCTGTTGGCGAGTTACTTCTTATCCTGTCTCATCCTATCGACCGTGTCCTTGGCTTTTTCTCCGGCTTCTTTCAGGCCTTCGGCCGCCTTGTCCAGCGCTCGGCTGGCCTGTTCGGTTGCCTGATCGACGGCTTTGCCCATGGTTGCGCCGGCTTTTTCCGCCGGTCCTTCGCCTTTATCCGACTTGCCGCAAGCACCGGCGGACAATAGAATTACCAATATCAGACCAGGCGAATAGAGCATTGTGTTAACTTTCATGATAGGTTCGCCTCCCTCCGATGCTCAAGTGATAGCAAATCTCGCACTTCGGTCAAGAATGGTTTGTTATCATTTCTAGAACGCAATTCATCTAACGGTTGTTTAGTGTTCTAATTTAGCGCGAGGTTGATATGCGGTGGTTGGCAAAGCTTCCAATGGTTTTTATTCTCGCCGTTGCGGGATGCGCCAGCCAGCGGCCGGTACTGTATCCAAACGAGCAGCTCAAGCAGGTAGGGATGGAAGCCGCCAATCGTGACATCGACGACTGTCTGGGCCGAGCGGAAAATTATGTCCCGAGTAGCGGTCGCGCGGGCAAAGCCGCGGCGCGAGCCGCGACAGGCGCTGCCACCAGTGCCACCGTCGGAGCAGCTGCGGGAGCCGCGGGTGGATCTATCGTCGGTCAAGCTGGTACCGGGGCGGCGATTGGCGGCGCTGGTAGCGCTGCTGGCGGCACTACACGTGGTCTGGTTCGCGGCTTGTTCAGCAAACCTGAGCCGTCGCCGGTTCAAAAAAATTTCGTCAACCGCTGCTTGCGTGAAAAAGGCTACTCACCCATCGGCTGGGAATAAGTCGTAAAACACCGTACATTGATAGCCTAGGATCTTGAAGAAGTCCTTGTCTTACAGGTACTTGTCGTTGACTTCTCAATAGGCAAGCGGCATACTAAACTTCAATCTATACAGGAGAAACAAATGCAAGTTTATTACGATCGGGATGCGGATTTATCGGTCCTCAAAGGCAAGAAGGTAGCGGTTCTCGGCTATGGCAGTCAGGGACACGCTCATGCCAACAACCTTCGCGATTCCGGAGTCGATGTCGTCGTCGGGCTGCGTCGCAGCAGCAACTCTTGGCAAAAAGCCGAAACCGCCGGGCTTAAGGTTGCGGAGACCGCCGATGCGGCCGCCGCGGCTGATATTGTAATGGTTTTGTTGCCGGATGAACTGCAGGGCGAGGCCTACGAACAGGAGATCAAACCGGGATTAAAAAACGGCAATTGTTTGGCCTTTGGTCATGGTTTTAATATTCATTTCAAGCGCGTCGTACCGCCGGCGGGAGTCAATGTTTTTATGGTTGCACCGAAAGGACCAGGACATCTGGTGCGTAGCGAATATCAGAAAGGCCGAGGCGTTCCGTGCCTTTTGGCCATACATCAAGATCCATCAGCGGATACCAAAAAAATCGGTCTCGCCTATGCCAGCGCTATCGGCGGTGCCAGGGCGGCCGTGATCGAGACGACTTTTAAAGACGAGACCGAAACGGATCTGTTCGGCGAGCAATCCGTGCTTTGCGGCGGCTTGTGCGCCTTGATTCAAGCCGGCTATGACACCCTGGTCGACGCCGGTTATCCGCCCGAGATGGCTTACTTCGAGTGCGTTCATGAAGTAAAATTAATTGTCGATCTGATTTACGAGGGCGGCTTGACCAATATGCGCTATTCGATCAGCAACACCGCGGAATATGGAGACTTGACCCGAGGCAAAAAGATCATCGGTCCGGAAGTGCGCCAAGCCATGCAACAGGTTCTCAAGGATATTCAATCCGGTAAGTTCGCCGATGAATGGATCAATGAATATAAGTGCGGCATGCCCCATTTTACCGAGCTGCGCAAAGAGGCGGCCAACCATCCTTTGGAAAAAGTCGGCGATGGTCTGCGCGCGATGATGCCCTGGCTTGCGCAGAACCGGCTGGTCGATAAGAGCAAGAACTAGCTCGGCTCTGGCCTAATTGGCCACGGGTTGTGCCGGTAATTAGCATGTCGATCGCGCGGGAGGGTTATCCGCTCATCATTGCATGCGGCGGGTTGGTGGTAGTTACAGCGGCCCTCGGTTGGGGCTTAGCCGGGTCAATGCTGGCGATACTCACCGTGGCGGTCGCGAGTTTTTTTCGCGACCCTGAGCGTGTGATTCCGGCGGGAGATAATTTGGTAGTTTCACCGGCGGACGGGAAAGTCGTGAGTATCGCTGATGTCAACCAGGATCCAATGTTCCGAGAAGCAGTTACGAGAGTGAGTATTTTTCTGTCGCCGCTCGACGTGCATATCAATCGGAGTCCGGTCACAGGTACGGTTGAAGAGATCAAGTATCAACCGGGAAAATTCTTGGCGGCGTACAAAGAAGAAGCTTCCTTCAGCAACGAGCAAAATGCTTTGAAGATCGCCGATCAAAAGGGCCGGCCTTTGGGGGTCGTGCAAATCGCCGGCGTGCTGGCACGCCGGATTGTTTGTCGAGTCAAACGCGGCCAACAGCTTGGCCGCGGCGACCGTTTTGGTTTGATCATGTTCGGCTCGCGCACGGATACTTATTTGCCGGCCGGTTGCCGGGTGGAAGTTAAAGAAGGGCAAAGAGTGAAAGGCGGGGAAACTATCCTGGGGAGGTTTGTATGAGCGCGATGAATGCTCAAGAACCTGGCCAATTGCAGGAAACCGGCAAGGTTCGACTCTTGCGCCGGCGTGCGCGAACGCGCGTGTCGCTGCGCAATCGCATGCCCGCCGGCCAACTCCGCAAAGGCGTTTATTTGATTCCGAGCTTGTTTACCGCCGGCAATCTGATGTGCGGCTTTTTTTCCGTGATCGCGACCTTTCGCGGCGATTACGTCACCGCCGCGCTGCTCATCTTGCTGGCCAACGTATTCGACGGCATCGACGGCTACGCTGCGCGTTTGACCCGGACGACCAGTCAATTCGGTGTCGAGTTCGATTCCTTGGCCGATGTCGTTTCGTTCGGCGTGGCGCCCGCCGTATTGGTTTATCTCTGGGCGCTGATTCCTTGGGAAACCTGGGGTTGGTTGGCGGCGTGCACTTACGTCGTTTGCGGGGCGCTCAGGCTGTCGCGTTTTAACGTGCAGGCACAAGGGGTCTCGAAAAACCATTTTGTCGGGTTGCCGATTCCCGCGGCGGCGCAAATGATCACCTCCACCATCATCCTGTATTACTACCTAGGCGGCGAAGGATCGCCGAGCCGGCATCTGACGTTGCTCCTGGTGATTTACGGATTGGCGGTGCTGATGGTTAGCAATATTCCTTTTTTTAGTCTAAAAAATAACGATATAAAAAAGCGTCATCGGATTTGGATGTTGGTTTTAGGCTTTATTTTGATTACACTGATCGTTGCTCAAATGCAGATTAT
>Ga0193717_1002051_pt1 | contig 11885 bp, 11 predicted proteins | sample U2c2metaG_FD_145900 | JGI IMG/M metagenome (GOLD analysis project Ga0193717, IMG submission 145900) | Soil microbial communities from a riparian zone of the East river system, Colorado, United States - U2c2 | ecosystem: Environmental > Terrestrial > Soil > Riparian zone | place: USA: East River...
CCACTCCACCGCAGTCCAACCTGGTGCCGCAGCGCAAAGGCAGCGAACCTAACTTCCTCGTGGCGGCGTTTGGCAATGCGCTGTATGCGCTGGTGCCGTCGGCCAATGCGCAGGATGCCGAGGCGGCTCTCAACGTGAGCTCGCCGGCGGTCACGCGCATCAAGCAATCGATGAGCGCGCGCTTCGGCGAGATGGAGAAGTTCTTCGCAAGCGGCGCCATCGGCCTCACGAAAGACGGCCTGGTCGACGTGCGTGACCTCAACGCCGTGGCGCTCCCGGACCGCGCGACGGTCAAGCGCCTGGTGTCCGAGGACAACGCCGACCGCGCCCAGCTCTACGCCGAGATTGCCAAGGCCAGCAATCACCCGGAGTGGGAAGCCGATATCAAGAAGAGCTTTGCCAAGCGCTGGGTTGCAACTGGCGCCAAGCCCGGCTGGTACTACCAGGGCGAAGACGGCTCCTGGAAACAGAAGTAGTCTAGTTAGATGACGGACGCAGGGCCCGTTCCGCATCGCGGACCGGGCCCTGTTTTTTTTCGGCGGCGTGCGTTCTTTGGTATCGCCGCCATCGCGCTGGTGGCGATCGCGGCAATCTGGCTGGTGGTCGCGCTGCAGAAATTCCTGACGTTTCCCCGCGCTCATCCCTCCGTGCAGCAGCTTGGCGCACTCGCGGCCGCCGGTGGCGAAGTGCTGTGGCTCGACGTCGATGGCGCGCGCGTGGAGGCGTGGTTCCTGCCGGTGCGCAGCGAGAAGCCCGCGCCGTTGCTGATCCACGCGCACGGCAATGGCGAACTCATCGACATCCAGACCCATTCCGTGGACGCGATTCGCGCCGCCGGCATCGCGGTGCTGCTGGTGGAATACCCGGGGTATGGCCGATCGGACGGCAACCCTTCGGAAGAAACCGTCGCCGCCACCTGGGTCGCCGCATACGACTGGGCGAAGAACGACGCCCGGATCGACGCCGCGCGCATCGTCGGTTATGGCCGTTCGCTGGGCGGAGGAGCGGTCGCGCAGCTCGCCGCGCGGCGGCCACTGGCGGCGCTGATCCTGGAAGCCACGTTCACCAGCATCGGCGAGATGGTGCGCGCGAAGGGCATTCCGAGCTGGCTCGTGGTGAATGAATTCGATACGCGCGCGGTCCTTGCGAAGTTCCCAGGTCCCGTGCTCATCCTGCATGGCACTCGCGATCAAACTTTCCCCGTCGATCACGCGCATTCCCTGCGTGCGGCATCGCCACACGCGACGCTTCACCTGCAGGTGTGCGGCCACAACGATTGTCCTTCGCAGTGGGAACTGGTACTCAGTTTCCTCGCACGCAACGGCGTAATAAGCGAAGCAGTATCCGGAGACACACGATGACTACATCAACGATTGTGAGCCTGCGCCTGGGTGCGGCGGCTGCCGCGGCCACGTTGCTGCTTGCCGGCTGTGGCCTCGCGGAAACCGCCGCGGTCGCTGCCACCGAGGCCGAAACGGCCGCGCAGCAGGTCAAGGAAGGCAAGAAGCTGGAAGAGAAGGTGCAACAGGACATCGACGCGGCCAATCAGGCCGCAGCCGACGTCCGCGCGAAGGCCGAGGCCGAAAACCAATAGAAAAATGGGGACGGGGCTAGTTGGAGAAGACCTGGACCCCTGCGCCTCTTTTCTTATCCACATCCGCGGGGAAACGGGACGCGGCTCGACGAACCGCGCCCCAGCGAGCAGTCCACGCACAGGAGCTGAGAGAGCGGGCCGGGCTGTTCATTCGTAAGGCCACGAAGCTGCCTCTCCGCTTCACTCGGACTCTTTGCTTCCGGTCTTCACCACCGCACGAAGATGTCTTTGCGTGTGGCGGCGGCCATAAATCTTGCTATACCCAATTAACGAAGGGCCGGCGAAAAGCGAACGAACTCCTGTGCGTGGGATGCTCGCTGGGGCCCATTTCCTCAAGCCCCGTCCCCATTTTCACTCGCGCATGCCGGTGCCACGGTTCATGAAAAACAGCGCCACCGCGAACAGCGCCAGCGCTGAAGCCAGCATGATGCCGAAGGCAACGTACAGGTTGACGTCGCTGGTACCGAGAAACCCGTAACGGAACGCGTTCACCATGTGCAGGATGGGGTTCGCGTACGACATGTGCCGCGCCCACTCGGGCAGCAACGAGATGGAATAGAACACGCCGCCGAAGTACGTGAGCGGCGTGAGCACGAACGTCGGAATCCAGTTCACCTGGTCGAAATTCTTGGCGAACTGCGCGTTGATGAACCCGCCGAGCGAGAACACCACCGACGTCAGCACCACCGCGGCGAGAATGACGAACGCGTGGTGCACGGTGAGCTGCGTGAAGATCAGCGAGACGATGGTAACCGCGCCGCCGACCAGAAAGCCGCGCACCAGGCCACCGCCGACGTAGCCCAGGATGATGATCCAGTTGGGCAGCGGCGCGACCAGCATCTCTTCGACGTGTTTGCCGAACTTCGCGCCGAAGAACGACGACACGACGTTGCCGTAGGAGTTGGTGATGACGGCCATCATGATGAGGCCGGGCGCGATGTACTGCATGTATGGAACGCCGTCCATGAGCCCCACGCGCTGGCCAATCAAACTACCGAAGATGACGAAGTAGAGCGCCGAAGTGACCGCGGAGGGCACGATGGTCTGCGCCCAGATGCGGATGATGCGACCGTACTCACGGATGATGATGGTCTTGAAGCCGATCCAGCGCGCCCGTCTCAACGACTTGGCCGAGTCCGCGGCGAGCACTTGCGCAGCAACGTCGTTCATGCCGAGCGAACCACCACGCCGGGCTTGCGCTCGACCAGTTTCATGAAGAGCTCTTCGAGCCGGTTGACCTTGTTACGCATGGAGAGCACGCCGATTCCCTGTTCGGTCAGCTTCGTGAACACTTCGTTGAGGCTCTGCTCCTTCGATACTTCGACCTCGAGCGTGTGCTCGTCGATGAGCTCGAACTCATAACCCGGCAAGAGCGGCACGGTGCGCACCGCTTCGCGCAGGTTCAGCACGAAAGTTTCCGCCTGCAGCTTGCGCAGCAGGGTCGACATGCGATCGCGCTCGGCGATCAGCCCGCCATTGATGATGGCGATGTTCCGGCACAAGGTTTCCGCTTCTTCGAGGTAGTGCGTGGTCAGGATGATGGTGGTGCCGCGCGCATTGATCTCGCGCAGAAAATCCCACATCGAACGCCGGATCTCGATGTCGACCCCCGCCGTCGGCTCGTCGAGTATCAGCAGACGCGGTTCGTGAACCAGCGCTCGCGCGATCATCAGGCGGCGCTTCATGCCGCCGGAAAGGCCGCGCGCGATCTTGTTGCGCTTGTCGGAAAGCTGCAGCAGCGACAGGTATTTTTCGGTGCGTTCGCGCGCCAGCGGCCGCTCGATGCCGTAGAAGCCAGCCTGGTTGACCATGATGGTCTGCGGCGTCTCGAACTGGTTGAAGTTGATTTCCTGCGGCACGATGCCGATGCAGGCCTTGGCCGCTTCGAGCTCGCGGTCGAGGTCGTGACCGAACACGCTTACCGTGCCCGCCGACTTGTTCACAAGCGAAGTGAGAATGCCGATGAGCGTGGTCTTGCCGGCGCCGTTTGGTCCTAACAAGGCAAAGAAATCGCCCTGCTCCACGTCGAGATCGACACCCTTGAGAGCCTGCACGCCATTCTTGTAGGTCTTGGTGAGCCCGCGGATCGACAGTGCGTACATGATGTCGGGAAGCTTGAAGGATCGCTGGGCGAAATCAATGATTCATTGGAGAGAGGCTCAAGCTCACTTCGGCACGGCTTCATCGAGGACTGTTTTGAAGATGCCATCCCAGAACGGCGCCGCCGGACTTTCGCGGCAGCGCTCGGCGGACTCTTTGAGTGCCTTCGCCGAGGCTTTCCACACTTTCGAGTCGACGTATTCACCCGCCTCGTTGCGCGCCGTCACGTACATGGCGACTGCGATGCGCGGCATGAACTCCGTAGCTGCGGCGTCTTTGGCTTCGTCGCGGATGAGTTCCCATTCCCAGGCGAAGTCGGAGCACTTCATCTTGCGAATGCGCTCCTTCTCCTTGTCGGTGAGCTGCGGATCGGACTTCGCCGCGACCGGTTTGGGTTCGGGGCCGGTGGAAGCCCGCAATTCGACCTTCACGTCGATGCTGCTCTCGACGGCCTGGCCGCTCGCATCGATGGCCGGGCGAAAGCGCGTACTTTGCAAGACCTTGACGAGCTGCGATTCGAACCCGCTATCGGCGGTGTTTTCGATTACTGCGACGTCACGAACCTTTCCGTCGTCGCCGACGCGCAGCGTCGCGACCATCTGTCCGGCGAGCTTGCGTGTGCCGACATTGATTCTGGCCGTGGGAGCGGCAGCGATGATCTGGGCTTCGCTGGGTCCGGCTTGCGCCAGGACAGCACCGGGGACGGAAAGTAGACTGATCGAAATCACTCCGCGCGCAGCTGAGAACATGTGTTGGCTGACTCCATATCCTGCAAAAGTGCCGACTAGCTTGTCTACAAACCCCGGGGCTTGTTAGAAGCCGCGCGTTGCGCGCAGCGTTCGCTGCGCGTCCACGAATCCGAACCCGGTATCGAAATCGAATCCGTTGGCATTATCGACGCGTTGCGGGCCGATGTCGCCCCCGAAGTTGCGTAGTTTCATGTCATCGGCCGTCAGACGCATGGCCCAATAAATCAAATCGGGCGTCAGGTTCCGGGGACCAATGAAATGCTTACGGGATGCCACGTCGCGCTCCCGTTGGTCGAGGATGAGTGCCGCTACCGCCGCCACATGCGGCGCGGAAGCGGAAGTACCGAAGAAATTAGGGATTCCATCGGGCTCGGAAGTTCCCGGCACTTCAAAGCCGAGGTCAAAGAAGAAGAAGGAAGTGTTACCCCCGTCCGGTCCGGTGACCCCGGGCTTGAGACGCACCACCGGTGTGCTCAGCCGGCGCCCGTTCGCGCCGAAAAGGACCGGCGAGCCGCCCGCCGAGGAGAACGAATTGAGACAGGCCGGTACGCATTGCGGTCGCAGCGGGCTGCCCCACTCTTCGGTCTGATACCAGGCGGCCGCGCCCACCGCTTCCGCCCCGGCGGCATTGGCATGGCCATAGACCGTTCCGCTGGCGGTGTCGTACTCATCGACCGTGAACACGCCCGCGTCGAGATCGAACCATGCGTATTTCACGTAGTTAGGTGCCGGACCCTCGAACAGCTCGATGCCGATCTGCACTTCGATGTCTTCGTCGCTGAAGTTGACCATGATGGGCGTCTCGACAGCGTCACCGCCGATGTTCGCGTCGAAGCCGGGAATCTGGCAAACCACCTGGGCGGGATCGTCGGTGCAGATTTCGAACGGCTCGCCATTCAGGTCGTAGAACCAGACGTCGACATCGCTTTGCGCCCCGCGGCGGCCGTTGGCGGACAACGACGGCTGATCCCACTGAAGCGACAGCAGCGTGGCGCTACCGGCCGATGCCGTCGCGGTCTGCAGGCCGTCGACGCCCCGGCCAGATGCAAAGTCGTGCCGCTGACCTGAGATGCCGATGTCGGCCGAAAGCCGGAAGCGCGATTCGTACGACTGGCGCGCATCGTTGCCGGCCGAGGAGAAATACGCGACACCATCGGCGTAAACGTCATCGACCGCCTGCGCAATGATTCCGTCTTCGAACATCGGCTCGGCGAAATAGATGATGTCGTCGACGATGACCCGCGAACCCGCGGCCGCCAGCGCGCGAATGCCGGCGGCGAAGTCTTCCTGGCTCTCGAACGCCGTGTAGAACGCCAGTGGCGCACCGGGCGCCACGTCGTGGATGAGCTGCATCATGGCGCGGCCTTCGTCGGAGCAGTCGTCGCTCGGCGCAGCGGCGAGATCCTTGAGGACGAGCACGTCGCGCGGCAGATCTCCATTGGCAACGTCCTGCGCCGCGCGCGTGAACGGCGCACCCGGCTCGAAAGCGCCAGGCGCGCAGTCGTAGCTGTCGGACAACACGCCGACACGAATTCCCCGTCCCGAGGCACCACTCTCACGGCGCGCGCGATCGGCTCGCAGGGAACGGTCACCCTGCGACACGATGGCGTGGTTGCGCGCCATGGCCAGCGTGGGCCGCAGAAACTTGAGTCCACTGGTGGCGGCCATGTCACCCAGCGCGGCGATCGGCGCCTTGCCCGACACGGCCGTGGGATGCACGACCGCGTCGATGAGTCCTTTGGCGGTGAGTTGCGCGCGCAGGCTGGTCAGATCGTCTCCGTAAGCGCTGACGGACACGTAGCCTTGGCTCGCGCGAAGCGCGGGTAGTTTGCGCGTTACACGGTGGGTGACGTCGAACTGCGACGCGCGTCGCGCAGCCGCCCTTTGCAGCACGGTGAGACTGGCGCCGAGCCGGGCGCCGTCCCCGGACTTCGCGGTGTTCATCGCAGCGAGTGCTTGGTCGTGGGTTGCGGCGTGGGCGGCAACGGAAATGAACGCCGCCGTGGCGGCCACAGCCGCAATGGCTGATGTCTTGATAGTCATGTTGCTCCCCGAGTCATGTTGATTTGCGGGCTCCGCCCGCAGCGTTCGGTGGCTTCACATTGCACGCGCGTTTCGTCGTCGAGCGGCGCGTGCAGGGTTTCAAAGATGAGCCGCGAGTGTTTCTGCGGCAAGTCGCTGAACGCCGCCCAGCAGTAGTTCGTGCAGGCGCCGGTCGGTGCCCGCTGACGCGGCGAGCAGCAGTTCGCGCCAGAAGCTGGTCTGGTTCGACCAGCGCGGGCGCAACGCTTCGGCATTGCGATCGGCAGCGGCCTCGAGGGAGACCAGCGAGCAGGCCGCAAGGGATTCGACGCCGGCCATGGTCGAGCCGAAGACCAGGCACGCCGCACGCGGCCGGCTTCGCGCGAGGTGCCAGCCGTAGACCAGCATGCGACGCGTGATGGCGCGCGCCGTGTCGGCCGGGAAATAGGCGGGTTCGACGCGTTGCGGCAATTCGTGGACGCCCCGCGTGCGCAACTCGAGCCAGCGCGGCGCCGAAGCGAAACCGGCGTCGAAGAGGCTGAAAGGCGCCGCCGACAGGCGCCGCACGGCGTGCGCCGGGAACGATGCCCATTGCCGGCGCAACGACGACAGCAACGCCGGGGCGGACGCGATGGTATCGCTCTCAGCCGCGCGCAGGACTAATAGCCCCAGGCATTCCGAGTTGAGCTCCGCCAGCGGCGCTGGATCGACGCCCTGCGAAGGCAACCAATGGCGCACATCGTCCCTGGTGCGCTGACCTCCCCGACTTGTCATGGCATTCCTCCTGATTCGCGCGAGATATCTTGCGCCGCGACCCCTTGAAAGTCATTTGCAAATTTGGGAAATTTTTCCCAAATTGCAGACAATCGAAAAACCACACGACAACAGGGAAAAACCATGCGCATCTCCGACGACCGCTACAGCCGCGACCGCCTCAGGCTCGACCTCGCGTTGCGTTTCATCCATCACGAAGCCAGAACGCACACAATTCGGGCATGGACCGGCCTCACCGACGACCGCATCCGCAAGCTCTACCGCACCTACCTCTACGAGGCGGACGGCGCCAAAGTCGCGCGGCATCGCGGCAAGTCGCCGCGCCAGGCGGCGTTCTTCACCCGTTCGTTGCGCATGCGGCGCGAGGCGGCCGTGTTTGCGAGCGTGAGCAGCCTGTTCGGACTCATTACTCCGCAAACCATCATGGTTGCGCACTCCGCGGAGTCCGCACCCACAGTCGCGCGCGGCGCGCTGTTGTGCGAAACCTTCGAGGCGTACACGGCGTTGATGGGGGAGTCGCAGATCTCCTTCGAGCACGCCGTGTTCCTGCTCGGTGCGCTGCTCGCCGGCGACGAACTGCGGGTCACCCACTGCCGGGACTGCAGCAGCGTCCTGGTCACCGACCGCCTCGCGCTGCGCACTCCAGTCTGCAACGAATGCTCGGCGAGCGATTCGCTTTGCAGGGACCCGGAGGACGGGGGGAGTACCGCATAGTGGCCGGCGACGCGCGGGCAGCCGGTGGGGTAGCCTTGTCGGCGTGACCATTCGACCCACGCTGTTTGCCGGCCCGTTTCTCGAGCGCCGTGCCGAGCTGCGCGACGATCCGGCGTGGATCGCCGCCGCGCGTGCCGACCCCACCACACGTTATTTGCTGACCGCCGGAGCGACCCAGCTCGTGACCGGCGGCGCGGCCGCGGAAATCGCCTTTCTCGAAGGCGGTCATTCGCTGGTAGCCGCTGCCCGCGACGAAGAACTGACATTGCTAGGCTGGTTTCGCGGCACGCGGTGCGTGCTGGTCGAGCTGCCAGACCCCGGCGTGACGCTACCAGCGGACACCGAATTGCGTGAGTTGCGGCCGCTGGCGCCGCTGCTGCCGCCCGACTCCGCTTCGCTGCTGGCTTACGCGCGCGCGCTGTCATTGTGGAAGGCCCGGCACCGATATTGCGGGGTATGCGGCGCGCCTACTCTTCCGGCGCGTGCCGGCCATGTCATGCGCTGCAGCCGGGCCGGCTGCGGCACCGAGGCATTTCCTCGACTCGACCCGGCCATAATCGTGCTGGTCACCGACTCCACCGGCGAGCGAGCGTTGTTAGGTCGGCAGTCATCGTGGCCAGAGGGCCGCTACTCGACCATCGCCGGCTTCGTCGAACCCGGCGAAAGCCTCGAAGACGCTGTGATCCGTGAAATCGAGGAAGAAACGGGCGTGGTGGCCGGCGACGTCGAATACGTCGCCTCACAACCCTGGCCATTCCCGTCGTCGCTGATGCTGGGGTTCCGCGCCGTGGCACGCACCCACGACATCACGCTGCGCGACGGCGAGCTCGAAGATGCCCGCTGGTTCACGCGTGCCGATCTCGCCGCCGGCCATCCCGCGCTGCCGCCGGCGGGCGCGATCTCGGCGCGACTCATCGATGCGTGGTTCGGCGCCCCGGGCGTGCCGTCTCACCACCGGTAACCGCCGATGTGTTTGTTAGTCCTCGCCTGGCGGAGCCATCCGCGGTACCGCCTGGTGGTCGCCGCCAATCGCGATGAATTCCACGCCCGGCCCGCCGCGCCCCTCGCACCTTGGGCGGACCTCGCGGGTGTCGTCGGAGGGCGGGACCTGCAGGCGGGCGGCGCCTGGTTCGCGGTCGGGGCTGCCCAACGCCTTGGCATCGTCACCAATTTTCGCGAGTTCGGGCGTCAGCGGCCCAGCGCTCCATCGCGCGGCGGGCTGATCCCCGCATATCTGTCGGGGACGCGTCCCCCTGAGGGATTCCTGCAGGCGCTGGAGGCAGATGCGCCCGGATACTCGGGCTTCAATCTGCTGCTGGCCGACCGCGACTCGCTTTGGTACGCATCGAATCGCGCGGAGCAGTTCGCGCGTGAGTTGCCGCCGGGAATCTATGGCCTCTCCAACGAGTTCCTCGACACGCCATGGCCAAAGCTCGTGCGGGTGCGGGCGCGCTTCGAAGCTGTGCTGCGATCGGTCAACTCCGCCGATCCGGATGCGCTGTCCACCGACCTGTTCGCGATGCTGGCCGACCGCGAGATGGCACCGCCCGACAGCGTGCCGCCCGGAGACCTCTCGCCCGAATGGGCGCGCAAGCTGTCCGCGCCATTCGTGCTGGATTCGGGTTATGGCACGCGCTGCTCGACAGTCCTCACAATTTCGGGCCAGGGAGCGCTGCGGATCACCGAGCGTCGCTTCGATGCCGACGGCGCGCGGATGGGACAGTCTGAACACTTGCTGAACGGTACCGACGCGGGTTGACAATGTCGTGAATGCGCGCGGAACCCGCGCGCTCAAGCGGGACTCTCATTAGAATCTTCAGCCTTCCCGCCCCAAAGCGGTGTCATGCCGACCTTGCAGATCAAACTTTGCCCGCGCCTTGCCTCCATCATGCTGCTCGCGCTCGCCCTGGCGCAGCTCGCGGCCCCGGTGAACGCCGGCGTGCAGATTGAAGTCCGCGGCGTCGGCGAAAACATCCGAGCCAACGTGCTCGCCTATCTATCGTTCGAGCGCTACAAGAATTCCGACGATCTTTCGCCCGAGTTCGTCGAGCGTCTGCAGGAGCGCAGCGAACGTGAGGTGCGTGGCGCGTTGCGGCCCTTCGGCTTCTATGAGCCCGTGGTCACCTCGGAGGTCAAGCGCGAAGGCAGTGGCGGCGACCAGAACTATCGCGTCATCATCGACATCACGCCCGGCAAGCCGGTGCAGGTCGACAAGGTGGACGTCAAGGTGACCGGTCCTGGTGCGCACGCAAAAGTGTTCACCGACATCACCGGCGACATGCCTATCCAGCCCGGCGACACCCTCGATCACTCTAACTACGAGGCGCTCAAGGGCGGGCTCCTGCGCGCCGCGGCAACCAATGGTTACCTGGATGCGCGCATGCTGCGCAGCGACATGCGCGTGGATCCGCAGACCTACCTGGCGCAGATCACCATCGAGTTCGAGACCGGCGAGCGATATCGCTTCGGCCCGACCACCATCAAGCAGGACAGCATCGACGATGCGCTGATCCGTCGGTTCGTGCGCTACCGCGAGAATGACGACTTCGATGGCACCGAACTGCTGCGCACGCAGTTCGCGCTCGATGACAGCCAGTATTTCTCCACCGTCGAAGTGCTGCCGGAAGAACGCGATCGCGAACGCCACATCGTGCCCATCAGCATCGTGGCGGAACCGAATCGCCGGCACCGGTACTCATATGGCGTGGGCTACGGCACCGACACCCAGGTGCGCGGCACGATCGCGTGGGAAGACCGCCGCGTGAACCAGCGTGGCCATCGCTTTCGCACGGAAGCGAAGGCTGCGGCAACCGCGCAGTCGATCGACGCGCGGTACATCGTCCCCATCGACGATCCGGCCATCGAAAAATTCACGCTGCAGCTCACCGGAGAACACGAGCGGCTCGGCGACATCGACGATCGCTCCATCAACTTCACGCCCAGCTTCACGCACGTTCGCGGGCCATGGTTCGGCCACGACTGGCAGCGCGTGACGTACGTCGAGATGCTGCACGCGGAATCGGAGTTCATCGCTTCGAACCGGACTGACATCCAGACATTGCTGATCCCGGGCATCAGTTTCTCGCTGGTGCCGCGCACGTATCTCGGCGAGGCGCTCTTCAGCCGTTCGCTCTATGCGGAGCTGCGCGGATCGCACAGCGCGCTCGGATCGGATTCCGACTTCCTGCAGATACGCATGCAGGCGGAGCACGTTTTCGATATCGCGCCCAAGTGGCACGTGCTGGTGCGTGGCGACATCGGCGCCACCGCGGTCTCGAGCACCAGCGGTCTTGCCCCCTCGCAAAGATTCTTCGCGGGCGGCGATCGCAGCGTGCGCGGCTTTGGTTTCAATGACCTGTCGCCCGTGGAACAGGCCACCGACGCCAACGGCAATCCGCGCGTCGACGAAGACGGCAAACCGATCTACGAAAAGGTGGGCGGCAAACAACTGTTCGCGGGCTCCTTTGAACTGATTCGCGATGTCGGTTCGAAGTTCGCGGTGGCGGTGTTCACCGACGTAGGCAACGCGTTCGACAGTTTCGGCGATCCTTTGATGCATTCCGTAGGTGTCGGCGTGCGATTGCGCCTGCCGGTGGTTTCCGTGGGTATCGATGTCGCGCAGGCGCTGACCACGCCCGCCGGCAGCACTGAACCGCCTGGCCCGCGCCTCCACCTGAATTTCTCCCCAAAATTGTGATCAAGCGGCGACTCAAGATCGCGGCACTCATCGCAGGCTCGCTGTTGCTCCTGGTCCTGGCGTTTCTGGCCTGGGTGCTCTACACCGAGGCCGGATTGCGCTTCGCCGTGGCGCGCCTGCCCGAACGCATGGGCAAGGTCACGCTGCGCATCGAGCGCGTCTACGGCACGATTGCCGGCGGTTTCGGCGCAGACCTGGCGGATATCGATAGCGAGCGCAGCCACGTCCGTGTCGA
>Ga0193717_1002052_pt1 | contig 11884 bp, 6 predicted proteins | sample U2c2metaG_FD_145900 | JGI IMG/M metagenome (GOLD analysis project Ga0193717, IMG submission 145900) | Soil microbial communities from a riparian zone of the East river system, Colorado, United States - U2c2 | ecosystem: Environmental > Terrestrial > Soil > Riparian zone | place: USA: East River...
GAACGGCACGACGCAGCGGCTCTTGACCCCGAGCCACCCGCTTGCAAGCCTTGCTGTTCGTGTTGCAGATGTTCGTCGTGCCGCCGCCGGGCTTCATCCGCAACAGCTTGTCGAAATTCACGCTCTTGCCCTTGGCCTCAAGCTTCTGCGCGTTTCTTGGCGGCTTCGAGCTGCGCTACTTGAAGGACGGGCATTCCCCCCGCGAGCATCGCCAGCTCGCGCACGCCGTTCCCAGTTCAATAGTGCCGTTTCGAGAGCCGGCGGAGCAGAAATTTGGGCGCGAAAACGTGGGCGAATTCAGTATCTTACGAAATCGAGTCGTTCTTGACGGCCACCCCCCTAATCGAGTCGTTCTTAAAGAGAAAATCGAGTCGCATTCAAAATGCGCGATCAAGCAATATCAATCACTTACGCGAGTCGTTCTTTCGGTGTCTGCACACGCGTGTGCGGGCACCGAAAGAACGACTCGATTTCCGTTTAAGAACGACTCGATTTTGCGATGAACCCATTCCGCGCGCCACTACGTCGTGGTTGCTACATTGGCTTATTTGCACGAACAGCGACTCGCCATTTTTTGCTTGGGCGTGCGTGTTCAATCTTTGGCCGTCTATGGAATTCAGGCCGTCGCAAATTCTCGAGGCCTTCGAAAGCAAGTCCAAATTGACAGCCAAAATGCTCTCCGACGGCTCCGATGAATGCGTTCATTCGAACGTCGTCGGTCAAACCCGGATCTCCGGCGATGCGCCGCAGGCGCGATCCGTCCTCGACGTCTCCGTAGAAGTCGTCGAGGAAGCCCGCCATGCAGAACCTGAGCCTCTCGCCGCTACGGACGAGTTGCAGGACCTGTACCAGCGTGCCAGGTCGGATCAGGGTCGCCTTCCGCATCTCGGTGTGCATCGAATTAGGATAGCGCTCCTTGAGCAGATTAAGGAATCGTATCGGATCATAAACGGCGCGCCCGAACACCGGTTTGAAATCCCTTGAAACAGACCTATAACCCGACCTTCCAGCAGCGAAGGTGATTCGTGGCGAAGAAGGCAAAGCGTCGCGGCAGGCCGCTCGGCTCCAAAAACAAGAAGAAATCCGTCATGGGGCTTACGAAGAACCTGGCGAAATTGGAGATCGGCCAGCTTCGCGGGTATATCGACGACCTCGAGGGCCTTCTCGCCAAGAAGGTGCAGCAGCAAAAAGAGATATTCGAGGGCCGCCTCGCCGAACTGCAGGGCTATGTCTCATCCAGTGCGGCCACGGCCGTGCGCACCGTGATGCGGGTGCCCCGCACGGGAAAACGCGCCAAGGCGGTGCCGAAGTATCAAAGCCGCAAGAAGCCGAGCGTGAAATGGTCGGGCCGCGGCATGCTTCCACGTTGGATGCGCGAGGAAATGAAGGGCACCAAGCTCACGAAAGAGGATTTCCTCATCAAGGCATAGGTGCGTGAACTGGTTGGATAAGCCGACCGCCGAACACGCGTTTATAGCACGCGTCGCGAGGATCGCTGATTGGAGCCTCGGGCGGCAGGTACTCTCGCTTTGGACATCTAGTGCGCGGCACGGCGACCCCGACGGTCTTTCTGTCATCGGTCTTCGACCCCGGCATTCACGAGCTGGTGATGAAGATGAGCGAACTTTCGGTTGCCGGACTTACGTTGGTTTCAGGGAAGGCATACGTTGTTTTCTCAATCAGGCCCTCGCGCTCAAGATGTTCAAGAGAGTGACCCTCTGATTGATCTGACGCTGGTCCGGACGGAGAGGTCGGGTCCTGCCAGCGTGTTGGTAGGGATACGGATGGCTCGTCGTAGGCCGGGAAAAAAGGCGAGCGATGCGTCGGGTAGGGTCACCGACAGAAGAATGACGACGTCTCGGCTTGAGGACGATGAGCCTGAGGGAGAGACAGATGCCGCCAACCTCGTAGCTCGCATTCAGGAGAGCCTAGCCGAACAGAAAGGTTTCTCTCTCAGCCCGTCAGTTGAACGTTTAGAGGCCGTCGCAGAAGAGATTTCATCTCTCATTCCTTTGGCTACTTTGATTATTTCGAAGCTCATCATTCCTGAAAAACACGTCGATGACGGAGTGTTACTCCTCTCAACGGCGATCGAGTGGGATGAGATTCTGAAGCACCTGGATAAGGATTGGGACAACGCGTTCAAAATACCACCCGATAAGTGGGAGGAGATTGTCGCGGGTGCCTACAAGCGAGCGGGGTTCGATGAAGTCATCCTGACACGTCGCTCGAACGACAAGGGCCGCGATGTCATCGCGATCAAGAAGGGCGTGGGTACTGTCAAGATACTCGGATCAGTGAAAGCGTACGGACCAGGCAAGGTCGTTAGGCATGATGACGTCAGGGCCTTGGTTGGTGTTCTGAGCATGGAGCCGAACGCTTCAAAGGGAGTCCTCACCACAACGTCCGACTTCGCCCCAATGGTGATGAAGGACACGCGATACACCAACCTCATGCCGACGCGGCTTGAGCTGGTGAATGGCAAGCAGCTGCAGGAGTGGCTGCGAGTGCTGTCCAAGAAGACTTAACGGCAGGCTGGACAACCTCTTGGCGATGGGTGCCCTTCAAGGGGGTCGCCGCGGCAGGCTGTGACACGCGGCGCGCCCCAGAATGGTTGCACGGCTCCTCGACGGGTTGCGGCTCCGCGCAGGCCTTTTCTCCCCGGAGGCGTGAAGCCCGGGCGACCACAATTATTCTGCTATTCTGCGTTGCCCCGCTGCGCCTCCGGCTCGTTCCGGCCTCGGTTCCCACTCTCGAACAGCTCCGCAATGGAAACGCCGAGGGCGATTGCCAGCCGGCCCAAGGTGGCCAGAGTGGGATTGCGTCGCCTGCCTCGATCGCGCTGACGAGCGGCTGCCGCGTCGCCGACTCGGCGGCCAGCTTTTCCTGTGACATCCCGCGCGCAAGCCGCAGGCTCCGCACGTTGCGCGCAAGAACACGCCGAAACGGTGCGAGTTTGTCCCGTGCCATCGGCGATGGTGAAGCACCACCGCCGCCGCCGATCTATCTGTTATAAAAGATATAATTGTTTATCTGTTTTAAGAGATAGAAAAGACATGTGCGGTAAGACGAAGCCTCTGAGCAGTCAGGGGCATTGATGACGACACGAACGATTACCGGGACGGTCACCGCGTTGGGGCCCATTATAGCAAGCAAAAACATCCGCGAGAGCTTACGGTTCACATCAAGCGCTACTCGCGCTCGTGACCGATGTGTTCATGGAAATCGAGAAGCCAGAAACCCCGCTCCACATCCCAACTCGCTTGCGAGCCAAACGGCCACGGCCGACGATTCTTGTCGCGCTTGCATTGCTCTCCGCATGAAACGTCAGGTATATTGGCGGGGACGTCAATGCGGAGTTCGTCGCAATGACTCTTCAATCGATGAACCTCGTGATGGTGGGGCTGGGCATTCGGAATGACGCTCCGCCGGTTCTCGAACAACCAAAGCTGAGAAACGGGGTTCATCTCCGCTGGTCGGCGCCGCGGTCGCACAGTTTCCCTTGGTATGGCTTCTTCCTCTATCGGCGGCCGAGCAGGGAAAAGAGAAGCGAAACCGCTTGCCTCGATATGCGCGGGCTTGCGGCGCAGGCGTCCACCGGCACAATGCATGTGTTCGCCCATGGAACGTTGTCGAGCTCAGTTCCCCTCGCGTTCACCGATGATTTCGCGCCGGCCGGCTCCGCCGAGATCGATCTGCGCAACCGTCCATTCGTCCGATTTGATCGGCCGGCCCAGAATCCCGCGAACCGCTTCGTCGTGCGGATCGGCTTCCGCCAACAAACGACAGGCATCGACTGCATTGATTTTACCGCCCTCGCGGTAGGCCGGTTACCAATCGAAATTCAGGGGCTGCGCATCGCGAAGAGCCCATCGACGCGTTCAATAGCCCGCGTCGTCGTGGCGAGGCCGCACATCATCGATAAGCCGGGAGGCGAGCAAAGCGACAACTCCGCTCTCATGGTCGAAGGCGTGGTCGACGCCACGCTGCCTGTCGGAACCGACTGGGTGGAGATCGATATTTCCGGCACCGGACGCGCCTTCGCCGTCGAAGCGCTGGCCAAGGACGGGCGCGCGCAATCCAGAAAGAAATTTGCGGGTGCGCGAGGCGCACGCGAGACGGTGCGCTTCAAAATGGCGGATCTTTCGGGTCTGCGCGTCAGAGCGAGTGGCTCGTCAGTCTGGATCCACCGCATCTGTTTTCCGATCGCCCCTGCCAAACCTGAGACGATCACGGTCGAAGGCCTCGCGAGCCTGCCCGGCGGCGATCCCGACATCGTGGCCGCGGTCGCTCGCAAGACGATCAGCGGAATGCCGGGCGATAGCGTCGACATCGCGATCGCGGCCGACCAGATGACCGGCGTCCGCGTGTCCGGCGGCAACGCCGCCATCCTGCAGCTGTGCTGGAGCGACCTCGCGATCGGCGCCACGAGGGGCTGGAGCCGCGTGCCGAAATGCCCCGCGCCGCTGTCGCTACCGGTGCGCCATCCCGATTATCCGGCCTGGCAGGGCACCGTCGACGTCGGCGTCGCCGAGGTCGAAGCGCTCGGCCGCATCCGCTACGGGCCGGCGTCCGATTGGCAAGGCCAGTCGTTCAAGGCTCTCCACGAGCAGTGCGAGGCGCTCGTCGCGGGCGGTCCGGGTGTGTCGCCCATGTCCGACCCTTCGCGGGCGACGGCTGCGCTGCCGGCGGTGCCGGCGCCGCCAGGAATGAACGCGCCGACGCTGCCGGGCATTCATCCCCTCGACATGGTGGTGCTCAGCGCGGTGCACCCGCCTTTCGCCGAGATGCTCGGGCTCGCCTGGACCGACGAGACGGTCACGCCCGGGCAGCGCTTCGATTACCTGATCGTGGCCGATCATGACGGAGTCTCGGCCGGTGACTCGGGCAAGCTCCTCGACTTCATTCTCGCGAATGGTTTCGTCGACGGCGTCGACGGATGGATCGTCTTCGATCAATCCGTCGCGCCGCGGCCGCCGCTCGATCCGCCGGCCGAGGTTCGCGTCCATGCGCTTCCGGGCGGCACGGTGCGTCCGGATCCGCCGGGCACGGCCATCGAGCATATCGCCGGAAGCGCCGGACTGACTTGGCCGACCGGTTTCCTGATCTACGGCGGGCTGCAGCCCGGCGCCCCGGTGGTGCATCACCTCTGGCGCGGCGATGCCGGAAACGGGACCGCTCCGGTTCTACCGTCCGAAGCCGGCGACTGGCTGACCAAGAACCGGCCGGTATTGGCATCGACGCCGACGGCGCCGCCCCTGACGCCGCCGATGAGGCCGGCCGACTGGCCGCCGTTCGATTTCAATTTCGTCGATTTTCGTCTTGCCGAAGGCTGGTTCGTCTACCAGCTCGTCGGCGTCGACATCTTCGGCCGCTTCAGCAAGAAAAGCGCGTTCGCGCCATGGTGGCAGTGGGCGCCGGAACCGACGCCGCGGCCCTGGTATTACGCCGGCGCCTCGGTCGCCGCCGTCGTCAACCTTTCCGCGGTGCGCATCCTCGACAAGGCGCGTCCGCCGGTGCCGATCGGGCTCGAGGCGTTCGTCCTCGATCCGGAGGACCCGATCCTGGTCAAGGACGCGGCGTATACGGCCTGGCGCGCGAGCCTCGGCGCCGGCGGTGCCGCGACCGCCGGCCTGCGCGTGCGTTGGCGCTGGACCGCCGACCAGCAGGTGAGCGCTCCAGGCGTCGCCGAATTCCGCCTCTATTGGTCGCCCGGCACCTCGCCGCCCGCCGATTGGGGCGAGCCGGCGAGCTGGCCGAGCCGGTTCTTCGTCTGCCCGTTCAACCAGAACGTCACGGTCGTCGCGGGCGAGCGCCGCTATGACGTGTTCCTGCCGGTCTCCGCCGGCACGGTCTTCCCGGCCGGCGTGCCGCTCGCGCCGAGCCTCGCCTATCCGATCGTATACGCCAATGTCAGCATCACCGCCGCCGACGCCATCGCCCATACGCCCGATCGCTGGCCGGGCGGCGGCGCCTTCGCCGCGCGCGTCGGCAACGAGAGCGGCTGCGCGCCGCCGCAACGCGTGTTCAGGGTCTGGCGCCAAAAGCCGCCGCCGCCGGCGCCGATCGTGGACAGCGCCAAGGTCTACGCCACAGCGGCGGACTGGCGTAGCACGTCCTATCACACGTTCCGCTGGGCGCCGCAGCCGCACCTTCTCACCCATGTGTGCCGCGCGATCGACGAGGCGGTCTTCGAGGCCGACTGGCTGCTCCAGCCGCGGCCGGCGCTCGGCATCGGCGATCCGGCGTTTCCCGACGCCGCCGCGGAGCCGATCTGGACCGCGGCCAAGAAGGCGCAGGTCGCCGGTCTGATCGATGCGATCCCGGCGCTGCTCGGCGCCGCTCCGACGCCGGCCCAGAAGGCGGCGGCGAAGCCCGCGGCATTCGCGCTCCATCGCGCGCTCTCCGACGACGCGCTGCGCGTGCTCGCGAGCCGCGCCGGCACCGAGCGCGCGTTCGTCCAGGTGACGGTCGCGGCGCTTGATGCGGCGGCGGCGCCGGACCGGCGCGGGCCGGACGATGATGCCGGCTACGTGCCGAGCGCCGGCCGCTGTGCCTTCACCGACGCGGTCGACGGTCGCGCCACCAACCGTCTCCTCTACCGCGCGCTTTTCGTCGACGGCGCGCAGAACCGCAGCGCGCTCGGCCCCTGCGGCACGCCAGTCCGGCTTCCCGACGTCACGCCGCCGCGGTCGCCGGCCATCGGCAAGGCGATCGGCGGCGACCGCTCGGTGACATTGACCTGGGCGTCGAACCGGGAAGCCGATCTCCTCGAATACCGCGTCCTGCGCGCCATGAGCGAAGCGGACGCGCGCGATCTGCGCACCATGACGCAGGTCGGCGTCGTGGCCGCCGATCCCGATCCCGCGGCGCGGCCCGCGCGGGTCGAGTGGACCGACGCCGCGGCGCCGGGCCGCAAAGACCTGTGGTACCGCGTGATCGCGATCGACCGGTCCGATCCCGATCCGCGCGGCGGCGGGGGCAACTGGTCCGAGCCTTCGCCCGCGATACGGGCGCGCGCCTTCGACGACACGCCGCCGGCTCCCCCCGCCATCTCGACGCTCGAATGGGTGCGCGTCGATTCCACGGGCGCCATGTTTCCGTTCGCCGCCCCGATTCCCGACGGCGCCGAGCGCCTGCCCGCGGTGCGCGTCGCGTGGCCCGCGGCCGCGCCCGACGTGAAGCTGATCGTGCAGGTCAAGCCGCAGTCCGCTGCGGGCTTCGGCAATGCATCGGCCTGGCTCTCCCCCGGCACGACCGGTTTCGTGCACCGCACCGATCACACCTTCGAGCCGCTCGAATACCGCCTCAAGGTGGTCAACGGCGCCGGCAATACCAACGCGGCGTTCGCACCGTCATCCCTCGCGCCCGCGCCATAACGGGGGACCCTCATGCCGACGCTCACCGATCTCAAGAACAAGTGGTTCATTCCGATGTCCGGCAACGTGCTCGGCGTCCCATGCCGGCGCCACGAGGGCGGCACCGGACCACAGCTCAGCGTGTCCACCGACGGCAATACCGTTACGCCGCTGATCGACGGCCAGCTGTTCATGGCACGCTGGCACGCGGAACTTCTGTCGCTGCATGGAGCTGCCAGCGCCGAGTTCATGCATGCCGGCTGGAAGCTGAACAAGGTCAAGACGCTGGGGGCCGCCGCGCCCGGAACCGATGCATTGGAAGACATCAACGACGCCGACGACGCGAGCGTCGAAACTTATACGATGGCCTGCGGCAACTACGCCAATTACGCTCCCAACCTTCGTTCGATCGACTGGCTCCGCCTGCACTGGGTCTGGCAGAGCTGCCTCGACATCCGATTTCCCAGCCGCGGCAGCAACCATCAAAAATTCACGGTGATGAAGTCCGGCGCGGGCGCCTTGGCTCTCCTGGGCTCGGCCGACATCTCGAAGCAGCGATGGGACAGGAGGGCGCATGCGCCGGTCGATCCCAATCGCGATCCCGCTGCGGCCAATGCCCCGACGCACGAGGCTGGCGCTGCTGTCGCGGGGCCGGCGGTCACGGATATCGAGATCACCTATCGCGACCGCTGGAACGATCCGACTCGCACCCTCGGCTTGCGCCCGACCCTGCCGCCGCAGCCGCGCATTGCCACACTGCTTGCCGCGCCCGCGGCCGCTGGTACGCACTCCGTCCAGGTTCTTCGGACCTACGGAATCACCACGGTAAGCGACGGCTACTCCTGGTCGCCGAGCGGCGAGTTCACGGCGTGGGCCTCCTACCTTAACGCAATCACCAAAGCCGAGCGATACATCTATATCGAGGACCAATACGTTCTCGAATGGGGATGGCCCACGCCACGCATCGCCCGTACCGGCCCGCCGCGCAATGTCGATATCGTCTACCAGCTCGGCGAAGCCCTCAAGCGCGACGTGAAGGTCGCCATCGTCGTACCGAGCAGGTCGGAGGATCCAATCCACGTCAGTCAGAAATTCCAGCGCGACCTAGGGGTGAAGTATCTCGCCGACATCGCGGCGACGGCGGCTTCGCGGAAGTTCGTCATCGCCGCCCTGCGCAATCCGCCGCTCGCCGTGTTCGTGCACGCGAAGGTGATGATCGTCGACGACGAGTTCGTGTTGCTCGGGACGGCCAACATCTGCCAGCGCAGCATGACTCATGACGGCGAGCTTCATCTCGGCATCGTCGACCAAGCCGAGACGTTCGCCAAGGAGCTGCGCAAGTCATTGTGGGCGGAGCACACCGGCCGGGCCCCGGCGGTCTTTGACAATCCGACCACCGGCTACGACCGGTTCAAGGACGACACCGCACTTTCGGTCCATCACCTGACGCCCTATCTGTTCGACCCGGTCGTCTTCCCGCCGGCTCCCGGCACGCCTCAACCGCCGTTTGGTCACGAGCGCATCATGCGATGGGTCGATCCCTACGCAGGTCCGGCGGCGCTGGCGTGAGGACACGATCATGACCGTCACGTCCGCATCTGCGTCGTAACATCGGAACACACGCCCATGCCGACGCTCGCCGAGCTCAAGAGCAAATGGTTCATCCCGATGTCCGGAGACGTGCTCGGCGTTCCGTGCCGCCGCCACGACGGCGCGCAATCGCAGCTCAGCGCTTCCACCGACGGCAACGTCGTCACCCCCCTGATCGACGGCGAGGCCTACATGGCGCGCTGGCGTGGTGAACTGCTCAAGCTACATCACAAGCCGGGAGCCGAGTTCATGCACACCGGGTGGCGGCTCGACGACGTCAAGACTCTCGGCAAGACGAAGGCGGGAGGCGAAGCGCTCGCCGCCATGAACGACGCCGACGGCGCATCGGTCGCATGTTTCGTGCTGGCCTGCCGCAATCTAGCCTGCCTGTTCTCGAACGTGCCTTCGCTTATCAAGCTGGACCTCAACGCCGCTCCCGCGCTTGACGAACGCTTTCCGATCGCGGGCAGCAATCATCAGAAATTCAGCGTGTTCAAATCGGCCGATGCCGCGGTCGCGATGCTCGGCTCGGTCGACATCACGAAGGATCGCTGGGACCGGATCAAACACGAGACCGGCGACCTCGATCGTCCCAAGACGCCGACCCACGATGCCGGCGTTGCGATCAAGGGACCGGCGGTGAGGGACGTCGAGCTGACCTATCGCGAGCGGTGGAACGACTCGACGCGGACCATCGGACTGACCCCAGGCATTGTTCCCCGGCCGCTCATCACGAGCGCCCCGGCCGCCTCCTCGCCGGTGGGCGCGCCGGCGGAGCATACCCATTCGGTGCAGATCCTCAGAACCTACGGGATCACCAGGGAGTTGTTCGGCTACTCGTGGTCGCCCTCCGGCGAATTCACCGTGTGGGCCTCCTATCTCAACGCGATCACAAAGGCCGAACAGTACATCTACATCGAGGACCAGTACTGCCTTCCTTGGGGCTGGCCGCCGCGGTTCGCGCTATCGGGCAACTCGCGCAGTGTCGACATCATCTTCCAGCTTGGCGAAGCGATGAAGCGCGGAGTGCAGGTCGCGATCCTCGTGCCCGGCAAGGACGAGGATCCGACCGCCATCTGGCAGAAGTATCAGCGCGACATCGGCGTGAACTACCTCACCGGCGTCAAGGCGGCCGGCGCCTCGGGTGACATCGTGGTGGCGTCGCTGACGAACGGAACGACGAGCATTTACGTCCACTCCAAGCTCATGATCGTCGATGACGAATTGGTGCTGATCGGATCGGCCAATGTCGGCCAGCGCAGCATGACCCACGACGGCGAGCTGCATGCCGGCGTCGTCGATTCCGACGGGAAATTCGCCAGGGAGCTGCGCCAAGCCCTTTGGGCCGAGCATACCGGACGCGGCGCGGAGACGCTTGGGGATCCACTTGCCGCCTACGCGCTGTTCGCGGAGGACACCGCCGCAAGCGTGCATCATCGTCTCCGGCCGTATCCGGTAAATCCAAACGTCGTCTTTCCCCCGGCCGCCGATACGCCGGAGCCTTGGTACGCTCACGTCATGATCATGAGCTTCATCGAGCCCTTCGCAGGGCCGCCCGGCTTGGCATAGGAGGCAGTGATGGCAGTGGCCGAAGGCCTCCCTCTAACGAAAGCTTTCAAGCTCGACGATTTCCCAATCGACCGGCTCGATCCGGGCGGCGACCTCATGGCGCTGCTGTCAAAGATCCTGGTGACCGACTATTCGGAAGAGGTTTTCGACCCCGGTCCCGGTGGCAAGTTCGAGTTTGGGCTGACGGTCGCGGAGGAACTGGTCCTCAGTCTGGTCGGGCTCGATGGTTTCGCCATCGTGCTCGGCGGCGCCAGCACCAGCACCTTCCTGCTCGGCGTAGAGATGCGGCCGAACGAATTCAAGGTGAAGCTCGGCGCCGGCGCGCGGCTGCGTTTCCCGCGCAACGTTCTCAAGCCGGTGATCGCGTCCGGCGACGCGTGGGTCGACGACCCGACGCGGCCCTTCGCCGAGATCGAGATGCTCGCTGCGATCGTGATCGACCAGGACTGGAACGTCACCTTCGACGGAGCCAACGCCTTCACGCTCGCTCCCGCAATGATCGCGGACTCCGGCTTCGTGGTCGAAGGTGAGGTGGCGCTCGACTTCTCCGAGACGACCGGTCTTCCGGAATCGGCGGCGCTCGGCCTGCCGCCGACCTGGCGCGGCGTCGTGTTCCGCACCTTGCAGGTGCACCTGCCGAAGACGATCACCGACGCGGTGCCGATCGCCAGCATCGCGTTCGAGGATTTCCACATCGGTTCCGGCGGCGTCTCCGGCCGCATCCGCCTCAACGGCGCGGCCGGCAGCGCCGCGCTCGCCGGCTTCCCCTTCGCGCCGACCGCTTTCGAGGTGCTGCTCAAGCAGAACGCCCTGATCGGCGCTTCCCTCGCCGGAACCCTCACGCTGCCATTCTTCGATGCTCCCGTCGGCGTGGATGTCGGGTTCGATCTTTCCGGCAACATGACGGTCGGCATCCAGTCGCCGGGCGACACCGCGCTGCTCGAGGTCAGCAGGCCCGGCCTGCTCGCGCTGACGATCGAGAGCCTCTCCTTCGCGCGCGAGGACGGCGTGTTCACCGCAGCGATCGGCGGCACCATCACGCCCGAGGTCGCCGGCCTCGACTGGCCGACTTTCCGCATCGAGAAGCTTTCGATCGACAGCGAAGGGCACGTGCGCATCGAGGGCGGGTGGCTCGACCTGCCCGAGCAGTACGTGCTCGGCTTCTCCGGCTTCAAACTCTCGATCAGCCGCATCGGCTTCGGCACCGAGACCGACGGCAGGCGCTGGATCGGCTTCAACGGCGGGCTCAAGCTCGTCGACGGGCTGAGCGCGGGCGCCTCTGTCGAAGGGATGCGCATCCGCTGGTCGCCCAGCGGCCCGTTCAATCCCTCGCTGTCGCTTGAAGGCGTCGGAGTCGAGTTCGAGGT